>Ga0181596_10005277_pt1 | contig 11385 bp, 12 predicted proteins | sample 041ome_6_FD_148655 | JGI IMG/M metagenome (GOLD analysis project Ga0181596, IMG submission 148655) | Coastal salt marsh microbial communities from the Groves Creek Marsh, Skidaway Island, Georgia - 041402US metaG (spades assembly) | ecosystem: Environmental > Aquatic > Marine > Intertidal zone... | reverse complement strand
CCCACTCAGCGAATTCGAACTTACGCTACCTGATTTCGGTGATCGAAGCTGGGTAAGCCTGGGGGAGGTAAGGCTGTGGTTGAATTCGATTGCTGCACTGCGGGAATTTGACGTTTTGGGTCCTGAGCGAATCAGACTCCACGCCGCGGTGTCAGAGGGGCACGTTGCTGAGGTGATTGCGGCAGGTGCGCAAGCGCTGCACCAGCAGGTCTCCAGTCGCTGGTCCGATGATTATCGTGGGCTTCAGTACCGGTTTCTTGGCAAGCCCGATGAAATTCCTATCTATAAAGATACAAGATGGGAAGTGAGTGCGGCGCACTTAACCACAGTAGGACGCCGGGCCTCAGTGAGACTTGCAATTAACCGCGACGGCGCGCATCAGACCCTGACGTTGTGGTATGGGGTTTCCGGGGAGGTTCGTGCGTGGCGAGCGATCGACGACCTCGATCCCTATCAACCTGTGCCGCCGGAACTTTTCCGCCTGGGCTGGGTAAGTTTATCCCATCGGGATGCGCAGCGTTTGGCGCAGCCTGATTCCGACCGTCGGCTAACGGTAGCGATGCCGGCGGGCAATGTACTGACTTCCCAGGTAACGGAGCCCATACCCGCTGTCGAATACGGTCAAGCCGTTTCAGTTCGGGTGTCCGCCCCTGGCCTACAGGTCACCACAATGGCCACAGCTCAGCAGACCGCAGCTATTGGTGACGCAGTGAAGGTGGCTTCGCAGAGCACGGACGAAATTTTTGAGGCGCTGGTTATCGCACCCGGGATCGTAGAAATAATACCCGGTCTTCCCCACAGGAGGGTTCATTAATGATCGAGCAGCAAGGACGATATTTTATCTGCCTGTTTATCGCAGCAACGCTGCAGTTTATGCCATCGCCGCGAGCGGAAAGTCTGTACTCCGAAGACACCTATCTGTCCTACGTGGCGGATAAAAAAGCATTTCGTGCGGGAGATCTTCTCACCGTGATGATTGTCGAGAGCGCGGAAGCACGATCGGCATCGGATCGGAGCGTTGAGCGAGGTTTCAGTGTCGGCGGTGACATTGAAGTTGGCGGTGTTGACGAAGACGGGAGTGTCGGTATCGGACTCGACCGGGATGCGGCGGATGTGACGCAACGCGCCGGAACGATCAAGGCCGCGATGACAGTTGCCGTATTGGCTGTTGACCCCATGGGCAATCTCTCTGTTGAGGGGCACCAGCGCATTGCTATCGATGGAGAGGAGCAGTTGATTACTGTCTTGGGTGACGTGAGGCCCGTGGATATAGCAGCAGATAACACGGTGCTGTCATCACGCCTTCTTAATGCGCGAATTGTCTACAACGGCTACGACGTGACCGATGATGGTGAGAAGCGAAATTGGTTCTACCGAACGCTAAGCAGTCTCGGACTGATTTAGGAGGAACGATGAGCAAACAGGCAAAGAAACGCTTTAGTGCGATGCCCCTGCTGAGCTTGCTGGCAACACTAATTTTACTCACGGACCCAGCGCTAGGGGCGACTCGCCTCAAGGAGCTGGCACGGATTGAAGGAACCCGCAGCAACGACATTGTAGGTTACGGCATTGTTGTTGGATTGGCGGGCACTGGCGACTCCATGCGCAGCAAAGCCACCATGCAATCGGTGACCAACACGTTGAACCAATTCGGCATTCGGGTACCTACTGATGACGTCAACAGTCGAAATGTTGCAGCCGTGATTATCACCGCAACACTGCCGGCTTTTTCCCAACCCGGTGACAAAATTGACGTGAATGTCAGCTCCATTGGCGATGCACGGAGTTTGGTCGGTGGTACGCTGCTAATGGCCCCGCTCAGTGCCGCAAACAACAAGGTCTACGCCCTGGCGCAGGGGCAGGTTTCCGTGGGTGGTTTTCAGTTCGATTACAACGGCAATCTAGTGCAAAAAAACCACCCTACGGTCGGTATGATCCCCGGCGGCGGAAGCATCGAGCAGGGAACAGAGGCTGACCTTCTTAGTGCAGACGGCAAGATCAACATACTGCTTGATGCACCTGATTTCACAACAGCCAGTCGGATCAAAAAGGCGCTCAACGCAGCCTTCGGTATGCCACTCGCCTCGGCCGTGAATGCGGGAAAGGTGGCTGTCGCCCTGCCTGATGATAACGCTGATTTAGTCGACCTAATCACTATCATTGAAAACGTGGAATTGACCCCCGATCAAGTGGCGAGGGTCGTCATCAACGAGCGCACTGGAACCGTGATTTCAGGAGGTGACGTACGCCTGGACGATGTCACGATTTCTCACGGGGAACTCAAGGTCGTCATTTCCACCGATTACCTTGTATCCCAACCGGGCCAGGGTAACTTCAATATTGGAAGCGTATCCCCTGGTGTCAGAACGGTGGTTGTTCCCGATACCGACATCCAGGTCAGCGAGGACTATGCGGCAGCAGTTGATTTGCCCTCCGGGACGTCAATCAGCGATCTGGTCACCTCGCTTAGACAGATTAAAACCAGTACCCGGGACGTGATCACTATCCTTCAGGGAATAAAGCGCGCCGGGGCGCTGCACGCCCAACTTATCATTCAGTGAGGACTTTTTATGTCAGGACCACTTGAGTCAATAACCGGCGCATTGATTGGTAAAAGCCTCGATGCTTCCCTGGTTGTTCATGAGGTGATTGCTCACAACATCGCCAATGTTAATTCAACTGGCTTCCGCCCGCTCGCGGTCAGCTTTGAGCAGCTAATGGAGGGGATGAAGCAGGCCGTGGAAAACCAACCGGACGTGACTGAGTTGAAGCAGCGTTTGGAAAATTTGCCCATCGAAATAGAAGCGGACGCTACAACTGAAACTGTGCAATTGGACCAACAAATGGTCGTGCTGGCTAAGAACACAACCCATTATCAGGCGTTGCTGAGCGCCCGTTCGCTTTATGGAGAACTTGTCAGTATGGCTATTCGAGGAGGTAAAGCCTGATGGATTACGCCGGTATATTTGAAATTAGCGCCAGTGGTATGGATTTTCAGTCACAGCGGTTGGAGACCATCGCCAGCAATCTCGCCAATATCAATACCACGCGAGGCATCAATGGTCGGCTCTACCAACCACTGGTTGCCTTGGCCAGTGCGGAATCAGCGCAATTTGATCAGTTGTTGGGTGGCGTTGGCGACGTTGACATCGTTGAGCGGCAAACGCCCCCTCGACTGGTATTTGATCCAGCGCATCCTGATGCGGATGCGCAGGGCTATGTGGCCATGCCCAACATAAACCCAGTGGACGAAATGCTCGCCATGATGACTGCTACGCGCGCGTACGAGGCCAATATACGCACGCTTAATGCCGCGCGCACGATGGCTATGCGCGCACTGGAAATCGGGAGTAAAGGCTAATGTCGGACGCATTTATACCACCCATTGAGGCCATTGGAGAGGCTCTGCGTACGGGTTCCTCGACTGGCGTACAGCAGGCGAATTTCAGTGACTGGCTGGTCAATCAGGTCAATCACAGTGAGACGGCGATCAAGACTGCTGAGACTGAGGTCCAGAAGCTTGCTTTGGGGGAGGCGGAAAATCTGCATCAGGTGATGATTGCGCTCTCCAAGGCAAAGACATCCTTTGAGTTAACCGTGCAAGTTCGCAATAAACTCCTGGAGAGTTTCCAGGAAATTATGCGGATGAGCGTGTAAGGGCTGAGCGATCATGGCAAGTTTTAATGAATTCTTGACGGAACAGGGGCGTGCCCAGCAGTTGGGTTTGCTGGCGGGACTGATTGTGATCTGTTCGGTAGGGTTTGGACTACTGATCTGGGCAAACCAGCCCAAAATGGAAGCCCTGTTTACCGGCCTGACCGAACGGGATGCATCAGAGGTTCTGGGTCAGCTGGAAGAAATGAAGGTTGAGTATCAGATCTCCAGTGATGGTTCTGCGATTCTGGTCGATGCAGATATCGCAGATGAGACGCGTATCAAGCTCGACGGTGGTGGCCTTGCCATTAATGGCGGCGATGGATTTGAGCTTTTTAACGACGCCGACTACGGGATGACAGATTTCGTACAAAAAATTAACTACCAGCGCGCCCTGCAAGGGGAATTGTCACGGACCATTATGGCGCTTGAGGAAGTGCGTTATGCCCGGGTCCACTTGGTGCTGCCCGAACGTGGTTTGTTCAGAGAGCCTGAAAACTCGGCTAAGGCCTCTATAACCCTCGTCAAGCAGCCGGGACTTTTTCTGGGCGCTTCGCAAATTGCGGGCATCCAGCAGCTGGTGGCCTCTGCGGTGGACGGAATGAGCCCGGAGGCAGTCACTATTCTGGATGAGCGAGGGGTGGTTCTTAGCAATGGTCTTTCCTCAAACGAAAGTGAGGTCCGGATAGGTCTCAGCCGGAAACAGGAGGTGGAGCAGTATCTGACCAGTAAGGCAAACCGAATACTCACACAGGTATTTGGGGCTGATGGTGGAGTCGTCAAGATCGACGTGTCCTTGAACCGAGATACCGTACAAATGACCCGTGAGATCTGGGAGTCACCCGAGGATTTGGGTAAAGAGGGTCTGGTCGCTAGCAGTAGCGTGCAACGCAAGTTTACCGCTGATGGCGCTGAAGCAAGCCAGAATACAGGCAAAACCCTAACCTCAGAAAACGAGGAATTTGAATACCGAATCAATAAGACCGTTGAACAGGTGGTCAAGGGCGAGGGTGCGATCGAGCGCATAACGGTAAGCGTTTTGATTCCGGCGGACAGCAGTCCTGAGACCGTGACGGCCGTGGAATCCCTCATCGCTAGCGCGGTGGGACTCAGGACGGACCGCGGGGACTTTATTCGCGTCATGCCGCTCTCGTCAGCCACGCCTGCGGCGACGCTGTCGGGGCTTACGGTCGAGTCGGAGGCGATATTAAGTAAACCTAACGACCACGGGGCGCAATCGCCCGGAACTACCGACGGGTCTCCGGATCAATCGGTCCAACCCAAGTTTGATTTGTTACCTCTGTTATGGCTCTGCGGTGGAGCGCTTGGCACCTTGCTTCTGACCCTCATGTGGCCTCGCGCAAAAAACAGCAGGCCTTTACATCTTTCCGATGAGGAGAAAGTGGCTCTGCTTGAGGAGGTTAGGGGCTGGCTGGAGGAGGGAGCCGATCCTCAGCCACAGGGTTCGGGGGCCACTGATCCGATATGAACACGTCCTCGGAAAATATAAGCGACAAGGCCGCTAAGAAAGTGGCCATGCGCCTGCAGACCCTCTCGGCGCCTGATCGCTCTTGGTTGCTAACCCGGTTAAACAGTGGCCAGCGTCAGCAGGTTATTCGTGCGGAACAGGCTTTATTGGAAATAACGAGAAGCGCTAACGTCAACTTCAATACGCTTTTGGAGGACCCAACCAGCGAGTCCAATACAGCTCCAAAACCGGCAGTTTTTTCCCGCTGGCCCACAAAAAGGGTATCGCAATTGCTCGATGAACTACCGCCTTTATGGGTAGCTGGAATCTTCCACTTCACATCTTGGCGAGGGGCGGGTCGCTATCTCATGGATCAGAGCCCGGATCGTCGCAAGGCGATACAAACCGGGCATCTACCGCTCAGGTCTTCAGCCTGTCTGGCGCTTTGTCGAGTGCTTGAACAGGCACTTGAGGAGGCCTGAGTTTTGGGGGAAATCTATCGATCAGTCTCGGTTACCGGTGTAAGAAGACTCGACGGCACGCAGGCATCAACTCCGGTCGCAAAAAAAGAGCGTGTGCCGGCGGAGAAAGTGAAAGATGCGCGTGCCGAAGAGCCGCGACCGGCTTCCGCTGATCGCGAGCCTGCTCCCGTTACTGACAGCTCAACAGCTGAAATTTCCAAGAAGCCATCCGGGACTGGAGAATTTGAGCGACTTCGTGACCTGTCAGTTATTCAGAAGCAACGTATTGTTCAACTGGAGGAGGAGCGGGAGGAGCTGCTGCAGGATTGCGCTGAGCTGGCGGACAAAGCGGTGGCGCTGGAACAGCAACTGAAATCGCGGACCGACGAGGAAAAAAAATCTGCCTACGAGGCCGGTTTGCTACAAGCCCAGGAAGAATTAAAAGCTACTGAGCAGACCATCGCGAATGAAGTGCAAAAAATGCGGCGCCTTTTTGAGGAGAACCTACAGGCGCACCTGCAACAGGTCGACGAATTGGCGCTGGAAATTGCATTCGCCTCGTTAACTCGAATTGTAGGTGAGCAATTTGGCGATCCTGCTTTTACGCGTGCCGTGGTGACCAAAGCTCTGCGCGGCGTGCGTGATGCACAAAAAATGACGGTACATCTCTCTGCCAGTGACCTGTCGATCATGGAGCGACACGCCGAGGCCTCTCAGGACGGCGCGATTCTGTCTGATATCGATTATGTTGCAGACCCGCGGGTTACGGTGGGCGGTTGTCTGATTGAAACCGATGCGGGTGTATGGGACGCCCGTTTGGAAACCCAGCTGCAGAGACTGCGGGATGCGATCGCCCAATCAATCAAGGAGGGGGCCCAGGACGCATGACGGGGGATGCCGGCACTTCCATGATTGATCAGGTACGGCGCGCAGTGAGCAAGTGCGAGATCGTACCGCGTGTGGGCAAGGTGACCCAGTACTTTGGCATGGCTGTGGAATCCAATGGCCCGGATGTATTCCTCGGCGAAATTTGCCAGATTTACCCCCCCCATACCCGACGGCCCGTGAGCGCCGAGGTGGTTGGTTTTCGCGATGGACGGGTCATTCTGATGCCCTATGACACGTTGCACGGTGTTCATGTGGGGTCTGAGATAACCGCAACCAATGAGTCTGCAAAAATGCCCGTGGGCCCCGATCTTTTGGGCAGGGTTTTAGATGCTTTTGGTCAGCCCGTGGATGATTTGGGGGCAACCGAACCCGTTGAGTATTACCCGCTCCACCCGGAACCCATTAACCATTTGACCCGTCAACCCATCGATGAGCCGCTTGTGACGGGCGTGGGGGTCATTGACAGCTGCCTGACCGTGGGCAAGGGCCAGCGCATGGGGATTTTCGCAGGTAGTGGCGTGGGCAAGAGTACGCTCCTTGGAATGATCGCCGAGAACAGTCAGGCGCAGGTTAACGTTATCGCCTTGATTGGGGAGCGGGGTCGTGAGGTTCTGGATTTTATTCACAAAAACCTCGGCGAAGCGGGCCTTAAAAAATCGATTGTCATTGTGGCGGGTGCTGATCAGCCCGCGCTGGTTCGTACGCGGGCGGCATTCGCTGCGACGGCTGTAGCAGAGTATTTCCGCAACCAGGGTTCAGATGTCATGCTGGCGATGGATTCTCTAACGCGCTTTGCCATGGCGCAGCGGGAAATTGGTCTTGCAGTTGGCGAACCGCCCACATCTAGAGGGTATACCCCTTCCTCTTTTTCGATGATGCCCAAGTTGTTGGAGCGCGCTGGCAATTTCGCCACAGGGGGCTCTATTACCGGGTTTTATACTGTACTTGTAGAGGGTGATGACTTTAACGAACCGGTTACGGACAACCTTCGGGCCATACTGGATGGTCACATTGTGTTATCGAGAAATCTCGCCAACCAAAACTGGTTACCCGCCGTTGATATATTGCAGAGTGCAAGTCGGCTTCTGGGTGATCTCATTGATGAGTCCCATGCCAACGCTATCGCAGACCTGAAGCGCTTGCTCAGCCTGCATCAGGAAAGTAAAGACATCATTGACATGGGTATCTATCAAAGGGGCAACAATCCAGACCTTGACAGGGCCGTCGATATTTTACCGCGTATTCAGTCCTTATTTAGCCAACCCGCAAGCGTGACGGCGGATCCGTCCCACGTACTTAATGAGCTTAAGGGGTTTTTGCACACCGATTCGGCTGGCGCATCAAGCAGGCCTCGGCGCCCTCAAAGGCCAGCTAGGGAACTGCGCGCATGAGTCGGTTTGCCAACCCTTACGGCCGCGTTTTGAAACGCTATCGGTGGGAATATTTAAAACTAGAGGCTGAAGCTGAGGAAAGTCGTCGCTACATGCAAGAACTGCAGGCAGTGAAAAGCAAGCTCGAATCTGATGTTAATGACTTGCTAAGTACCGAGGCGCAATCGGACTTGCTCAGTTCGGCCTATGGATACATGAACATATTGGCTATTACGGCAGAACTGGAAAAGCAGAAGACAGGGTTTGGGCAGCAGATACAAGAGAATCAAATGAAGCTAAGACAGCTCAAGAAACGTTTGCTGTCAGCCAAGAGTCGCATGCAACACGCGCGGGATAAGTTTGATGCCGCACAAGCTGCTTCTCAAACTGCCTACGTTGCTCGGGAGATGACCGAGCTAAACGATTTGTTTGCCGCCCGTAATTGGGCTCACTCCCATCCACCACTTTCTACTGGACCCGGCTGAGGATTGCATATGCCTGATGACACGATTGTTTCCATGATGCCTCCCGAAAAACCAGAGGGCAGAAGTACAACGCCTGCGGGCAATCGCGATGATTGGCTGGCGCAGCTGGAGGATGCGGCATTTGCGCTGCAGGATGATAGCTTGCGACAACACCAGGGGGACGATCTGCCCCGGCCCGATGCAGCGCAAGACGATTCACGGCGGCATGAGCCTCAGCCATTTGACGTGGCACGGCATCAAGCGATCGCCCAGCTGCAAGGCGTTTTGTTGGCAGCAGGCACACACAACCTGCCAGCTGGAAATATGCCTGCAGCTTCGACCCCTTTGAATGCGCCAGTCAGCCCGGCTCCGCCACCGGTTGGTTCGCCATTGACAACCGCCATCTCGTCACAGGCGCCTAAAGCACCGTCGCCCCAAACGTTTTCAACGACATCGGTTGAGCATCTCATGAACCGACTTCGCTTCAGTGAGTTCAACATAAGCGTCACCACGCGAGGTGATGAAATGACGCTTTGGGTCAGGGACTTCAAACAAAAGTATGCAAGCGAGCTTTTTCACTGGGTAAAGGACCTGGGACAACTGCTTCAGGGCAGCGGCAAATCGCTCAACAGAATCATGGTCAATGGCAAACAGATTCATCATGTCAATGAATTACTTGGAGGTGGCAAATGGCAATAGATTCCATCGGCGCGGTAGGCAATGTACAAGTGGCAGCAGCCCAGGCTTCTGTTGGACTGGAAGATTTCCTGCAGATTTTCCTGACCCAACTCAACTACCAGGACCCATTGGAGCCTGTAGATAACCGGGAATTCCTGGCGCAGCTTGCGCAGTTTTCATCGGTTGAGATTGCCAACCGAACCAGCGAGACGACCACTGCTTTGCTCGACGTCAGTAGTTTGTCCCAGTCCATAGGGCTTCTCGGAAAAACCGTTAACGTGAACCTGGAGCAGGGGACTGCCTCAGGTACCGTGATTGCCATGAGCCTCGTCAACGGGCAACCCCAGCTGACCATATCCCAACAAAATGGCTCGCTCCTGCGTGCCAGCCCAACACAGGTCAGCACCGTCATTGACCTGGGCGGAGGAGGCTAGCCATGTCTGATCTTTTGGGTACGCTGTATAAGGCCATGTCTGGCCTGAACGCATTTACCAAGGGGCTCGATAACCTCAGCAACAATGTCGCCAACCTCAATACGACGGGCTACAAGGCCAACGATGTGTTTTATCGGGAATTGACCGGGGGTAATGATTCTGGGAATTCTGACGAGACGGGCAGTCAAATCCAGACCGGGCAGGGCGTAGCGGTTGGCGGCACCAAAGTGCGATTTGCCGATGGGGAACTCGCCGAGACCGGAGAAGACACCGACCTCGCTATCAGCGGTAACGGTCTGTTCATCCTTCGTGATGGCGATGAGGCGTATTACACCCGTGCCGGGGAGTTCGAGTTGGACAGCGACGGCTATTTGGTTGATCCGGGTACCGGACTGCGTGTTGCCAAATTAGACGATGATGGCAACCTGCAGGACATTAACCTGCGAGATCGGTTGATTAGTGAAGCCCAGGCCAGCACCGAGGTCCTGTTTAGAGGGACGCTTAATCTGTCTGCCGCGGAGGGAACACAGTTTCCCCCATCGACGGCGCCGGAGACAGATCGTATCGAATTCACCGTCTATGACGAAAATGGCAATGACTTTAAGGTCTTCGCAACCTTCACCAAGCTGGCGGGCCGAGCCTACAGGGTGGATCTCGCCGACGAGAATGGTAATCCGCTGGCTGACTCGGTGACCATAGAGTTTACTGAAAATGGCGCACCCACCAAGGACACAATTCGACAAATCATAAGCTTAAGTTTTTTTGAGCAGGTTCCTGTCGATGATGTGGCCAAGCAGTTTGAAGGCGTGGAAAAAATCTCGATCGAGAATGATGAAGGTGATCCGGAGGCTTTCGGAGAAATCACCATCGAACTTGACGAGTCCGAGTTCATTACGCGCTCCGAAGATGATGCCTCGGAGCAGACATTTTCATCGAAAGTCATCTTTGAGGTCGATGCAGATGGACGATTGGTCGATGCCGATTCAGGTCAGGTTCTTATGGCCAGAAATGCGGATGATCCCGATGAACTGATTCCTGCCCAGATTGCCCTTGAAGCCTCCGCAGCGGCAACCACTTCCATTATTTTGCAGGGCCAGCTTTCTACCCTCAGCACCGAACCCGCTGCGACCGAGGTTCTCGTACTGAGCGGAGAGCTCCGCAATGACGATCCTGTGGGCACCACGTATCCGGACAACACAGGCGACGAGCCTGCCCCTGTCACGGCAGAGATCATCGATGCCGAGGGCAATGCGTACAGCGTCACCGTCACTTTGGTCAAGGTTGTTTCCGAGGCGGAGCGACTCGAGTTCGAGGTTGTATTCGACCAGGGGCTTCCCACCGAATTTAAGGCAGATGAAAACATTGTCTATCTACTTGAGGCGCCAGAGGGTGACGAAGTCCCAGCACAATGGGTCCTGGACAATAATGAAATCAACGCCCAATTTGTTCGAGAAATTGCAGAAGGTGAAAGTCAGGTTACGGTCGATTTTGTGCTGGATCTAGACGGCAATGAGGAATTACCTGCGCTTCAGGTTAGCGACAATGCAGACAATACCTTCAGCGCAACTCAGCTGGGCGGCATTGAAGTTGAGTCGCAGGCGATTTACCCACCCTTCAGTGAAGATGACGAGGGCAACCTGGTTCAGGAGAATCCCCTGTCGGTAACGCTCTTCGATGAAGCTGGTAATGAATACGAGGTGACAGTCACATACGTACGAGTGGTGAATGAGACCGACCGTATCGAATTTGAGGTCGTATTCAATTACGGCGAGGATGACGAGTTTAAAGCCAACAGTAATTTGGTGTTCACACGCACTGAAGGCGAGTCTCCCCGGCCCAACCCACCCGAAAGTATCCCAGGCAGTGATCTGGACGGCCCAGCGGGTATTGATGATGAGTTCCCCGGCGCGGCAGATCAAAGCACTGAGTGGGAGTTGCAAGATGACCCCGTGAGCGCTGTCTACGAGG
>Ga0181596_10005276_pt1 | contig 11385 bp, 8 predicted proteins | sample 041ome_6_FD_148655 | JGI IMG/M metagenome (GOLD analysis project Ga0181596, IMG submission 148655) | Coastal salt marsh microbial communities from the Groves Creek Marsh, Skidaway Island, Georgia - 041402US metaG (spades assembly) | ecosystem: Environmental > Aquatic > Marine > Intertidal zone >... | reverse complement strand
GGTCATGCCGCTTTGGGGGTCGAACCGGGGAATGCGGGACTGACCACTATCGACCACCACCCGAATGCCTTCGATCGTCAGGCTGGTCTCGGCAATGGCCGTCGCCAGAACGATCTTCCGTCGTCCTGAAGGCGGTGGGGAAACAGCCTGATCCTGTTGGCCCTGGGGCAGTGTCCCATAGAGTGGCAAGACATCCACATCACCGGGCAAAGATGAGCCGTTGAGCAACTTTTCAACACGCCGGATTTCTCCTTCACCGGGCAGGAAAACCAGAATACTGCCGGCCTCCTCGCTCAATGCCTGTTGCACGGCCGACGACACCGCCGGGCAGAGAGTATCCCGGAAACGGTCAACAGGCGGTTTTCCCAGATACCGGGTCTCGACGGGAAAAGCGCGGCCCGCGCTGGCAATAACGGGGGCATCTCCCAGTAATTCGGCAATCGGGCCCACGTCCAGTGTGGCTGACATCACCAGAATGCGGAGATCTTCGCGCAGGCCTGCCTGACAGTCCAGACACAATGCCAGGCCCAGGTCGGCCTGCAGATTACGTTCATGAAACTCATCAAAGATGACCGCCGCCACGCCTTCCAGAGACGGGTCGCTTTGCAGGCGTCGGGTCAGAATGCCTTCGGTCACAACCTCGATGAGGGTGTCCGGTCCGGTCTTGTTGTCCAGCTGGATACGGTAGCCAACCGTTTTGCCAACCGGCTCGCCCAGCGTTTGCGCCATCCGCCGGGCTGCCGCCCGCGTCGCCAGACGACGCGGTTCCAGGATGATAATCCTGCCGCCCTCGCGCCAGGGCGTATCCAGAAGCCGCAGCGGAATCCGCGTGGTTTTCCCGGCGCCCGGTGCTGCCTGTATAACGGCATTCGGCGTGTGCTCAAGGCTTGCACAGAGTTCCGGCAATATGTCGTCGATTGGCAGTTTGGTCATGGTGCCCGATCGTGTCGATTGACCCTGCCTTAGCGCGTTTCCACGTGCCCTGCCACTGACGACGCTTAAAAAATATCCACCGGCACCTTGATATAGGACGTGCCGTTCGCTTCGGCCGGCGGCATCTCGCCCGCCCGCATATTCACCTGCACCGCCGGGATAATCAGCCGCGGCAGACCGAGTGTGGCGTCGCGGTCACGGCGCATCTGGACATAATCGTGTTCCAGCACGCCGCCGCCGATATGGATATTGGTGTCGCGCTGTTCGCCGACCGTGGTTTCCCAGGCGAAATCGCGCGTGCCGCCGGCGCCGTAATCGTGGCACACGAACAGGCGAAATTCCTCCGGCAGGTCGATAATTTTCTGCAGCGAGGCAAAAAGCTGCTTCGCGTCTCCGCCGGGAAAGTCGCAGCGCGCGGTGCCTGAATCCGGCATGAACATAGTGTCACCGACAAAGCACGCATCGCCAATCACGTAGGTGACGCAGGCGGGCGTGTGACCCGGGGTCGCCATGACGCGGGCATGTATATTGCCGATTTTGAAGGTTGCGCCATCGGCGAAAACCTCATCGAACTGGGAGCCGTCGGCGGGCAGGCTGTCGGTCACGTTAAACAGCGCGCCGAAGGTTTTCTGCACCTCGGTAATACCCTGGCCGATGCCTGATTTTCCGCCGGTCTTGTTTTTCAGCCAGACCGAGGCAGTCAGATGGTCGGCATGGACATGGGTCTCGATGATCCAGGCGACGGTGAGGCCCTTCTCGTCCACATAGGCGGCGATTTTCTCGACGCTTTCGGTCGAGCTGCGCCCGGAGACAGGGTCGTAATCGAGCACAGGGTCGATAACCCCGGCCTGCATCGTCTCGGGGTCATGCACCACGTAGGACGCAGAGTTGGTCTTGTCATCGAAAAAACACACGATTTCGGGACTCATTTCCGCATCCCTCTCATTGGTTCTCTTTTTTCCCTGTTCCAACGTTAACAAGAATCACGTTCTAAAGGTATGCACGACACGCAATGGGTTGGCGCATATGCGCGGTTTGACGCGAATTGATTTCTCACCTAATTCTAGGGGGCCTTTTTCAGGGTCCCCGCAAGCAATTGAATGGACGCATATCCGCCATGCCCGGCGATTTTCTAGACCCGCAGGAACGTATCAATCTGTCGCCTGAAATCGGTGACGAAACCAAGACAACCACCTGCTATATGTGCGCATGCCGCTGCGGCATCAAGGTTCACCTGCGCGAAGGCGAAATCCGCTATATCGAAGGTAACAAGGACCACCCGATCAACAAGGGCGTGCTATGCGGCAAGGGAAGCGCCGGCATCATGCAGCATTATTCCCCTGCCCGCCTGACCAAGCCGCTGCGCCGCGTCGGCGAGCGCGGATCGGGCGAGTTCGAAGAAATCGAGTGGGAAGAAGCGCTGACCATCGTCGCCGACCGGATGAAAAAAATCCGCGCCGACGACCCGAAAAAGCTCGCCTTCTTTACTGGGCGTGACCAGAGTCAGGCACTGACCGGCTGGTGGGCAAGCCAGTTCGGCACCCCGAATCACGCCGCGCATGGCGGGTTCTGTTCGGTGAACATGGCGGCCGCCGGGCTATATTCCATCGGCGGCTCGTTCTGGGAATTCGGCGAGCCGGACTGGGAACGGACCGAATACTTCATGATGTTCGGCGTTGCCGAAGACCATGATTCAAACCCGATCAAGATGGGCCTGTCGACGCTGAAAGCACGCGGCGCCAAATTCGTGTCGGTCAATCCTGTCAAAACCGGCTATTCGGCGATTGCCGATGAGTGGGTCGGAGTGCGGCCCGGCAGCGACGGCGCGTTCGTGCTGGCGCTGATCCACGAGCTCCTCCACGCCGATAAAATCGATCTCGACTACCTGGTGCGCTACACCAATGCGCACTGGCTGGTGATCCAGGATGCCGGTGCCGCCGATGACGGCCTGTTCGCCCGCGGCGCGGACGGAGAGCCTTTGTGCTGGGACCAGAACACGGGCCAGGTCGCCGATGCGCGTCTTGCCGGTGTTGCCCCCGCAGTGGTCGGCGAGTACACGCTGGAAGACGGTCGCAAAGCCGTGCCGTCATTCCAGCTGATGGCCGACCGCTACATGGACATGAATTACGGGCCCGAGGCCGCGGCCCTGAAATCCGGCGTCGCCGCAAACCATATCCGCCGGATCGCCGCCGAACTGGCAGAGGCCGCGTTCGAAAAGGAAATCGTGCTCGACGTCGAATGGACCGACTGGGCGGGGCGCAAGCAGGACAAGATGATCGGCCGCCCCGTCGCGATGCACGCGATGCGCGGTATTTCTGCCCATTCCAACGGGTTCCATACCTGCCGCGCCATTCACCTGCTGCAGATGCTGCTGGGCACCATCGATGTGCCGGGCGGGTTCCGCTACAAGCCGCCTTTCCCGCGCCCCTGTCCGCCGCCGCAGAAACCTGCCGGCCGCCCGGACCAGGTCAACGCGAACACGCCCTTGCCGGGACCGCCACTCGGCTTCCCGACGGGCCCCGAAGACCTGTTGGTCGATGCCGACGGCAAGCCGCAGCGCATCGACAAGGCGTTTTCCTGGGAAGCACCGATCAGCGCCCACGGCATGATGCACATGGTCATCACGAATGCCTGGAAGAGCGATCCCTACCCCATCGACACGCTGTTCATGTTCATGGCGAACATGGCGTGGAATTCGTCGATGAACACGTCGGGCGTGATCGACATGCTGACGGACCGCAACACCGAGACCGGGGACTATAAAATCCCCTTCATTGTCTATTCGGATGCGTTCTGGTCCGAGACGGTGCCCTATTGCGACATCATCCTGCCGGACACCACCTATCTGGAGCGCTGGGACGCGGTCTCGATGCTCGACCGGCCGATCTGCAGTGCTGACGGCCCGGCGGATGCCATCCGCCAGCCCGTGGTGGAACCCGACCGCGACGTCCGCGCCTTCCAGACGGTTCTGATCGATCTCGGCACCCGCATCGGCCTGCCCGGCCTGACCAACGAAGACGGATCGGCCAAATATCCCGGCGGCTACCCCGATTACCTGGTGAACCACGAACGCATGCCGGGGATCGGCTCGCTCGCCGGCTGGCGCGGCGAAAACGGCGACAGTCACGGTACCGGCGCGGTCAACCCGAACCAGCTCGACCGCTATATCGAGAACGGCTGCTTCTGGAGCCACGAATTCCCCGAAAACCAGCGCTACTTCAAACACGCCAACCGGGACTACCTGGAATATGCAGCCAGCATGGGCTGGATCGGGTCATCCGACCAGATCGTCCTCCAGGTCTATTCGGAACCGATGCAGAAGTTCCGGCTTGCAGCGCTCGGTCACGGCGACATCACCCCGCCCGATGAACACAAGGCCCGCGTCGCCGGCTATTTCGATCCGTTGCCGACCTGGTACCGCCCGTTCGAATCCCAGGATGGCGGCGAGGACGAGTTTCCGTTCTTCGCTATCACCCAGCGGCCGATGGCGATGTACCATTCATGGGGCTCGCAAAACGCCTGGCTGCGCCAGATTCACACCAGCAACCGTCTGTATATGAACCGATTCCAGGCAGAGCTTGAAGGCATCGAAGACGACGACTGGGTCTGGGTGATCAGCCATCACAGCCGCATCAAGGTCCAGGTCCGTCTCATGGAAGGGGTCGAACGCAACACGGTGTGGACGTGGAATGCGATCGGCAAGCGTTCCGGCGCATGGAACCTCGACCCGGACGCGCCCGAGGCCAAGAAAGGCTTCCTGCTGAACCACGTGATTTCCGAATTGCTGCCGCCCAAGGAAAGCGGTTACCGCTATTCGAACTCCGACCCCGTGACCGGTCAGGCCGCATGGTACGACCTGCGGGTCCGGATTGAGAAAGCGCCGGCAGAAACCGGGGCCGAAGAAGAAACATCACTGCCACAGTTCGACACGCTGCCATCCACCAACGACGCCTCCGTCACACAGCGCATTCTGCGCTATGGCGCGCGCTTCAAACCGAAACGTCCCGGACGGGGAGACAACACATGACCTTGCTGCCGGCACACAAACCCGACGGGCAGGAAGTAAAACTCGGCCTCGTCATCGATCTGGATACCTGCGTCGGCTGTCACGCCTGCGCGGTGAACTGCAAGGAGTGGAACACCGGCGGGCATTCAGCGCCGCTGCCGGATAACGATCCCTACGGCACCGACCCCAACGGCGTGTGGTTCAACCGCATCCACACCTTCGAGGCCGGAGAAGGGACCGACAGCCGGACCGTTCATTTCCCGCGTTCCTGCCTGCATTGCGAAGACGCCGCCTGCGTGACCGTCTGCCCGACCGGCGCCTCCTACAAGCGCGAGGAAGACGGCATCGTGCTGGTCAACGAGGATGCCTGTATCGGCTGCAAGCTGTGCTCCTGGGCCTGCCCGTATGGTGCGCGCGAATATGACACCGATGCCGGCGTGATGAAGAAATGCACGCTGTGTATCGACCGGATCTATAACGAAACCATCCCGGAGGCCGAGCGCGTCCCGGCCTGCGTATCGACCTGCCCGGCAAGTGCGCGGCATTTCGGCGATCTCGGCGACCCCAATTCCGATGTCTCGCAGCTTGTCGCAGAGCGCGGCGGCAACGCGCTTATGCCCGAACTGGGCTACAAGCCGGTCAACCGCTACCTGCCGCCCCGGGCCGCCAAGAAAGACCAGGGGCCATCGGGACTGGGCGCAAGCCTGTCGCGGCTCGCCACCGAAGACGCACCGGGCGCCGCCGCAGGATCCGGCAAGTTCCTGCGCTGGGTCGACCGGGTTCTCTCGCGCTAACGGACGAAAAAAATGCATCCAGCCTATTCCGTCATCTTTTTCACCACCGCGTCGGGCGCGGGCTATGGCCTGATCGCGCTGATGGCACTGTTCGGCGTGCTCAACGGCGTGCCGTTAAACCCGTGGTTCGGTGCAATCGGATTTGGCCTCGGAGCATTACTGATCACCGGCGGGCTGCTGTCATCGACCGCCCATCTCGGCCACCCGGAACGGGCATGGCGCGCCTATAGCCAGTGGAAATCATCCTGGCTGTCGCGCGAAGGCATCCTGGCGACGGCAACCTATGTGCCACTGGTGCTGACTGCATGGGGCTGGATCGTCGAAGGATCTCTATCGGGCCCGTTCGGTCTGTTTGCCGTGACGCTGGCGCTGCTTTGCGTCCTTACGGTTTATGCAACAGGCATGATTTACGCGACCCTGCGCACGATCAGTGCCTGGCATAACAAGCGCACTGTGCCGGTCTACCTGTCCTTTGCGCTGCTGTCGGGCGCGGTATGGTTCCACGCCCTGGCACAGATGTTCGGGTATCACACGCCCATGCAGGCCGCCATTGTCGCGATCGGCCTGTTGCTGGTGCTGTTCCTGAAACGGTCTTACTGGCGCACAATCGACCTGACTCCCGGCGTATCGACGCCTGAAAGCGCCACCGGTCTCGGCGATATCGGCAAGGTCCGCCTGCTCGACAACCCGACCATGACGGAAACGTTCATCCAGCGCGAGATGGGCTATTCCATCGCCCGCAAACATTCCCTGAAGCTCCGCCGCATCGCCTTCCTCGGCTATTGCGCGATCCCGTTCGCCCTGACGCTGCTGACCAGCGAGGCCGAACCGATGATCGCCATTCCCGGCACGCTTGCCGCAGCGATCTGCGTCTCTTTCGGTGTCGTCGTCGAACGCTGGCTGTTTTTCGCCGAAGCGAAACATGTCAGCATGCTGTATTACGGGGCGCAGACTTCGTAGGCACTTCGCCTTTCTTTAAGGCAGATTTTTAGGCACCTGGAGAAATTCTGCCTGAATTTTTTGCGGGCCGTCCCCCGTCGGACCAGCGCACGTTCCCTCCAAAATATCCACCTCGTCGAACGCACTCCGGCGAATCCGCCGAATAGCGAAAGAATACCGACCCTCGCCCGAGTCTGGCACGCATTTTGCAGTGTAGAGATCGGATGGCAGATCCCGCGTGTCAAAACCATGACGCCTTCGGCGGATGGAGGACACGCAAGAAATGTGTGAAGAGGTCAATGGCCGCTCTACTCGAAATTCGCGATCTGCAAACGTCGTTCTTCACGAGCGACGGCGAGGTCCGCGCGGTCAACGGAGTCACCTTCAGCATTGAAGCGGGCAAGACCATGGGTCTGGTCGGTGAATCCGGCTGCGGGAAAAGTGTCACCGCCCTCTCCGTTATCCAGCTTCTGACCAAGGGCACCGGGCGTATCGTCGGCGGCGAAATCCTCTACGAAGGCCAGAACATCGCTGCGTTTTCCGAAGAACGCATGCGCTCCATCCGCGGCAACGATATTTCAATGATATTCCAGGAGCCCATGACGTCGCTGAACCCGGTTTTCTCGGTCGGAGAAGAGATCGCGGAGGCGGTCCGGATACATCAGAAACTGAACCGCAGGGAAGCCCGCAACCGGGCAATCGAAATGCTGCGGCTGGTCAAGATTGCCGAACCAGAAAAACGTCTCAACGATTACCCGCACCAGATGAGCGGTGGCATGCGTCAGCGGGTGATGATCGCTATGGCGCTGAGCTGCAACCCGAAACTGCTGATCGCGGACGAACCCACCACCGCGCTCGACGTCACCATACAGGCGCAGATACTGGAACTTATTTCCGAACTTCAGGAACAGCTCGGCATGGCTGTCCTGATGATCACCCACGACCTCGGCGTGGTCGCAGAACAGGCGGATGAGGTGGCGGTGATGTATGCCGGCAAGATCATCGAACACGCCACGCCCGAGACGATTTTCGCCAATCCCAAGCACCCGTACACAGTCGGCCTTATGAAATCGATTCCCGGCATGGGCACACCGGGTCGCAGGCTGGATACCATCCCCGGCGTCGTGCCCAGCCCATTGAACTGGCCCACAGGGTGCCGTTTCCGGACGCGCTGCAAGGACGCCGGCGATATCTGCGCCGGCAAGCAGCCGGAACTGATCGAGATCGAACCGGGGCATAGCGTCGCCTGCCTGAAGGTGGCCTGAGATGGCCCTGGTAGAAGTCCGTGGATTGAGGAAACACTTCCCGCTGAAGAAGAAGCTGTTTGTCGAGCCTGAAAAGGTGAAAGCGGTGGACGGAATCTGGATGTCGATCGAAGACGGCGAGACCGTCGGGCTCGTCGGCGAATCCGGCTGCGGGAAATCGACGCTTGGGCGCTGCATCATCCGACTGATCGAACCATCGGAAGGAGAGGTCTACTTCGAGGGTCAGGAAATCACGTCGCTCGGCGCGCGTGAGATGCGCGACATGCGCCGTCGCATGCAGATCATCTTCCAGGACCCCTATGCCTCGCTCAATCCGCGCATGCGGGTGGGCGACATCATCGGCGAGGGCATGCAGATTCATAACATCGCGAAGGGCGACGACCGCAAGACGCGGGTAAAGGAGCTGCTGGCCCGCGTCGGTCTGCGCGAAGACCAGTATGACCGGTATCCGCACGAATTTTCGGGCGGCCAGCGCCAGCGTATCGGCATCGCCCGCGCCATCGCGGTCAACGCGAAGTTCATCGTCGCCGACGAGGCTGTATCGGCGCTGGACGTCTCTATCCAGGCCCAGGTCCTCAACCTGATGCAGGACCTGCAGGAAGAATTCGGCCTGACCTACCTATTCATTTCGCACGACCTGCGTGTCGTCGAACATGTCAGCCAGCGCGTCGCGGTCATGTATCTGGGCAAGATCGTCGAGATCGCGCCATCGGCGAAGATATATACCGACGCGCAACACCCCTATACGCGGGCATTGCTGTCAGCCGTCCCGGTGCCGGACCCGACACGCAAGACCGAACGCATCATCCTGGAAGGCGACGTACCGAGCCCGATCGATCCACCCACCGGATGCCATTTCCACCCCCGTTGCCCGTTTGCAGAAAAAATATGCAGCGAAAAAGAACCGGTGATGACGTTCGACGGCGACCACGGTGTCGCCTGTCATGTCTTCGGGCCGACGTCGCAGCCGGTTATCAAAGACGATACGGGACAGCTACTGGAGACGACGACGTGAGCCGGGGAACAACCCCGCGAGATAGTTACAGGGAGTCTACGCGACCGAGCAACCGGCGCTTGAATAACAACTATGCCGGCACATCAAGCAAACCATCAGGAGAGAGCAAATGAAACCCAATCGCCGCTTTATCGGCGCCGCCCTTGCCAGTGCATCATTGCTGGGCGCCGCCGCCACCCTTTCGCCGGCCTCCGCCGCGTCGACCGTTGTCGTCGGTGCGACCGAGACGATTTCGAGCCATAATCCGCATGGCGACAGTATTTCCATGGGCTACGGCATCTGGTGCGAGGTCTATGGCTGCCTCGGCACCTACAGCTTCACGAAAGGCGCCTATGTCGGCATGCTGGCCGAAAGCTGGTCGGTCGATAAAGCAGATCCGAATATCTGGACATTCAAACTGCGCCAGGGACTTAAGCGCCATGTCGACGGCAAGGAACTGACATCTGAAGACGTCGTGCATTCCATCACCCGGATGGGCACCGACCCGCAGACCCGTCAGAAACAGAACGTCAAACACGTCAAGTCCGTAAAGGCGATCGACAAATACACCGTCGAGGTCGTCACCAAGCAGCCGACCGCGCCGCTGCTCGAATTCCTGTTCGACCGGGTGATGATCACCGGCAAGGACCTGTTCGACAAGCACGGCCCGAAAGTTGCCGACCGTCAGTATCCGCTCGGCTGGGGGCCCTACAAGCTGAAAGAAATCGTCATCGGCCAGCGCATCGTGCTGGAAAAAGACCCGGCGAGCACTTTCGCCAAGCCGGAAAACCCCGATACGCTCATCTTCCGGATCATGCGTGAGCCGGAACAGCGGGTTACGGCGCTGCTGAACAACGAAATCCAGATCGCGCAGTTCATTCCGCCGCATCTGGGTTCGCGGATCAAAAGCGCGACCAATGCGAACCTCGTACCGACCAGCTCGGTTGAACTGATGTTCCTTGCAATGAGCCCGAAGAAGAAGCCGTTCGATAATGCAACGGCACGTAAAGCCGCCTGTATGGCAATCAACCGCGATGCCATCATCAAGGCAATCCTCGGCGGCCAGGCCGAACGGCTCGACGCTCCCATTGGCGAAGGTCAGTACGCTTACAACCCTGCTGATGCTGCCAAGATGAAGGTGCCCTACGATCCGGCAGCAGCTAAAGCACTGCTCGAAAAAGCTGGCCTCGTCGGCGCAGAGATCGAGCTTGAAACCCCGGTCGGGCGTTACGTCAACGACAAACAGATCACGGAATCGATGATTCCGATGCTGAATGCCGTCGGCTTCAAAGCGAAGCTGAAGACCCCGGAATGGCCGACATTGTGGGCCAACGTGCAGAAGGGCAACGTGCCGTTCTTCTACATGGGTCGTGGCGGTGTCGTTGATCCGTCCCCTGCCTTCGCCCAGTACTTTGAAACCGGCGGTTCGCCGCGTATCGGGTTCTCGAGCGCCAAGGTGGACGCCCTTCTTCAGAAAGAACGCGCCACGTTCGATCCAGAAGAACGCAAGAAGGTAATCAACCAGGCATTCGCTCAGATCGTCGAGGAACAGCCCGCCTGCTTCATGTGGAAGCACAAGCTGCTCTACGGTATCTCGAAGGGTGTTGCATATACCCCGAACCCGACCGGCAAGGTCTGGGGTTCCGAAATCGCGGTTAAATAAACGGGACAACCGCACCGGGTGGGGGGCGACGCGTTCATGCGCCCCCCACCACCTTCTACCCCTCCATATTCTGGTCGTTAACGGATCACAACTGACATGCTGAGCTATATCGTCCGCCGTATATTGGCAACCATCCCTGTTATTCTGCTGATCTCGCTGCTTGTCTTCATGCTTGTGCAGGCAGCCCCGGGAGACCCTGCGGATCTGCTGCTGTCCGACGAGGCGACCAAGGAAGATATCGACGACGCCCGCAAACGCTGGGGTCTGGACCAGCCTATTCACGTCCAGTACGGCAAGTTTCTCATTGCCGCCCTGCAAGGCGATCTCGGCACGTCGTTCCGTTATACGGATCCGGTTGTTACGATGATCGTCGACCGTTTGCCGGCCACCATCGAACTCGCCGTGGTCTCGATTCTTATTGTGCTGATTGTCGGCGTCCCACTCGGCGTCTGGGCGGGCGCCCGACCCAATTCATAGATCGACAATGTCGGCTCGTTTGTCGGTTTTTTTGGCATCAGCATGCCGAATTTCTGGTTCGGCATCATGCTCATCCTGGTCGTATCGGGCTATTTCAACCTGCTTCCCTCAGCCGGGCGCAGCACATACGGTGTCGGCGGCCCGCCGATCACCGGGTTCTTTATTCTCGATAACATTATTCACGGCGACTGGAACGCCGTCCGCGACGGGATTTCCTATATCATCCTGCCGGCGGTCGCGCTGGGGACGAACATGATGGGTATCCTGATGCGCGTGACTCGCTCGTCGGTGCTCGAAGTCATGCATGAGGAGTT
>Ga0181596_10005268_pt1 | contig 11391 bp, 13 predicted proteins | sample 041ome_6_FD_148655 | JGI IMG/M metagenome (GOLD analysis project Ga0181596, IMG submission 148655) | Coastal salt marsh microbial communities from the Groves Creek Marsh, Skidaway Island, Georgia - 041402US metaG (spades assembly) | ecosystem: Environmental > Aquatic > Marine > Intertidal zone... | reverse complement strand
TATACCATTTGTAACGTGGCGATTCTGTATCATTGTCGCCATGCCCTCCTGATTCTTGGTATACCTTCTCAAAATAATTATGTGATACGTTTTCTATGTGGTCTATTAGTATTGGCATTTTTTTCTTCTTTTCATCTTTTTCCCAGTCGCCATTTTCCTTCTTGTAATAGATTGTCTTTCGTTTCTTATCCGTGCAATGAATGGGACGGTCTTCCACCTTCATAGAATATAAATTACGTTCCAATACATTCATCATTCCTGCTATGTAGCCGTTGTCTTCAAATTTCTTCAAGTCGTGATCGTCTACTTTAATAGAACGCAAGAAGGAATTGAAATCTATTGCATCTTTACACTGAGTATTCAAGAAGAATTTAAGATTAAACGTATTTGTATTATTATTGGTGGTGTTATTGATTGTATTATTGGTGACTAGCGACATTCCAGAAATCTTTTCTGTGAGAACCTCAATTTGCTGTTTGTGCTCCTCGTCACGCCTTCTCTGTTCTTCTCTTTGTTCTTCCAACAAACGCCTTTGCTCTTCTTGTTGTTTCAACAATAGTTCTGTCATTTTATCTTCTGGACATTTATAAGTACACTTCTTCTTATGACGATATAGTGCTGTCCGTTCTTTGTATTTCTTACCGCATAAGCATTCCAATTTCTTTTGTTGTTCTTCTGTTGTTAAATGTTGTTTTTTATGTTTTGCAGTGCCTAAATGGCGTTCATATTCACTTGAATATAAGCATGAATAATCACATTTTTGACAATAATACTTATCGCTTGATAAACTTGATTTTTCTGTTGTCATTATTACTAAATATTGAGACAATAATTCACATTTGTCCTCCATTTTTTTGATGTCATCATTACTTCCTTCTTCAAAAAACTACTGCATTTACCTCTCAAATCATTATCTAATAAACTTCCCAAAAAACCTCCGAGCCAAATCAAAAAGTGGACAATAATATTATTGTCCATTTCAAAAATTTTTGATGGACTTTTTTTTCGTTGTCTTTATAACTCTTTATTTACTACTTTCGGGAACCTGGATATACATATTTACACTATATTACAATGTAAATATATCAATTCTATCAATTTCCAGTAAGGGAGGAGGGAGGATTACCTTTATGAGAGGAGGACAGGGAAACAGAGTAGGAAGGGATGAAGCCGCCCATTTTTTCTCACGATATACCCAGTAAATGCCTCTTATATGGGCGCTTCGCGCCCGGATTCCATAATAACTTCCAAAGGTTCTCTTTCCATTAACTCAATATCAAACGCACGTTTACCAGATTTCGTAGTTGTTTCCAAGTAGGATACGCGTTGATTGGGTTGAAGACGTTGATATATGTCATCGGAACCACCAAGATTAATCGCTGTGTAATGAAACAAGTAGTCACGTTGATCTTTATCATCGGTAATATATCCGGTTCCTTTGTCAATATGAAATTTCTTGATAGAACCTTTACGACGTTCAATTGTTTGTCGTTTCATACTTTCAGGCATTATATCCAGAGCTTTTCTTGGGGTCAAAATATTCAACCCTTTTTTGATGTTTTTGATTTGTTTTTGGCTATATTTATTGATAATATTTCGACATTGTGTAATCGCACTATTGTTGGTTGCATGCATAGAAGAAACAGAAAGTTGAAAATCCAAATCGTAAATTTTATAGTGGAAAATGCCGCCGATTTTCTTCTCTTTGAATGACGAATTGTTATTTATAGTCACATAGACAAATATATTATCATCCAATTCCTTACAAATGACTTGTTCTTCTGCGTTGTTATTGTATCCATTTTCAATATTCACACGAATATCTTCCAAAATATCAGAAATTACGGTAGGATCTCCAATACACATACGTAACGCATTCTTACTTTGTTTAACTACATTTCCAAGTTCGAATTTAAACATGCACGATTTGCTTTTATAACTTACATTTTTATTTTGCGTATTCTTGAATGTAGGTTCTTCGCATACTTCGGGAAATGTGCGAATCACATATTTTTCAATCGCTTCAAATCGCGGAGAAGCACTATGACTATCTTTATTAAATAATTCATATCCATTAATACCAGTCATTTCGTGTGTATGGCTGTCTTCAATCCACTTGTCACGCAAACTTTCGTCAGGACAGCGAATACACGAACATTTGTAAAAATTCCCTTTATTATCATCAAATTCTTTACCACGATAAAACCAGCATTCTTGGGTGTCTAAACACAAAAAACAATTCATATTTTCAACAATATGGTCCATTTTTTCAGCAATATTCTTTTGTTTCTCGCCTCCATTCTTATATACTTCGATTTGTTTCACTATATCCGCTTTAATATTCTCATTCTTTTTATCCATTATATAATACAATATGATTATAATATGTTGTATTAATTATTTTGTTTTCGTTCTACTCTTACGTGTGCCTGTTTTGGTTTTGGTTTTGGTTTTGGTTTTACTTTTATCTTGTTTTTGTGTGCGAGAACGCATTTTATTTTTTGATAAGGAAGATTTACAATAGTTATCTCGTGCTTCTCTTAATTTTCTTATTAGATTTTCAGGCGATTCTGTGTAAATATTTTTAATTACATCTTTTGGTTCATCAAGAACCATAACGGGTGACGCATTTACTTTGGAAATTGTTTTTGAACCGCCTTGAAATGCATTTTCAGGTAGATAGACACATGTTGTAGGTGTATCCGGCAATCCATATCCTCTACATGCAAATATGTTTAGTTCAACAGATGATAAAGGTATATTCATTTTTTTTGCATATTCGCTAATATATTGAAAAACAATATTAAGATCCATTTTCCAGCTATATTTTTTCAATACATCCCAATCAAATACTTGTGTATTACGATTACAATGCCATAATCCCATCCACTTATATCTGTTGCTTTCAATATCTTCAAGTTCGTTTACACCGAAATTAGAACTTTTCAATACATATGTCATACTTATGTTATTTAAAGTATGTTCTTCATGAGGAATTAATACGTTCGTACATATAAGTGATGGAATTGTTTTCTCATCTTCAATACTTTTTACTGGTGCTATCAATGTTGTTCCAGGAAACCCAAATATTCCAATCTTTTTAATAGGAAAGTTATACTCTTCTTCTAATGGTTTCATCATAATAGTGCCTTCATTATCAATAACTTTGTATATACCAGGATTGAGAGAACCGTGACATATTAGAGAGAATTTTTCGGTAATAGAAGGGATTATATTTGCGATTTTACCAGTTTCATCAACAAATCTCATATTGACTTCACAATAATACATCATTATATCACTTATTGGAGTGTTTTTCATTTTAATTAAATTATGTATATGTCCCATTAATCCAAGAGTCGTAGACGGGGTATACATCAATTGTGAAAACCCAGAGCGTTGATAGCATTTGATTGCTGGTTCATTATCATTTCTAACATTAAGAAATATTGGTATGTTTTTTATAATGGATTGATTATTGTGTTCTTTTAATAATTGTACTACCTTATTCATCATTACGTTGCAAATTCCTTTTACATTTCCATAAACAATACTATTTTTACATACATTCCAAACATAATGGATGGGGCTATTTGTGAAAATGCCATTATTTTGTTTGACAGAGATTTTGTATTCCTTACTGATATCCATATTGTATTGGACGGTGCAAAATGATACCAAATCTAGGTTATGCGAATCCAAATTAAGAAGCGCATAATCAACCGAATTATTCAACGTATTTGGTTGATAATCATCTATTCCAAAACATTTTTTATACGAGTCTCTTATTTCTGGGTAAAAATCCTTTGTCTTTGCGTAGTCAAATAGTTCTTTTGTTTTTGCTGCTTTGATAAGTTTTTCACACGATTCGGTATATTTGCCACTGTCATCTGTATCGCAATCAATATATGCTTTTCCTTCATTATGATTATAAATAATTTTAAATAATTCGTATCCTAGTGTTTCATCGTCAATCTCCATTGCATTTTCCCATACTTTTTTCATTTCTTTAATATCTCTTATTTCTCTTTTCATATTTTGTGTTTTTTTCGGTTGGGGTTTCAACGATCGTCTGCCTACTTTTGACACATCTTTTTTTATTTTCTTTTTTGAATAGTCTATCATATTAGTATTATGTTTTAAAAATTGAATTAGATGGGGATATATATATTATTGTAATATTTTATTATGATGAGTAAGTGCGACATAGGTAATTATCAGAAATCGTGCTTAAGAATGGTAAAAGAATTTCCATATATTTCGGAAATGTTTCGCAAAAATAGATATGCTGTTCCTACTTCACCGCGACAAATTAATGTAGGATATTGGCAAGATGATGATATTGAAAATATAGCCCGTAATCTAAAATGCGTTCACCAATATTCAAATATTTATGATAATAATGTGACTATTTATGTACCAGATGATTACTATAATTATTGGGGGTCATATACCATCAAAGTTTCATTTTGTTGTGAAACCCAATATGGCTATTTGTCGTGGTATGACGAGCAAGACCGAAAATATAACAAACATCATTTTGTGGATAATAATGATTTACTAAAACAAATTGAATTAGTTCAAGAATGTGAATAAATTATGTATTCATCAATAATTTAAAAATTGAATCTTTTTTATTATTGCATTTACCGAAAAGAAAATGGAATTATACAATGAAACTAAGAATAATTACATTGGTGCAAATATACATTTAGTATCGTTTGGTTTATTAGAACTGGGTTGTATATATTGCGTATGTATTTACAGTGTGAATAGTAAAAATGAATTATATTATACAAAAAATACATTAAAATGTATGAATTGTGGGCGAGAATCCATTATACCTATCATACCCAATTCGCTATTAGTAAAGAAATTTTATACTAATAAAGAAAGGTTGGATGCTATACAATGCTTGAAATCAGATCTGTATCCATCGTCTAATTTGTAAATCGGAGTATTCATATTACGAACCCATAGTGACATTCAAGTAACATAGATGGTCGTTTATACTGGTACAATGAGTAGGCGCACACGTGTTCGAACAAAGGTCATCTTCCTTGACGTTATCATTACAAATAGAATATTCTGAATTTTTTTCATTATACCATATTTCGTTTGATATATGTAAATAGCCCAACATTTCTTCGGGAACATGAGGAACAATATCATAATAATGTGTCACCCGATATGACTCTATATTTGAGTTTTTCATTTTGTTTGCGAAATCGTTGTTTCCTACACGTGGACTTCCAAAGGTAATCAAAAATTTCACTTTGTATTGTGGATATAGGGTCAATATATCATATGCAAGTAAAGTAGCCATGGATGCACCGGCCGAATGGCCGGTTAAAAGTAAGTTATGTAGTTCGTATTTTTTTGATAATGTTTCGAAATTATTGAGAACCTGTTCCTTTACATGACTATATTCTTTGTAAAACCCCTTTGAAACACCTATGGATGTATCGTTATATGGATAGACTTTACGTATTTGTATATTATCTATCCAATTCGCGATGTTGGTTGAGCCTCGATATGACGCATATAGTGTGTTTGTATATGAATCATAACCTTGTAATACACGAACACCTTCTTTTTCGGTGACATATTCGTTGGTTATAGTTGGAAGACAAGTATCACAATTCCATTGATTTGTATCTGATACCATATAAGATGACTGAGCTAAATTCACCACATATTTTGTCAAATTTTCATCGTATGCTTTGCTCGTTATGAATAATAGAAATAATACATTAAACATTATATATACCAGCCACATATAAAATTGATTTTAATTCATTTTACTTTGGGTAATTATCAATCTTACAACAATGACGTGTTTGAATAACTGTAGCAAAGATCAATATTATCTTGTATTTTGTAACGACAATTATAACGGGTACAAATATATTCCTAATTCGGATATATACACGTGTCAACGCGAAAACATGGAAGAATATTATAAAGCTGGTTGTGATATCTGTAAAAACGCATTTGATTGTTGTGCGGATAATATATCAGATTGTTGTAAACGCACAGGAACGCCTTATCCTACATCGCCACCCACATCCCAACCCACATTATTATGTGGGAAGGGTGAAGATATACACTATTTCCAAGAATCCGATATGTGTCATTTTCTTGAAACTCGGAATACTGACATCACAACGATGTTTGATAAATCAATGATGTGTTGTTCTTCAAAACGGAATGAATGCTGTCTAGTAAAGACAAAAGAAATACTTATTGGTTCTGGATGTTTCGTTTTATTTGTGATATTATGCTTATACAAGCGTTTTAATCAAGATAGCAGAAAAGTAGTTCCTGACACTCAACCTTCAATAAAAAAAGATATGAATCACAATAAAATATTACCTGTATAAATTTATTCTACTTTGACTTCTATTCTACTTTGATTTTATCTGTGAAAATGTCAACGACATTTTTTATCCAAGGAATTGTATCGTAGTCTTCTTGGGATACACACCAATTCAAATAACTGCTAACAATATTCCAATAATATGATGAATTAATTGTTTCGGGGGGTGAATATGTCAAACTGTCGCTCGTCTTTTCAAAGTGATGTTTCAAACTTCTATGATTTTCATTTGTAATTTCCTCAGGAAACTCTTCCAGCATTCTACCAAGAATAATAATAATACTGCGTCCCATTGTGTTTATAGTATCTAATGTATGAGTATACAAATCACAATATTTATGTATTGAATCAATTTTATGCTGATTTCAATAACAGATTAGATTATTTATGAGTAGAAAATACCTTTGGTTTTGGTGGTTTACAATCCCACAAGTTGTTAGTATTTGATATTTTTTGCGGTAAAACAAAATTTTCTAATTTTTCTATATTATTAAAGTTATGGTTTATATATGATTTAATATAATTCCTTGCTGGTTTGTTAAGTGATGCTTTGCTATGATGATTTGAATATTTTTGTTTCTTTTTATTAGATTTATTTTTGTGAATATATTTATATTTTTTTCACCAAATGTCTTCTCCATTATATTATATTTATATTTTTATACACCTTTGAAGATTATAATGTGTAAGATATTCACTTATTGAGGGCACCAAGCACAACGTTCATTTTTCATAGCACATACTTCACAAATTTCGGGAAATAGATACAAGTATCCAAACGGATTAGATACGTGGTCGGGGTTTGAAAATCCACCTACTTTGCGTTTCTTACAACGCTTACAAAGTTTTCCGCGACACGGCGACAATAGTTTTTCATTTTTATGGATAATATGTTTATTACATAAATATTTGTTTTGGATGGGCTCAGGCATGTTCTCAAACATTGTATACCAATACTATACATTATTATCTATACGATTTTGATATAATTCGGGATATATCAACATTTGGACCATTTTTTCGTGCTTTCGTTTGTAGTCTTCTTCAAAGTCCAAATGGTTATATTCGGGACGAACATTCACAATGTTATCAAGTAGTTTATGATTGTTTTGAGTAATTTCATTCATATTTCGCATACGTTTTTCGTTACTCAGTTTTCGCATAAATTGGTAATGTAACGTATGACTTTTAGATTGTGAATTATCCAGATTATGACTTTGAATTGATTTTGCTATACGTTCCAACATTAACCTGTTTTCATATTGGATACGGTTCTCGTTTATTTTGTTTTCAACCTTATATTTGTTGATAAATGTTTTCTTCTTTGGTTCATTATTGTCAATCGTCTTTTTCACATTTTTGATGCGGTCCAAATGTTGCTGATATATTTTCTTCTCGTATCCGGTGCGTGGTTTGCTATAAAACATTATATTTTTATTATATAATGATAAATATAATAAAATTGAATAGAAAAGGTTTATATGACTGTATTAAAAGATTTACACATATGGACGAAACATTTATTAACGTAATTAAAGCCAAATACGACGAGGCACAGCGCAGAGATATTTGGGAAGACAGCAAATGGAGTTATATTTCCAAGATTGAGAATGACGATGTAGGAAAGGCTGGCGAGAAGGCCATCCAAGAGTTCTGTAATCAATCTAACATACCAGCGTTGATTGATGGTTTGACGACAAAGGAAAGCGGAGGTGGAATAGGTGATGGCACTATTAACGGACGTAGTGTGGAAATCAAGACAGCAAGATTGGGTAGCGGTAGCTCCAGTTTCCAACACGAATTGGGCGAAGTGCCTTGGAAAGCAGACTATATGCTGTTCCTAGACGTTAGTCCGACTACATTTTATGTGACGATTTTCCCGAATTTTAACGAAGAATTCTATAAAAAATCAGGAAACGACAATAGTATTAAATGCGACCCAATATTCCCAACCAAATCTATTTGCTGGCGCAAAGGCGCGGGTGCGTTCAAACTAGACACAACGGTTAAAATCAACGAAAAAAATGAGTATACATTTTGCTGGAATCCAGAGCGAAAATGGGAGGAATTTGCTGCGTTTGTCAATAAAATTATTACTCCAAAAACTGAGAGTTAATTTGTGACATACGTATATTATAAGCAGAATTAGTAGATAAAAACGCGATTTCATTCCATTTGATGGTTTTGAATTTTTTTACATTTTGAGTTTTATTCTTATTGAATACAATACCGTAGCCCTTGCGGCCAGGAAGATCATCAAACGATGTATAATATCTCATATTCTCTTTTCCAAAGCACGTGGATGGTATATATACATCACATTGGTAGAACATTTTTTTATTTCGTGTAGTGGATGGCGTGCCGCCATCGGAAAGAGAGTAAATTTTTATTGTTTGGGTATCAAGTTCACGAATGGTATATTCAGGATTGCTATGATATTTGGACCAGACTTGAAATATGCATTCCACCTTTACTGGTCGCCCATCGGGCTCAATAAAATCCGTGTTTATTTTCTCACTATGGAGAAGGTTCAATCCTTTCACGCGCTTACGCGGAACACCTTTTCCGTCACTTTCAAATAATTGTGGCAAAATGAAACACACATAATCTGAAAATGATGCTGAATGATTGATGAATTTGAGAGCAAGTTGTCCTCGTAAACCGAAAGGGGGATTTCCAATTGAAATATATTTATGCTGTCCTGACGGTTTCCATTTCAAATAGTCGCTTTGGATGATTTCATCGTTACACGGTTCAATATCTATACCCATTCTACGATTGGATGGAAGAAGTTTGAGAAAGTTGCCACTTCCAGCGGACGGTTCGATATAATGATATAATTCGGGATTGTTACCATATTTTTGTATGATTTCATATGATTTATCAATACAATATTTGGCTGCGTTTTCCGGTGTAAAGAACTGGTCCTTTTCTTTGGGTGAAAACATAGAATAATCAATATCCATATTTGCCAGTCGCATAAGTTCAAAACAATAGGCACGCGGAACATTTTTGAGTTCATTCCATCGTTTGACGGTGCCTATTGCTACATTCAGCTCGTTAGAAATGTCATTGTATGATTTTGTTTCCAATATAGTATTCAATAGTTCAAGAAGATTTTCCATATGATTGATTGTTGATGTATATATGGACGAATAATAAATTCAATTTTTCTTGGTATGAATGGTATTATCGAAATGACTTTATATCCCTTCTACATTTCCAGAATAAGAAATAGTTTTCACATAATCACAGGTTCCCGAAATAGTAGTTGTAATATATGTTTGCATCTCTTCCATATTTTCAAAACAAATGATGTCGCTATTATGAAACAGTTTATATAATCCCACCTTTTCCAATACGTCTATTTTGGAAATAATAATGTCCGTCACACCAGTAATATTGAGAGCCACTATGAGTTTATCCAAATTTAACCAGTTTGTTTTGCGTATTCTTCCTGTGGTTGTGCCGATTTCGCCTCCGGCTTTCACAATAGACATTAATTCTGGGTCTTCCAATAATGATTCGGGGAATAAGGGGTCGGTTCCCGAACGAGTGTCGTAAATTTTAGATGCGCCATATATTTTATCTATTTTTTGTGGCGGGAACCCTAGACAGCACGCACCATATGGTAGTGTTGTGCTTGATGTAACAAAGGGATAATTGCCGTAATTAATATCTAACCAGAACCCTTGGGCGCCTTCACATAATACATTACCTTCTAGCATTTCATCCCATAAATAATCTTTCAAACTGTCTACACTTTCGGCTCGTATCCCTTTACGGCCATATTTGTCCTTATAACAAGGTGCAATGCCGTTGGATGTGGTTCCTTGGTCTTTGTATTTCTCTTTGTCTTCGTTAATATGTGTTTCGGTAACGATATGTGCTTTTGGAGAGATTTTAATGAGTGATGTATCAAAACCATTTTCTCTTAAATAGTTGAGTTCCCCCATAAAACTCTCAGGGTTCACGACACAATCAGGTCCAATAATGGATTTGACGTTATAAAAAACACCACTAGGTATCAAATGCGTCTTGTATTTTTTACCATCCACATATATGGTATGTCCCGCATTATTACCACCCGCCCACCGACAAACGTAATCATAATGGTTATTTTTTACCAAATGGGCTACGAGCTTACCTTTGGCCTCATCACCCCAATTCAATCCGCAACAAATATCAACCTTGGAAATACTCATATGTTTGGATGTATATGTTAGAACGGGTTAATATTATGATTATACATACGCAATTGTGAGTCAATATATTGAAAAAATCATCTTCAATATATAAGTTTATAAATGTATACCGGTAAATAAAGGTTTTCCAGTAGCCAATTCTTGGACTATCATACCAATAGAGCCAATCATTGCAAGACGTCCATTATTCAATTCCTTATTTTGCAATACACTATCATCAGGGGCTAATATACCCAAACCAACATCTCCGGGTGTGTAATCGTCTAATAATTTGAAATAATTTGCGCCGTTGTCTTCGAATGGATTTTTCCATCCCTTTCTCATTACCGTTATTTCACCAGCCATAATTGATAATACAATAAGTATTTGCATATTATTAGACAATTTTTCAAACTCATGTATAGCAGGCACTTGCGTTTTGCTTTCAATAAGTGGAATGGCTGATGAAGCAACCATCGCCCAGCGACCATGCTTTAATTCTGCTTCGCGATAACGAGACAAAACGTTTGGTTCGCTTTTTTCGGTGAATTTAAAAGGATCAAATAAACCCAAAGGTGGTGTAGAACCATTCAATGTGAAACACATTGTTCCAGTCAATAAAGATGTAAAAAGTGTAGAAAACAATATATTCATCTTGTTATATATTATAACAAATACTTTTTCTCTAAATTATTTTCATATTTAAAGCATATATGCTTTGTGCCACGTCAGAATGTGCCACGTCAGAATTAAGTTAGTTTTGGGAGGATAATATATACAGGATATGTATGTATTATGTATATTTATTAGAATCCACCGACCATTCTA
>Ga0181596_10005265_pt1 | contig 11393 bp, 6 predicted proteins | sample 041ome_6_FD_148655 | JGI IMG/M metagenome (GOLD analysis project Ga0181596, IMG submission 148655) | Coastal salt marsh microbial communities from the Groves Creek Marsh, Skidaway Island, Georgia - 041402US metaG (spades assembly) | ecosystem: Environmental > Aquatic > Marine > Intertidal zone >... | reverse complement strand
TGTTCCTGCCATTGACATTGCGACGGATACCGCGCGTTTTTCGTTAGCCCAGCATGATGGCAAAAAAATGGTCATTTTCTTTTTTCCGCGGGCCGATACGTCCGGTTGCACAAAAGAGTCGATCCAGTTTTCGGAACTTATCGAGGATTTTGCCGGCACCGGCACCGAAGTTATCGGCATTTCCAAGGACACGCCGCAAAAACAGGCTAAATTTCGCGCAAAATATGACCTGAAATGCCATCTTGGTGCCGACCATGAGACGGATATATGTGAACAATTTGGTGTGTGGGTCGAAAAATCAATGTATGGCAAAACCTATATGGGTATTCAGCGCGCCACCTTTGTCGTCGATAGCACCGGCCACATCGCCGCTGTCTGGCCAAAAGTCAAAGTCGATGGGCATGCCGCCGAAGTTCTCGAATTCGTCAAAGCCATGTAACCGATGCCGCTTCCCATCCCCTTGACAGCCAGCGTCGTCACCGCGCTGAACACAGCAGACCCGCATGAAAAAGCCCGGCTTACCCGCCAGCTGGTGGCCAGTTGGCGTGCCGACAGATCAATTGAGCTTGGCGATACGCCGCCGCCAGCGCGTCCAGCCCGGCCAGCTAAGCCGGCACTGTTACCACCCCGCGATGTGCCGCGCCGCCGTATCACAGCAAGCGACAGCGGGCGCATCGCTTTATTGCATGCGATTGCCCATATCGAACTCAATGCCATTGATCTGGCGCTTGACATGGCGTGCCGATATATCGCGCAGGGTCTCCCCCGGGATTTTTATAGCGACTGGCTTGGCGTTGCCGATGATGAGTCCAGACATTTTCTGATGCTGAGTGATCGGCTTGCGGCGCTGGGCGCATCCTATGGTGATTTGCCGGCGCATGACGGGCTCTGGCAGGCGGCTGACGCCACCAAAAATGATCTGCTGGCACGCTTAGCGATTGCGCCGCTGGTGCTTGAAGCGCGCGGTCTGGATGTCACACCTGCAATGATTGATAAATTGACCAGCGTTGGAGATGACGACAGCGCCGCCGCCCTCACCATCATTATGACCGACGAGGTTGGACATGTGGCGGTTGGCAAACGTTGGTTTGATTTTGTCTGCGGCCTTAACCGGCTCGACCCGGTCAGCAGTTGGCATAAACTGGTGACGCAGTATTTCCATGGCGAGCTGAAGCCGCCTTTTAACATTGCCGCGCGCCGCGCTGCCAAATTTTCCGCTGCCTTTTATGGGCCGCTTGCCACACGCGATGATTTGGTCGGCCCCGCCAGTTAGCGCTGCTCCACCAGTTAACGCTGCCCCGCCAGCTAACGCTGGTTGCCGACGCGGGATGCCAGACTTGCCGCGATAAAATCGTCAAGATCACCATCCAGCACGCCCTGCGCATTGCCCTTTTCAACCGACGTGCGCAAATCCTTTACCATCTGATAAGGGTGCAAAACATAAGACCGAATTTGATTGCCCCAGCCAATTTCGGTTTTGCTAGCCGCCGCATCATTCGCAGCGTCTTCGCGGCGTTGCAATTCCAGCTCATAAAGACGTGCCTTCAACATGTTAAAAGCGGTGGCGCGGTTGCGGTGCTGCGATCTGTCATTCTGGCATTGCACAACAATATTTGTCGGCAAATGCGTGATCCGGATGGCCGAGTCCGTTTTATTGACATGCTGTCCGCCCGCACCTGATGCCCGGTAGGTGTCGATACGCAAATCTTTTTCTTCAATTTCAACTTCGATATTATCATCCACAACCGGATAGACCCAGACGCTGGCAAAGCTTGTATGGCGTCGCGCAGAGCTGTCATAGGGTGAAATTCTGACCAGCCGGTGCACCCCGGATTCGGTTTTCATCCAGCCATAAGCGGTGTCACCATTCACCCGCATCGTGACTGATTTTATGCCAGCTTCCTCGCCTGCACTTTCTTCGATCATCTCAATCTTAAAACCGCGCGCATCGCACCAACGGCTATACATGCGGACCAGCATCTGCGCCCAATCCTGGGCTTCGGTGCCGCCAGCACCGGCATGAATTTCAACAAAGCAGTTATTGCCATCGGCCTCACCAGACAGCAGGCTTTCAAGCTGCCGCTGTTCCGCTATTGCAACAAGCGACGTCAAAGTGGCCTCGGCTTCAGCAACAATCTCGGCGTCGCCCTCAGCCGTTCCCAGCTCGATCAGGTCAACCGCATCGGTCATTTCACCCTGCAAGGAAGTAATCGCCTGAATCTGACGTTCGAGCTGGTTCTTTTCCCGCATAACATTTTGTGCCACCGCCTGATCATTCCAGAAATCAGCGGCTGTCGTTTGCGCTTCCAGATCAGCAAGCCGATCCTGTGCGTCATCAAAATTGACATGCTTGCGCAGCAATTCTAATGACGATTTGATCACCTCGATTTTCGCAATTGTTTCCGCCTGCATCATGCTGTCCTGTAAAATTTGCGTAGATGGCACCGAAGCCGACCGACTGTTCCTAACCCCGCAAATGGGGTGTGGCAAGCCCGAAAACATTGCAACGGGCGCGACAGCCGTTAGTACAGACCCTGCGTTGTGAGTGCCCCGCCGGTCACCGTGCCACCCGAGTCAGTGGCAGCTTGCGGCACATCAATCAACGCCCCTCCCGGCCGCTGGCCGGGCTTAAACACCTCGACAATCGCGTTCTTGTCTCCCGGCAACACCCGTTCACCGGTTTCAGCATGCACCGGAATCAACAGAATATCATTTGGCCGCCGGAACGGGATCACCGGCTTGTCTATCTGCGATCGCGCAATGAAATCTCCAAAAATTGGCACCGCGACCGTTGAACCGGTCTCGCTTTTGCCAAGAGGGCGCGGCATGTCGTAACCAACAAATACGCCAACCACAAGGTCAGGCGTAAAGCCGATAAACCAGCCATTCGTATTGTCATTCGTTGTGCCGGTTTTACCAGCCACCGCCAGACCCAGATTATTGATAAACCGGCCGGTGCCGCGCTTGACCACGCCTTCGAGCATCGACACCATCTGAAAGGCCGAAGCAGGCGAGGTGATTTGTTGCCGATCATCGGATAACACCGGCACTGTGTCGGCGTCACTGCTGCTGCCGCATTTTACACAATCGCGGCGATCATGCCGATAGATGGTTTTGCCATGCCGATCCTGAATACGGTCAATCAGGCTCGGGGTGATTTCATGACCACCATTCACCAGCATGCCATAGGCAGCGGTCAGACGTAGCAAGGTGGTTTCACCCGCACCAAGCGACATCGACAGCAATGGCGGCAGATTATCATTGAGACCGAAACGCCGGGCATACTCCTGTACCTTGTCCATGCCCAAATTCATCGCCAGCCTTGCGGTCATCAAATTACGCGATTTTTCAATCCCCAGCCGCATGATCGATGGCCCATAAAACCGTTTTGTATAATTTGCCGGTTTCCATTTTGGTTTGCCCGGCCCCTGATCAACAACCAAGGGTGCATCCAGAATCCGGGTTGTCGGGCTAAAGCCTGCGTCAAGCGCGGCCAAATATACAAAAGGTTTGAACGCCGACCCCGGCTGGCGCATCGCTTGTGTTGCCCGGTTAAATTCAGACTCGGCATGATTATAGCCACCAGCCATCGCCAGCAACCGCCCGGTATGTGGATCCATCGCAACGATGGCGCCTTCGGTCGCCGGGCGTTGCCCCAGCGCAAAATCATCTTGTTCTGGCACAAACCCGTTTCTGATCAGATCCGGGGTAAAGCCCGGCGGCTGGACAATCACAATGTCATTGACCTGTAACGCCTCGCGTAAATCACGCAGCGGTGGCGGGCGCACCCCCTCTTCATCACGCGGCGGATAGGCCCAAAATGCCAGTTGAAATGGTATTCTGGCATTGCGGCCCTGCACATAAATATCAGCTGAACGCCGGCTCACTTTGGTGACAAGCGCAGCATAGTGATTGGGGCGCAGTTTTGCCGTGTAGGATTGAAGCGTGGCATCAATATCGGCACCATCCTGCATCTGCCCGAGTGGGCCGCGCCAACCCTGCCGGCGATCAAGCGCCTCTAGCCCCCGCTCCAGCGCATCATCAGCCAGTTGCTGCAAATGCGGATCTAGCGTCGTGCGCACTGATAAGCCGCCGCCATACAGCGCTGTCTGGCCAAATTGCGCCAGCAGCTGGCGACGGACTTCTTCGGTGAAATACGGCGCATTTGCCGAGTCAAAACCTGATTGGCGTTGCAGCTCCAACGGTTCGGATTTCGCCGTTTCGGCCTGATCAGCGGTGATATAACCATTCTGCCACATTTCATCTAACACCCAGTTGCGGCGGGCAATGGCAGCACGGTTATTGCGCTCCGGATGATAGTTATTCGGGGCTTTTGGCAGCGCCGCCAAATAGGCCATTTCAGCCAGCGCCAGTTGATCCAGTGGTTTATCAAAATAATTCAGCGCCGCGGCGGCAACACCATAGCTGCCCATGCCGAGATAAATTTCGTTCAGATAAAGCTCTAAAATCTGATTTTTACTAAAGGCGCGTTCCATCCGAAGCGACAGAATGGCCTCCTTAATTTTGCGGTCGATCGATAATTCATTGCTGAGCAGAAAATTCTTTGTCACTTGCTGGGTAATCGTCGAGGCGCCAATCGGGCGGCGGCCCGAACCATAATTCATAATATTGGTAACGGCGGCGCGCATCAAAGCCCGCAAATCAACGCCAAAATGCTGGTAAAACCCCTTGTCCTCAGCCGAGACGAATGCTTCGACAAGTTTGGGCGGCATCGCCTGCACCGGCACAAATAACCGCTTTTCATTCGCATATTCGGCCAGCAACGCCCCGTCACCAGCGTGGATGCGCGTCGCCACCGGTGGCTCATAATCGGCAAGCTGTTGGTAGTCAGGCAAATCACGCCCATAGGTCCAAAACACCCACAGCACCATGCCGGCGGCGATAATCACCCCCAAAAACACCAATGATATGAAAAAGGATATAAATCTAAACATCGTACCTATCTAAGCGGCAATTTTGGCATATATGTGGCAGCCATCCTGCAAATCTTGTTCCGCCCCGATCGGCTCTAGTCTGGTTCGGGTTACTATTTCGGGCCATAGGCCGTGAGATAATTTATGATCGCCGTGGTCAGCCGCTGGTTCAGCTTGCTGATATAGGCAGGGTTGCGCAAATTCTTTTCATCTTCACGATTTGACAAAAACCCCATCTCGACCAGCACTGATGGCATGTCCGGCGCTTTTAGAACGGCAAAGCCGGCAAACCGGTGACCACGCCGGTCACCCCCCGGCATGTCGCGGATTTGCGCCAATATAGCCGCCGCCAATTGCGATGACTGATTCATCGATTCGCGCTGGAACATGCGCAGCAGTTCTCCCGCCGCGTCGGGATCTTCAACCCCTAGATCCGGCCCGCCAATCAGATCCGCTTTATTTTCCTTGCGCGCCAATGCCGCGGCTTCTTTATCAGATGCGGTATCAGATAGCGTAAAAACCGATATGCCACGGGCTTTGCTCGAATGCGCCGAGTCAGCATGAAGTGAGATAAACACATCAGCCTGCTGGCGGCGAGCCAGCCGGATACGTTCGCGAAGCCGCAGATAGCGGTCGTCACTGCGCGCCAGAATAGGTCGGATCTTTCCCGTTGCCTGCAGTTTTTTGGCCAGATCACGCGCCGCGCCCAGGGTGATTTTTTTCTCCAGCGTACCGGCTTTGCCAATCGCCCCCGGATCTTTGCCGCCATGGCCGGCATCGATAAACACAACCCAGCGCCGGTTCTTGCGCGTTGGGACTGTTTGGGGGGCAGTCGCCGCCTTGCCGGTGCCGGCAGATCGCCTGCTTAATAAGGCTGACTTTGATTTTGGCAGCTTCATTTGCCGGGTGATGGCAGTCGTCGCGCTGCTGGCGGTTTTTGCATCAGCCGGAATCTGCGCAAAACTAAAAACCGGATTCTTTTTGAGTGCCGCCGCCGCCACCATAAAGGCCGTATCACCCACATCAACAAGATCGACGACAAATCGCTGACCGCCAGACGCCGGTGGCAGGACAAATGCACGCACCGGGGCTGCTGGCTGCGCAAGTTCAATGACCAACCGCCCGGTATCGGGCTGCGGCACACCAAAACGATAGGCGCTGGCCGGCCCAACCGACAAATCACCGCGTCGTGGCAATGTCGTCACTTGCCAGCTGGTATCAGCCATATCAATGATCAAGCGATAGGGATCACGCAGCAGCGACAATTGTGCCTGTAATGGCGAAACTGTCTCGACCACAAGGCGCAGCCCCGGCGCCTCATCAATTGTCACCATGCCAACCCGCATGCCGGTGACGGCATTTTGTGCCGAGGCTGCGGTCACAGACGCCAGACCAATGCCCAGCCCAATACCCAGCCCAAAACATAGCCGCGCCAGCATCGCAAGACCAAAATGCCAGACAGCAAACCAAAGGCCAACTATTTCGGCTCCGCCAGCCCTGTCGGTTCTGTCGGCTCTGTTGGCTGAAGAGCGGCACCCCACATGCATGCTTTTAAACACCGGCATAGTCGCGCTGTCCTGTCGAAACCAAATGATCTGATCCTTCGCAACCTAGCCGATCCATCAAATGCAACAAAGTAAAAATCAGGTAAATCGCAAAATGAGCATTAGTTTCTTGGCAAATGCATTTAATAGCGTATATATAGATAGATGTAAGGCGTTGAGATTTGGATATTCTCACTTCATTTGCCGGGCAAAAAGCGACCGGATTATTGAGAAATTCATGTTCATCAGCGCCTTTATTTATGTATTCCTGCTGGCGTTGCCCAGCCGCACTATGCGCCAAAGCGCGATTAAATCAATAATCGACGCGGTCGTCAAACGGCCCCGCATACCATGGCAGCACCACCGGCTAACAAACCGCGTAACGTGACAACTATCGGATCAGTCCAATGACCTTCAACGCCCAAACATATGATCAGCGCCGCCATGCTATTGCGGCCTGTGATGTCGGCGGTCTTTGCGCATTGCATCCTTCTACAACATGCCTGCCATCATCTGCGCCGTCGCCACATAGCTGGCACCGACAGAGTGATCCGGCCGGGGAAAGACAATTTTATGACAAAGCGTATATTAATCGACGCCCGCCAAACCGAAGAAACCCGGGTGGTGCTGCTTAGTGGCACCCGTATTGACGATTTCGACTATGAAACAGAGAACCGCAAACAATTAAAAGGCAATGTATATCTTGCCAGAGTGACGCGTGTTGAACCCTCGTTGCAGGCTGCCTTTGTTGAATATGGCGGCAATCGTCAGGGGTTTCTGGCATTTAGCGAAATTCATCCGGACTATTACCGAATCCCGGTGGAAGACCGTGAAGCGCTGATTGAGGCAGAAACCGCTGTTAGTGACGACGAAGCCGAAGATGCCCCCGAAGATGATGCGCCGGAGACAGTTGGCGGCGAGAGTGCAGAAGACGAGGATATTCGTCCAAAACGCCGGATAAAAAAATATAAAATTCAGGAAGTCATCTCGCGCAAGCAGATCATGCTGGTGCAGGTTGTCAAGGAAGAGCGCGGCAATAAGGGTGCCGCATTAACAACCTATCTGTCGCTTGCCGGACGTTATTGTGTGCTGATGCCAAATAACAGCCGCGGTGGGGGCGTCAGCCGGAAAATCACCAACCCAGCTGATCGCAAACGGCTGAAAACGGTCGTTGGCGGGCTGGATATTGCCAAAGGCATGGCGGTGATTGTGCGCACGGCCGGGGCCAAGCGTACGAAAACAGAAATCGCCCGCGACTATGCTTATCTATCTAAATTATGGGATGAAATCCGTAACCGCACATTGGAATCACAGGCCCCATGCCTGATCCATGAAGAAGGCGATCTGATCAAACGCTCAATTCGCGACATGTATACCAGCGAAGTTGACGAGGTTTTGGTCGAGGGCGAAGAGGCGTATAAAATTGCCCGCAACCAGATGAAAATGCTGATACCCAGCCATCTGAAAAACGTCAAAAAATTTGCCGAAAGCCAGCCGATCTTTCAACATTTCAACGTTGAAAGCCAGATGGAAACGATCCAGAGCCCACAGGTCACATTGAAATCCGGCGGTTATCTGGTGATCAACCAAACCGAAGCGTTGGTCGCGGTTGACGTGAATTCGGGCAAGTCGACGCGCGAACGTAATATCGAAGAAACCGCGCTAAAAACCAATCTTGAGGCGGCTGATGAATTGGCCCGCCAGCTGCGCTTGCGCGATATGTCTGGTTTGATTGTCGTTGATTTCATCGACATGGAAGACAACCGCAACCAGAACGCGGTCGAACGCCGCATGAAAGACGCGATGCGCAACGACCGGGCGCGTGTTCAGATTGGCTCGATCAGTCATTTTGGATTGCTCGAAATGTCGCGCCAGCGCCTGCGCCTTAGCATCAATGAGTCAATCAGCAATCTGTGCCCGCATTGTGAAGGCACAGGCCGCGTCCGCTCAATCGATACGGCCGCCATGCAGGTGCTGCGGTCGATCGAGGATGAGGCGCAAAAAGGCAAAATGGATGTTCTGCACATCACCGTGCATCGTGACATTGCCCTATTCATTCTGAATCATAAACGCATCTCATTGGCAGATATTGAAAGCCGCTTTGGCCTGACCATTGTACTGCATTCAGATGATACTTTGATCGCGCCGGAATATCGTGTCGAGCGTGAGGGCTTTCAGGGCAAGTCACAGCCCCGCCAGAATAACCGGCAAGATCAGCGCAGGGTGCAAAAAACCGAGCCGGTTAAAGCCAGCGATGATGACGATGATCAAAGCGATGCGGCTGATGGTAATGGTCAGTTTGCCGATGATGAATCGGGCGATGGCGACCAACCAAAACGCCGCCGCCGCGGACGTCGGGGGGGTCGGCGTCGGCGCGGCAAACGCAATGGCGAGGAGGCGCAACAAATTGACGCCAGCACGGCTGAGGATGCAGCCGCCAAAAGCGATAATGCCAAAAATGACAATGCCGAAAGCGACAATGACGCTGTGTCCGCACCAAACGATGAGGATGCAAAACCGAAAAAGCCAGCACGAGGCCGCAGCCGCGGTCGGCGTGGTGCGAAAAATGATACCGCTGATGGTGAGACTAACGCCAAAAGCCAGATCGACCCGTCACCAGCCGATAGCACACCAGCCGATAGCACATCAGCCGCTAATGCCGCGCCAGATGCCGCAAATGCCGCAAATGATGGCGAGGTGGTGAAAGACAGCAAAGCCGCACGCAAAACAACCCGCAAAAAAGCCGCGAAAAAGCCGGCGAAACAAAGCGCCGATGCTGGCAGCGATGATGCTGGCAGCGAGACGGCAAAGCCGGTTGCGAAAAAACCAGCACGCGGCCGCAAGCCGAAAATGGCGAGCGCGGCGGCCAATGACGCGGCGGCATCCGATGATGCAGAGCCAAAAGCTGTAGCGAAAAAACCAGCCCGGGCGACGCGCCCAAAAAAGGCAACAAAAGCCGCAGCCAGTCTGGCCAGTGATGCAAGTGATGCGAACTCGGCCGGCGATACCAGCACAACGTCAGCGAATGGCGATGCTGAGGCTGGTTCGGCAGCGGCAAACCGCGCGCCAATCAGCTCTGCCCCACAGGATGTGATCGAGGTTGGCAATGCAGACCCGGCCGCCCGCAAACGGGGATGGTGGTCGCGCAGCGACTAGGTATGACAGCTGAAAGGCCGGCGCTGTTTTTTGCGCTGGCCTAGCCTGCGGTTGGCAGCCAGCGATTGATTCGCTCAATCGCGGTGCTGATGGTGGCGTGACTGCCAGCATAAGACAAGCGCAGATATCGCGCCCCTTCTGCCCGATCGAAATCAACACCGGGCGTGACAGCGACGCCAGCCTCATTAAGCAGACGTTGCGCAAAGGCGACAGCATCAGTGCTCACCGCGCTGATATCCGCATAGAGATAAAAGGCACCGTCGGCCGGTGCATGCTGACCTAAAAACTCGCTCGGCAATCCGCGTAGCAAGCTGTCGCGATTTTCCTCATAACGCGGCAGATGCGCATCAAGCTCTGCATAGCAATCAAACGCTGCCACCGCCCCATATTGGTTGATTGTGGATGCCGAAATAAACAGGTTCTGAGATATTTTTTCAGCATTATCAACAAGATCATCAGGAAAAATAACCCAGCCCAAACGCCAGCCTGTCATGCAAAAATATTTGGAAAAGGAATTGATGATAATCGCATTCTGATTGAATTGCAGCGCACTGCTGCCGCGCCTGCCATAGGTCAGCCCATGGTAAATTTCATCCATGATAAGCCGCACCCCATGCCGCGCGCACCAGCCGCAAACTGTTTGCAGATCATCATCACTCATCACCACACCTGTCGGGTTTGCCGGGCTGGCCAGCAAAATTCCGTCAGGCAAATTTCCGGATGATTCCAACGCGTCCAGATCCGGCATCCAATGTTGATCAGCACGTGCCGGCAGCAAATCCGGCACCAACCCCAACGCCACCATCAAATTGCGATATGCCGGGTAACCCGGCGTTGCGATCGCGATATGATCGCCAGCGTCAAATGCGGCCAAAAATGAAATTGCAAAGCCGAGCGATGAACCGGGCGTGATGGCAATATGATTCCAGTCAGGGCTTAACCCGTACCAATCCTGATAATGCGCGGCGATGCGCTGCCGCAAGACCGGTTGGCCAAGCGCCACCGAATAGCCATGCGCCGCGGTATGATCAAGCGCGGCGGTAAGTGCCCGGCTGACGGCGGCGGGCGGCGCTGTTGATGGCTGCCCCACTTCAAGATGCATGATGTCCTGACCGGCGGCTTCCAGATGCTGGGCATTCTGCATCACTTGCATAGCAAGAAAAGCCGGAATCTGGTTGGTTTTGCCGATCTTTAAGGTCATTGTTTTGTCCAGAGAACCCATGCCATGCTGTGTCGACGGACGGGCGGTTGGTTTTTGCAAAAAACCCGATATAACAGAGCCGCCATAAACAGACCATAAATTTATGTAATTGACGTGATGATGAATATGATGCTGATGATACGACATTATGCTGTCCGCCTTGTGGTGCTGCTGCTTTTTGCCAGCCTGCCCGGCGTCGTATCTGCCGGCATGATCCGTGACACCGAGCTTGAAAGCGGTCTGCAAAAATTAATGGCACCGCTTGTCAAAGCCGCCGGATACCCCCCCGGTGCTATCGCTGTCAGAATCATTATCGACCCGAATTACAATGCGTTTGTGGCCGGCAAGCAGATTATTTACGTGCATTCGGGCTTGCTGTTAGAGGCGCAATCGACAGAGGAAATTATTGGCGTGCTGGCGCATGAGATTGGCCATTTAAAAGCGGGTCATGTGCCGCGCCGCGACGCCGCCATTGCCGATGCCAATTCGGCGAACGCACTGGCGGCACTGGCGGCTATTGCCATTGCCGCCGGCGGCGGTGGCAGCGATGCGGCGGCT
>Ga0181596_10005257_pt1 | contig 11403 bp, 9 predicted proteins | sample 041ome_6_FD_148655 | JGI IMG/M metagenome (GOLD analysis project Ga0181596, IMG submission 148655) | Coastal salt marsh microbial communities from the Groves Creek Marsh, Skidaway Island, Georgia - 041402US metaG (spades assembly) | ecosystem: Environmental > Aquatic > Marine > Intertidal zone >... | reverse complement strand
GAAACCCGTGAGATTCAACTGCAGATTGTCGGTTGGTTGGGTGCGGATACCCAATTCGAAGCTATCAACTTCCTCAGCAGCGTAAGGGCCAACCGTGGGTTCGTTGCTACCGCGGCCGTTAAAGCCACCGGCACGATAACCCGTTGAGTAAGAGGCATACGCCATACCGAAATCGAGCTCGCGCTGCAATACAAAGCGGTATGTCGTGTTGTTGTCGTTGTAGGTGGGGGTCAGGATGGAAGCAATGGGTCCACCCGCGCGACGGTCATCATTTGAAGCATATTGACGTGTGTCTAAATCCTTCTCTTCTTTCGTCCAGCGCGCTCCTGCGGTCAAGGTCCATTTATCGGCAACATCCCAAATCACTTCTCCAAAGACAGCCGTAGCGGAAGCATCTTGGACAGAGGTGAAATTCGATCTCGGGCCCGACGTCAGATAGGAGTCAGTCTCCAAGTAGTAAACGCCCGCAACAAAGTTAATGTCACCATCCCAATTGGTAAGGTATTGGACTTCATGCGACGTCTGTTGATAGTTTTGCTCGCGCAATACTTCAAACAGCGGGATGGGTGCACCCCATGAGTTGAAATAGGCCTCTTCAGCAAAATCCATGTCCCCATAGATATACTTCACCGTGTAATTGGAGCCCGTGTACTCCGCATTCAGGGTAATATTTTCACCCCACAGGTAGCTGTAAATCTGCTCAGAGGCGTTGGATGTGCGGTAGCCATTCTGCTTTGACAGATCACCCGAGTTCTCGGCACAGGCGCCGGCAAAGGGCGGAATAATCGCACCTAGGCCACAGAACACGCTATCACTGGTGCCCGTTGCCAATACGTCTGGGGGCTGAGTGTGGTGATCGTAATGGTCATAGCTCAGTGTCGCAGTGAAATTGTCAGTGAAGTCATAGCGAATGGCAGCACCCCAAACCTGTGAGTCCCGATTGTAAGGGCGCTCATCATTGGTGGTGTTGTAGAGATGGGAATCTTGCTCAAGATCGCGCCAAGAAAGTTTAATGCCGCCATTTTCGCCTAGGGGCATATTTGCCACAGCTTTCAGGTCTTGGCGGTCGTATTTGGCAAAGGTGCCTTCAGCCTTCAAACCCCATTCGCCGGTGGGCTTGGTGCGTTTGATATTGATAACACCTGCGATGGTATTACGGCCATAGAGGGTACCTTGGGGACCACGCAGCACTTCAACGGCTTCAATATCAAAGAAATCAACCACAGCACCCGAGTTAGATGCCATGAAAACGCCATCGATGGAAATACCCACCGTCGGCTCATAACTTTTCTCTAGGTCATCAAACGCCATACCACGAATAGACGCACCCAGGGCTGCGCCAGACTGACTCACCATGTGCAACTCGACGTTAGGGACTAACTTCGCGACATCGATGACGGTTTGCACACCGCTCTGTTCAATCTGGGAGGGCGACAGTGCTGTGACCGCAACAGGTACATTTTGCAGTGATTCTTCCCGCTTTCGTGCGGTAACAACCACTTCCTCAATAAGCGAAGCTCTGGGTGCATCTTGCGCAATGGCAGCCGAGCCAAATACGGCCAGACTCGAGTGCACCGCGGCGACAACCGCCATAAAAATGGGCTTCTTCACTAAACCACGCTGATTCATGGATTCCTCCTAGGAAAGATTTATTGTTGTTATCGGGCGGACCTTTTGCGCGTTCGTGTGCGTGCGTTTACCGCCCGAGTGTTTCGAGTCTACACTTTTTGCCCCGATGAGCAAACAAACAGATTTGTCTGTTTTTTAATACTAGTCGAGCAGCAGAACCGCCAAGCGCTTGCGATGGTGTGCGGCATCGCCAAAGTTCTGGCGACTCCACTGGGCTCTGCGAATGAACAAAGTCGAGTCGCAATCCCAGGTGAAACCAATACCACCGTGAAACTGCACCGAGCGATCCCCCGCAAAGGACATCAATTCTGTCGCTTCAATCTTCGCCATTCGGCAGGCTGACTCAGCATCCAGATCCAAGGGGGCATCCGACAGCAGCGTTGCCGCGTGATAAATGAACGACCGTGCATTTTCGACGCCACAATAGATATCCACAGATGGGTGCTTAAGTGCCTGATAGGAGCCAATCAACTTACCAAACTGCTTGCGAGTTTTAAGGTAATCCACAATGACCGCTAGACATCGATTAGCCGTGCCGGTGGACTCTGCAGCTGTCAGCAACGCCCCCAAAAGCAAATAGTCCCGGATAGCGGTTGCCACCTTGTCGCCGGACAGCAATACCTTGGGTGTGATCCCCGAGAAGTCCACATCAGACGCTCGCTTGGTGAGGTCAATCAGCGTGCGATCACGAATGGCGTCAGCAGGCAGTTCGTCGCTTTCAACGACAGCAAGCGACACAGCATCACCTTGAAGACAGGGAATCACAAAAATAGCGGCGCAACCTGCGTCGGTCACCATCCGTTTGACGCCCTGTAAAGCACCGCCCTGATCTACACAAAGACCTAGGTTTGTGCCGCCCCAGTCGCCGCCATCAAGGAACGCCACGGTTGCCGCCTCCCCCGCTGCGATTCGAGCAAGGAAGGGCTCAGCCTCGGCTTCACCTGTGCGCATCAGCAGCTGTCCAGCCAGGGTTGTGCTGATTAAAGGGGTTCCCAACAGCCCTTGTCCCATGGCTTCAACAACAGGGATCACCGAGCCCACACCAAGCCCCGAACCGCCCACCTGCTCGGGCAGAGCAATGCCAGTCCATCCCAGATTGACCATTTCCGCCCAGACTTCAGGATCGAAGCCAGTATCCGTTTCTAAATGCGCCCTCACGCTGTCGATGGGTGATTTATCGTTAACAAAGCCGCGGGCAACGTCGAGCAACATCGACTGCTCGTCAGAAAACTTAAGCGACACGCTTCCTAATACTGATGACATGCCAATCCCCCTTACTTCGGCAAACCGAGCACATGCTCGGCAATAATGTTGCACTGAACTTCTGAAGTGCCACCGCCAATGGTGGCGCCAAAGTTTGAAAAGTAGGCACGCTGCCAAAAACCGCCCCTATGCGCATTTTCGTCGCCGACATAGAGGGCACTTTCCGCGCCCTGCATCGCGGCCGTAAACAGCTTCATCCGGCGACTGTACTCGGTGCCGCGGTACTTCGATGACAGGGGCAGACCCATGGGGTAGTCACTGGTTAACGCTGGTATGCCCATGCGGGTGCGACCCAGCGCCAGTGCCTTGGCTTCCATAATGAGTTGCACGGCCTCAGCGCGCACGGCGGGATCATCAAAGACCGGAGCGCCGTCTCGCTGAATACCGCGGAGATCGTCAATAGCCTCATCAATGCCCACTGACACATTCCAGTGACCTGTTGCCTGGCCTGCAGAAACGCCTCGCTCGTACTCCAGCGTTTTCATGGCAACTCCCCAACCCTTGCCCTCACCCACCATCAAGGTCTCGGCAGAAATCCGCGCGTCGGTGAAGAATACCTGGTTGAAGCCGTATTCCCCGGTCACCTTGCGGATAGGCACGGCCTCCACCCCGGGAATCTTCATGGGAGATAAGAAGAAAGATAAGCCGTCGTAGCGACGCTCGACTTCGGTATTGGTGCGGGCCAACAGAATCATGTGGTCTGCGTAGTTGCCCAGGGTGGTCCAAATTTTGGACCCGTTTACGACGTACTCGTCACCGTCACGAACGGCCCGGGTTTGCACGCTACCCAAGTCCGATCCGTGATCTGGCTCAGAGAAACCCTGACACCAAATATCCTCGGCGGAGAGAATGCGCTTTAGATATTTGGAACGCTCAGTCTCGCTGCCGATATCTAACAGTAGCGGGCCCACCCAACCGAGACCGATTGTGTTGAAGACAATTGGCGCGCGAAAGCGTTGTAATTCCCGATCGACAATGCCCTGATATGCCATATCAGCACCCTGGCCGCCATATTCAGTGGGCCAGTGCATTCCCAAATAGCCTGCATCCCAAAGCTTGTATTGCCAGGCTCTCAAAAAGTCCAGCTGCTGCTCGGTACCCACCTCCAAGAAACTCAGTGGCAACAAGAAATCTGGCTCTGTAGGCACGTTCTCTTTCATCCAGGCCTGCACTTCGCTCTGAAACTTCTTCAACGCTTCTTTCGACTCAGCCATCAAGGCCTCCACTGTCTGTCAAACTTTGATCATTAAACGGCAAAAACATATTGCGTCATAGGCCATCGGTTTGTCACAGGCCAAACTGACGCGTCGCTAAATCCCGCATGATTTCCTCGGAACCCCCGCCAATGGCATTGACGCGCACTTCCCGGTAAATACGCTCTGCACGACTGCCGCGCATAAAGCCAATACCACCCAAAATCTGCAGGGTCTCACGGGCACAAAACTCCATCGTTTCACTCGCCTGAACCTTGAGCAGAGCAATGTCACCGGGATTGGGAACGCCGCTCGCAATCGCTTCATTGCAAAGCCGGATATAGGCCTGAGTGGCGTTGATACGCTGCTTCATCATGGCAATTTTGTGGCGAATTACCTGATGATCGGCAAGACGTGCTCCAAATGTTCGGCGCTCCCGGGCCCAGGCTACCGCCTCCTCCAAACACACCCGGGCACATGCCTCCATGCTTATTGCCATCCCCATACGTTCGCTGTTGAAGTTGGTCATGATGACTTTGAAACCCTGGTTTTCAGCACCGATTAACTGGCCCACTGGCACTCTGACGTTGTCAAAGTAAAGGGTTGCCGTGTCCGATGCCCACCAGCCCTGCTTGCGGGTAAGCGCCGTTCTAGAGAAGCCGTCGGCATCCGTGGGAATAAGCAGCATCGAGACGCCACCGGGACCCTCTCCTCCAGTGCGCACCGCCGTGGACACCCAGGTGGCACGCATACCACCGGTGATATAGGTCTTGGACCCGTTGACGATGAAATGATCGCCATCGCGAACAGCACTGGTTTTAAGGTTAGCGACGTCGGACCCGCCGTCGGGCTCAGTAATGCCCAGGGAAATCCATTTCTCACCGCGCAAGACGGGTGGCGCAACCAATGCTTTCATGGCGTCGCTGCCCCAGTTTATGACCGGCGGCAAGCCAATACCGTGCACCATTAGACTGGCGTTGATGCCACCGGCGCCTACCCGTGCCAGTTCCTCGCTGGCAATCTGACTGAACCAGACGTCCCCGGGCATGCCGCCAAACTCCTCTGGGTAGCCTAAACCCAATAGGCCGACCTCTGCTGCCTTTGGCCAAAGATCGAGGGGAATCTCGCCGGCCTCATCCCAGTCGTTGGCAAACGGCATGATCTCCGTGTCTACAAATCGACGGAGCTGCTGTCGCCATGCGAGATGCTCCTCGGTGAAATGAGGATTGGGCAGTTGCGCACTGTCAAAACAAAGGCTCATGGACTGTTATCTTTATTTGAACTTTGAGTATGTTTGTATACCACTTGTTCGATTAGATGCAAGCCAAAGACCCACAACCGATGCCCACGAGCAGAACACCCTGACCTCAAATTAACGTTTTAATTTTCACCGACAAAGACCCCGTCTGCGGACGAAACCCAACGGCGCTGGTATCCTTACACCGATCCAGCTCGGGCGCTTAGCCGTAATGCCATACAGACTTTGTCTTCGCCACCCGCTCCGTTTTCACAAGGTACCAGCATGCAATACCGCGGTTCGCCCGATTATGACCATTCAACACCTCCTGTCACCGGGGTGTTGCTAACTAATCTGGGCACCCCCGATGCACCCACTAAGCAAGCGCTCAAGCCCTATCTAAAGCAATTCTTGAGTGACCCTAGGGTGGTTGAAGTGCCGCGCCTGCTGTGGTGGCTGATCCTGAACGGTATTATTTTGAACACTCGTCCAAAGCGCTCTGCAGAAGCTTATAGCGAAGTATGGACAGAGCGGGGCTCGCCGCTGTTGTATCACTTAGAAGACCAGGTTTCAGGCGTTGCTTCGCGTCTACACCAACTCTACGGTGAGCACGTAATCGTCAAAGGCGCCATGCGTTACGGCAGCCCCTCGATTCCTGACGTATTGCAGTCAATGTTTGATGCCGGAGTGCAGCGACTGGTCGTACTACCGCTCTATCCCCAGTACGCGGGACCGACTACGGGCTCCACCTTCGATGACATGGCCAAAGATTTTCAACAAAGACGCTGGTTGCCCGACCTGCGCTTTGTGGCGAGCTATCACGATGACCCCGGCTACATTGCTGCCATCGCTAACTCTATTGCGGCACATTGGGAGCAGCATGGTCGCGCTGACAAACTTGTCCTTAGCTATCACGGTAGTCCAAAACGCTACTTGCTCAGCGGCGATCCCTACCACTGCCAATGCCACAAGACGACCCGCCTAGTTGCCCAGGCTCTGGGGCTCGGCGCCGATGACTATCTGACCACCTTTCAATCGCGCTTTGGGCGTGAAGAATGGCTGAAACCCTACACCGATGAAACCCTCAAGGCCCTGCCCGCTGAGGGGGTGAAATCCGTGCAGGTCATCTGCCCGGGCTTTTCAGCTGACTGCCTTGAGACGATCGAGGAAATCGGGATGGAAAATCGCGAATACTTCATGGAAGCCGGCGGCGAACGCTACGAATACATCCCCTGCCTAAACGCCACCGACGCACACCTCGATGCCCTAACCGCCATCGTTTCCAGAGAACTCAATGGCTGGGACAGCGTGAAGTATGACGCTGGCATTACTCAGGAAGAGGCACTCAAGCTAGGGGCTGCTCAGTAAGCGCAGCTTAATGAGTCCAAATGCCAACCCCGCGCAGTTTGAGCCTCAGTGGCCAACACCGTGGGGAGGCTCGATGGCTCCGATCGCCCAAGCAATGGCGATTCCCAGCAAAAATAACACCGTCAGTTGCGCCCTATCATGGCTGTGGAACTGCACCTCGGGCAGCAAATCTCCTAATGCAATACAAATAAACGCCCCCGCAGAAAAAGCCAGTGCCGCCGGCAGCAATAAACCGCCTGTTGACGCCGGGTCTGCCAACCACCAGAAGACCAGGGCTGCCAGAGGACAGAGTGAGGCAAATAGCAAATTTATTAAATGACGGCGCTCGGGACTTGCCCCCGATGCGCTCATCACTGTTTCAATGGAAAGTGAGTCAAGGGGCTTATGCAGCAGAATAGCCAAGAACACCCCTATACCCAAAATCCCTGCACCCTCGATGGGCTCCGCGCGCATCACCGCACCCAGGGCAATACCATCCACGATCGTGTGTATGCTCAGGCCTAATAGCAATCCCAGCCAGCTTGCGGAACTGCCACCGCTATAGGCTACTTCTGGCGCGGGCACGTGTACGTGATCGTCCTCGTGAGCGTGCTCGTGATGGCAGTGCCCTGGCGCCTCATCAAAGTCATGCTGATGAAAATGAAACAAGCGCAGCAGCAACAGCATGAAAACTAAGCCCGCAACGACCCAACCCATTGTGAAGTCAACGTCGGCCGACTTACCCAGCGCCGAGTGGGGGATAAGGTGAAAAAAAGCAACGCCCAACATCAATCCCGCGACAAAGCTCATCGTTAGCTGCGTGCGGGTGTGGGTCATATGAAACCGTCGCGGTAACCAACCGCCAATCAGCCCGGCCCCGAACACCGCCAACGAGTACGTCAAAAGCAAACCCAACACCATGATTAAACTCGCACCAGGTTGTCACGATGTATCATTTCTGCATCTCCGCCATAGCCCAATATCGAAGGGATATCAGCGGAAGAACGGCGCAACAAGAGTCGGGCTTCATGGGCACCATAGTTCACTAGCCCGCGAGCAATCTCACGGCCAGTTTCGTCAACACAGCGCACTAATTCTCCGCGAGCAAATTCGCCCTCAACGCTGACCACGCCAATGGGGAGCAATGAACGTCCTCGAGTAACGACGTTATCCACCGCACCGCCATCCAGTACTAGGGTCCCTTTGGCATGCATCAAGCTCGCAAGCCATTGCTTACGCGCACTTTGAGGCCTTGTATCAGCGGCTAAGTAAGTACCCACTCGCTGCCCAGCGGCAATGGCGGGAATCACGTTGGGATTGGCACCACTGGCGATCACAGTGGTGGTTCCGGAGCGCGCAGCCAGCCTGGCAGCCCTGAGCTTGGTAATCATTCCACCGCGGCCAAAGGCGCCGCCCTCACCCACCATTGTATCGAGTGCTGGGTTGTTCACATCCGATTCTGTGATCAGTTGCGCATCCGTGTGGGCACTTGGATTTTTATCGAACAAGCCCTCTTGATCGGTGAGGATGACTAGGGCATCTGCGTCAATCAAATTTGCTACCAGTGCTGCCAATGTATCGTTATCACCCAGTCGAATCTCGTCGGTAACGACGGTGTCGTTCTCGTTCACCACCGGCATCACACCCAATGAAATGAGCGTTTGCAGGGTTGTGCGCGCATTCAAGTAGCGATCTCTGGCGCGAATATCAGCGTGGCTTAATAAAACCATGGCGGTGGTGATACCGTGAGGTGCCAAAGCATCTTCATAGGCACGGATCAGCGCTGACTGGCCTACAGCAGCCGCTGCCTGCAGGGTATGGATGTCCTTGGGCCTGTGCTCGAATCCCAGCCGTACAACCCCCGCTGCGATGGCGCCACTTGAAACCAAGACCACCTCACAGCCACGCTCGCGCAGTGCCACGAGCTGCTGAACCAGGTTGTGAATGACACCGTGATCAAAACGACGCCCGCCGGCAGTGAGCATGGCACTGCCAACTTTCACAACCCAACGCCTAGCACTCGACAGTTCAGAGCGAGAAGGCGCCAATTCCGCAAAACTGGTGTCATCCATTAGTGTCGGTACTCCACCTCGACCTCGTCGTCATCACCATCATCATCAAGGCCATCGGGATCCTGTTCCGCTTTGCGAGCAGCGCTGCGCGTTGAGCGAAGTAACTCAATGCGATCACGAGCCTCCTGCTGCATACGATCCTGAATATCCAGTTCACGCTGAGCCAACTCTTCATCGGCGGCTTCATCGGCATTCAGTTGCTCAATGCAGGTCATTAAATCGCCAGAAATACGCTCGGTGCCGACCTTACCGATCGCTGAGATCTCATACAGCGGTCCCTTCCAGTTAAGGGCTGCAATAACCGCCTCACGACGCTCAGCTAGTGCGGTCTCATCGAGGAGGTCTACCTTGTTGAGCAGCAACCATCGGGGTCGTGCTGCTAATGTTGGACTAAACCGCTCCAATTCTCGGACGATACTGACGGCTGCGGCTGCCGGATCGCTGTCATCAAGGGGAGCTAAGTCAACAATATGTAGCAGAATGCGGTTACGGGTGAGGTGCTTTAGAAATCGTATACCCAAACCAGCGCCGTCTGAAGCGCCCTCAATCAGGCCGGGAATGTCTGCCACGACGAAGGAGCGATAGGTATCGACCTTAACGACGCCCAAATTCGGCACCAGTGTAGTGAACGGATAATCCGCTACTTTGGGGGTGGCAGCAGAGACCGCGCGAATAAACGTAGATTTACCTGCGTTGGGTAGTCCTAGCAAACCGACATCGGCAAGCACTTTCAGTTCTAGTTTGAGCTTGCGCGACTCACCTGGTGTGCCCTGGCTAGATTGGCGTGGGGCACGATTAATACTGGATTTGTAGCGGGTGTTACCCAAACCGTGGAAACCGCCCTGGGCAACAATCAACTCTTGCCCATGTTCTCTAATGTCACCCAACACCTCACCGGTATCTTCATCAAGAATAGTCGTACCGAGGGGCACTGGCAGTAAGAGGTCTTTACCCGCTTTACCGGTGCAGTTTCGTCCCTTGCCGGACTCACCATTCTCGGCACGAAACCTGCGGGTATAGCGGTAATCGATCATGGTATTCAGCGCATCATCCCCTTTCAGAATAACGCTGCCGCCATCGCCGCCATCACCGCCATCGGGGCCGCCCCGGGGCACAAATTTCTCACGACGGAAGCTAACGCAGCCGCCCCCGCCATTACCGGCGTGCACTTCGATACTCGCTTCGTCTACAAACTTCATGATTTCTTATCCGGGTATTTAGCCCGACATCCTCTATTGGCTGGCCGACAAAGTCCATCTGTCGTCGATCGCCATCACCCGATGGCTCAAAACAAAAAAGCCCCGTCATGTGACGAGGCTCTTCAGGTCATACTCGCTGCCCTGATCAGGCGCTCACCACGCGAACGTGTTTGCGCATTTTGGGGCCGCCGACATAAAACTCAACCTTGCCGCTGGAGGTCGCAAATAATGTGTGGTCCTTGCCTACGCGAACGTTGGCACCTGCATGAAAACGCGTTCCACGCTGACGCACGATGATGCTACCTGCGCTAATAGACTGACCGCCAAATGCTTTTACACCAAGGCGTTTGCTTTCGGAATCGCGACCGTTACGAGTACTACCGCCTGCTTTTTTGTGTGCCATTTCTCTCTCCTATCAGCCCTGGATACCAGTGATTTTCACTTCGGTGTACCACTGGCGATGACCGGTTTCATTACGGTAATGCTTGCGGCGATTGAACTTCACAATACGGATTTTTTCATGACGACCGTGGGATACCACTTCCGCCGTCACTTTGCCGCCGTCCACAAGAGGTGCGCCGATCTTGACATCGCCGCCAGCGCCGACCATCAACACTTGGTCAAACTCAATGGCATCACCCGTAGCCGCTTCGATTTTCTCGAGCTTGAGGACTTCGCCCTCTACTACACGGTGCTGCTTACCACCACTTTCTATTACTGCGTACATTGTTTTCTCCACTCAGTTAGCCTGCTCGCTGATGTTGTTCCGCTCGGTTACGAGTGGGGCAGAGGCCAGGCACTAGTCGAATTCGGCAAATCTTTCACCGAAAAGAATAAGGGCGCGGATGATAGGGGACTCTGAGGGCCAAAGCAAGGGCCAAATATTGCCACCCTCGTCGCCCCGCAAGATTCGGTGGCAGAGCAACCCCTCACTGCCTATAATCGGGGCCGAACTTTGGAGACCCCCAGTGATTTCAGATATCCGCGCCTGTGTGGCGGAGGAGTTTTCTCAGGTCAACGACCTGATCGTCCAACAACTCCATTCAAATGTCGACATGGTCGAGAACATTGGCCACTACATCGTCGATGCTGGCGGTAAGCGGCTGCGACCTCTGCTCGTACTGCTCTCGGCAAAAGCATTGGGGTCCGCGATCGGCCCCGCCGTCAAGTTCGCAGCCGTGGTTGAATTCATTCATACGGCCACGCTATTGCATGACGACGTGGTAGATATCTCCGCGCTCAGACGCGGGCGCCCTACGGCTAACGCTGAGTTCGGCAACGCTCCCAGCGTCTTGGTGGGCGACTTCATTTACACAAGAGCGTTTCAGCTCATGGTTGAGCTCGGTGATCTGCAGCTTCTCGAACACATGGCAGAGACTACAAACACGATCGCAGAGGGCGAGGTACTACAGCTGGTGCGTGCCGGCGACCCTTCAATTGATGAAGCCCAGTATCTTGAAGTC
>Ga0181596_10005247_pt1 | contig 11415 bp, 9 predicted proteins | sample 041ome_6_FD_148655 | JGI IMG/M metagenome (GOLD analysis project Ga0181596, IMG submission 148655) | Coastal salt marsh microbial communities from the Groves Creek Marsh, Skidaway Island, Georgia - 041402US metaG (spades assembly) | ecosystem: Environmental > Aquatic > Marine > Intertidal zone >... | reverse complement strand
TGTTTTATAACAGTCAGAGAATGCACTCATACTTGGATTACAAAAGTCCAAACCAATATGAGGCTGAAATGGCTAACTTAGGAAAAGCTGCTTAACTGGGTTGTGTGAATTTGCTTGACCACGTCACCCATCGCCCCAAAACTCGCAGATTGGTCGAACACTTTTCTTAGCTCATCCACAAAATCAGCGTTACCAAGGCTTACTACAGTGACAAACACCCCAATCAACGTACCTAACAACCCCAGTAATGTAAGCATTTGACCGAACTGTGCCGAACGGATGCCAAATGAATACGTTCGTTGTATATCGTTCTCATCTGGACTATCAGCCATACTATGCTGAATGTGTCGCACTACGACATAACCAGTCAACAAAATCGCAAAACTAAACACTATTAATATAATCCGCTCAACCACCCCTGAAAAAATAAGTACCGATACGTAGTCACTTTTACGGAGCGTAAATACGGGATACTGCTCAAGCAGAAGCTTTGACACTACCTCACCAATCTGATCTAAATCTTGTCTATCTATTTCCACCCCTAAGATGTTGGAAGCCCTTCTTGCCTCACTTAATACAAGCGCTTTGAAGGTGTTTTGATCGACACTCATCGTTACGTCCACCCCCCATAGGCCACCATTAACCTTTACTAGTGTTTTTTCTTCATTCGTCACATAACCAATACTACTCACATCAACATCTTCTTCTAACGCCGATAAGCTCACTTGTACATCCTCTTCTTCCCCCCTCACCCTGGGCAATATGGAAATCTCACTTGTTATCGAATACTCAGAAGACAACTCATTCTCTGCCTCCCTTAACTTTACGAGCAAAAGCTGACTATCTTCCTTCACTCCCTTTTCTCGAAGATAAACAACCGCCCATCTTTCCCGAGGGCTTTCCTCCTTTATTGAAAAATGAATACTTGCAAACTGCGAATCACCAAGCGGTATATTTGTGAACTTCCCCACAGGAGGAGACACTGACATTTCAGCATGCTCCATTATTTGAGAATAGGTGGCACCGGCGACATGCTGAATAATAAACGCCGCCCAGTAAGATAAAAACACCAACCCTAGTATAATTAATGACTCTTTTATTTTACCCACTAGCAACCTCCTTATCAGAACATCCAAATTTTGTGTTATAATTTGAAAAGCGTCGATCGGTTGTCAATAACGCGGCATGCATATCATGCACGCTATCAAAGACTGCCACCCCTAGCGCGTTGCGAAGCATTTGCGGAATTTCCTCAATTCGCTCATTCACCTCACTCAAGCGACAAACCTTTACCAACTCTTCATTACCCAATCCGTTAAAATATGTCGCATCAGCGGTATAAAAAAGCGCGCCGGCTGCACCTAGCAACACTCTAGTATATAAACCAGGAGAAGCTTTCCCGTGAAGTGATAACATAACACTGATGTGATTAGGGTACACTTTCACGCCTCGATGAGTCTTAAGGAAACGTAATGCTGACGATGGTCCAGCCATAAACCACCCCCTTTCATCAATATGTCCAACCAAATAATTATCAGGGTATAGAAGTACTGAACAATAATCTCGAAACACCATGCGGCTTACACCAGCTCGAGTAAGCGCTTCAACAACCATTGCGCCATCAAAAGACACCTTAGTTTCAAATGGCTTTATAGAGCAACTTCGCTTCTCCTGAGCGCTATGCAAATATCCATCACCATCAGCACTTAACACTACTTGCAATCCGTTACAGCCTGGAAATGTATGCGCTTTATAAACTCGCGGATCAAGCCCTTTCAAATTAGACATATCAAGGTGTTCAACCTGAGCTTTCAATGATGGAACATCACAATGCGACGCACTCGCTTGGATCGGCAGCATCAAACACCACCAAAGAGTGATACCCAATCCTAAACGCTTTATCATTAAATAAATTACACAATGCACGCTCGGCTCCTACATACACGGTTAAAGACAAATCCATATCTTGAGCTACATACTGCGGGGACATTGATGACACGACGAGGTAAAATTTATCAATAGCATTACTATGAAATGAGGTTGAGAGCCTAGACATACTTGACTGATGCGTATACACCACGCCTTGGTAAACATTATCTAATAGCAACAACCTATCTTTATAAACTACCCATACATCAATCTTTACCGGCGCCCCCGTAACATCAGAAAACCTTGGTGCCCCCGCGTGAAAATCGGATGACATCTCAATCATTAAAATTTCATCCGCGTGCTCGCTTTTGGTGAAATCACCTGTCGCAAAGGTATAGTTTACAATGGCGAACAAGACTAAAAAAAACATCATATCAACAATAGCTGCAGCCAATCTCATGGACGCACCTCACGCAAGCCAGCCATCGCTTTTAACCTCGGAGTCACCTGCACACTAAAGGTCTTTAAGGCGACGTCACCTTGTATAGCATGAAAAGCACTTTCACCATTTTTAATGTTTCTAAATGCCGTTTCGCAGCTCTTTTTGGAGTGGAAAATCGTCCCTTCAATATCATCATGTTCAGGCTCATATACCTTTTCTTTAAAAGGGGCCCCCGATAGCATGCGCACCCGAACATTCGACCCTTCTAACTTCGTAGAATCGTTTATGACACTCTGGATCCAAGGCCTAAAATCTGTGATGTCAGTAGCCTGAATATTAACAGCACTAGGGTCATATTTTATGTATAACGCCAAGGTCGGGTATTGCACAGAGAAGGGTCGAACGCCCACGCGCGACATGGCCTCAGCATTCAATGAATCAGAAAAACGACAGTAAAATCCTTGAAAAATATTGGAAGCATTATTTTTACGGAACTCACTTAAATCGACTGCAATAGCACGGCGAGACACATCATTAAAACCTACAAACGAAACACCTGACAAACTCCCTTCATCATCCGGAGCAAGTAAGCGCAACCCATTTAACGGAGTCCTAGATATGGCACTACACTTATTGCCTAACGCAACAAACGCATCGTCATTAAGAACACCTGCGCAATTTTCAACAGCCTTAATACCGATATCTGTAAAGGTATACACTTGAGAGTGACAAAGACCGTCTTTTTCCCAGCCGAGCGGGCAGAGTACAGACTGGGTAGGCTTAAATGAGAACCGTGCAAGGGCGGCACGCTGCTGCGGTAAACGATGTGCAATATTCTTTATATAAAAAGCATTTGACTGGATACTCGCATCAATCTGATGGTAAAACTCATATGCACGCTCTAAGAAAAACGTGCTGTTCCCATTTCCAAACTCAGAGCGAAAACCAACTGAATTTACTCCATGCAAGACATCATCCAACCTAACTCCTTGAAGCAAGTCAATATTCACCGGTCCACCAGCATCATGCGTTTCTACCACCAACATCTCAGGCGCACTGACTTTGCGTTCGTAACGCTCCTCAGGCGCATACCCGCTTGACAGTGCGATAAGCAAAAATACTATCATCATGACGGCGAACAGTTCGCCAAAAGGTAAGAGCCTCATGTTTTACTCTAGGACTCTTTAACCTGCAGCGCCGTAACTTTCATATCACCGGCCAGTTGACCTAACTTTAAAATCAATTGACTTTCATCACCGTTTGATAGCTCCACCTGCAAGAGATAAACTCGGTCTTTCTTGTCAAAACCTTTGTCCTGCAGCTTCACACTCCCGACCCGAACAATATCCGATAACGCAAAGTCAAGTATTGAGGGATCGTAAATATTCTCATCTGAAATTGTTAGGATTTTATCACCGGTACTTGCCCGATATACGTGGAAGCGACCATTATCGAATGACATCCTAAGCGAACCTTCATCATTCGTTCGAACTAACACGCCCTCTACCTCATGATTAAATGCTTCAGCAATCACCGGATCATCCTTCGCGGCTTGCGCCAACTCGTCATTTACCTTCTGTGTTTCAGGAGTAGGCCTATCTTCGCCGGGTCTATTAACGGTCGCTGGTCTATCTAGTACCTTCATCACACCAACCACACCACCGACAATGAGTTTAGCACCAGTACCAACGTCACCCGCCATAATAGCGGCCACACCAACGGCGATACTCGCAAGCGATAACGCCAACTCAAGGATATTCATTAAATCAAGCGAACGCTCGGCTACTGCTTTATCCTGCTCTTTTTCTTTTATTTGACGATTAAGTTCAGCGAGCTTATCTTCCAGCTCTTTTTTCTCAGCTTCTGAAAGTGCTGGATTGCGAAGCTCATCTTCAATATCATCCTTTTGTGCCTGTAGTGCCTCCAACTCTTTCGTGACTTGCCCAAGAAATGCTTCGAAAACTTCTTTAGCCTCTTCGACCGCATCTTCACATTTAGCAACATCCGCCCTTATAGAATCAGGAACGCCTTCTTCATCCCACCCCACATACATCAACGATGTTTGATAGCAGCTGGCAATAAGGTTAGGGTCGATGTTCAACTTCACATAAGTTTGCGCTACTGCCTCGTCGGTCAAAAACGCATTTATTTCAGCCGATGCCCCTTCCAGTCGTTCACCCGCCGCAGAAAGCCTGTCGAGCAACACCTGCCGGCGCTCTTTTATAAATGACTCTTTACCGTCTTTATTCTCTAACTCCTGAAGCGCTTCCAACTCATCTTGGATTCCACGCATCTCTTGCACGGCCGCATTATACACCGGCACCGCATCTCCAAAATCCGGTATCGCACTTTCTTGAGAAAAACTGGAAACTGAATAACAAGAATGGAAAATAACAAGAGCAAACAGAAACACTTTCATAACGAATTCCTTTTAGTGTCCAAGCCAACTCCTGACTAACACAACGTAAGACTCATAAACACAAAAAATCTACGAGCCCTACTCATGCCAATGGCCAATTTAAATCGATTATTATTTAATCAATAATAGAGCGTTGGACACACTCGTCAACTCTTTTATAGCTCCGTTATAAACTTATTTAAGCCTTTTACTATCATGATTTGATAAGATAGCCTTGTCATAAATTGCTCGTATACCGGTTAATTGTTTGTTGAGAGTTCGGTGGAGATTTATTAAAACACCAGCAGCATGTCGCTTAAATACCTTAGTTTTTAGTCGTGCTTTATTTGAGGCGGGTCAAAGTAGCACAAAAACTTTATCCCCCCTCTAGTTACTTTAAAAGCCAAACATTATCCGTAGAAAGGGCTAAAAACTATTATGTGCATAAAAGGCAAAAGCATTGAAATCAAAACTTCAAAAGAAAAATATTAGATTGAATCGAGTCTGTAACAGGTTCTGTTTAACTGCAACTTGTTAATATGTTTTTGTGGATTAGTGTGGTTACGTCAAAATCGCTTGGTACTTATACCGTCAGTATCCATTGGTATTCTGGATTAGTCACCACTTGATCTGACACTTTTTATAACAGAGCGAGATCAAATCTTACAGTCTCTAGTGCACGTAAAACGGACATTTATCCCTTCCTATGCAAGCCCCGCACATGGTTTTTTAGTGAACGTGAATGTTAGTATGAAACCTCAGCAAATTACGTAATAAGATCTCTTAATTCGAGCAAGGAGTTAGCTTTGGAAATAGAAATTCATAACTGCAATAACATTGATTATGGGATGGTGCGCTTGGCTCAAGGCCGCCTGAATATAGAGTACCTTTATAGAATCTCTGAATCGATAACTAAGGATTACTTTGATTTACCTCCTGATTTTCAAGATGCTTGGTGTTACCCGTCTGTTGCAAAGAAAGGCCATTTCAATGTGTGCTTCCGTAAAGATAAAAGAGCCAAACTTAAGTTGATTGGTTCCCAAATTGCTAGTGTTGTTCGAAAAAAAGATGACTATCTGTTTCACGCAAAACTGGTAACTAAGATCGGAGCAGATGGTGAAAGTCTTACTTACCATCAAATAGGTTCTGACGAGCAACGGGAGCTTTTTCCCGAAATTATGTTGGCAGAAATGTAACAAGTGCATGTTGTCGGATTGGTTTTCCGAAGCGCTACAAACCAATGGTAAATGTGGGCGTTGAAGATCTGCTTTTTGTCTTTTGCAGCCTATCGGATCAAGTCGAAACTTTCGATCAGCTTTGTCAGATTAGATATGAGCCACTACAGATAATCACACCACTACGCTTTATGAGGCATTCCTCAAACTCGATAGTAAAACGACTAATCGCCTAACGTCAGTTTTCAATCGGTATCAAGTACTTGCTACTGACTTTTTTATTGCGAAGTAAATCATTTTCTATCAGAACCATCGCTGTACAAGATTTGCTGTTTACTGATGTCTTCTCAGATAACGCTGTTTAAAGATTCAATGGCATTAGTGGAAATCTTCTCTTCGACACTTCGTTCCGCTGTGCTTACTTTTGCGAACTAAATCTTATTAGACATGAAAGCTTTTAACCCACACTTCAAAGTGTGCTTTTATATTAGACTATGTTACATCCCAAGCAAATGACGTACTTATATCTACAAAATTAATTAAGTACTTGTACCTTTTTTTGAGAGGACTTTTGTGTCACTGGGATATAAGTGTTAAAAGTGAAGCTAGCTCACTAGGCTGAATGACAATTTCACCGGACGCGGTGTCAGTGGCAAATCGTTTTTTCCCTTCACCTCTAATTTTGAGTTCGTAAGAGCTTGCTGCCAGCTCTTCAATAACGCGTCGCTGAATTTCCGTAAGATGTGTGCTAGAGATTGGAGTAACATGACCTGTTGTATCAGGAATTTTCTCCAGTGTGTCTTCCAAGGATATGACAGCACCGTTTTTATACTGCATGTCCTCATTTTTCAATATTTTTTCAAGAAAGGTCAATCTCTCCTCTAAACTATTGATGTATATAATAGTTTCTAGAGGCAATCCATCATATTTACCCGTATCGATTATTTTATTGGGAGTCTCTTTTTCATTGATGCTTTTATATTCATCAATCACTCGCTTATACATTTTTGAAGCGTCGTTATTGATTGTCCCTACAGATGGTTTTCCATATTCTTTGCGACAATATTCACCTACGCTTTTGTATGTAAGAGTTTCGTTATTTCTCAACAATATTTTACAGGCTTTGGAAATATTATCTAAAGAGTCAGCAACTCTCGTCTCTGCATTTTTTTTCAGGTCGGCAACAATTGAATCCGGCACATTAGTATTCACGTTCTTGCTCCAATTGCTCCCTCAGCATTGAGGCGTTGTGGTTATTCAAAGTTTTTGCAAGAGCTTCCCGTTGGGGTTGGTCGAGTTGATCTAGCAGAGCGCGAGGATCATCAAACTCCTCGTCCGTAAACGTCCGTCCTAGAGCACCAACAGTTTCCCTCAGCTTTATCAACATTGCAGCTCTCTTTACAGAGCTCGAAGGTACATAAAGAAATGGATTTGTGTCCGAAAATTGATCAGACAACTTGTTGTAAAATTGTTCCAACTGTCGTTTTTCAATGCTTATTTCATCTCCATTTAACCCCAGAACAGTCCCTTGCAGCTTAATTTCCATCATTGCGTCAAACTTGCTAAGTTGTAGTTTCTCTGGTGTTCCAACCTCAAAATCATCAAGGACGCTCAAGTATGTTGTCTCCACTTCACCTTCATCTAAATCCCCAGACTCAGCTAATTTTGCAAGGGAGGCATTCATCATCGCCTGCCTTCTTTCTAACTCAGCTGCTCGCTGAGCAATTACGGTATTTACATCATCACACTGCTTTGAATAGCGTAACGAGAGTAATTCAGGGTCTTCTATAGATTCGTCCTCATACACCGTCTGAGCTTTTATTATTAGTGTTTTTCGCTTTTCAATAAGCTCTTTCAATTCAAGCCCAACTTGATTCAAATAGTAGATTTGTTCCAGCAAGAATCGTGGGCCGCTTCGCCAAAAGCGGCAATTACCGCAACGCCTGAAGCCTCCATCAACTGGAGCGATAACTGCGCTGGCTCCCCTTCCCGTGAGTTTAATTTTTATCCCGCCCTCGTTGCAGTTATAGCTAAAACAAACACCTCCATTGAGCAAGAGGGGGCGCTTTTTAAACGTCTCACCACTGATATCGAAACTGTTATCTTCCATTTCTGGAAAAGAAAATGTGTTTGATATATCCGTGATTGAAATTAACTCATCATCGTAATCAAGATAATCAGACTCATTGATACTCGATTTGCCTCCTTTTTTAACTGCATTTGTGACAATTTTCCTGAATTCAGATTGCCTTATTTTATGGTAATAAATTGTCGTTACTTCCGTAGCGTGACCAACTATGGCTTGGACAACTTCTAAACTTACGCCGTTATCGAGTAGATCGCTGATACCTTGGACTCTCAATGTATGAACATCGTAAAAGCATTTACCATCTGCGCCAAAAGCAATGCAATGATTCTTGTAAGCAGGATAGCGCTCTTTAAATCTCCTTTCCGCCTCTTTCATAACGGCGTAGAAATATAGCCTTACAGAGTCCGGAGACGGAGGAAGGTACAAGCCATCTCTTTGAGAGAATCTTTCATCATCGAGGTGTATCATTGAAGACACTGAAGAGCTCGTCGCTGTGCGAAATAATGGAACAAAATATGGCAGCTTATCCCAATCCCCTAACGAATATTTCCCAGATTGTTCATCTAAAGTTTTTACTGGTACAGCTTTTTCTACAGGGCTATAAATTTTATTCCATTCCTGCTGTGCCAAAATGATTTCATATACTGCATCAATCCGCTCTACACCAGTGTTATAAGGCCAATCAATTTTATAACCAGTATGGCCTTTCTTTTGGAGCTGATAGATTTTTGTTTTATTAGTATTGATATATAATGATAATGAATCATTACCTTGCCTCGACTTTGAGAACTTTATGCCTGTTTTTCCATGACGTTGTACGTGCCTTTTGCCATCTTCATATAAAAAATTAGCAAGATGACATGTGTTTTTTACGTAGCAACCTGATTCAATATCCCAGATTTCATCGTCTAGAAGTCCTTCATCTAACCATCTAGCCGAATGGCTTCTAAGTGGGATAAGTAATATAAGATGTAGTATCCTAGCAATTTGGGGGTTAAACACGACCTCATATTGCTCAGACTGATAGTTGTATATTTTTGCCAACTGACCTTTCTGTAACTTTGCAAAAGCGTAATCTTCACCAGTTGCGACCTCTAAAACGATATCATGTAACGCGCTATCCATAGGTATTCTATTCGTAACGGTTTCTTTTGCAGCAGGGAATATATCTTTAGTCGGAGGTATTGGTTTCGCTGGTTTAGTTCCGGTCGCAATCAGAGTATTGTCAATCCAATAGTCAAAGATTTTGTTCACCGTTGCCCATTGCGTTTTTAAGGTGTTGGCGGCCAACTTTTTACCAAGTGAATTCGTCCTTTCAGAGATGAAGTAATAAAAGGACGCTTTATCATTAGTCTTCTGAGGGTTATAGATGTCATAGGCGCAAATATCCTCAAGTGAGCGAATTGGGTGATTATTCTCGTCTGCATTATGCGCTAATATCCAGTCAATGAATGTGTTTAGCTTGTCCATTGACTGCAAATTGGCCTTTTCACCAGCCCATTTAGATAGCTGTTTGTGTAGAACAGTATCTATCTTATCAACTGCCCACTGAAGTTTTTTATTCTTACGCGAAGTCCTTGCGTTTGCTACTCTTTTAGCGTTATGAACGGAGAGCAAATTCCGTGGAAACCTGATACCGCCAACCGTGGTCATAAAGGTTTCGTTTTGCTCCAACACTTCAAATAAAACTCTATATCCTGCATAGAAGCTGCCGACGGACGTGTTGTATTTCTGGTTATTACGTTTCTCTAAGGTAACTTGTAAAAGGAAGTCTTCTGGTATGTCGCCGATATCGTCGAATGACACTGGCCCAATAAACACAAGCGCCTGAAAACTAGTGTAATGGGTTTTATTAAATCGTTTTTCTTCGGGTAAAACGGTATTTATAAGCCATTCCCTTAACGGGCTAATTTGTGCAGTAGTAAGCAACTCCATACCACGGCTTCTCAGATGAGAGCGGTTGAAGTGATACGGAAAAAATATGGCCTTATCTATGAAATTCATTTCTAAGAGTTGAAGCAATACATTTTTAACTGTTTGTACAACAGCATACAAGAAATCGGATAAGGCTGTTCTAGTCACATCTTCTGGGTTCAAGTAATCATCTTGAATTGCCTTTCTGAGAACTTCTTCCCGCAATTTTGGCGCAGAAAATAACAAAGCAATATCAAGGTTATTTCTGTAGGGTTTCTCCGTTCTGTGTGAGCAGTTCGTCAAAAAATGGAATATGGGGGAATCTACTATATCTTCTATTTTTAAATCGTCAGATCGCTGTCTCAAAGTATCTTTAAAGTAGGTTGTACCTGATTCAATTACCAGTACGAGATACTTTATACACTCAAACGGACACTTAAACTGATGAAGTGATTTCGCCCAGTCAATGAAGATTGGCTTATAATTACCTTGATTTAATTTTCTCGCAGAATTAGCACGGTCACCGAACCTACATTTTAATTGACTAATTAACTCGGCTTTAAGGCTAGCCCCTTTTAAACCGGTTAAAGCTAATTCTGACCAAATATCAGATATATAGGGAGATTTAGTGAACGGCCACGCGACGTTAACAGCGGAACCAGAATCTACTTGTTTAAATTGCAAGCTCGACTCAACAAACTCATCCCACACCATCTCATCTAGCTTTTCTCCTATGTTCTTGGGTAATGTGTTATCTGGTTTGACTATAACTGTATTAAAAGTTGCATTGTAAACAACAGCTTTTTTGCTGGCGTATCCCATTGAACGGGTTAAAAGTGAGAAGTCCTGGGAAAACCTGTAAGAGGATATTGATTCCCAATGCTTGAAATTTACTTTCACCATACACTATCCCATTCCTTGTCGAGTTTTTTAGCCTGGTCATAGCTAAGGTTTCCGAGTACTCCCAATAGCTCTTTCTTTACAGATGCGGATGATTTCATGTAATAGACTTCTGTTGAGGAGATATTTGCATGGCGCAAAAAGAACTGCGCGTGCTCCATTGATACTCCTAACTTGTTTGCCAAGTAATAACCACAAAAATGTCTGAGAGAATGTGGACCGTATGATTTACCTGTAATTTTATTTGAATCACGGCGCACCTTCTGCTCTAAAGCATCAAGAGTCATTGGTGCTCCATTATTTTTGCAAAGTAAAAAAGGATGACCCGCTCTCCTTGGTTGGTGAATCAGTTTTTTAAATAGCTTAATAAATTCACCTTTCGCCCTATCACTTGACCACGAAAGTATGTAACCGTATTTGCGGTCCGAGGTGTGAAAAGTAACGCCTTTCCAACCAGAATAATATTTGTGATCTTTCGGAAGGCTAGATCTGGTGCGAAGGTCCCCCTGTGTCAGGATAGTTGTCGCCTCAGTTTTTCATAAAAATATAACAGGGAGCGGTAAGTTAGATATTAGTGAAGCATTATCCTGAAGATCATAAGAAAGCCATCATTAGAAAGCTGGTTGAA
>Ga0181596_10005245_pt1 | contig 11417 bp, 9 predicted proteins | sample 041ome_6_FD_148655 | JGI IMG/M metagenome (GOLD analysis project Ga0181596, IMG submission 148655) | Coastal salt marsh microbial communities from the Groves Creek Marsh, Skidaway Island, Georgia - 041402US metaG (spades assembly) | ecosystem: Environmental > Aquatic > Marine > Intertidal zone >... | reverse complement strand
ACGAACGAGGAGGAGAAGGAGGAGGACCCGTACTACAGCAGGAGGAGAACAACACAATTATGAGGGACGACGACGACTCAACTGCTGTTGCTGCTGGTACTGCTACTACCACTGCTACTCTTTCTTCTTCTGCTTCTGTTGGTGGTTTTGGTAACGCTCGTGGGACGATGAACAACAGCAACGATAATAACGAAAATGAAAACGATGTTGAAACTACTTTTACTACTCATACTACTAATAAAATAACCGTAGACGAAGCGTTCGATGGATACGTCGGACAAATTGGACGAGGACAGCTGAAACAGTTTTTATTATCCTCCTCGGCGTGGTTACCGGCGGCCTTTTTGACTCTGGTCTCGGTGTTCACGCAACGAACGCCAGAGTGGGAGTGCCTCGTTGGTAGTGAAGCTGATTATTATTCGTACTGTTCGGAACAGAAAGCGAAAGCGAGCGAGGACGATTTGTCCGTGCTGTGCACGCTGAACGACTATTACGACAAGAACAAGAACGGAACGACATCATCTGTGGATGGAGGAGGAGAAAACGTCGTGTGGAAATGGACGAACGAGAAACAATCGATCGTTTCGGAGTTTAGTTTAATATGCAAAGACGAATATAAGAAACAACTCGCGTCGTCGATGTTCTTCTTCGGGTTTTTCTTCGGGGCTGGCGTGCTCGGACAACTCTCGGACGCGAGAGGAAGAAGAACGGGAGTTTACGCCGCGGTGTTGATTTCATCTTTAGGTTCCGGTTTAGCGTCCATTTCGTATTCGTATTCGCAATATTTCGTAGCCGTGTTTATAGGCGGGTTTGGCGTCGGAGGTATCGGCGTCGCGTCGTTCGTGTTATGCACGGAACCGTTAGGGATTTCCTGGAAAGGCATCATGGGGATTGGGACCCAATACTGGTGGGCGCTCGGGATTTGTTCGATGTCGTTTTTCGGCTACTTGATGCGAGAGAGTTGGCGAACGTATTCTTTTTTCTGCGGGGTAATCGGGTGCGGATACGTCGCTCTCACGTTTTCGTTTTTGAGAGAAAGTCCTCGATGGTTGTTAGCGAACGGAAAACCAAACGAGGCGAAAGAGGTTTTGGAGTTTCTAGCGAAGAAAAACGGACGCTTGACGTTCGATCGACTCCCGGATTTGAAAGAACCGGAAAGGACGGAAAGTGTCAACGTGTCTGCGATTTTTCCGCACAAGAAGTTAAAGCTACGATTGATGTGCATGGCGTTCGTGTTCGCGTGCAACGGTTTAATCTATTACGGAATATCTTTAAACGTGGGAAATCTAGCCGGTTCGATATATTTGAACAATTTCTTGAGCGGGTTGGTGGAGATTCCTTCGCACATCGTGGCGCAGTTCGCGGTGGATATCATCGGAAGACGGACGACGTTGATGTCTTTGATGAGTTTGAGCGGGTTTGGTGCCTTCATCAGCGGTTTTTTGAAAGGAAAGCAGAGAATATTCTTCGCGTTAGTCGGTCGATTCGGCATTAGCGGTTCCTTCAACGTCGTGTATTTATACACCACGGAGTTGTTTCCTACTATCGTTCGATCGGCGGCGTTGGGGTCGTGTTCGATGATTGGACGCATCGGTTCGATCAGCGCGCCGCAGGTGTTGTTCTTGCGAGTGATTTCTCCGGAACTTCCATCGATTGTCTTGGCGCTGTTCGCCTTTTTAGCCGTGTTGACGTGCACGTTAGTTCCAGAAACGCACGGTTTGATTTTGGAAGAATCTTTGGAAGGCGCGGAGCTGCAGGCGTGCGGAGAAGAGGTGACTCAAAACTTAGCCATCGGCTCTCAATTTTCAAACAACTTTACGCAGCTCATCGCCGAAGAAGAAGACGACGAATACGACGAATACGAAGGGTCGAGAATGTTAGGGACGATGGCGGTGAATTCCTCTTCGACGATGAGAACGTAGCGGGGTATTTTTAATGATGGTAGTTTATAGAAAAGAAGATAGATATATAGATATTGATATTGATTTAGACGCGTGTAGTCGAGCGGGCGAGCGAATAATAAAAGCAACAGTACGTAGTATAGTATAATTATAAGCGCAAATATACACAAAACAAAAGAATCTCTTTCTATCATTCATTAATCTCTCCCGTTTTCGCCCCATAAGATGGAATCTACGTCTTGACCTTTCCTCGTGTACGTTCCTCCGCTTTCGATGAGACCGGGACACGGTCTGTACGCTTTAATAGGCCACCACGAGAACAAAGGAACGGCAGCTAATCCGCCTTGAATTCTCCCGGTTCCATCGCACTGCATTTGATCTCTCGCTAATCCGCACGAATCGCACGATCCAGTGCACTGTTTATTGTTGTTGTTGTTCTCGTTGTTGTTCTCGTTGTTGCTGTTGCTGCTGCTTTCCGAAGCAGCGACGAGAGTTTTGACGATTTTTTTTGGAGACGTCGTCGTCCTTCTGCCGCGAATCGTCGTCGTCGTCGTCGTCGTCGTCGTCGCATTCGTCCTCTTCCTAAACAAACAAGAGGGAGAAGAAGTAGACGCGATGGATGATGATGATGATAATGTAAACATGACGATGTTGTTAGTAACGCGTATTATATACAAGTTTTGTTGTTATTAAAGAAGCGGGAGTATTCTTTTGAAGAAGATAGAGAGAGAAGAGAGACTTCTTTGTGAGAGATATTCTTCACCAGAGCCAAGAGTGTGTTTGTGAGAGTAAAAATCTATCTCGTTCTTGCGTTTTATTAAATCTATTGCTATTATTTCTTCGTCGAGAAGAATCCTCTTCTGTCGTTGAAGACGGAATCGGTGCCGCTTTGACTGTCTCGGCTTTCCTTCTCGGCGTTTGGATTGACCAACTCGATGCCTTGGATAGGCGTGAACGCTAAAGAAGAGCTCATGCCAGATAAGCCGGCGTCGGAAGTGGCTAATCCACTGCCCATACCGCCTTTGTACCCTTTTTGCGCGTATTTACCGATCTTCGCCTTCTTCTCTTGGAATCTGAGCTTACCGTTCGCCGCAGCCGCGCCGGCGCTTTTACCAAGCAAGCCTAAACCTTCACCTTCGTAGCCAATTTCGTCTTCGGCGACGTTAAAACCCACTCGGTTCGCTTGCTTGCGCATATCGGACATTCCGTATCGCTCTTTTATCGCGCGCATGCGCTTACCACCTCTGCGTTTCTTTTGAATCATGCCGGGAGCCGGGAGCGGTTTCTCCGTGCGCGCCGGCGGAGGTTCTTGCCATTTTTCAATCTTCTGTTCGATATCGGCGTACATCTTCTTCCCAGTTTCGCCCGTCGGATCCTGGCCAAACGCGTCAACTCTGGCCATTAAAGTGCACTTGCCGGCAATCAATCGAACCGCTTTGACTCTCAACGGCGGCGGCGTTTTCTTTTGAATCAAATCGCATTGAAAAATGAAACCGACGTTCACGTCGCCGGATTTCTGAAGCACTTGCAAAGACGAACCGGCAATATTTTTCTTCCTCCCGTTTCCTATGTTTTGCACGACGTTCGAGGGCATTTTGGAGAGAAGTTCTAATCCTCCGGCTAATCCCATGATTCGAGCCGCGACGTCTGTTCCCAACACTTGCGATAAATTTGGCGCCGTCTTCTCCATGTTTTTCTCAACAAACTTGAACAGTTTCGTCTTGTCGTTGTCCAACTTCAACAACCGGTCGCACGCTTCTAACGTCAACTCCAAGTCCGCATCGCTCAACTCTTTCCCGTCTGTGGTCGACCCAGTCACGGTGACAACCATAATCGTCGCCGAAGGTAACACCGATTCCAAATCTACTCTCATGATATCCATCTCGTTTGCTATTTTTTGTACGACTCTGGCGTAATCGATCGGATGCGGCACCAACGATTCCAACTCCGGGAACTTCTTTTTATACTTATCTTTGATGTAATTGTGAATGAAGACGATTGTGTCGTCGATGTCTACGGTCAACGCGTTGCAGTCTAAAATCAGCTTGTACAAATCTTTATTTTTCTCTTCTTCGTCTTCGTCTTCTTCTCCTCTTGTTGTTGTTTCTTTCTCCTCTTTCTTGATTTTTGCTATTTCTCTCTCGACGGCCCCTACGGTGCGCGCGTATCGATCCGCGCTCAACAGCTTGGTGCACTTTTCCAACGCGTTCGAGAAGTTGTTGTTGCTTTTATTATCGTTATTATTATTATTATTATTCGATCCGTTTTGTTCTTTCGCTTCTTCTTCTTTCACTTCTTCTTTTACTCCTCCTCCTCCGTGCTCGACGGCGACGACGCCGGCTTTTGCGAATTCTTCTTTCTCCTCTTTCACTTCCTCTTCTTCTTCTCCGTCGTCGTCGTCGTCGTCGGATAAATCGTCCAAATCCGCCAGAAAACTTTCAGCCAGAGTGGTCATGATTCTTCTTCTTCTTCTTCTTCTTCTTCTTCTTCTTTGCGCGTGCGCGTTCAACTTTTTTTTATAACGCTCAATCACAAAGACAAAAGGAACGAGAGAGAACACATTTTTGATTCTAGATTCTTGACTTTATACGCTAGATGGAGTAAAACTCCTCTCAAATAAAAATGCTATACTACGTGCGACGACGACGAAGACGACGACGACGACGACACTCTACTACTAGGTAGCTAAACAAACGCTATTTATCATTATTGACAGGTTTTACTCTTGCACCAATTTACTTGGACCGCTCTGCGCTTCCCCGTGAACGGCCGCAAACCGTGAATAGCTTCTTTCTGACCTTTTACGCCGCGAAAGTTTCTAAAAGCAACCATGGTGCCGCCAAAAGAAGGCACGCGAGCGACGACGTTAGCATCGTCGAGGCTTTTCTTGTTCTTTAAGAAAAGCAAGTCGCCGCCGTGGTAGTCGGTTTCGTCTAGCGTGTTTTCGTTTAAATAAATGAGAACCGAAACCGCTTTGGCTTTGTGGTCGACGTGAATGCTATCCATGCCGCCGCACGGATTCGGTTCGCAGGCGCCGCGTAAAGTCACTCTATTATGCCATCCTTTTAAATTAATCCCAAATTTTGCACCGACCGCGTCTCTGAATGCGTCGGACTCGACGTCTTTCAACAACTCCGCGTACGTTCCTTTCACCTGCCCGGTTTTCAACACGTCTCGCTTCTCCACGTTTTTCTTATTCGCCAACGTCGTCGAGTCTAGCGCAGGAGGGAAGTCGTTCAAAATCTCTCTCAACTTTTCTCCTTCGATTAAACCTTCGATGACGATGAACTTCAAGTTTTCCGAATTTGGTTCGAGTTCAGACTGTGCTATTTTCGCGATATCGAAACTTTTTAATGAAGGTAATCGATTATCCTCGGCATCGGCATCGGCATCAGCACTTAAATCATCCTCAACAAAATCTTCACCCGCCGCTCTTCCTAGTAAAACTTGTTGTTGTTGTTGTTCTTCACCTGCACCGCCCACATTTACTACCGCACCTCTTTTGTTTTTGTGATATCCAAAATCGGTCTCTCTGTTGAACCCGTCGACGAGAAACAAAACGAACAGCAAGAGGAAAGTGAACGTCCAATAGTTATTCACCGGTTTCGAAAAGCGTTGCGATGGAGAAGAAGAGAAGAAATCCTCGCTCATCGCGTTAAATGTTATATATTATATTATGTTATATCACGCGCGTATCGACGAGGGAGCAGGGAAATCCAGAGAGGAGACGGGAGCAGAACGAATACTACTAACGAGTTCGTGTGTTTACGAGCGCACACGAGTAGAGCAGAGCGTATATCCCACAGTGGTGCGGTGTTTTTTACACTTGTGGGTTGGCTCTGGAGAGGTGGTCGTTGTGTCGTGTGTGTGGTGAGTTCGACCCCCCGCGGTTTTTACTCATATTTTCTCCGAGAGAAGAAGGAGAGAGAGAAGAGAAGAGTTGTTCGTTGTTTTTGTGTTGGAGGTGAATTTTCAGGTTTTTGCAGCGCAGCAGCACGAAGGAAACAAAACATCGATCGATCGATCGATAGAAGAACGAAGAAAAAAAGAGAAAAAAAATTTGTCTTCGTCTTTCGCATTTTTTTTTTGACTCGCGCACCACGCCGGCACTTACACAAACAAACAAACAAACAAACAGATTTTTACACACACACACACACGAAGATCGATTACGATGATGAAGCGAGTGGCGAGAAGACAGTTCTTCTCGATTTTATCGTCGGCGAGAAGCGCTTCTTCTTCTTCCTCTTCTTCTCTTCTGAGCTCCTCCTCGAGTAGTTGTTATTCTTCCAGAGGAAGAATTTTTGTTGGTCGAGATAAAGCCGCAGCGGTTGCGTCTTTTTCCAATCGATCGAATCCTTCTTCTTCTTCCGTCGTCGGGGTCTTCGGTAATGGTGGTGGTCGAGGCGTCAGAGGAGGCAATAACAACGGTGCAAACAACAAATTGGTGTTGAATGATATCAACAATAATATTAATAATAATAGCAGAAGTAGCAGCAGATGTTTTAGCACGACTTCTCTCGCTCGAAGAAGCACGTCGACGACGACGACGCGAGAAGGAAACGAAGGCGACAACAACGACGGCGATAAGTCAGCGGGAGCAACAGGAAGCGAAAGGGAAGAGAAAGAAGGAGAACAAGGACAAGAAGGAGAGGAACAAAATGAAATGGCCGAGAAAGACGCGTTGATCGTCGAATTGAACGAAAGACATCTGAGAACATTAGCGGATATGGAAAACTTACGGACGCGAACGCAGAGACAGAACGAAGACGCCAAGAAGTTCGCGGTGCAAGGTTTCGCGAAAGATTTATTAGACGTGGCGGATAACATGGATCGAGCGTGCGCGACGGTGACAGAAGAGATCATCACAGAAGCGAAGAACGACGCGGGTAAGTTGGAAGCTCTTTTGAGAAGCTTTAAAGAAGGCGTGGAGTTGACGCAAAGACAACTGAGTAGCGGATTTAAGAAGCACGGATTGGTAAAATTTGATCCCGTGGACGAACCGTTCGACGCGAACGAACACATGGCTTTGTTCAACGTCCCGGTCGGGGAAACGAAAAAGGAGCCAGGGTCAGTCGCCGTGGTGACAAAAGCTGGGTATAGATTACACGATCGAGTAGTGAGAGCTGCAGAAGTTGGCGTGTACCAATAAGAGGAGAGAAGAAAGAGAAGAGAGTCGTTTCGTTTTTTAGAAAGCAGTACAAATTGAGTATATTTATATATACACAGCAGCCGCGCTAGTCTCTTTCTCTTCTATCTATAGAGTTTGTGATGATAGTACACTTTTAGTGGTACACATTGTCGTGCTAATTTATATTTGATTCGCGTCGATTCCTTCTCAAGAAGAGACGGTTATTTTCGAAAAGCTCACCTCGTTGATCACGTTTGACAGTCGCGCTCGAGCTTCGGCGACGATTGCGTTCGAACCAACACCATCCTCGTTTCCATCGCTTTTGAGCGAAGAAAGAATGATCGGATCGTTCGCTAACGAATTATCTCGAGAAATTAATTCGATCAACGCTTCTAAAGCGGCTAAGCGAACGCTCGAAACTGCGTCGGATGCGACGAGAAAACACAGTTTCGTGAGTAACGTGCTTTGCATTTGAAGAAGTTTCTTGTCTTGCTTTTGTATTCTCTCTTCTTGTTCGCCTAAAGCGAGAAGCGCGCGTCCAGAGCACTCCGCGAACGTTCTGCGTTCCGTCCAAACTTTACTCGATGCCATTTTGATAATACTTTCGATTGCATTTGAAGCATCTTTGTATTCAGCGCGACTGGACGAAGACCACGTCGGCGGTTCTGAAAACAGAAGCGGTAAACTGTTCTTGAACACGTAATAGAACGAGTCCATCGAACTCGCAGCTTTTCTCACGTCGTTCACCGGGTCTTTCAAAAGCTTCAAAGATATGGACAGAAGAGAAGACGGTTGTGGTTGCAACGGTGGCATGTTGTTCGAGATGTTCCCCAATGCGGAGGCCAATTCGAGTCGAACTCTCCAACTTCCCACGGAATCTGCAGCAGCCGGTTTCCTCGACTTTAAAGGAGAAAGAGAAACATATGCGCTAGAATCTTCCGCGAGCGAGGACAAGAGGCTTACTATCGACGAAGAACGTCCCACAAGAGAAGAAGAAGGAGGAGAAGGAGGAGGAGGTGAAGATGCGCATTTACTTTCGTCTGAAGTACTTTCACGCTTTTTTTGAAGGAGGTGATGTAGCTGCGAGATGGTTACCATTTTCACCTCGTCGTTGGAATCGTTCAGAAACGTTGTTTCCACCACGTGACAAATATCCTTGACCACAATAGAACCAGGAAGTGAGTTTACGATCGTTTGCAGCGACTTTGCGATTTCAAGCCTCGCTTTGTGAGCGTTCGAATTTAACAGCCAGTTTGACGATTCGCTATTGTTAGTGTGTTCGTCCATGACTGAAGAAGTCGGCGGCGGTGAAGAAAGTAATCTGAACGCTTCAACAATATCGTCCCACTTTCCCATCGGGGCTAACTTTTCGCACATGGCACCAAAATAACTCGCGCAGCTTATCCGAACCTGTTCAACATCAGCGTCCTTTGCGTTTGTACCGCTACGATTCGTGCTCATTTCTCGAACAGTTTCGCAATATTGCTGAATCATGCCGGAAAGTTTTGCTTCGTTAACGTCTCCTGGGAGCAGAGAAGCGATGATGTTACCGAGCTCGCACGACGTCAGCAGTTGAACTTTCTTTGAAACGTCGTTAGATAGCTTTTCAAATAAGTCCAACACTGTATCTGTACTGATATCGGTGCTGGAAGATTTTTCGCCAGCGGCGTCAGAGGAAAGTTTTGCCATTGCGTGGAGTGACTTCACGCAATTGAAGCGAACGGCCCAGTTCTCATCCTCACACAACAAAATAAAGCCATCGACTAGAGCTTTCAAATGCGCTTTTATCGCGCCCAATTTCGATGCTTCATCTATCGTCGGTATTATCTCTCTCAATCCCGTGGCTATTTCTACCGCGTTATGAACGAACGATTCTCGCACGCGATAACTTTTATCCTTGGAAGCGCTCGAGAGGCATCCAATCATCTCATCCATCGTTTTCAAATCCTTGTCGCTACTAATGTTTGTTTCGTGGTAACAATTTTCAACGAACGAAATTCCGTTGCCCGATCCGATCAAAATATTCTTCATGACGTTCAAGGAAGATATTCGCAACTGTTCGTCGTTCTCTTCAAACATCACTTTAATCACGTGCGGAATCAGCATTCGATCGATGCAATCTTTCGTTATGTTTTCGCAAATGACCGAAAATTGTTTCTCCGTCTTTGACACGACATCTGGATCGTCGTCCTCTAACAGAACGAACGCAATCTCCAATAACTTTTCTTCATAAATCGAATCGACGGCGAGAAACGCTCGAGAGAGTAAACCCAAACTTTCCGCGCACGTTTCCCTCAACAGCGCCGATTCTCTCTCCGCGATCGTTTCGAATACAGCCATGACGATATCAGCTTCCTCGTTCGTTTGAATCCCCCTGAAATTCTGTTGTTGTTCTTTTTCTTTGTTATTGATGTTATCATCCTTTTCTGCGCCGTTCTCTTCGTGGTGGTGGTGGTGGTGGCCGTTATTTTCGTCACCCCCTTTACCAGCGACGACGAAAACGACATCTTTTTTTCCCGACGACGACGACGACGACGACGACGATAAAAACGGCGCTGCGGCTAACTCGGCCAGTCTTTTCACGTGATACGCGATTTGTAGTTCAGACACTTCCTTCTCGTCGTCGTCGTTGTTGTTGTTTCCGTCTCCGTCGCGGCGTGTCGAGTTCAAGACGACATCGGCGCACTCCTCTAAAATCGACTTTTTTCTCCTTTTCGTCGTTTCGTCGCTTTTTCCGTTATTCAAATCCAAACTGTTCGTCGACTCGATCGCCGTCGAGTCTCTCAGTTTATCCAACGATGGGTATTTCTCTTCTTCATCGAGTGGTCCTCCCCTCCCTCTGGTAGTCGCGGTAAGGGCGGCGGTACTGCCAAGGGACATTCGTTTTCTCCTCGCGGGCGCGCGGGTGCGGGTTTGCGTGTGAAACGGAATATGAAGAAGAAAGACAAAAAAAAGAGAGAAAATTTTCTTGGCGTTTTTTTTTTGTTCGTTTTTGTGAGTCTTTTCGCCTCCGCGTAAGCTAGTTATTCTTATGGTACTTCCTGCGCGTACTTTACTATATACTTTATATTCAAATGGATTTTCGATATTTTAGATTCACACTCGTCGCATCATGATATAATGTATATTACAAAACACAACTTTCCCTCTCTCTCCCTATTCTCTCTCTCTCTCTCTGTTTTACTAAGCTTCTACTACAAAAAATCTAACACGCGAAGAATACGCGAACAAATATATAAGAAATTTATTCGTCTTCTTCGGAGCGCAAGCGCGCGTCCTTGTTCACTACACAGACGTTCAATTGCGCCGCTCTCTCGACGATAGCTTTTCTCTTCAACGCAGAGACGTTGTGGGCAATTTCCGCGCAGTACTTTCTGTTGTGCATCAACAAGAGATCCAAGTCCTTGACGTTCTTGACGACAAACTTCAAGAAACCATTCGGCAAGACGTGTCTGGCTTTCTTGGCGGTACCGTAGCCGATGTTCGGCATGTACGGCAAACCTTTGAATTTACGTCTGAAGCGAGAATCGATACCTTTCGGTCTTCTCCAAGACGTCTGTTATTGTTGTTAAAGAGGGAGAGAGAAACGCGACGGTTAGTATTTTAAGACGAAGAAAGAGAAGAAAAAATTCTCCTACGCGAGAAGAGAGACGCGCAAAAAGACCAAAACAGGGCTTCGGCGGACTCGAAAATGGGTGGAAAAATCGCGCGCGTCGAACGCGCAAAAAAGGGGTCCAAGCGTGCAAAACGTCTCGAGATGACGATTAAAATGAACGTAAAAACATTCATTTCATTCGAATACGTCTCGATGTCCCTCTTTTATGCGTCGCAAACGCGCGTTTATCCCTCCCCCACGGATTAAAAAAAGACCTCTGTCCCATTTTCTCTCGCCCTTTCTTTTTTAGGCGGAAGAAAAAAGAGCCATCGCGGGGGGAGTCGAAATGCGCTCGTAAAATAGACGTACCGAAACTCTCTTCGCGGTATCGGATTGATAACGCGTGAACCCATTGGGTTTCTTCTTGATCTTGTTCGTTTTCACCAACGGAGTAACCATTTTTTTCAATCTATTATCTCTCTCTCTCTCTATTTAGTATGGCGATTTTCAACTTTAGCTTTTGTGTGAAAATGTCGTCGAGAAACCACGAACCAAAAAAAACCGAGGAGGAGGAGGAGGAGGAGGAGGAGGAGGAGGAGGAGGAGGAGAGAACCACACCCAAGCAGAAAAAAAAGAAAAAATTCACTACAGAACTACTACTACTACTACTACTACTACTACTACTACTACTACTACTACTCTACTAAACCAGCATACTTTTACAACATCAATAGCCTTTATCCATCCTTTGCTCGACCACGTCTAACCAAAACAAACTCTCTAAATCTCT
>Ga0181596_10005215_pt1 | contig 11463 bp, 12 predicted proteins | sample 041ome_6_FD_148655 | JGI IMG/M metagenome (GOLD analysis project Ga0181596, IMG submission 148655) | Coastal salt marsh microbial communities from the Groves Creek Marsh, Skidaway Island, Georgia - 041402US metaG (spades assembly) | ecosystem: Environmental > Aquatic > Marine > Intertidal zone... | reverse complement strand
TTCATCCTCGCCACCCTTCGTCGTCGTCGTCGTCGTCGTCGTCGCGCGCATCACGAATCACCGCGTGGCGCGCGTAAATATTCCTCGTCGATCGCCCCGATCACCCCGATCGTCGTCGTCGTCGTCGTCGTCGTCGTCGTCGCGGTATGTCGCGCCAACGTCGCGTGCGTTTTTTCGTCGCAAAAATACGTGAGCGTTACCATACAAACGTGACACGTGGCATAATACAAGACCATCGTCGCTGACCGTGCCGTCGTGGTCGTCTTCCGCGAGTTCCGCACGCCATACGTCGCCGCACGCGCGCGACGGCGGGCATTCGCATCGCACGCGCGCGCACGAACATCGTACGCGCGTGGCTTCGGCGATAGCGCTCGCGGCGCGACACGTGGCGCGCGCGCAGTGCGCGTGGTGTGGTGCGACTGGTGGTGGTGATTGAATTGATTCTTTGTTTAGCGCTCGCTCGGGGACGATTGCGCGGATGAATCCGTTTTTGGTGGTGGAGGAGCGCGGAGAAGGGGGATGGCATGATGACGCGAGCGATGCGACGCCGCCATCGCCGGCGGCGGTGACGTATGCGGGTGAAGGCGATGGGAAGAGTCCGGTGAGCTTGAGCGCCGAGTACGTCGAGGCGGGCGAGGACGCTGAGGACGCGCGCGAGCGAAGACATGTCGCCAAGACGAAGACGAAGGAACCGAGCGCGGAGGAACGAATGAATGAGACCGCGGTGGCGGTGATACGTGCGACGACGAGTAGTGGGCAGGCGACGAGTAGCGGTGAATTTGGCACGCACGACGACGCGTTGTTTAGCGAGCGCTTGGCGGCGGCGACGGCGAAAATCGCCACTCTCGGCGCGCAATTAAAGGAGAAGACGGCGGCGGCGCGGCAAGGGAAGATGGAACAAAAACCTATCGGGGGTAAAGAGCTGTTGCGCCGGTTGCAAGAGAGCGCAGCGAGTCAGGATGTGCGCAAGGTGGGTGGTTTAGTCACGGTGCAGAGTTTGCGCCACGCCATGCCCGCGGACGCGGCACCGACAGAGACAAAAGTGAACAAGACTCTCGGCTACAAGATAAGTGCTGCCGCCAGGCGAACGTCACAGAAGCTGCTGCAAAACGTCGGTGCGGCTGAGAAGGCGCAAGACACGGATTTCGACAATCTATGGACGGCGATTAGAAAACAAGAGCAATTGTTGGAGGAGATTTGCAAGACGGGTGCCGAATACAAACATGCGCAGCGCGCCGTATTTGAACGAGGTAACAAGCTTGCGTTGCTTATTCGCGCGCTCGTAGAGTCTGGTGATAAGAATAACACGTGGGAAGGCGCACCCGCGGTTGCACGAACGGCGGCGATGAAGGAGGCGATGAAAATGTGTGATATTTCTGAAGCGCTCGTGCAGCGTTGCACGCCCCTCACCGAGGAAGTGTTCGACTGGAACATCCTCGAACCCGCATCGCTACGCTCTAGAGAGCTTCCAGCGTACAAGGCTTGCGTGGCAAAGCGATTAGATTACATGCGCGACATGGATGCATTCGAGCGTCAGCTGGCGAGCATGCGCAAACGTCCAGCCAACGCCAAGAATGCCGACGAGCTCTCTCTCAAAGAGGAGCAAACGCGTCGAGCCAAGCAACGATTCCAAGATTTCAGCACAAAACTCGTCGACGAACTCGCTATCGTCGACGGTATGCGGTACGAAATGGCCTACTCCCTCGTTCGTGGCTTCGCCAACGTTCAATGTTTCAATCTCGAGCGGCAACTCGACGTCGCTCGCGTGCTCCGCGGCCAATAGAAAGCTTTTAACACCAGCAACGAAAACAAAACGCACGCACGCTCGATATCATCAAATATATGTATATTACGTTTACGTACACGGTACACGCTCAGCTAGTTTACTTCCGTCTTCCCAGCCTCGGGCTTGGGCACTTTCACGTCAAAGCCCAACTTATCCACCAACGCGAACGCGCGTCCGAGCACATCCAGCTCCGCGTCTACGAGTTCATGAATCTCCTCCACCACGCGGTTCATCTGCCTATCGCGCGCGCGCGGGTCGAGAACGTCTCCGTCGTCCTCTTCGCCCTCGCCGGCGTCGCTCGGAAAACCGGCTTCGGCGAATTCGAGCATCGTCGAGCTCGGTTCGGCGCCAGGGTCGGCGACGACGTCATCGGATGCGGCGCGAGCGACGATGGCGGCGGGGATTCGCGCGGCGCGCGGCGCGCGTGCCAGCGGATGGTTTCGCGGGACGTAAATGCGCGTCATCGCGGACGCGGTGAGGGTGTAGGCGGACATCAAGGGGCGGTCGTGCGAGGCGCGCACTGCGGCGTGTGCACAAACAAGTGAAAAAAATGAACGCAGGCATTGAAGAGTCGCTACAGAAAGTTCATAATACATGCGTGCGTGGATGCGCGCAACAACTAGTGCGTGCACGCGCGTTAACGCATGACTGGTGAGTACGAGTGCGATCCGACGTAACCGCCCGCCATGCTACGCCGAACGTTGATTTCAAAGTTGCGAGGCGTTCGCGCCAAATCCTCCGCCGCCTCCTTATTCAATGGGTCGTCTGGATTGGGATCGGTGAACAGTAACAGTAAACCGAAAATGACGCTCGAAATGCTCAACACCGGGTTCCAATCTTCGCGCAAGATGTTTAAACACACGTTGCCTTCGAGATCGATGTTTGGATGGTACACTTTGTGCGCGCATCGCACCTTTGGCGGTTCGTGCGGGTACAGAGGCGGCACGGCGAATGAAAAGTTAAACGTGCCACCGCGATAGTATCCCTCATCGGGACGGATAGTAATCGTGAAGTTCAATAAATCATCTCGCCCATTAGGGAACGCGATGGCCATCGTGCGCGGAAGTGCGAGCTCGGAGATGTCTGCGCGAGGACGAAGACGCGGTTAGTCTAGTCCAGCGCGGTCGCGCGGGAACGCGCGCGTCAATCGCACGAGTACGCACCTTTGGCTACGCGAACCTCCCCACTGGACTGTCGCGACGTGGATCCGCCATTTGCTTGGCGCTCTGCCGCCTCTTTCTCCTGCTTCGCCTGCGTTATGCGACGCCGAGGGACACCGTCAACGCGTCAGTGTAATTTAAAACGAGCGCACGTAATCTCTCGCTCGACGCATCTAAGCGCGCATTGAGTCCACGGCGTACCTTTGCGGCGAACAAATTAATCATGCCTGATGCGTTCGCGCTGGTCTTTGCTACTTCGTTCGCGTCTACGTGCGTTGACTTGTGGCGACGTTGGAGTTTCGTTTTATGCTTGGTCAGACTTTTGTGCTTGGTCTTGCGTGGATACCATGTCAGGCGGTGCCGCTGACAATCGTGCGGCGGCAAAACTATTTACAATATCTACGACATTTCTTTCTATCACGTGACTATCAGGCGTCATCGGCGTCGTACTTCAAATCGACAAACCAATTTTTCCACCGCGCGTTTACGACGCGTTTTGCGTCGTCGCTCAGTTTGCTAAGGCTATTCTTCTTGAAATTTTCTAAAGATTGCGAGTACGTTCGTAACGCCGGCGCAACCGTGGTCTCGAAATCGCTCCAACCAAAATGATCGTACAGTGCGCTTATTGCCTTGACGGGATCGGCATCTAATGCATCGAATCGCATCTCGTAGAGCGCATTTTTTGGCAGCGTCTTCGCGTCTCTGACATACGCGTCGTGCAAAATCTCTCCTTGTTTGAGAATAAATTCTTGCACATCCGCGACAGTACACCGTTGAAAGTAACATTGCCAATAATATTTGTCCGCCATGTTCACTGCGCTCTTGAATACGTCGTAGGGATGACGGGAGATGAATATAAATTGCGCGTTTGGAAACATTTGAGCCAATACTCGAATCCGCGCTGCGTGCACGGGTGATTTGAGCAACAACCGCTTCCCTTCGCCATGCTTGTACTGCAACTTTCTCACAAACCACATGAACGACGAACGCCATCGCTCACTTTCTTCGCGCTCACATGGATACTCTTCATGCGTCTCGTCGAGCTCGTAAAACTTTCGAAATTGTGCTTCGTCTCTCATGAACAGCAACGGAGCGTACGGGGACGCGCACGAAGACATCTGATTGGTCGCCACCTCGTCTTCCTGCGGCGTGTCGTGCGCGAGTCTCATATTATCCATTGGCCGCGTACTATCCATCAACACCCCAAGCGCCGGCGCACACCGACGCGTCGACAAAAACCCGCTTGGAAAGCCGACGTCAAACGTCGTTGCGACACCAAACCGGTTGACATCTTGCGACAACACATTATGCAAATGAGTCGTCCCCGTTCGCGGATGCCCGACAATAAACACCGGATCATCTCGTATCACTGTCCGTCGCACCGCTCGTCCATAAAACACGTAATCCGCCATCGCCCCGAATGAATTTATCACCGACATCATCGTTAAAAACATCAGCCGCGGCGCAAACGTCAGCACATCCATCGACCTCCAGTGCCGGCGAATAATCCCGAACCACTGCGGCGCGGTTACGCCTGACAGCGGATGATTCTTGACGCTCATCCGGCCGCGCGTGACATCGACATCGATCACCACCGTCATCGCCGCGTCGGCGTATCACGCGAGCTTGGACGATTATCGGTGCACTTTTTCCCACCGCTCCGTCGCTCGGCGACAGGTTTTTAATCGGGCATCTTATCCACGCCGCCGCGCCGCACACGACGACGCTCGACGCCTTTCGCGCGCGATGTTCACCAGCGCCAATACCACGCAGTCGCTCTCCTTCACCGCTACGGGCGTGCGCGACGCACGCGCCGCGCGAGGTCGCACGCGCCGATCGATCGCCTCGGTGCGCGCTGCGGCGAACAACGAAGCGAGATACGGCGCGTGCTGGCCCGGTCGCGCGGAAGTTCCCGCCAACGTCCCGGCGCTCGGAAATGGGAACGTGAAGAAGATTTCTTTGCTCGGGTCCACGGGGTCGATTGGCACGCAAACGCTCGATATTTGCGAGGAACATCCGGATAAGTTTGAAGTTGTGGCGTTGAGCGCCGGGCGCAACGTCGCGCTCGTGGCGGAACAGTGCAGAAAGTTTTCGCCCAAGCTCGTGAGCGTGCAGAACGGTGAAGACGTCGCTGCGTTGAAGGCGGCGTTGCAAGGGATGGAGCAAATGCCGGAAATTATGTATGGTGCTGATGGTATGGTTGAGGTTGCTCGACACAAGGATTGCGACTCGGTTATCACTGGTATCGTCGGCTGTGCTGGTTTGCCGCCGACTGTTGCGGCGATCGAGGCAGGGAAGAATATTTGCTTGGCGAACAAGGAAACACTCATCGCTGGTGGTCCGGCGATCGTGCCTTTAGCGGTGAAGCACGGGGTTAAGATTTTACCCGCGGATTCCGAGCACAGCGCTATTTTCCAATGCATCCAAGGCTTGCCCGAGGGCGCGTTGAGACGTATTATTCTCACCGCTTCTGGCGGTGCGTTCCGCGACATGCCGCTTGAAGAGATGCGTCGTCTCGCTGAAGTCGACCCGGCGGCGTTGCACAAGAAGGCAACGACACACCCGAACTGGGACATGGGAGCTAAGATTACGTGCGATAGCGCGACGTTGATGAACAAGGCGCTCGAAGTCATCGAGGCGCACTATTTGTACGGCACGTCCTATGACAACATCGACGTGTGCGTGCACCCGCAGTCTATCATTCACTCCATGGTTGAAACCGCGGACAGCTCCGTGTTAGCGCAACTTGGCTGGCCGGATATGCGCCTTCCCATCTTGTACACGATGTCGTGGCCGAACCGCGTCGAGTGCTCTGAAGTCACCTGGCCGCGTCTTGACTTTGTCAAGATGGGCGACTTGACGTTCCGTGCGCCTGATACCGAAAAGTACCCGTCCCTCACCATGGGCTACGCCGCCGGCCGCATGGGTGGCACCATGACTGGTGTCTTCTCTGCCGCCAACGAGCAAGCCGTGGCTGACTTCTTAGCCAAGAAGATTGGTTATTTCGACATTTACCGCGTCATCGAGCTCGCCATGGAGGCACACAAGAACGAACTCGTGTTGGACCCGACGCTCGATGACATCGTCAACTACGACTTGTGGGCTCGCGAGCACGTGAGAAAGACCGTGGCTAGCGGTGTCTTGACGCAAAAGTGTCCGGCGTAGAGTACATTTTTTAACACGCACAACAACAACATAGTAGCACCTTGAGCGTCTCATCACACCCCGCCACGCAGCCGTCGACATGATCGCCTCGCGCGCGACGACGGCGTTCAACGCACGCACGGCGCCGTCATCACGCCGCTCATCGTCGCGCACGTCGCTCGCGCCGCGCGTCGGACGTCGCGTCGCCTCGAAAAGCGACGACGAGCTCTACGTTGAGCTCGAGAAAATCAACGCCGCGAATAACAAAAAGAACGCGGAAGATTGGATCTCGAGCTGGTCAAAGAAACGAGACGAACCCGTAGATGAAGAGGCGCTGGCTCGAGAAGCTGAAGAGCGCGCGCGCGCAGAGGAGGCGCGGTTAGAAGAGGCGCGCGTGTACAGATACATCTTCGCGCACGACTTGCTCGGGGACGCCAAGGAATCGTTCGCGAAGATGTACTTGAGCGACGCGTTAGGCACGATTGGGATTACATTAGAATCGCCCGATTTAGTCGACGGCGACTCGTCGTACACGGTGACAAAAGCAGTGAAGAAGTTAGGCGAGGTGGTCGAGAGCGGGGCCAAGGAACGTCCGGTACGACTGATTGGTACGTTGTTCGTTTGAGTCGAAAGTGATCGAATAACAAAGAGTGTGAATGCGCCATGACTGATATGTTTTCGTTTTATTGTATTCGTTCCCCAGGTGCGAGCACTGGTGCGTTGGTGGCGGCGCTGTATGCCGAGCAAAATAGAAACATCGACAAGGTGTTTTTGCTCGCGCCGACGTTTTGCCTCAAGAATCTGTTGGCTACGTTTGAGCAGACATATGGCATGCAGTTTAGTGACGTGTTTCGTGCAGACGTAGCGACACTCCCTGATTACCCCACGGTGACGTGCCCGGCGTACGTCATTCACGGTCACGACGACGCTTTGTGTCCATTGGATAATTCAGCGCGTTGGATGCAAATGGCGTCGCACTTGATGAGACAAGAAGGTGATGCGGATGAGTTTGTCGCTGAACGTAGATTGTTAGAAGTCAACGGTATGGGCCACAGTGTAGAGGCTGCGTTGCCGACGTCCATGGGGCGCTTCACTGAATTCTTTAATCTTCCAAGAATCGATCTCTTCATGAGTTAGCGCGAGAAACGAAGAATTGAGTTGTCAATATTCATTTGCCTAAATTTAGCAACTTTGCGACATTTTATCACGCGCAAGCTCGAGTGCGATCACAACGCACGCGGGATACGGAATGGCGTAGAAGACATCTCGTAGTATCGTTCATAGTCGCGAGACGAGTCGACTTGACGCGCATGGTGGTGGATGTGAACGCTCGCGTCAACGACGACGCCGCGCGTCTCGCTCTCCACGCAGAGAGAGAGCGACACTTTCGACAGGTGCTAAAAGAGAAAGTACGCGAGTGCGCCATAAAAGAGCATGATTTCACAGCGTGGGAACGTCGCGTGGCGGACACGCAAGTGCAAATAGAAGAAAATATTGTCAATTGTGATGACATGTTGCGAGAGGCGGATGCCAAGCGCTCTCGCGCACAGCGGACCGCCATGGATGATTTAAACACGCAGCGCATGAAAAGTCGAGACATCAGCGCGTTGCTTGAAAGAATCACGGACATTCGAGCAAAGTGCAAAATAGCGGATCGGAAAATCAAAGCAAATGAACGATATTTTCAGTACTTGTACCGCGCGAGTCAAAGCATGGGGACGAAGGAATTCGGCGCTCGGGCGCCAACCACTGAGGACGTCTACGAGCTCGTGGAGGAAACACTCGACCGTCATCGCACGCTTCTCGCGGCGAATACGCAGTTACAAGAACTCATAGTGTCAACTGTCGGAGCTCGGGATGAAGTCACGCAAGTGCACTCCAAATGCGTCGCGGCGTCTCGTGAGACGATTTTAGCGCTCCACACTCGGCTTGGCGAAATGAAACGCAAGCTCGAGACGCTCACACGTAAAACGACATCGAGCGCGACGACAGTGGAACACTTTGAGAAGAAATCACTCTCTCGACATGCATCGGTGAGCCTGGTAAAACTATCTACGGAGAACTTGTATGCTGCGTGCGTAAAGCGGTCCAACGTGAGCCGATGTCCCACGAATGAAGCGCGAGGAGCACCAGACACGATTGTGCGTCTTAACGTCATACGGCATTACATGGGAGACATTCGAGGCATCGTAGACACAGAACCTTGACTAAATATTATCCATTCGCCACATCACAATACTAGTTACACAAAACTTGTTCAAGACTAAAATCCACGGCGCTTCGCCTGTCTTCGCTGCGAACGCTCGCGACGTCGCTTTTCCTCCTTAGTTTCCTCTCGCTCACTCGCCTCGCTCGCCTGCTTCTTCATCGACATGTACGGTAAAATGAGCTTAGTGATAATCAAATATCCCCCGACCGCCGGGATGATAAGCATCGACATCCAAAACCAATCCGAATACGTCGTCGCCGTCAGCGCAAACGCGCCCACGTAAATCAAATCCTGATAGTACTCCGTCAACCCACCACGCAGCGACCCGCCGCCGTCGATTAATTCACCATCTGCATCGTAAGTCGGTGCCGCGAACGACCGTAATGACGTCAACGACGTCCGGCACGCGAGCAGGGTGCACGCAAAGAATACAACGTTCCACTTCTTGACCGTTTTATATCGAAGACACAAGCGCACGACGACGTGAAATACCGCGGTGTAGTTGAGCACGCTCGCGAGCAGCTTCAGCTGCGCCTTGTTCGCCTCGTGCTGCTTTTTCGCACCGGATTTCGCCATGACGACGACGGTCGGCGACGGCGCGCTCGGGAGTGGCGTTGGTGGTTTTTTCTTTTCCTCACTTCGCGACTCGCGTCGGCCGGCACACACGGAGTGACGCCGCGCGCGCACGCACTCGATGTTGTCTTCCGCGCCCGTAACGCCGCGCGCGATTGGCGCGCGCTCGCACGCGCGTGCGACGCCGGTATCGTCTCGTGTGAAGTTTGGATTAGTGACATCCACGCCGCAGTCTCGTCGCCGTGGCGTCGCGCGCGCGGCGCTCGGTGAGGACCGCACGCATGGGAAGAAACCGGCGTCGTGTGTGATCGTCGGCGGTGGGCCGACTGGGTTGGCGTGTGCCATCGCGCTCGCGCGGCGCGGGTGGACGAACGTGCAAGTTTGGGAGCGTTTACTCCGTCCGCCGGCGTCGGATTCCAAAGAGTGGGGTGATCCGTCGAGATCGTACAACGTCGGACTTTCTGGACGCGGGCAAAGCGTGCTTAGAGATATTGGGGCGTTGGACACGGTGCTCGATAAGTGTGCGGTGGTGAAAGGGCGCATGGATTGGGGCCCGGATGGCGAGCCCAAGGAGCGGCTGGCGAACAAAACGTACGATACGCAAGTTATTCAGCGTGATCGCTTAGTGGCTTGCTTGTTGGAAGAAGTTGAAAATAAGTATTCTGACGCCATTAAGGTAAAATACAACGCATGCTGCACTGGGTGTGAATTCGCAGAGGATGGCAGTAACGTGACGTTGGAGCTCGGCGAATGCGGCGAAGAGTGCGACGTTTTTGATCCGGACGCCGTCGGCGGCAAGTTTACCGTCCCAGTGGTTTTTGGTGCCGAAGGGAATAGCATGAGATCGGCTGTTGTGCGTGAAATGGATGAGAACCCCAAGTGCCAAGTCAAGGTTGTGCGATACTCGAGCAACAACGCCCGTGTGTACAAGACGATTCCAATTTACTTGCCTGATAATATGCGCAAGGATTTGAATTACAGCGCACGGACGAAGGGAGGTGTCGCCCTCGAGTGTTTACCCACAAAGGAAGGGTTGTTGATTGGTATCATGCTGGTCAAGCCTGACGACGAGGCAACATGTGAGACGCTAACCAATCCGACGTCATTGAAGGCGTTCTTCAAAGAAGAGTTCCCGATGTTCAACGGCTTCATCAAAGAAAAGGATATTGAAGCCATGGCAAACAGTAAGTTCTTCGGCTTACCAAACTTTGGGTACGTTGCAAACGGGCTTAACATGGGTGGCATGGCGGCTTTGCTCGGTGACACCATTCACACGGTTAAGCCGTACTTTGGTTTGGGCGTGAATTCTGCATGGGAGGACGTGCGCGTACTAATCGATGCACTCGATGATGCTGATGGCGATACCGCAGTTGCGCTTCCCAAGTACTCGAAGAACCGCGCAAAAGACGCTGAGGCTTTAGTGACTCTGTCTAGGAGCTTCGATGGTGGATTTTTGACGTTTGTGTTGCCGCTCATCGTCGATTCCATGTTTAACAAAATCGCACCGTGGTTGTTCATGCCGAATACTATTCAAATGTTGCAAAAGGAGGATTGGTCATTCAAAGATATCCAACGCCGCAAGTGGATCGATCGATTCATGCAGGGTGCGGTGATATCTTCCGCGCTCGCAGCGTTTACCGCTGGCGTCGTGAACGTCGCCAGACAGTTTGTCATTCCTTTCACCATGAAATTACTCGCGCGCGGTGGAGTTTAATATTTCCGCATAGGCTGCACGAATCGGTGCTTTGTATTCAAAAAAAATCAAAGAATTTGCGATCTAAACTATCGAATTCGAATTCGAATTCGAATTCAAACAATCCACGCTCCGGCACCAGCAGAATTCATCGGGAGCGTGAAAGACGGGGAAGCAAAGTAACTTGCTAACCGCGGCAATCCCTTGAACTCGTCATAGAAGGCGCGCAGTTTTGGAAACGCCGCCAAAGGTGATGGCGCACCGCGCTTTTTGGCGATTTCTTCGTGTTGGTCCAACATTTCAAACGCGTGAAAGTCCGCGCTGGTCGGCGACGCGTCCCGAACGAGAAATTTCGTCCCGCGCGTTGCCATCCACGCCTCCAACTTTGCGTAGTGTGCGGGCACCTTCGTCGACAAATGTGCCGGACACGTCTCTTCGAATTCCTCCGCGGTGCGCGTAAACTTGTGAAACGGGTACACCACCTGCATCAACGCGTTGCGCAAGTCGTCAAACCACGACGCGATGTGGTTGCGTCGTGTCCGATCAAACGAGACGCGCGCGTGCGCCCCGAGGCGTTTTTGGACGCGATGAACAACGCCGACCGCGCGATGCTCTCGACGCGACGCAACGCCCGCAGTGAAGCATGAGACGGAGAATGGCATCGTACCTCTGCTTGGCTTGTGTTCGTTCCGTCGATTCGTGCGGTCGTAAAGTGGCGACACGCGCGCGCGCGTTCCCGATGTCTCGGATCTCGACGATTCGCGTTGACCCGTCCGTCTGCCTTCCCTGTTTTTTGAGGCTAATGTGAGGAAATTCGAGTAAAATCGCGCGCGGCGATGCCTACTAGTTCGCGGCGCACCTCGATGGAATGACGCGCTCTGTTGAAACGGATTAAAGA
>Ga0181596_10005214_pt1 | contig 11464 bp, 10 predicted proteins | sample 041ome_6_FD_148655 | JGI IMG/M metagenome (GOLD analysis project Ga0181596, IMG submission 148655) | Coastal salt marsh microbial communities from the Groves Creek Marsh, Skidaway Island, Georgia - 041402US metaG (spades assembly) | ecosystem: Environmental > Aquatic > Marine > Intertidal zone... | reverse complement strand
GCCGGTCGGCAGGATCGGGACAAGAACCGGCCCGCGTCGCCGGAAGGAAACGCGGGCCGGGATTTTATCTACGCGGCGCCTGTCTACGCGGCGTCGAGCATGTTGCGGATCACATACTGCAGGATGCCGCCGTTCTTGTAGTAATCGAGCTCATCCAGCGTATCGATACGGCAGAGCAGCTTGACGTCGATGCTGGACCCGTCGGCACGGTGGATCGTGCAGTCCAGGTCGCTGCGCGGGCTCAGGCCTTCGGCCACGCCCTTGATATCGAACGTCTCTGTTCCGTCGAGGCCCAGGGTAGCGCGCGTGTCGCCACCCGTGAACTGGAGCGGGAGCACACCCATGCCGATCAGGTTCGAGCGGTGAATACGTTCGAAGCTCTCGACAATAACGGCGCGGGCACCGAGCAACGTGGTGCCCTTTGCAGCCCAGTCACGCGACGAGCCGGTGCCGTATTCCTTGCCACCGATGATGACCAGCGGCACACCGTCCGAGGCGTATTTCATCGCCGCGTCATAGACCGGCATCTGTTCGCCCGACGGCTGATGCGTTGTCACACCGCCTTCGACACCCGGCACCATTTCATTACGGATGCGGATATTGGCGAACGTGCCGCGCATCATCACTTCGTGGTTTCCACGGCGCGAGCCATAGGAGTTGAACTGCGCGGGACGGATCTGGCGTTCAAGCAGATATTCGCCCGCCGGGCTTTCCCGCTGAATACCACCCGCCGGCGAGATGTGATCCGTGGTGACGGAATCAGCCAGGATCAGCAGCGGACGCGCGCCGGTGATATCGGTGATCGCACCGGGTTCACGCTCCATGCCTTCGAAGAAGGTCGGATACTTCACGTAGGTGCTCGATTCCTGCCAGCCGTAGGTTTCCGACTTGATGCTGTCGATCTGCTGCCATTCTTCCGGTCCTTCGAACACGTTTTCATAGCGGCTGCGATACATCTCGGCGGTCAGGCATTCACGCATCGTGTCGTGAATTTCCTGATTGGTCGGCCAGATATCCTTCAGATAAACATCGTTGCCGTCGGTGTCCTTGCCAAGCGGGTCGGTCGTCAGGTTGACCTTGAGCGATCCGGCCAGCGCATAGGCAACGACCAGCGGCGGCGAGGCGAGATAGTTCGCCCGGACCTGCTGATGGACGCGGCCTTCGAAGTTACGGTTGCCGGACAGCACGGCGCCGACAACGAGATCGCCCTCGTCCACCGCATCCGCGACCTTGTCGATCAGCGGGCCGGAGTTACCGATGCAGGTCGTGCAGCCGAAGCCGACGATGTTGAAGCCGAGCGCATCCAGATCATCCTGCAGTTCCGCCTTGGCCAGGTAATCACGCACCACCTGGCTGCCGGGCGCGAGGGAGGTTTTCACCCACGGCTTGGCTTTCAGGCCCTTGGCGATGGCGTTGCGGGCAAGCAGCCCGGCGCCGACCAGAACCGACGGATTCGATGTATTGGTGCAGCTGGTGATCGCGGCGATGACGACATCACCGTCTTCGACGGTGTAATCATCGCCGGTAGCACGGGCGAGCTGGTCGTTATCGGCCGCTGCTGCGCCGCGGTAATCGGCAATCGCTTCCATGCCCGATTTCTTGACGGCGGACAGCACGACCCGGTCCTGCGGACGCTTCGGTCCGGCAAGTGACGGCTCAACCGTCGACAGGTCCAGTTCGAGCGTTGCCGTGAACACCGGATCGGGCGTGCTCTCGTCACGCCACATGCCCTGCGCCTTGGCATAAGCCTCGACCAGAGCAACCTGTGCCGCATCGCGGCCGGTGAACGAAAGATAGTCGCAGGTTTCGCGGTCAATCGGGAAGAAGCCGCAGGTCGCGCCATATTCCGGTGCCATGTTGCCGATCGTCGCACGATCGGGCAGCGACAGCGCGCCGACGCCGGGGCCGAAGAATTCAACGAACTTGCCGACCACGCCCTGGGCGCGCAGCATCTGCGTGACCGTCAGCACCAGATCGGTGGCGGTCATGCCTTCTCTCATCTCGCCCGTCAGCTTCATGCCAACGACTTCGGGCAGCAGCATGGATATCGGCTGGCCGAGCATCGCGGCCTCGGCCTCAATCCCGCCGACACCCCAGGACAGAACGGCGAGGCCGTTAACCATGGTGGTGTGGCTGTCTGTGCCGACAACCGTGTCGGGATAGGCGACCGCTTTGCCGCTTGCATCATCCGTCACCCAGACCGTCTGCGACAGGTATTCGAGATTCACCTGATGGCAGATGCCGGTACCGGGCGGCACGACGCGGAAATTGTTGAATGCTTTCGATCCCCAGCTCAGGAATTCATAGCGTTCCTTGTTGCGTTCGAACTCGAGCTTCACATTATTGTCGAAAGCGCCGGGCGTGCCGGATTCATCGATCATCACCGAATGGTCGATCACCAGATCGACCGAGTTCAGCGGGTTGATTTTCTGCGGATCGCCACCGAGCTTGACCATCGCGTCGCGCATCGCGGCGAGATCGACCACGGCGGGAACGCCGGTAAAATCCTGCAGCAGGATGCGCGCCGGGCGATAGGCGATTTCAAGATCCGATTTCTGGGTATCGACCCATTTCGCGGCCTTTTCGATGTCGGCGACCGTGACCGAACGACCATCTTCATAGCGCAGAAGATTCTCGAGCAGCACCTTTAGCGAGAAAGGCAGACGCGAGATATCACCGTATCCGGCGTCGGACACTGCACTGAGGCTATAATAGTCATAAGATTTTCCGCCGGCTTCGAGGCTCCGGCGGGCCTTAAGCGTATCCTGTCCGATTGCGCTCACGATCGATCTCCTTCTTTTCTGATTCGGGCGGAAACTAGCGGCAAACGGCGCTGAATCCAATAGTAATGACACGATGGACAAATGTATGACCTGACGGCGTGAAAAGCGGAGTCCCGCCTTTTCCTGTCCTTCTTACGCGCCGGGCCTGGTCATTGTATGCAACGGACCCGGATTTTTCCAGAACTGGGAAAAACCCGGTTTCCTGTCGATCACACTACGGACGCACCCCGGGGCACACCCCAGTCGCGCGCGGGTTTCGCCGTCACCGTATATCGGTTCGATACGGAAAATTCGTTAACAAATCACATTCCGGCCACATTTATGCCCTTGTAGAGCCCCAATTGCAGCCCCATATGACTTTGTAGCCCCCTGGACGTTCCCCCCAGAACGACCAACCCCATCGGAAACGCTGGGTACCCTCCTAGGCCGCTGATCGCAAGATCGGCGGCCTTTTTCTTATCCTCTGCCGCCCGCCACAGATGACGACTCGCCCGATTTACGCTATCCCAGACACATGGTCAGTCACATGGATGGATTCTCCGGTACGGGGCTCGCGTGCGTCAGAAGCAACCGTATTGTATTTGCCGGGCTCGATTTCGCCGTGTCGCCGGGGGGCGCGCTTGTTCTTTCAGGTCCCAACGGATCAGGAAAATCGAGCCTGCTGCGCCTTATGGCAGGAATCGCCCGCCCCGCAGCAGGCAATATTTCCTGGCAGGGCACACCTATATCTGAAGACCCTGAGATGTTTTTTGCCCGGATGCATTATGTCGGCCATCGTGATGCCGTAAAACCGGCATTGACGGTGCGCGAGAATCTCTCCTTCCACGCCGCCCTGCGCCCCGGCCCGACGGATATCGACGCCGCGCTGGACCGCGTGGACCTTGCAGCCCTCGCCGACCTGCCGGCACGAATGCTTTCCGCAGGACAGACAAGACGGCTGACACTCGCCCGTATTCTTGCGACTCCCGCGCCGCTATGGCTGCTGGACGAACCGACAATCGCGCTCGATTACCGCGCTGTCGACCGGTTGCGTGGCGCAATCGACGACCATCGGGCAGGCGGCGGCATCATCGTTGCATCGACCAATGTACCGCTCGGTATTGACGACGCCACGACGATCGACCTCGCCGCGCACGCCCCGGAGATTGATGCACTCTGGGGAGATGAATCGACGGGCGAACCAGCAGAGGACGTGCGGTGAGCGGATTTTTCGCCCTGGTCGGCCGCGATATCCGGATCGCCCTGCGGCAGTTCAGCGATACCATGATGGTGATCGTTTTCTTCGTCATTGCTGCAGCACTGTTCCCGTTTGGCGTCGGCCCGGAGCCGAACCTGCTGGCGCGCATGGCGCCCGGAATTCTCTGGGTCACCGCCCTGTTGGCCGCCATGCTGTCTTTCGACCGGTTGTTTCAGAACGATTACGATGACGGCACGCTCGAACTTCTGGTGATCGCCCCTCAACCGCTCTGGATGACGGCGCTCGCGAAAATCATCGCGCATTGGCTGACGACGGGGCTTCCGCTCCTGGTCGCGTCGCCCGTGATTGGCATCATGCTGAACCTGGAGCCGCGCGGCTTCGGAGTGCTGATCGCGGCGATGGCCCTGGGGACGGCGATAATCAGTCTTGTCGGCGCATTGGGGGCCGCCCTGTCACTCGGGTCCCGGCGAAGCGGCGTTCTGTTGTCTCTGCTGGTTTTACCATTGGTAATACCGGTCCTTATTTTCGGGGCCGGCGCGGTGGATGCTGCCATCGGCGGATTTCCGGCGACGCAGCAATTGCTGGTTCTGGGCGGCTTGCTGCTTGGTTGTATTGTGGTCTGTCCCTGGGGATGCGCGGTCGCGCTGCGGCTCGCGGCGGACTGAACACAAACAGGGATTCGCACCGTTGCGGCGTTCCCGCGCTATACTATCAGTCACGCGAGTAGGCATTAGATTACAGTATAAAGTCAGGGGCGATCCTGCCCCGGTATATTCAGTCTGGAAACTGGATGGACGGAAGCGACTCGACCATCAGCGGCTTAACGCCGGTGCAGCGGCTGGATCTCTCCGGGGCGTGGCATCTGGCCGATTGTTATATGGTCTATGCCAACGGCAAGGTTCAGCGGCCATGGGGCCGCAGCGCATCCGGTTACCTGATCTACGCGCCCGAAGGCCATATGTGCAAATCACTGAACTATCCCAAAGCGGATGGCAGCATTGCCTGCATTTCCTATTGCGGGCGATACGAAGTCGCCGGTGACAGGGTGCGGCACCTGGTCTCGGTAAGCGCAGATATCAACGATGTCGGTACAACCGAAGAACAAACCATTACGTTAACGCATGGCCGTCTCACACTTTCCGCCACGCCGGCGCCGGCGGGCGGGCCCGGTTCCATTATTTACTCTGTATGGGACAAGGCCGAGGCCACGCTGCCGTCCACCCCGCTCTGATGTCTTCAACACCTCGTGCCGAACGGAAAAAGAACTTCAATCGCGGCGCGGAAGCAGTTAATGGTAACAGCTTGTTAACCATCTTTTTGCATTACTGCCATTCGATGCAAACTGTGCATATCGGCACGGGGTAAGCGCCGCGTAGGACACTGAAATTATATGCTTCACAGATTTGCAAATCCGACACGCTTTTTAAGACTGGCCAATGCCGTCCTGCCCTGGGCGACGGGTCTGACCATTCTTCTGATCGGCGCCGGGCTGTATTTCGCCTTTGGCGCATCCCCCGCCGACTATCAGCAGGGCGAGACGGTACGGATTATGTATATCCATGTTCCGTCGGCCTGGATGGCGATGTTCGCCTACGCGTTTATTGCGGTCGCAAGCGCGGTGGGGCTTATCTGGAAACACCCCGTTGCCCATGTCTGTGCACTGGCGGCCGCCCCGATCGGCGCCTGTTTTACACTGATCTGCCTGACCACGGGGTCACTCTGGGGCAAACCGATGTGGGGCACGTGGTGGGTCTGGGATGCACGACTGACATCGGTGCTTGTACTGTTTTTCCTCTATCTCGGATTTATCGCCCTGGCCAACGCATTCGATGATGCCGCGCGGGGCGAAAAGGCGTCGGCAATCCTTGCACTGATCGGGGCGGTCAACCTGCCGATTATCAAGTTTTCGGTCGACTGGTGGAACACCCTGCATCAGCCGGCAAGTATTTCACGGATCGATATGCCGGCGGTCCATACGTCGATGCTGATACCGCTACTGCTGATGGCGGTCGGTTTTACGATGCTGTTCACCGTTCTCGTCATTATTCGCGCGCGCGCCGAACTGGCAGACCGCCGGATCAATGCGCTCCGCTCGGCGCGGATTCACGCCGAAACCGCACATAGCGGCGCGTAGGGCAGCATGCGCAGAATGTCACATGAGGTTTTCGCACAGTGTACCGGGCTTAAATCGCTCCTATATGTGTTTACAGGATGATGAATATTCCAAATACCGCCTTCCCCGTGTCCTTCCCGCCCCGGCGGAAAACTCCAGCGGGCTCGCTGCATGACTGAGTTCTTCAGCATGGGCGGACATGGCGGCTTTATCTGGTCGTCCTGGGGCATTGCACTTGTCGTGCTGACAGTCCTGGTCGTTACCAGCATCAAATCGATGCGCGCCCGGGAGCGCGAGCTTGCCCGCATGGAAGCCGAAGCACCCCGTCGCCGACGGCGGCGGGACACTCAGGCAGATACCGCAACAGCATCCGAAAAAGCGACACCCGCAGAGGGTAATCAATGACCCGGAAACGCCGCCGCCTCACCGTCGTATTTCTGGGCGGCCTGTTGCTGGCAACTGCGTCGGCCCTGGTACTGACCGCGTTCGAGGACAGTATCGTGTTCTTCCACACGCCGACCGATATCGCCACGAAGAAGGACCTTCAGTCGGACCGGCGGTTGCGCCTCGGCGGCATCGTGAAAGAAAAAAGCTGGAGCAAGAAATCGGATGGGCTGACCCATGACTTCGTCGTCACCGATCTGACCCATGAAATCCGCGTTGCCTATAAAGGGATTATCCCCGATCTGTTCCGCGAAGGTCAGGGCGTGGTGGTCGAAGGCCGCCTGCTGCCGGATGGCAACTTCCGCGCCGACGAAGTCCTGGCCAAGCATGATGAGAACTACATGCCGAAAGAAGTCGCCGAGGCACTTAAAAAATCCGGCCAATGGAAGGGCGGCGCGGTCACGGGTTCAGAGACCGGCAAGACCGGCGGCGAAAAACCTTACGGCGACAAGCCCTATGGCAGCCAGAAGGAGAGCACCCGGTGATTGCTGAAATCGGTCATTACGCGGTTGTTCTGGCGTTCATGCTCTCCATCGCCCAGGGCATCCTGCCGCTCATCGGCGCGCACCGGAACGACACGGCGCTGATGGGTGTCGCGGCACCTGCGGCATGCGGCCAGTTCATGTTCGTCCTCATCGCTTTCTGCGCGCTGACATATGCGTATGTGGTGTCCGATTTTTCGGTCGCTCTTGTGGCCCAGACATCCCACACGCTCAAACCGATGCTCTACAAGGTATCCGGCGTCTGGGGGAATCATGAAGGCTCGATGCTGCTGTGGATTCTGATCCTTGCACTGTTCGGCCTTATGGTCGCCCGGTTCGGACGGAACCTGCCTGCCGGTCTGCGCGCCCGCGTGCTGGGTATTCAGGGCCTGATCGGTATCGGCTTTCTCGCTTTCCTGCTGTTTACGTCCAACCCGTTTCTACGCCTCGATCCCGCACCGTTCGAAGGCCAGGGCCTCAACCCGCTGCTGCAGGATCCCGGCCTCGCCTTCCATCCGCCGTTCCTGTATCTCGGCTATGTCGGATTTTCGATGGCGTTCTCGTTTGCCGTCGCCGCCCTGATCGAAGGCCGCGTGGACCCTGCCTGGGCCCGCTGGGTACGACCATGGACGCTGGTCGCATGGACCGCGCTGACCATCGGTATCGCACTGGGCAGCTGGTGGGCCTATTACGAACTTGGCTGGGGCGGCTGGTGGTTCTGGGACCCGGTCGAAAACGCCTCTTTCCTGCCCTGGCTGGTCGGTACCGCCCTGCTGCATTCGGCCCTTGTGGTCGAACGCCGCGACACGCTCAAAAGCTGGACCATCCTGCTCGCGATCATTGCCTTCGGCATGTCGCTGCTCGGCACCTTCCTGGTACGTTCGGGGCTGCTAACATCGGTGCATACCTTCGCCACCGACCCGGAGCGCGGCGTGTTTATTCTGGGCCTGTTGATCGTCGTCATCGGCGGGTCGCTGGTTCTCTATGCAATTCGCGCGCCCATGCTCAAGGGCGGCGGGCTGTTTGCCCCGGTCAGCCGCGAAGGCGCCCTGGTGCTCAACAACCTGCTGCTGGCGACCGCAACTGCCGTGGTTTTTCTCGGCACGCTGTATCCGCTGGCGCTCGATGCCATCGGTGGCGGCAAGGTGTCGGTCGGCGCACCGTTCTTTAATGCAACCTTTGTACCACTGATGGTGCCCCTGCTGATCGCCTGCCCCGTCGGCGCGATGATGGCGTGGAAACGGGGCGACCTGCCCGGTGTTGTCGGACGCCTCAAAGTCGCCGTGGGACTTGCCCTGCTGGTCGTGCTCGCCACCGTGATGATCGACGGTAATACCGATATCGTCGCCGCCCTCGCCATGGGCGTCGCCGCCTGGCTTGTCGGAGGCGCTGCAGTCGACCTTGCCGAACGAACCGGACTGTTCCGGATTTCGCTGTCGGATACACTGCGCCGGGCCGCAAACCTGCCGCGCTCCGCCTGGGGCACGGCCATCGCCCATAGCGCGCTCGGCATCATGGTCGCCGGCATTACGGCATCGTCTTCCTGGCAGACGGAACGTATCCAGATCGTCCGGCCTGGCGACACAGTCGAGCTCGCCGGATACGAGGTCACTTTCAAGGGAGCCGGTAATGTGCCCGGCCCGAATTACACGGCCCTGCGCGGCACGTTCGAGCTGACGGCCAATGGCCGGAGAGTGACCATGCTGTATCCGGAAAAACGCGACTATCCGGCAGAAAAATCATCCACCACCGAAGCCGCGATTCACACCACCCCGATTGCCGACGTCTATGTCGTTCTGGGCGATTCAGACGGCAAGGGAGGCTGGGCAACGCGGATATATCACAACCCGCTTGTGCCGTGGATCTGGGCCGGCGCGATCTTTATGGCAATCGGCGGCATGGTATCGCTAAGCGACCGCCGGCTGCGTGTCGGCGCACCGAAGCGCGCTGCCCGCAAAACGCCTGTCGCCGAAGCCGCATAATCGATTTGATAAGGTTCGTCTGATGCTCCGTCCGCTCACCCTTATTCCGGTTGCCGTTTTTGCCGTCCTTGCGGTCGTATTCGCCGTGTATCTCTGGCAGGTCGGGCCGGGCGGCAAGGATATCTCGAAAATCCCGTCGGCGATGATCAACAAGCCCGCGCCGCAATTCGACTTGAAGCCGATCGCGAACCTGCCCGCGAGGCTGAAAATTCCAGGTCTCAAAACCGCCGACCTGAAAGGCGGCGTGTCGCTGGTTAATGTCTGGGCGTCATGGTGCCCGCCCTGCCGCATCGAACACCCCGTTCTGATGAACCTGGCGCAACAGGGTGTCACGATTTACGGCATCAACTACAAGGACAAGCCGGAAGACGCGGCACGGTTTCTGGACCAGCTCGGCAACCCTTTCAAAAAGGTCGGCGTGGATAACACGGGCCGCACGGCCATCGACTGGGGGGTTTACGGCTACCCCGAAACCTTCGTCGTCGATGCATCGGGACATATTCGCTATCGTCATGTCGGCCAGATATATCCTCACCAGCTTGAATCGCTGATCCTGCCTTTGCTCAAGCAGGCGGCGCAGCCGGTAACGGATAGTTCAAAGGCAGGCTCCGCCGGGGCAGGCGGCTCATGAGAATATTCCTGTTCATCGCTGCCCTGCTCGCGGCACCGCTCTGCGCTCCTGCTTTATCGCCCCTTGCACCCAGTGAGGCGCTGGCACTTCAGCCCGATGAAATCCTGAAAGACCCGGCGCTCGAAGCCCGTGCCCGTGAAATCAGCAAGGAGCTGCGATGCCTGGTCTGCCAGAACCAGTCGATCGACGATTCGGATGCGACGCTTGCCCGCGACCTGCGCATCCTGGTGCGCGACCGGTTGACGGCGGGCGACACCGATACCGAGGCGGTCGATTTTATTGTCGAGCGCTATGGCGATTTCGTCCTGCTGCGGCCGCCCTTCAAGAATTCGACCTTGATCCTGTGGATCGGTCCCGGGGTTATTTTCGCCATCGGGATATTCGGAGTGACGCTCTGGCACCGCCGGCGCCGTGTCGCAGTGGCGGCCCCGGTCGCCCCGCTCAGCGCCGATGAACGCGCCCGGGTCGATGCCATGCTTGCGGAGAAACCTGACCAATGATCCTCGGCATCGCCCTGACCGTTATGACGCTGGCCGCTATCGCGATAGTGGTTTTACCGATGATTCGCGTAAATCGGACCGCCGCGACCCGCGCCGCGCACGAGATCGAGATTTACCGCGACCAGCTCGACGAGGTGGAACGCGACGTCGCCCGCAGCGTGATCAGCCCGGAAGAAGCCGAGGCCGCGCGGACGGAAATCAGCCGCCGCATGCTCGCTGCCAATGACGGTGCAGTTACCGCCACGACTATCGGCTCCACCGGCAAGCCACGGCGTATCACCGCGATCGTCACCGGTCTGTGCGTGCCGGCGCTCGCGATCTACGTCTATGTGACGCATGGCAGCCCTGACCTGCCCGGCAAACCCGCAGCGGAAGTGCGGGCAGCCGGCGGTTCCGCGCCGCAGTCCCCCACGGGCGACACCAAACAGCGCCAGGAAGTGGCCCGTCTCGCCGCCGCACTCGAAAAGAACCCGTCCGACCTGGAAAGCTGGTTATCCCTCGGCAACGTGCTCACACGGATGAAGCGTCATCGGCAGGCTGCTGTCGCCTATCGGCAGCTAATGCGCCTCGCGCCTGCCAATGCCGAATTTGCCTCCCGCGCCGGTGAAGCATTGGCGCTGGCCGCAAACGGACAGATTATGCCGGATGCGCAGGCAGCATTTGCCGAAGCCCTGCGCCGTGATCCGACCGAACCCCGCGCACAATATTACCAGGGTGTCGCGGACCAGCAGGGTGGCCGGTTACGCGCCGCGCTAGACCGCTGGGTTGCACTTGAAGCCGCCTCGCCACCCGATGCACCCTGGCTCAAATTCCTGCGCCCGCGGATCGCCAGGCTTGCCGGCGAAATCGGGATGGACAGCAACGCCCTCGCCGCCCTTCGCGACCGCGCGCCACCGCTTGCCGCCGGCCCGGGGCCAACCCGCGAGCAGATGGAGGCAGCCCAGAATATGTCCGCCGCAGACCGCCAGGCGATGATCCGCAACATGGTCGATGGTCTCGCAGAGAAACTGAAAGACAATCCCGACGACCTCGCCGGCTGGCTGCGTCTCGGTGGTGCACGCGGCGTCCTCGGCGATCACGCTGCCGCGAAAGAAGCCTATGCCAAAGCCGCCGCCCTGCGGCCGGACGATGTCGAGATCCAGGTCTCCTACGCCGACGCGATCGTGAAGGCCGCCGAACCGGCACCACCACCGCAGGCCGAGTTAGAGCCCGTGCTCAACCGTATTCTCGCCCGCGACCCGGACCAACCCCGGGGCCTGTGGATGTCCGGCGCGCTGGCACTGTCAGCGGGTGATACGAAAACGGCACGGAAGCGGTGGACCCGGCTGCTC
>Ga0181596_10005206_pt1 | contig 11472 bp, 7 predicted proteins | sample 041ome_6_FD_148655 | JGI IMG/M metagenome (GOLD analysis project Ga0181596, IMG submission 148655) | Coastal salt marsh microbial communities from the Groves Creek Marsh, Skidaway Island, Georgia - 041402US metaG (spades assembly) | ecosystem: Environmental > Aquatic > Marine > Intertidal zone >... | reverse complement strand
TGGAAGAGGTTCGACGATTATTTGATTTCGGAGAAAACATATGGAGATTTCATTCTCGAAATAGAATACAAATATCCATCGAAGGGAAACAGTGGTCTTTTCTTCCGCATTGGAAACCCTAAAAATCCTGTAGGCACAGGTACGGAGATCCAAATCCTTGATTGCTTCGGCCAAATGGATGAGTCCATGACCCATCATGACCACGGAGGAATTATCATGTTCAAAAGGCCATCAAAGAATGCTTCTAAGAAACCCGGTCAATGGAACCATCTCATTATATTCTGCGAAGGGCATCATGTCCGGGTAGGATTGAATGGCTTGGAGGTGCAAAATGTTTACCTCGACAGTGAGCCAGATGATGGACTGCCTCCCTACGATCTTTCCAAGCGACCGATGCGTGGACACATCGGTCTTCAGGACCATGGGGTTCCTCATCGGATCGAATTTCGTAACCTTAAGATCCTCGAACTATAGAGTTGAAGGTACACCTCATCCAATTCTCGCCCCTTTGGGAGGATAAGGAGGCAAATTTTACCCGGGTTGAAAACCTGATCCAGAAAAGCTCATCGGAACCAGGCTCCCTCGTGGTTTTGCCGGAGGCATTTGCCACAGGTTTCAGCCTGAACCTCCAGGTGACCTGTGATGGTGAACCAGAGCAAACCCATGCCTTTTTGAGCAGGCTTTCATCCACTCACAAGATTTGGATATTGGCTGGTTTGATCACACCCGATCCAGACAGTGCCATGGGAAAAAATATTGCTGTCCTTTTTAATCCCGAAGGAGAACGAGTCGGCGAATACCAAAAAATGCACCCGTTCACTCCGATGGGTGAGGATAAGGTTCACTTGGTGGGACAGGAGCCACAAATATTTAGCATCGGAAATTTCCTCCTCTCCCCCGTGCTCTGCTATGATCTGCGCTTCCCCGAATTATTTCGTGCCAGTGTTAAACAAGGAGCGAATCTTTTTGTTGTACTGGCTAGTTGGCCTGATTCGCGAATGAGCCATTGGCATGCTTTGCTGAAAGCCCGAGCCATTGAAAATCAAGCCTATGTAATCGGAGTCAACCGCACAGGCTCAGATCCAAACCACCAATATGCAGGTGGATCCAAAGTGATTGATCCAATGGGTAAGACTAGTGCGGAATCGAATATGGAGGAAGAACTGGTTTCGTTCACTCTCGAGCACACGCTTATGGAAGATTGGCGAAGTTCCTTTCCTGCCCTAGAGGACATACGGGAAGATTTAGGTTGTTAGAAAAGGGATTCAATCAGTAGCCCAAAGTGATTTGGGCAGGTTAATCTTAGCAACCATTCGATCGATTTTACCTAACTCATCTTTGGTAAATTCAATGTTTTTGACCGCCTCAAGGTTTTCCTTGATTTGCTCGCTGGTACTTGCCCCCATCAGGGCACTGGTCACGTTCTCTTTTCTGATAACCCAGGCCAGGGCCATCTGGGCAAGGGTCTGTCCGCGGGAAAGGGCTAAATCATTTAACTCGCGAACGACCCGTAGGTTTTGTTCATTGACCTCATTCTTGCGTAGAGGGGAAAGAGGTTGGTTGAACCGACTGTCCGCTGGAATGCCATCGAGGTATTTATTGCTAAGCAAACCCTGAAAAAGCGGGCAAAAAGCAATCACCCCCAGGCCTTCATCCGCACAAACGGAAAGTAGTTCCTGCTCTACCCAACGATTCAGCATGGAGTAGTTGGGTTGGTGGAGAACCGGTATTGACAAACCAAGTTTTCGGCAAAGCTCAAGGACCTCCCTCGTTTGACTGGTGGAATAACTGCTGATTCCCACATAAAGAGCTTTACCCTGGCGGACCGCAGAATCCAATGCCCCCAGTGTTTCCTCAAGGGAAACTTCAGGGTCAAAGCAATGGGAGTAAAAGATATCAAAGTAATCCAACCCGGTCCGGGAAAGAGACTGATCGAGACTGGACAGAAGATGTTTACGGGATCCGCCCGAGCCATAGGGCCCGGGCCACATAGCATAACCCGCTTTGCTGGAGACGATGATTTCATCACGGGGAAGATCATGTAAAATTGTACCAAAATTCCGTTCGGCGGATCCATTAGGAGGACCATAATTGTTAGCCAAATCAAAATGGGTAATTCCTCCATCAAATGCACAGTGAATCATTTCACGCTGGTCACGGGTCGCTGAATCTCCTCCAAAATTATGCCAGCATCCCAAGCTTAATAAGGGGAGTTTTAGGCCCGATGAGCCAGACTTGCGATAAGTCATGCGACCATCGTACCTCGATGGGGGTGGGCTCGCTGAAGTCATCTTTCAGCTATCAAAGAATGGATAAAAAAAATCAGGAATCGGCCGACTCAGCCACCGGCTGATCCTCGACAGACTGGTCGCCCTCTTCTTCTTTCCCTTGGTTTAGGTATTCATGCACACTAAGATCGCCAACGAAGGACTCCCCTTCCCTGCGCTCCACCACATGATAACGCTCCACATATCTTTGCACCACATGAATCTTTGCATCAAGGGGCTGAACGATCAAAAGTTGCAGATGAAACTCTTTGAATAGATCCAGTAGATACTGGGAAAACTCGTCGTCTGTTTTACTGAACATTTCATCGACCGCGACCAGGCGGAAGGTCTCCGTCTGCTTGCCCCCCACATCAATCCCGTACTGATATGCAATGGCCGTAGCCAGAATAGTTGAAGCGAGGCGGTTTTTCTCACCGCCGGATTTCCCGGCAGCACCGCTGTAGCTTTGACGAAGGTTGCCTTCTTCCTTGTAAAATTCATCGGCACGGAACTTGAACCAGTTTCGTACATCAATCACCCTTTCTGTCCAATTGGTATCTTGCTCGAGTTCGCCAAGGAATTGTTCGACCCGGTGATAACGCTCACGACGGCGCTCATCGTCATCATCCGATTCGAGATCACCCTCCAGTGCATGTCGGCGAAGTTTCTTGAATCGGCGAACCCCGTCGTCTCCCGCATCCTCAATCATTAGCTGAATGTAGGTCTGTTCCTTGCGGTCAAAGGTGACGCGTGACAAGTGCTCATTGAGCTCATTGACTCGCTTGCGGATGCGGTCGCGGTGGGACTCCAAAGCCTCGCTAAAACCAGAGACTTCTTCGGGTACCTGAACACGCAGGAGTTCTTCAAAGCGCTCATGGTTCTTGGCAAGGTCCTCTTCCTCGATCTGACGACGGACCTGCTCAAAGGAAGAATAGGTGACATCGGTGTAACCTTCTTCCAAGTCAAGTACCAGTTCGTCCCGAAAGGCCTGATTTCTGCCATCGGCAATGAATCGTTGCATCGCCGCTACATTCTTGTCCCTAAATTTATCGAGGGAAACTTCAAGTTTCTGAATGCGAGACTCCAATTTATGGGTAGCATCACGGGCTGCTTCCTCAATTTCATCTGGAGAAGCAGGCGGTGCTCCAAACTCGATTTCTATTTTGGTATACAAGGCCTGCAAAGCCTCCTCTGCCCGGTCCATGGCATCTTCCTCTTCTTCACTTTTAGTAAGCTCAGCCACTCGTTCCACGCGACACCGATCAAGCATGACCCGAATGGCCTCCATACGAGTATCGTTTCTTTCTGCACGAGCCTCAACGCCACCAATTCTCTGCAGGATTTGATCGCGCATGGATTGCACTTCATCGAGTTTTTCCTGAAGCTTGTCGTGATCATCTTTGAGCTTTTTCAGGACATCCGAACCACCGACAATCACCCGCTCCTCTTCCTCAAGATCCGCGATTCGGGTGGAAAGGCCCAAAACATCAATGTCGGAAAATTCATTGGCACAGGCCTGCAACTGTACCCCAGCCCGAAGTTTTGCCCGAAGTGTCTGGCGCTCAAATTCAGACTCTCGGATGGAACGACCGGCATTGTCCGCTTCCTCGCGCCATTTTGCCAATGCCTCATCCAGAGACTTTTGCTTGGGGCTAAGATCCCACCCCAACACCCAGGAGGATGCGTCTCCCAGAAAGAAGGTATCATCCTTTTCGCGGAGCGTACCGTTGGATTTAACAAGCCCGTCCAAAGTAATGGCGTTTTTCGCCTGCTCAAAACGCTGATCACGTTCATCTAGGCAAATGTGCGGGTATCTTTGGTCAATTTCCCAACGCAACCAGGCCTGTCTTGATTTTTCCATTTCAGACCGAATGGTCAGCTTGGCTAGAAGGGACTCATCATCCGGTTTGATCTTGGAATGCCCGGTACTCGGCGAGATAAAGGCAAGACGATCTCCGAGATGATTTTCCTCCAAAAAGGCCTCGGCTTGATCGGCAAGCTTAGCGGGAACGACGATGGTAAGAGCAAAGGAACGCATCGTCCGTTCAATCGGACCCGTCCATTTTGCCTCGTCCGGGACAACCTGAATCAATTCGCCAACAAAAGGAAGTTCCGCCAGGTCGCGGTCCAGAGCAGTGGCCAAAGATGAGCGGAGTCGGGCAATTTCTAAGGGAACATTGGTGTTTGCTTCCAAAAGATAATTTCTTTCGTCTTCGAGGGTCTCAACCCGTTCGTTTGCTTTTTTAAGCTGGTAGGAAACCTCGACGATTTTTTCGTCCAATTCGGCAATTTTTCCCTCCATGCGTGGCAGTTGTGCATCGAGTTCTCGGCGCAGGGTCAGAAAGTCATCCTCCTGTTTAACAAATGCTCCCTTTTCCCAGGCACTGAGATGACGCTCAAAATTTGCGGATCGCTTGCCCACCACTTCTCTCTTGTCTCGTAGACGGTCGATCTCCGCACCCACTTGTTCAAGGCGTCGATTTTCATCGCTGTCGGATAGGGCTCTCTCCAAATGATTGAGCTTTTCCCGGAAGCGGTCTACCTCACCGCGTGCAGTCTTCAGGCGGGCACGCTCGGCTTCTTCCTGATGTTTCAACTCGTCAACCCACTCCGCCCGGCTCTCCAGTTCCGCCTGAGCATAAAAGGGTTCGATGGCGGACCGGATGTCGTCCGCTGTGGAGCGCTGGCTCAGGGCATCCAAAAATTGGTCATGGACGGCCCGGATCTCATCGAGTTGCTCAATCTGATAGGAAGCGGTCTCAATCCGGCGATGGGTGCTGCGTAAGTCGTCAAACCGCTCCTGCAAGGCAAGTAACTTTTCTTTGGCCCCGCCATCATCAAGCATATGTTCTCGTATAAACTGGGTGAGGTCCTTGACATCCTTGATACAAACCGCCTGATTAAAAATCGACATAGGGGAACGGGTTCCCAGGTCCGCATCCAAAAAAAGCATGGATTCAAATTTCTTGTGATAAGCAGTGAAGGAATCGAAGATGTTGAATCCCCGCTCCTTGAGGATTCGCCGGAGTTTGTCAGAGTCACCCAGTTGATTGAAATCATCCTCAATGGTGAGTTTTCTTTTTTCGACCATGTATACCTTGTCCACCTTACCGGAAGGCAAACACCAGAGCACCTGGGCAATAGTAACCTCGGTCTGATAAGCTTCGTTGAAGAAATGGGCCAATAAGACGGTGTAGGTCTCCCCAGGCTTACGCAGGGTTTCCTTGCGTCCCTGCCCGGTTGCGGAGTCATGAATCTCGGAATATGCACCCAATACATAATCCCTCTCATTTCGTTCCCTACTGCCCGCCTGACTGGATGCCACATTATAATTGCGAACTCGGTTTGGAACCAAAAGCGTAAGAAGAGCATCGACCAGGGTTGACTTACCCGATCCATTTCGCCCGGTAATCATAGAGGTTCGACCATCCGGACGAATGGTGTAGACTTTTTCATGAAAGGTTCCCCAATTTAAAAGGGACAATTCATGTAACCGATAACCGGCGGTCGACTTGTCCGGGGAAAATTCTAATTCAAGTTGGGATTCAAGCATCTTCTTCCTCCATTTCCTCTTCCAGTTCCGGAGCTCTTCGTTTGATTTGGTTTTTTACCTCGGTCAATTTTTCGGGGGGAAGCTTGGCCTTGATAATGCGCTCAACCCGATAGAGACCTTCATCCTTGTCTCTCACCTTCTTAATGATTCCCCACTCCTCGAATTTGTTGATTAGTCCCGAAATCTGACGATGGACCTTCTTCTCGTCATGTAATTCCGGATAGTAAGGTGACATCAACTCGATCAGATCGAGGCTGGAGCGATAGAGGTGATCTCCCTCTTCCTGATTCTGCTCGAAACGAATCAGTTCCTCGCGCAGAAGTACCATGAAAATGGTCTGGTGGTAGGACAATCGGGTGCGCCGTAAAACACGAGGCAAGGGAGCGGATGCCTCATCTTCCCAGTTTTCATCTTCCGCCGAGTCCTCCTCTCGTTGCCGAACATAGGCATAGCCAGCGGTGTCATCACGGGCAACATCCATGCCCATTTCGAGGAAGTGCCCCTTGATTTTTTCCCACTCCGCTCCAAGGCGGCTCCATAGATCCAGGTCTTCCTGGTAGATCGGTCCGTTGAGCAACCGGACAATAACATGACGATGTGTAATAGCAGAATTCATAAGCGATTTCTTTGAAAAACAAGTTGTTCGACCTCAACATACCGGGCCTGAGCGGGACGGTTTAAATCAATTTGTACGATTTCATCGGAAACAATCTGGTGCTTTGGATCTTCCCCAGCAATTACCCGGTAGCAAACAATCTCCACCACTCCGCGCTCCAATGGAAAACGATCGACCATCTCAGTTAAGGTAACCTGTTCAAGATCCTCGAGTGCTTCGATTACCCGATTACGGTACTTCTTTAAGTCTAGAGGTTGCCCGACAGAGCCAAGGATTTCATTCATCCAGGCAGATTCTGTAGTCCGTGCAGGCTTGATTTCGGCGAACGATTCAATCGCCTTGGGTTCCCAGAACTCCGCTTCCATCAAAGTGAAAAACTGGGGCCGGATCTCCAATTCAAAGTCCCAGTCCTCCAGAGGATTTTCACGAAGTCGATAGGCAAAGGAACGTATTGCCGAAAGGGTTTCCCGAACCTGCCTTCCGCCACCGCCCGCATGATCTCCGACCACCTGCCGCAACTTCCGACTGATGCGACCATAAGCACCATGAGCCGAACTGGCTTCCCCAAACAAACGGTCTCCGAGATTGGCAAAGACTTTCTGTGGATCCAACCCACGTCGACGGGCAATATCGGAGGTCTGCTCGGCAAGGGTGCGGAATTTGCGGGCAAGCGAAGGATTAGTCATCATTTCCCTGAAACCAAAGTAGCTCTTGCCTTGGTCACAGGACCGGAGTTCCTCATCCGCGTCCAATACATGTTCGACAATATCTCCCTTGGATGCTTTCCCCTGGGCGTAAAGGTTGGAAATTTCTCGAGCGTGATCTCGAAAGAATTCTTCGATGGCCCGAAAGTCAGAAAGAAAATGGTCCACCAGATCGGAAAGGTCGTAGACCTGGTCCCGAATGACATCCTCTCCAAAAATCGGAGCCTCCCCGGTCTCCTGAATCCTGCGGATTTCATCATCGATATCATCCCGTTTCCGCACTAATTCAAGTATCCGCTCTTCTGGATCGGAATTCACTCCGTTACTTAACTCCTGCATTTCATTAAGGATGCGGTTGAACCGGGATTCGGTGGTCGCATAACCGCGATGATGCATCGCGAGAAGATCGTTCAGCCAGCTAAGGGCTTTCTCGGAATGACGGGTTAGTCGAAAAACAAATTCTTCCCGCTCCTCATGGTAAGTTTTGGTGAGATAACGATGATTTTCATCGCACCATTCATCCAAATATTCCTGAGGACTGCGTTTGGGTGCCTCTGCCTCTTCCAGTTCCCGAACTTGCTCAATGTGCTCGGCAAGGGTGGCAGCGAGTTCTTCCTCGGATGCTTCGACCACTCCCCACTTTTTGAAAGTTTTGAAGAAAAAACCGACCACAAAAGAGCCCAATCTACCCCGCATTAAACGCAGGGCGGGCGACTCTTCGAAAAGATGTAAAAAATCTTCATCCATAAGCTGTATCAAAGCGTTGTTTGGATGAGACTGAAATGCATTGGTCGGCCCGTCAAAAAGAACTTATGCCCACCGCAAAGAGACTGTGAAAAACTTTACCCAGCATGGGGCTCGAAAAGAGCTCAGGGCTTTTTCCTAGCTCTGCCTTGCAGGAGAGATTGGGGTATTTTTTTTCGGACAATGTAATCTTCCGCCTGTAGATAAATCCAGTTCTTATGAATTCGCACTCTTCTGGCCAGAAAAGGAAGATTTTGTGTATGGACTACCCTTCCCCTTGCTAAATGGTAAACCTGCAACTTGGATCCATCACCCAGCAGAACCATGAGGTGATCTTTTGGGGTGCGTAAAAAGGTCAGCGATTGAGGTCTATCCTCCTGATTGGGGAAATCGATCAATGTCCATCCAAGATGGATAGAATCATTGTGATCGAGATCGTAAACCACGATGCGGTTAGGATCGGATTCCGCTACCAGTAAGCGGTTACCTGACAAGTCTATGCTAAGATCACTCGAGCGAACCAAATCTTCATTCAGCACATTGATCTTTCCCTTCACCGTATCGATTCGGTATAAGGTTGCAGCATGGGGAGAGCCTACGAAGATTTCTCCAGTCCCAGATCCAACAAGTCCTTTAATCTGAGAAAATCGATAGCCGTCGTAGGAGTCGGCAAGGTTTTCCAACTTTCTGGCATCTTGGGAAATGCGGATGATTTTTCCAGTTGAGGACTCTGCCAGCAGAAGCCGTCCTTCATGGTCCAACCAAAGATCATCTATTTGAAATCGTGCTCCATCTCCATGATTCAGCCACTCCTCGAGATTAATAAACTTTTCCTCCTCACCCATATTCTGCAGATTTACCCTGTGCACCCTGGACCGGTTCTTGAGATCAACAAAGTAAAGCAGACCGTCGGTCGAGATGGAAAATACCCCGCCTTCCAACCGAAATTTCTGCTGGCTTGGTTTTGGAGGGGACAGAACAGCGGGAGGAGTAGAGACTCTTCCCTCCCTACTTTCCTGCATGGGTGAAGGGCCGAGGCATCCACATAGGGAAAAAAATGCACACACCCACGAGGTCAAAATGAGTTCCTTTCTCAGTTCCATTAGTTCTTTGTTCAAAGGGAGAGAAAACGGATTGGTTTGCTCTTTTTCAAAGCAAAAGTGTACATTTCCTGAAGTTAATCCTCCACCAAATAATGGAAAACCTCGATATCTGCACTGAACTTCTTCGCGGTTGCCAGGCTCTGCTCATCGGAGCAGGGGCGGGTATGGGAGTGGATTCAGGTCTACCTGATTTTCGGGGGAAAGAAGGTTTTTGGAATACCTACCCGATCCTGAAAAAGTTAGGATTAAGATTTGAGGAGATGGCAAATCCCCGGTGGTTTCAGGATGATCCAACATTAGCATGGGGCTTCTACGGTCATCGCCTTAAACTTTATCAAAAGACCCATCCTCACCCTGGCTATCACCTGGTCAAAAAATGGGCGGAGAAGCGATCCCTGCCCTCCTTTGTCTTTACCTCTAATGTGGATGGTCATTTTAAGCAGACTGGCTGGGTCAATCAATTACTTGAGTGCCATGGTTCCCTGATGCAACTGCAATGCCTTGACCAGTGCGGGCATCCGATCTGGGAGATTTCCCCAGTCATGGCTGATGCAATGGTCATTTCTGTGGAATCACTGAGGTGCACATCACCCCTCCCCTCCTGCCCGGGATGCGGATCGGTGGCCCGGCCTAATATTTTGATGTTTTCTGATTTTTCCTGGAATTCATCGATCCTAAACCAGCAGGAGGAGCAACTTGACTTCTGGCTCAAAAAAAATGCCAATCAGCACCTGTTAATTTTGGAATTCGGGGCCGGTTTAAGCGTGCCCACCGTCCGCTCTTTTTGTGAAAGTGTGAAAGCTAACTATGAATGCGGAATGATCCGGGTGAATCCGCGAGATTATAATGTCCCCGCCGGGGCTTATGGGTTCCCTTGCGGGGCCCTCCAAGCAATTGAATTGTTGAACGCTAAACTCGGGGCAGGATGATCCGCGAACTTCCGGTCATTCCACGGTAACCGACTTGGCCAAGTTTCGGGGCTTGTCCACATCCAACCCCCTCAACCGGGCAAAATGATAGGCAAATAATTGCAAAGGTACATTGGCAAGGATGGGACGGACCACTTCGTGAGCAATAGGTAGACGGAAAATATCATCCGCCGCCCCCTCGGGTATTTCAATATCTTCCGGGGCGAAGGCGATCACTGGACCGTTGCGGGCCTTTACCTCTTGCATATTGGCTATGGTCTTGGCCGATAATTTGGTTCCCTCCACAATAAAGATGGATGGACAGTCCGGGTTGATCAGAGCGATGGGACCATGCTTTAGCTCGGCAGCAGGATACCCCTCGGCATGAGCGTAAGATATTTCTTTGAGTTTCAAGGCTCCTTCAAGAGCGACCGGGTAAAGGCTTTGACGGCCAAGAAAGAGGAGGTGCTCCGCATTTCCATATTTTACCGCCAGTTCCCGAATCTGCTCGCCCTTTTGCAGGATTTGGGTAACCAAATCCGGCATTTCCTTGAGGGCCTCGACTAGGTTTGTCCCATCGGTCGGAGACAAATCTCTCATTCTACCCAGGGCGAGTCCAAGCATGGCACAAAGACATACCTGGGAAGAAAAAGCTTTGGTCGAAGCCACCCCGATTTCCGGGCCCACCCGCTGGTAAACTCCACCATCGGTCTCTCGGGCAAGGGAAGACCCCACCACATTGGTAATTCCGAGGGTTAAGAGACCCTTTGTTTTTGCTTCCCTGACTGCCTCGAGCGTGTCCAGGGTTTCCCCGGACTGGCTGACTGCAATTACCAATGAGCGGCCCGATTTGGGAGAATTCCGGTAGCGAAATTCAGAGGCATGCTCCACCTCAACCGGTACACGGGCAAGTTTTTCGATCAGGTATTCTGCGACCATACATGCATGCCTAGCCGTGCCGCAGGCCACAAAAATAATCCGGTCCACATTCCGGAGCTCATTCTCATGTCCCTCCAATCCGCCTAATTTGGCGGTGGTGCCATCATCCCCGAATCGGCCCCTCAAAGTATTGCGGAGAGCATTCGGTTGCTCATAAATTTCCTTCTCCATGTAGGATCCAAAATCGCCCAACTCCACCTCCTCGAGTTTTTGATCCAATGGCTGGGCGACTGCTTCACTGATGTGGCCCTCCTGGTTGGTAATTCTAAACTCTCCTCCCTGTAAAATAGCCAGTTCTCCATCCTTAAGGAAGACAGCTTCCTTGGCACGACCTACAAAAGCAGAGGCATCGCTGGCAATAAAATTGGCATCATCCCCAATGCCCACGACCAGAGGGGAACCCCTTCGTGCACCGATCATCATATCTGGATAATCGAGGCACATTACGGCAATCCCATAAGCACCGCGGGACTCGCTCAATGCCGTACTGACCGCATTGATGAACCTGTTCGAATCTTCGGGAAGTTGGGAGTAGTGATAGGAAATCAGGTTACAGAGCACTTCGGAATCTGTTTCCGAAGCAAACTCAATTCCCTTGGCGTGCAACCCTTTCTTAAGGAAGGAAAAGTTTTCTATCA
>Ga0181596_10005198_pt1 | contig 11481 bp, 9 predicted proteins | sample 041ome_6_FD_148655 | JGI IMG/M metagenome (GOLD analysis project Ga0181596, IMG submission 148655) | Coastal salt marsh microbial communities from the Groves Creek Marsh, Skidaway Island, Georgia - 041402US metaG (spades assembly) | ecosystem: Environmental > Aquatic > Marine > Intertidal zone >... | reverse complement strand
GAAGGCTTTTGTCCTTTTTCATCGTCAGCATCAGCACCTCGTGCCGCGCATTCTTTCTCTTCTCTCTCTCTCTCTCGTGAGATGTGCGATGGTAACGATACGACTGATTGACTGATTTGCACTCTTTTCCCCCACGACAAAACCAAAACAGGTTTGGTCCGGTTCCGTCTTCGCGTTAGCTCTGATGACGGGACTAAGCGCCGTGATGGGCGCCATCGCGCCGAACTTGTTGAACAAAACGACCACGCACTACGTCGCGACTGGTCTGTTTTTCTTGTTCGGTTTGCGTTCGGTGTACGACCAAACGGTCGGGTACGACGCGAACGCGGAGTCCGAGTTAGAGGAGGTGGAGAAGGAGCTGAAAGAGCACACGTCGTCGTCGTCGTCGAGGACGAGAGGAAGAGGAGGAAGAGGAGGAAAGACCGGTCCCGCGACGAGAACGAGAACGAAAGCGAAGAAACAAAGCCCGGGGAGTAAGATCAACGACATCCTCGCCGTCTTCTTCTCTCCGATCTTCCTCCAAGCGTTTCTCATGACCTTCCTCGCCGAGTGGGGCGACCGGTCGCAAATCGCCACCATCGCGCTCGCCGCCGATTACGACCCGATCGGCGTCACACTCGGAGGGATTTGTGGCCACGGGTTGTGCACATCCGCGGCAGTTTTGGGTGGTAAAAGAATGGCTGGTGCCATCAGCGAACGAATGGTTGGTTTGTGCGGGGGGATTTTGTTCCTCGCGTTTGGCGTGCACGCGTTGGTAGTCGGCGAATAGAATTCATGGAAGATATTGAGAGAGATTGAGAGATTGAGATTGAGAGAGATTGAGAGAGAGATCACGCGTTTGTTGTTATTTATTGATGTTATTACTATTGCACACGTACAGATGTACCGAAGATGTACCGCCGCTGTAAAATCTCTTCACAACTATTCTAAGTCGGACACTTGCCACATCAGATAGAGTGCTCTAAAAACATGCGCTAAAAAGCACCCTCTCTGCCCTCATGTACTCTTCGCTCCCGAACCAGAAACGCTCGAAAACGTTGCTTCCCTCGGTTCTCGAGGAGTACCAGCGGAATCGTCGTAACGACGACGAGGACGAGGACGATCAAGCGCGCGAGAAGTTACTCGTTTTGGACGATGATGATTCAAAGCTTTCCCGAAGGGACGCTTTGATGAAAGACGACGATGCAGACGACGACAAAGGAGGAGAAGAAAAAGAAGAAGAGTACGACGACGATGATATCGATGATTTTCGCGCGCCGCCTGGTTTATCGCACGCGCGGCCCCGTCGTGGTTTGCTGCGAGACGACGTAAACGATGATTCAGACGACGACAGTTACGAGACAGACGAGGAAGGCGAAGAGGAAGAAAATCTGGACCGATTTTTCTCCCGCTTGTATTACGAGCACTTTCTCGGGAAAGGATTCCTCGGGCAAGTTTCCTCGCGCGTGGCGAACGCGCTCATCCTGTTATTCACGATTTGGATGTCGGGGTTTTTACTCCTCTCCGTGGATTGGCAGTGTTTAAGAACGACGTGCGCGGAAAACGCGGAACGGTGCGACATTATGAGAGACTGCGTGGTGATGCGTCACCCGCTGAGAGGGTCGAAACGATTCGTTAAAGACTCTATCGTGTGCTCGTATTTAGCGTTGGCGACGGCGTATTTGTGTTGGAACGTGGCGCGATTGGTGCACGATTTGCCAGAGTTGAGAGAGATGCGGGAATTTAGTAAAAAGAAACTCGCGTTGAGCGATAGAGATTTCTGGACCGTCACGTGGGTGGAAATCGTGGAGAGGTTGGTTCACGTGCAAGAGACCGGGGCGTTGACGTTCAGAAGGAAAAGAGGCGCGGTGTTGGACGAGAGAGACATCGTGGCGAGGATCATGCGGAAAGAGAATTATTTGATTGGCATGGTCAACAGAGACGTGGTCAACACGAGGTTAGAACCGGTGTCTATCTTATGCAAGAAAGACGCGTGGATGACAAAGTCCGTTCAGAGTAACTTTGACTTGGCCGTGTTTAATTGGATGTTTGACGAAAAGTTCCACGTGAGGAAAGATTTCTACGACGTCGAGGCGTTGAGGAGACGATTTAAGACGTTAGCTGTCGTGAATTTCTTTTTGAGTCCATTTCTGGCGATATTCATGACGTTTTATTTCGTCTTGCACAACGCGGAACGGTTTTATCACCAACCGAGCGCGGTTGGAACGAGAGAGTGGAGCTCGATTGCTTTTTGGAAAATGAGAGAGTTCAACGAGCTGCCTCATTTCGCGAGATGGCGTTTAAATGCAGCGCATAAATACGCGACGAGGTACGTGCAACAGTTTCCAAATCCTATAACAGATATATGCGCGAAGTTCGTGGCGTACATTGTGGGCGCTTTTGCCGCGTGCGCTTTATTGTTAGCGTTGGTGGACGACAGGTTATTGAACGCGTACATCGGTAACCGAGACGTGTTCTGGTTGACGGCTTCGTTGGGCGCGGTTTTGGCTACCTCGAGAGCGTTTATAGTTGAAGAAAACGTCGCGTTTGAACCAAACTTGGCGATGGCGAGAGTCGTCGCGCACACGCACCATTTCCCGAAATACTGGAGAAAGTCAGCGCACAAGTTGGAGGTGAAAAATGAATTCACGAACGAGCTATTCCCTCTGAAAGCGACGACGTTTTTCGAGGAATTGATTGGTATTTTTCTGTGTCCATTCGTCTTGTGGTTTCCTTTGAGCGATTCCGCGGGCGATATCGTCGAGTTTGTGAGAAACTCAACCGCCCGAGTCTCCGGTATTGGCGACGTGTGTTCGCTATCTGTGTTTGATTTCTCGAAACACGGAAATAAACGCTACGGCGCGAAAACCAACGCGAGGAAACACATGCGTTCGCGACAAGGCAAAATGGAAAAATCCTTCCTGAGTTTCACAGAGGCCTATCCAGGTTGGAGCCCAAGTGGACCCGGGATTGAAGTTTTGGACAACTTGCGAAGGTTTGCGACGAAGCACGAAAGTGTCGTCATGTCCAAATCTTTGCATTTCGGTGGCGCTTTCCCTCCGAGATCGATGTCGCCGCAAACGATGGGAGGTGTGACAACGCCTCCAGGGAGTTTTCATCATCATCACCATCACGCGAATAGTGTCATGCGAGGCAGCTCAATATTTCGCGAACGCAACGATGATGACGCGAAGAGGAAGAAACGCGGCGGTAAATCGTTCGTCGACGGTATCGACGATATTATTGTTACTCCTTCTAGTAGCAGTAATAAGTTTAGCGGGAGATCGTCTCTCCGAAGAGGAAGAGGAAGAGCAGGAGGAGGAGGAGAAGGAGAAGAACAACAACTCGCGTCCTCGACCATGGTCGCAGGCGACGAGGAACTTCCGCTTCTCGACGCCTGGCTCGCGAGCACAGCTTCGAGTCATCAAGTCATGCAGTGCTTTTACGAGAGAGCGTTGGAAAGAGAGGAAGACGATAGCGCGAACAGCGGGAGCGAGAGCGATTACGACAACGATACTAACGAGGTGCGCATGGATGAAGAAGAGGGTAACGCGAATTTCATCGACGACATTGCGAACGTATTGTCAAGCCAAACGACGACGAACGTCGATTTGATTTAGATGTTGTGTAATCAACAAAAATGTACAATAAAATGACGGCAGAGAACGCAAGCAAATAAAAACTTATATATAAGATTAAAGACCTACTTCTTCGTACGCTTTGATGCAGATTTTTTCGACGCAGCGGCTGGCTCTTCAGGTTCAGCTTCTCGTTTCTTCCCTCGCGCTTCAACTCGGTTTCGTCGTGCCGTTCTAGGCGTCGGCTTGGCGTCTTCTTTCTCCTCCGCGGCGTCGATCTTTTCCACTTTCTTCTTTGCCGGCGTTTTCTTTGCCGGCGTCTTCGCTTTCGTTGTAACTTTTGCTGCTGTTTTCTTCTTCGTCTCAACTTTTGTCGTCGTCGCTGCTTTATTGTTCGTCTTTTTCTTCTTCGTTTCCGTCGTCTTCTTAACGTTCAAATCCTTCATCTTCTCCGCGAGCTTTTTCTCGTATCCGCCTTCAAACTCGTACTCAATCCCGCTCTCTCTAATCTTTTTCATCCTCTCCTTTTCCTTCTTCGCCAACTTCTTCAACCGATTCCTCTCCCCTGCGTCGTCTCTCTTCTTGTTGTGCTGCTCTGCCGCCCGTTTATTCCACGGCACAATCTTAAACCCGCTCCTCTCGGCTACTTTCTCCCCCGCGCCGCCCTTCACGCCTTTAAACGTCTCCGGATGCACGTCCTCCGGTCGCATCAGTTTCACTTTCAAAACGTGCGTTCCGAGTAAATAGTTATCCATGCTCTCCGCCACAATCGCCGCCACTTCCGCGTGTTTGAACTCCACGAACGCGTAGTGCTTCGATTTCCCAGTTTTCTTGTTCCTGGAAACTTTCACTCGTAACACGTCTCCAAACTGCCCAAAGTACGAGCGCATTTGCGTCTCGTAAAAACCGTGCGGTAAAGAACCGACGTATAAAACTCGAGGTTTCGACGACTGTTTCTTCTTAGACTTCTTCGTCGTCGTCGTCAAAGCGACGAAATCGCCCGACGGCTTCATCTTTTTCTCCGACGACGCCGATGCACCAGGCCTCGAGGATGAGGGAACCTTTTTATCCGCGTACTCTTTTTCCCCGCCGCCGGCATCATCATCATCATCATCACCCTTCTCCCGAACAACGACGCGATTCTTTTTCAACTCTCGCTTTTGCTTCCCGGACGGTTTCGAGGACGTTCTTTGCTTAGACGGCATTTTGATGAAAAGCAACGACAGGTGATGATATCGACGAGTGGGTTATATTTTTCGCGAATGCGCGTGAATACAATGAGAATTTTTAAGCGATTGTGTGATGTGTGATATGGCTTCATTATTTATAAACTTACACGTGCGACAACGCGCGCTCTATCTATCTAGTTCGTCTGCGACGATTCAGACGAGGACGTGAAAAGCTTCGACGCGAACACGGCGGACAAAACCGCATTACACTTGCTTTTAATGCTACGATATACCCTATTTCTAGTCGTATTCGTCTCTCGATGTTGCAGCGACCACGCGGAAAGAAACAACAGGAGAAAGACGCTCGTCGTCCAAAACCGGCGAGCGAGTTTCGCGGCGAAGCCTCCTTGTCCCGATAAGAGCGTCGCTTTTTCTTTTTCAAACTGTTTGGTTTTTTGGTCGAGTCGCGCGATGGCGGCGAGTTCGCGTTGGCGAGAGCGGGAGAGCGAACGTTCGAGCGCTCTTTGCGAAATTTCGATGCGCTTCGATGTCGTCTCCCGAACGTCTTCTCCCGCCGACTTTGACGCTTTTCCTCTTTTGCACTGTCTTTGTTCGATTTCGGATTGGAAGCTCAATTTTTGGACTTCGAGGTTCTTTTCGTACTTTGCACGTAATCGCGCGAGCTCTACGCTACCGATGAGAGCGCTATTACTGCTGCTACTGGTAATATCATCATTATCATCATCATCGTCATCATCGCTCTTCATCTTCATCTTCTTCTTTTTCTCCGAGGCGGCGAGCTGATCGAGTTCGTCCATGGCGATGGAATACCGAGCGTGCGTTAAAGGCGCGAGGTCGACGATCCCAGCGGTCACATACCAAGGCGGTTGGTACGATGCATCTTTGCCTGCGTATACGATCGACCTATCGTACGGCTCCATCACGAACACTCGTCTGTGTACGTTACGAATGATAGCTAGGACGAGTCCTACGAATTTCACGCCAAAGTACGCGCATACGAATACGAAAAGCGTAATCAAACCTTTGCGCACTTTCGCATCGCGCTCGCGTTTTTGTTTCATTCGAATCGTCTTCAAGTGCTTTTCGCGTCTGTATATGCGCTGCAAAGCGACGACGCATCGAATTTGGTGCAATTCTCTTTCTAATTTGATAATCTCTTGTGGATTTTTGTCCTCCGTGAGATGTCTCTTTTGCAATAAAGCGGTTAATATCGAGCGAGTCACGACGGATGACGTGCCATCCTCGTCTTCGTCGTCCTCGTCGCACGCGTTGTTGCCTTTACGAATGTACCCACTCTCTTTCACAGTTTCGTCGTCGTCGTCGTCGTCATCGTTCGTGTGCGCGTCGCTCAATACGTCCGAAGTCGACGCTTCGCTCGCTTCTTCTTTACGACGATGAAGCTCTTTCTTACTATTTTCGGCGACTGCCGCCTGGTCGGTTGGACTGTTTCGACCACTCATCATCGCGTTCTTTTTCGGCGGACTGGTTCCATTTTTATCCCGCAGATCACTTCCATTCCCAGATGATGCTACATTCCCTGGTCCTAAAAGCTTCTCCGCCAACGCGTTGCTCACGAACGTATTATTCTCGATGAACTGTTCTCTCTCCCGTAACTTCGCGTACGCGCTCGCGAACGCCTCGTCCGCCTCCGCTCTCAACTTTTCCTCCTTTTCCACTTTCCTTTTCAACGCGTTCACTCTCCCGACAATCTCATCCGTCAAACGCTCTTCCTCCATCGCTTTCCTCCGCTCCTTCTCTGCTTCTTTCAGTTGAATCTCTCTCCGCACCAACTTCGCCGTGTGAAAACAAAACCGTTTCATCGCCTCTCGCTCCGTTTTCCGTAACCCGCGAAACTCCATCTCCGTTCTCGTTTTCATCACTTCCGGCATAAAATGTACTTTTAATCCCATCTTGTTCAAATCTTTCGAGAATTTTAACGCGTTCTCTTCCAGAAGTTTCATCTGCGCGTCGTGCGTTTTTTGCACGTAATCGGACCAGTTGTTCTTCATCTCTTGGAAGGATGTTAAATTTTTGAAGGAGTTTTGTGCGTCGACGATGAACGATTTGAACGCAGACGACGAGTTGGACGACGAGTTGTTGTTCTTGTTGGACTCGCTCAATTGTTCGTCTTTATTCTCCTCTTCGACGACGTCGTTCAAACTTTTCTTCTTCGTCGTCGTCGTCGTATTCGTCGCCGCTTTTTCTTCCTCGCGACCACTGATGGAATGCTTCGTCGTTTTTCCCGAAAAATGCATCGTCGTTAAAGTCGACGAATTCGCTTTGTTTTTCCTCCTCAAACTCCCCGCATCCTCATTCTCGTTCATCTCACGCGACGACTGACTCCTCTGCTTCTTCTTCTTCTTTTAATTACACCTCTTCTCTTAAGATGAGCGCATCATCTCTACGTGCGAACCAATGTCTCTCTTTCGTAAAGTTCTTCTTCTGAGGGATGCGAAAAAAGCTGATGACATTTTGTCACGCAAAATTTAGGGTGTTCAACCCTAAGCTTGTTTTCGTGTCCTTTGGCCCCTCAGATAAGGGACGCTTCTCCGCAAAACACCTCCACCGCCTTTGAGACGTACGCGAGTACCGCTGCGCCTATTAAGAAGAGTAAGCACACGTAAATAAGAATGTCGGGAGAAGAAGAAGAAAAAACCTCCTTCGTCGGTCGCAACAGCAAAGTCTGGTTCCTCTGGACGTGGGCGTTACTCGTCTTCGTCCTCGACGGGATCGTCTACGCCACGGATGCCCCGCCGGGGGAATCCGACTGGGAATACGGAGGCGGGTTGATGTTGATGGTGCTCATCGTCGCGTGCTTTTGGGGAGTGTTTTCCATCCGAAAAACCGAGAATAACTTTAAAGCGGAAGCGAAGAGGAAGGCGGAGACGAAAACCTTGGCGGAGTTGATGAGCATTAACATGGGCGCGTAATATTAAACGAAGAAGAAGAGAAAAGAATTATATTCCGTTGTTGGGGTTGTTGGGGTGCGCGTTCGGGTGGTCGAAGCGACGAGAGAACGCAACCTAATACTAAGCACGGCGGAAAGAGAGAGAGAGTTTTGCTTTCACACACTTACACACACATATAATTTTATATAGAAAAGTATACATCTTAAGAATAATAATAATAATAATAAACTGTTTCTTTGAATGCTACGTGCGCAAATGTGATGATGCGTATGAGCGCGTTCTTTCACATGGTGTCGTACACCGAGGAGGAGGAAGAGGAGGCTTTTGAAGAAGCGCCTTTTTCTTTGTCGTCGGCGGCATCTTTTCCCGATCGAAAGAGTTTGGCGAACATTTTTTTCAAGCCGCTCGGGCCTTTTGGGTCTGGTTTGCCGTTCAAATGCGTTTGACTGCTCGAACGTTTCATGTCGGCGGCGGTTTTCTCTTCCTCTTCTTCCTTCGCGCTGTCCGTTTTTCGCATCGTCATCGTTTGCGGCACAAACGGGGCGGATTTGGGAGAAAGCTTCGGCGGTACGAACGGCGGAGCGGATGATTCGAGTTTCGTCGCTGTCGATGTTGCTGTTGTCTTTGCAGCTGTATTTGCCGGTTTCTTCGACGTGGCCTCGACAGACGTCTTCTTCTTCCCGTCGGCGCTCATGCTGTTTTTTCTGCTATTGTTGCTACTTTCCGTGCTCGCGCGAGATTTGCCGAAAGAACTTTCCGCGAACACCGAACCATCCACATTTTTCTTAGTTGCGATGTTACCGGTTTCGGTCGCGTCCGATTTCCTTCTCCAATTGTCCACTTTATCGCGCACGTGATCCCCAGTCGCCCACTTGCGAGATCGATGTTCCTCCAAAGACCGTCTGGGAATCTCGTTGGGACATCGTAACTCGTCGATAGATTTGCGCTCGCCGGATTTAGAAACCACAAAAGTATCTTCATTCATCAATCTCTGATTCTCTTGAAACTCGTGCGCATCAAACCGACGCTCTGGGACGCCCGATCGGTTATTCGAGCTCGACGACCAAAAGGACGTGAACTCAAACGGTTGTAAATATTTGTGTCCGTACACGAATCTTCCGGAAGGTAAATGCGTGATCGGTATAGCGTCCGATGACATTGGCGGTGCGGCAACTTTTATCGCATCTCCACCACTCTCACCACCACCCGCAGCGCCGCTACTTTCTTTACCCCAATTATACGGTCTGCTCTCGTCCATCGATTGCCGAGACGTCATCGGATCGCTCGGTTTGTGCGTAAATTTTTGATCTTGCGCTCTCGGATCCGTGCTCGCCCTTCTCTGCGAGCTCGCTTGAATTGCTCCCATCCCTCGGACATCTTGAGAATGCCTGTGCGTCGCGTTTACCCTAATCGACGTGCTACTCTGATCTCCGTTCAACGGCCACCTCGACGGACTCTTATTCCCGATCCTCGAGCAAAAAGCGACCAACGTTCCATCCGTCCCGTGGCCAAAACTTAAAGGCGCCGAGTGTTCCGTCGCCGCGCAAAACACCCTCCTCGCCACGCAATCTAAAACGATAAACGAAAACTTATGCTGCGTCCCGAGCTCTTTACACGTCTCCTTCAAAGACACCGCGCGTTGTCTCAAGTCGCTGTGTTTATCTCTCACGTGGAAAAACTTATCCGCCAACACGTCCACTTTTAACGAGTCCGAGTGTAAAAGAAACGCGGCGTCGTGATATTCCGCGTGTTGAACTTTATCCGTGTTCGAGGCTCGAGCGAATCCTCCTCCCGGATATATCGCGCGCTCGAACGTTTCCGAAGGTAAGGACTCGAACGCGTGCTCGACTCGTTTCCTGTTGTCGTTTCATCATCATCATCAGAGAGAGAGAGAGAGAAAAGTGTAAATAAAGAGTGATGAAAAAGGAGGAGATTTTTTAACATCAACATCATCATCATCATCATCTCGTCGCGCTCAAAAGGGGCGGCGGATGATGCAAAAACACAAAACGACGACACCCATTTCCGAAACGCGCGTCTGACAAAGCACGCGACGATGCACAGAGAGAGAGAGAGAGAGAGAAAAGAAACAGAGAAAAGAAACAAAACAAAAGCGCTCACTTCACTTCCTCCGAATCGCACTCTTTCGCCGGCACGCACGCCGCGAACAAACACTGATGTTTAGTACTCGTATTCTTCGTATTCGTCGAATTCGTCGTTCCCAAAACCGACACCACGGAAGCTTCGTCGATCGACGCGCCTCGCCAAGAGATCGAATCCGATGAAGCGCGCATATTTGTCGCAGAGTCTGTTCTTATTCTTGTTCTTATTAGAAAGAGAATCGATCGCTTTTTCTTTGTGGGGCTGCTTTTTGAAGATATTTTTTTCCGAAAGGCTAAAAAGTGACAACGCAAAAGTCGTACAAAGTGTTAATAACATCTTAGTATTAAAGTCTATTACAAGTAGTACACATTAAACTCTGGCTTTCTCGAGAAGCACATTTATGACTTTCTCTTCGTCGTTGTTTCGTAAAACTGTCACCCGTGCCGTATCGCCGACGTTTTCTTTCTCGACTAAAGCGACGAGTTCGGCTTCGGTGGAAACCGGTTTGTCGTTGAATTTGACGATGATATCGCCCGGGGTGATCCCGGAGAGACCTCGACGAGTTGGGAGCAAACCTGCTTTTTCCGCGTTGGTTTGTTCTTTGTTGCTCGAGGAGGCGAGGAAACCTTGAATGAGGACGCCGGATGCGTCGTTTTTGTTCAATGCTTTTTTCACCGCTTCGTCGGCGAAAACGATGTTTAAGGAGGGAAAATCGAGAACGGCGGAACCGTCGTTGCTGTTGCCGTTACCTTTTTTGGAATTTTGGATGAGCTGGTCCGCGACGCGTTTCGCGACGTCGACCGGGATGGCGAAACCAACGCCAACGTTTTGCCCGGTGTTGGTGAAAATGGCCGCGTTGACTCCAATCAATTTGCCGTCCGCGGAGACGAGCGGTCCGCCGCTGTTCCCGGGATTAATCGCCGCGTCCGTTTGTAGCGCGCCGGAAACGAACGAACCAGGGAAGGTTTCCACCGAACGATTTTTACCGGAAATAATCCCGGTCGTTAACGTGTGATCGAAACCGAACGGGTTCCCGATGGCTAACGCGATTTGCCCAACTTTAATTTGCTCCGCGCTCGCGCCAAACTGTATGGGCGTTAATACGCCTCGTTCGCAATTGATTTTCAAAACCGCGATATCTTTCGATTTCGCGTATCCAACCAATTCGCCCGGATACACTTTCGATTGTCCATTCGGTAACTCCACGGTCACTTTCGCCACCTCGCCAATTTCCCTCCCTTTCGGTATCGCCGATATCGCGCTCGACACGACGTGATAATTCGTCACGACGTACCCGTTCTCGCTATCCCAGACAATCCCGGACCCGTTCCCTTCGGGAACTATCGCCCCGGCTTGCGATTTCTGTATTCCAGATTGCGACAACAACGTCACGTCCACGATGTTCACGCACGCTTTCGACGCTCGCGCGAACGATTCGGTTATCTGCTTCTCTTTCTCGCTCAACTGCGTCGACGCGAATTCTAATTCGACTTCAGCCTTGGCTGAAGTGCACGGTTGGTCTGAGGATACGAAGAAACTCGTCGTCATCATCATCAGCGCGGTTTTGGTGGTCACATCGCGTCTTCCTCTTCTTCCTCTTCTCGTCGTCTCTTTTTCTTCTTCTTCTTCTTCTGTCATCATCATCAAATCGTCATCGTTGTTCGTCGCACAAAAAGCCTCTCCGTTGTTGCCTTCGCGTTGTCGTCCTCTTCGCCGTCGTCG
>Ga0181596_10005194_pt1 | contig 11486 bp, 9 predicted proteins | sample 041ome_6_FD_148655 | JGI IMG/M metagenome (GOLD analysis project Ga0181596, IMG submission 148655) | Coastal salt marsh microbial communities from the Groves Creek Marsh, Skidaway Island, Georgia - 041402US metaG (spades assembly) | ecosystem: Environmental > Aquatic > Marine > Intertidal zone >... | reverse complement strand
TTGGAAAGTTTCCATATCTTAGTGTTCCTGTTAACATTTTTATTAGTCCTTTTGTTTTCTTATTTTATATCCTTAATGTTGTGTTTTATTTCTTATTTTTTATCTTTGATTCAAGTTTTTTGATAATTACAATTAATTACACTTATAAAACTATATATTATATAATAAATACTTTTTATGAAATCTCTTGTTTATTCCCAAAAAATGAATACGATATCTTTAATTTTAGCGGAGTTTTTCATTTTTTTGTATTTGTATTTATTTTTTTAACTTTTTGTTTTAAAATTTGTTTTCGTTATAAAATATATTTCTTATTTTCTTACTACTTTTGTGCTTGGACTAGCATGTTTTTATACAGTGTTTTCTTTTAAGACCTAATGATGTTGGTTGCCATTACACTACAATTATCTAGCATAAAGGCGGTATGTTTCCTTTAGACAACCTTGAAAACTGGCATTCTGGCAAGGGGTATTGGTGTGGCACCTCAGATGTCGAATGGAATGACTGGAAGTGGCAAATGCGTAATCGCTTAAACCAAAAAGAACAATTCGAAAAGTACCTTAAGATTTCTGAAAGTGAGTCCGAGGGTCTCAGTCTTTCAAGTAGCAAATTATTAGTTTCTGTAACTCCCCATTTTTTTAATCTGATCAATCCATCAGATCCTGATTGCCCCATCAGGAAACAGGTTATTCCCACAAATAAGGAAAGTGTTGTATTACCGTACGAAGACCCAGATCCCGTAGGGGAAGAAGGATCCATGGTTGTTTCTGGTCTAGTACATAGGTATCCAGATCGAGTTCTTTTTCTTACAACAGACCGCTGTGGTTCTTATTGTAGATATTGTACAAGAAGTCGGATGGTCTCTAACGCACAGGGTTATGGTTTTCATCCAAACTTTGAAAAGAATTTAGATTATATCCGAAAACATACCGAGGTTAGAGATGTTTTACTTAGTGGTGGTGATCCGCTCTTATTATCTGACTCTAAATTGTCCTTTCTTATAAACGAATTATCTAACATTTCTCATGTTGAATTTATTCGATTAGGATCCAGGTTGCCGGTTTTTTTACCACAACGAGTAACTGACGGATTGATTGATGCTTTACGGGGGCACCCCAATGTGTGGATGAGTATCCATGTTAACCACCCCAGGGAGTGTACGATTGAACTAAAAGACGCTTGTCACAAGCTAGCTAATTCTGGAATACCCTTAGGTAACCAATCTGTCCTACTTAATGGTATTAATGATAATGTGGATATTATGAGAAGTTTAATCCACAGACTTCTTATCATGAAAGTCCGCCCTTACTATCTCTATCAATGTGACTTAGTTCCTGGAAGTTCTCATTTCAGGACACCCGTTCATAAGGGGATTGAAATTATTGAGGGCTTGCGTGGCACAACAACAGGGTACGCCATCCCTCAATTTGTTATTGATGCTCCCGGCGGTGGTGGCAAAATTCCCATTAATCCTAATTATGTTAAGGAGGTACAGGGCAAGACCTGGAAATTAAAAAATTTCGAAAACAGGGAATTTATATATCAATCCCATTAGTAACAGGGTCAGATGATTGTTAATCTGTCCTGATCGGCATGACAACACAAAGGAAATTTGTTGGGTTTGCTTCTTCTGTGTTAACCTTAAAAACCCCCGGACTCATATCATCTCTAAATTCAAAAACTACTTTGTCATGGTTTATTGACTTTAATGGATCCAAAAGGAATTTCGGATTAAACGAAACTACCGCATCTTCGCCTTCATACTCGATAGGCATTGATTCACTTGCGTCGCCTAAAGTACTTTGACCGAAAATTTCCATCTCATTTTGTTTTAGTCTTAGGGTCACTTTTTCGTCTGATACTAATGCTGCTCTGTGCACACACTCTAGCATTAATTCTCTTTCCACAGTCGCTTTGTTAAAATCGTCTTTTGGAATGACTTGTTTAAAGTTTGGATACTTTCCTTCAACTACTTTAGATACTAGGTATATTGATGATTTGAATCCGTTTCCTGATTCTTTTTCTTCTGGAATTGTCAACTTAAGGGAAACCTGTCGGTCTGTAAAGTTAAGCTCGATTTCCTGTGCCACATTGGGCAATCTTTCCAATTCTGCGACCGTCATTGATGGCAAAATAAACTCGCCACTGTTTTCTTCTTTGGAGTTCTCGTTTTTGCTGGTAACAGCCAACCTTCTGCCATCCGTAGCGACTAGAGATATTGTGTCGTTTTCCTTTTGGAAAAATACGCCCTTTAGCATGTATCTTTCTTCATTTACGGACTGAGCATATGAAACGCTCTTCAGCATATTTGTTAGTTCCTCTCTTTGTAAGACAAAGCTTTTGCTGCTCTCTAATTCTGGGAGTGGTGGAAACTCTTTGCTCTCCATGCCAACAATGTTAAAGATTGATCCTCGGGTTGATATCGTTGCTTTTGGAGTATCTTTTGCGGTCACATTGACCTCCATATCCGCTAATTCTCTAACTATTCTGAGGAGTTCTTTTACTGGTAATGTTACAGATCCTTTTTCTTCCACATTGGCTACTATCGAGCATTTGATTCCTAAATCCAAATTTGTAGTAGACAGGTAAACGCTTCCTTCGGTTGCTTCGATAAGCACATTCTGAAGAATTGGCATGGTCTTCCGGGAACCAACAACATTTGAGACGAGTTGCAGTCCAGCACTGAAGTGATCTCTGTTTATTTTAAAATTCATTAGATTTGTTTTGGTGTGGATCAGTGATTTAAACAACCATTAATTATTAAGATATTAAGTAAAAATTAAAAAACTAGTTTTATTATATACAAGCAACAAATGTAATAAAGACTTAAGTAATTGTTAACTAGCTCTTTAAGTTAATTTTAAATGTTAACAACAAAGAGAAAGAACTCTTAAGAACCAAAGAATGTCTATAAGATGAAGGGAATTAACAAAACTATCACAAAGAAGGAGTTACTTTTTTCGCAGGGAATCCAAATAGTCCCAAAAGCTTTGATGTTTCTCAATAACCGCTTCTTCTGAGGAGGGGAGGTTACACCGGATCATAAAATCCTGAAATGTGTTTTTTCCCAGTATATACTGACAGTGAAGAGCTGCTTCATTTCTTTCCATATAGATACGAAAATCATCCAATCGTACCCGGTAATATGTTTTCCCTTTTCTGGCAAACCTTCCGATATCTGCCCTTTTTTCTAAAAGAATATCACCCGATAAAGAACTAATTTTTTCTACAAGAGCAAGTTGTTCCATTTGGGGTAAGGAAGAGATGACATCCAAGCTTTGTGAAGAAAAGGTAACCTGTCTCATTGAAATCTTTTTAAAATATCTTTGTTCACAGCGCAATGGAAACAAGGGTATCTTTTCATTTATTACTTCGCACCAACGAATCAGATGTTATAGAAAGAATGTTAAAAATGAGATACACTGAATTAGATGAAGCTAAAACCGTTCTAACCAAAGAAGCGTCAGCGATACAAGAAGCGTCAAATAATTTACTACCGGACGCATTCAAAAGCGCTCTCGATATATTGTATAAGGATAGTGGAAAAATCATCATAACAGGAATAGGAAAATCTGGTTATGTAGGCCAAAAAATGGCTGCGATGATGTGCAGCACTGGTTCCCCAGCAGCGTTTTTACACCCGTCGGAAGCAGTACATGGGGATCTGGGTATTCATCAAACCGGAGATCCGGTTATATTTTTGTCAAACAGCGGAGCTACGCCCGAGCTTATTTACTTAGAACCAGTATTTAGAAGCAGGGGTGCTAAAATTATTGGAATACTAGGCAAAACAAATAGCCCTCTAGCCGAAAAGGTGGATGTTTTTCTAAATGCAACAGTAAAAGAGGAGGCAGATCATTTAGGAATCGTCCCAACAGCAAGTTTTGCGGCAGCATCGGCGTTGGGTGACGCACTTGGTTCAGCTTTAATGAAAAGAAGGGGTTTTGATAGAAACGAGTATGCAAAGACACACCCTGCAGGGCAACTGGGAAGAAACTTGATTCTTCGGGTTCAAGATGTATTTCATAGCAAAGAAAAGGTGGCTTGTTTAGAAGAATCTGCTTTGATAAAGGATGCGGTTTTAGAAATGTCAAAATATCCACTCGGGGCTGCTTGTGTCGTTAAAGATCAAAGCCTTCAGGGGATTCTAACAGACGGCGACTTAAGGCGTGCACTGCAAACAACAGATAACCTAAATCAGTTGAAGGTGGTTGATATAATGTCTAGAAACCCACAAACTGTGAGGTCTGATCAACACCTTGGTATTGCATTAGAGTTAATGGAAAAAAGAACACCTAGCCCCATTTCCGTTTTACCTGTTTTATGTCCTAATACAGAAAACTTTTCAGGTTTAATCAGATTGCACGATATTCTAACTGGATAATTTCCATGATTAAAAAAAAGCTACTTCCCATAAGCCTACTTATATTTTCCGTAATTAGTTTGTGTTATTTAGCACTGCAAGTGAATCAGGCACTTCAGGAATATAAACACTGGAAAACAAGAGAATCCGTACTAGAAAAGGAACTTGAAGTTCTCAGAGAAGAAGCTCGGAACCACCAACAATTTTTAGATAGACTTCGCAGGAACCCAGATTTTCAAGATGAGGTAGCCAGAAAAGAATTGGGGTATGGAAAACCAAACGAATGGCTCTACAGATTCCCGGAAAAAATGCCCTCTAATAAATGACTAGAACCAAACTTAGTGAAAATAGTTTAATCACTTCCTTTAATGAAATAGGACAGGATCAATTATTTAGGTTTTGGAAGGATTTAAATCAAGCAGAGAGGCAAAACTTTTATAATCAACTGCAAATTATTGACTTAAGTGAATGCCTAAGGGCGTGGGAAGACATTCAAACCCCCAAATCAAAGGTAAAAAACTGTATACCCCCCAAAGCGGTTTGCTATTCCGAACTAAACCCTCAACAGGAAAAACAATTTTTTGACCAAGGGGAGTTCATTTTAAAGGAAAATAAAGTAGCTGCTTTTACGGTTGCTGGGGGACAAGGCACAAGGTTGGGATATAATGGACCAAAAGGAAGCCTCCCTTGCACACCTCTTCGGGAAGCCACGCTATTTCAACTATTTGCGGAAAATATTAAATTTATCGAAAAACGGTTTAGTCATCCGGTTTGGTGGTTTGTCATGACAAGTGAAGAGAATCATCAACAAACTCTCAAATTTTTTCAAAAAAACCAAAACTTTGGCTTAAATCGTAATAACATCCACTTTTTCAAACAAGGGATGATGCCTGTTTTTGACCTAAACGGAAAAATTTTGTTGCGTGAAAAAAACCAAATCTTGATGAGTCCGAATGGTCATGGGGGGTCCTTTAAGGCCCTATTGGATTCTGGAGCCCTGAAAATAATGGAAGATGAAGGGATTGAATATCTTAGTTATTTTCAAGTGGATAATCCTTTGGTGTATTGCCTTGATCCAACATTTATCGGAATGCATGAATGGAGTAATGCAGAAATGTCTTCTAAGGCGGTTCAAAAAAATAGTCCGGATGAAAAGGTGGGTACCTTTGTTAATTTAAACGAAAACTTACAGGTAATAGAATACAGCGACATACCACCAACTCTTGCACAAGAAAAGTTAGAAAACGGTAAACTTGCTTACAACCTGGGAAATATAGCAATTCATCTTATAAACAGAGAGTTTGTCAAAAGAGTAACCAATGTTACCCAAAACCAAACAAGCAGGTTACTTTACCATGGGGCATTAAAAAAAGTTCAACACCTAGATCACACTGGCAATATTATTTCACCCGAGGAACCGAACGCCATAAAGGCAGAAACTTTTGTTTTCGACGCAATACCTCTTGCTCAAAATGCTTCTATTTTCGAAATAGATCGATTTGAAGAATTTGCACCTATTAAAAACGCGTCTGGTAGTGATTCACTAGAAACCTCTCAAAAGATTCAACTCAACCGAGCAAAAGAATGGATAAAAACAGCAGGCCTTGAGGTGATTCCAAGCCAGGTTGAAATTTCACCTAGTTTTGCACCAACAAAAAAATACTTTTTACAAAAAGCCCATCAATCTGCACTAGACCAAATCTCTGTTCAGACTCAAAAGATAACTTTTAATGAATCAGGTATCTCGATAGTAGATTGACATAAACATCAACCAACCAATGATTAAAGAAAAACTCGAACTAGCAGTAAAAGAGGGAAAATTATTTCCTACAGCCCAGAATAACATTTACGAATTACTGGAATTAGAAAACTGTCCTGAATGGATACATAATAGTCTGCATGAGTTGGTTACTGGTGAGCATTGGGAAGAACTCAACGACCGGTTTTACAGGAATCTTGCTTTTGGTACTGGTGGCATGCGTGGACGCACCATTGGGAAGTTTGTAACAAGCCAAGAACAAGGAAAAGCCAAAGAAGGAGAAACTCCTGAATACGCAGCGATCGGTAGTAACACTCTAAACGAAATCACTCTCCTTCGAGCAACAAAAGCTCTTTACCTTTATTTGGATAAATGGATGCAAGGGGAGGGTATTTTAGAACAACCAAGGTTAGTAGTTGCCCACGATGTAAGGCACTTTTCTTACAAGTTTGCCAATCTCGTATGTAGGGCCTGGGTCAAAATGGGTGGGTATGCGATGCTTTTTGACGGTCCAAGATCGACCCCTCAATTAAGTTTTTCAGTGCGCAACCGCTATGCCCACGCGGGTGTAGTGATTACAGCTAGCCATAACCCATACCATGATAATGGGTTTAAGGCATATTTTGGCGATGGAGCCCAGTTGGTACCGCCTCATGATCAAGGCGTTGTTGCTGAGTACGAAAAAATCAGTTTACAAGATGTATCGGTTTGGCTGGAAGAAGAAGCCCTTGCAAATTGCCATGTGAATATACTTCAAACCAATGATGATATGTCCTATAAAGGATGTTTAGAAGATGCTGTATTAAATCCCGATCTATTAAAGAGTATCTCTCCTAAAATTGTTTTTACACCTATTCATGGAACTGGAGCCATCTCATCGGTACCTGCTTTGTGGGATCATGGGGTTCAGGTTGCCCTAGTAGATGAGCAGAGTGAAGCAGATGCAAATTTTAGTACGGTCAATTCACCGAATCCAGAAAATGCAGAGGCTCTTGCTCTTGGAATCAAAGTAGCGAATAAAACAAAATCTTCCTATGTTTTTGCCAGCGACCCAGACTGCGACAGGATTGGCGTAGCCGTTTTAGAGGATAAGGGTAAGTTCTGTTGTCTGAGCGGTAATCAAGTGGCATCGATCCTTGCTGAATATAGATTACTTGCCCTTAAATCCCAACAAATCATCCAAGAAGGTAACGAGAACGGATTTGCCTTACTCAAAACCTTTGTAACCACACCCCTAATAGATAAAATTGCTCAAGGATATGGGGTACGTTGTATAAATACCCCAACTGGTTTCAAATGGATGGCGCAGAAACTACGTAAATATGAAGAGATGGCATCTTTGCGTATTTTAGAAGAAGAGGGAATCGGGTTAGATTTTGATAGAACGGAGCTTTTTACCCGAATGGATATACTCTCACGCTATTCTACCTGTGTTGTGCTATCTGCGGAAGAAAGCTATGGATATCTGCCCCTTGATACAGTAAGGGATAAAGATGGAAATGCATCTGCTTTGGCAATCGCAGAAGCCATTGCATTTATGGAGTCTACCAACACAACTCCTTTAAAATTTCTTGATACGATTTACCAAAAGTATGGGTTCCATTTAGAAAAAACGGAAAACATTTACTTTGAGGGCGCAGAAGGTAGTGCGACGATCTCCCGTTTAGTGGAAAGTTATCGTTCTCAAGCAATTAATGAACTAGCAGGATTCCAAGTCATCAAATCAAAAGATTTTTCGACCGATGGATATGTAGATGAAGATGAAGAAAATTTACCTCTTCAAAATTTTATTCAGTTACAACTTGAAAATGGATTTACCATTTCCATTCGACCAAGCGGAACGGAACCAAAAATTAAGTTCTACCTTTTCGGATGCAGTGAACCTAATCCGGTTGATCTATCACAGGCCAAAGAACAAGTAAGCAACTCCCTTGAAAAAATAAGGGAGTGGTTGGTTGAAGATGCCCAAAACAGGGTTAAGTAAGTTGTAATTTATAAAACCAATAGACGTGCCGGGTTTTCCAGCACGGCGGCCAGGGATGCCAAAAACTGAGCCCCAATAGCCCCATCAACCAAGCGATGGTCACAGCTTAACCCAAGGGTCATAGTTTCACCTGCTCGAAGCATATCGTTTTTATCAACCACTGGTTTCTTAATACTTCCTCCTACAGACAGGATGGCTGCATTCGGTGGATTGATAATTCCACTGAAAAAATCAATACCATACATACCAAGATTGGTTACAGTAAAGGTTGATCCACTCATTTCATCCGGGGTAAGCTTTTTATTACGAGATTTTAAAATAAGAGCTTTAGCTGTTTCAGATATGGATCGAAGGTCTAAGCTTTCGGCATTTCGAATGACTGGGGTAACCAAACCATCTTCAACAGCAACACCAAAAGCAAGATGAACATTACCATGATAGGTAATTTCTGATTCAGACCAAGACGAATTGATTTCAGGAAAACGGAGAATGGTTTTAGCACAAGCTAGAAGAATCACATCATTCATACTAACCTTGTTCAAATCAGAAGAATCTTGGGACAGGGCTTCATTTATCGATTCTCTGGCAAGGCGGACAGGTTCAGAATTAATTTCTCGCTGAAGATAAAAATGAGGAATGGTCGTTTTGGATTCAAGCAACCGCTTGGCAATAACCGATCTCATCTTAGATACGGGAACAGATTTATCCCCAACATGAACAACAGGGTTGCGATTCGTTATGGTACTTGTAGGGGAAAAGGGTTCTCTGGTTTTGAACTCAGATGTAGGGACTAAATCTTTTTTAACAATCCTTCCATTCGGCCCAGACCCGATAATTGTGGAAAGATCGATACTCTTTTCTTTGGCAATTTTTTTTGCAAGGGGAGATGCAACAATTCGGGCTGAGTGTTGAGAACGACTTTCAAATTCTTTGGGAGGTTCTGCTGCGATAGGCTCCTTCAGGGATTCCGTGGAATCATCGGATGGCTGAGGACTACTTTTATCTGAAGTAGGGTCAGTGGGATCAGGCTCTTGGGTCGTCACATCAAAGCTGGAAATATCTTCACCAGGTTCCCCGATTATCGCAAGAGGTTTACCAATTTCCACTTCATCCCCCTCAACAGCAAGAAGCTTAAGCAAAACACCATCATCGAAATTCTCTAATTCCATGGTGGCTTTGTCTGTCTCTATTTCGGCTAAAATATCTCCATTAACCACACTTTCGCCTACAGATTTATACCATTTTACGACCGTCCCAACCGACATCGTGTCGCTAAGCTTTGGCATTTCAATAACGATACTCATAGTGTTGGCTAGATAAGTTCCATAGCTTTAGCTAAAACTCGATCGTGATTTGGTATCTGAAAATTTTCCAACGCCTTGCTGTAGGCCTGTGGAACATCAATGGCAGAAACTCTCTTAATTGGTGCATCTAAGTCATCAAATGCATGCTCTTGGATTAGGTAAGCGATTTGTGCATCCACTCCACAAAATGGCTTATTTTCTTCAACTAATAAAACTCGATTAGTTTTTCGAACGGTCTGCAAAATTGCATCCAGGTCAAGGGGCCTGATGGAGCGTAAATCTAGGACTTCGACAGAAACATTATGTTTTTCACTCAGGGTTTCAGCCACTTGAAGGGCGACTTGAACTGATCTTCCATGGGCGATGATCGATAAATCTGAACCTTCACATGCAATTCGAGCCTTACCGAGAGGTATAACAAAATCATCTTCCTCAGGTACATCGCCTTTAAGATTGTAGAGAATGGTGTTTTCCATAACACAAACCGGATCATTATCTCGAATGGCAGCCTTCAGCATACCTTTGGCATCAGCTGGTGTGGATGGACAGATGACCTTTAAGCCCGGTGTATTTGCGGCAAAATTTTCTGGGGTGTGAGAGTGAGTCGCACCAACATTGGTTCCACCATTAGCGGGTCCCCTAAAAACAATGGGTACATTGATTAACCCTCCGGACATATACCTAACATTTGCGGCATTGTTAAAAATCTGGTCAAATGCAACATAACAAAAGCTCCAAAACATAAATTCAACCACAGGTCGCATCCCCATCATGGCAGCTCCCACGGCAAGACCAGAGAAAGCAGCCTCACTAATGGGAGTATCAATAATTTTACTTGGGCCAAACTTTTCAAGCAATCCTTCGGATACTTTGTAAGAGCCCTTAAATTGAGCAACCTCTTCGCCCATTAGAACTACATTGGGGTCTCGGGCAATTTCTTCTGCAAGGGCCTGGTTTAAGGCCTCTCTGTAGGTAATTTCAGGCATGTCTTAATAAATTAATCAGAAAGCGAGGATTCAAAAAATAATTTTCCTGATGAAGTTTTATGCTCAGGGTTATCGGTTTCCCAGTAAACATCATCCATCAACTCAGAAGTCTCAGGAAATGGACTTGCGATAGCAAATTCAGCAGAAGCTTCTGCTTCGTCTTTAGCTGATTGGTCCAGGGCTTTCGAATCTTCTTCCGTCATCAAGCCTTCGGAGAGCAGTTTATCTCGGAATAGATTAATTGGATCTTTGTTTTTTTTGTACTCTTCAATTTCTTCTTTGCTGCGATAAGTTTGGTCGGGATCAGCAACTGAATGACCTCTGTATCTGTAAGTTACAATTTCCAAAACTGAGGGGGAGCAATCTGTTCGGGCACGAGCAAGAGCATCTTCGATTGCCGCACGCACTTCATATAAATCATGCCCATGGTGAACCGACCAATTAACATCAAAACAATCTCCTCTGCGTGCCAAAGGTTCACCCGCTGAATGTCTTGATTCGGCAGTCCCCATTGAGTAGCCATTATTTTCGATAATGTAAATGACCGGCAGTTTCCATAGGGATGCTAAATTTAAAGATTCGTAAAAAGGACCTTGGTTTGTTGCACCATCTCCCATGAAACAGAGACATGCCCCTTTAACCCCTTTATTTTTGAGTGCATAGGCAATGCCTAAGCCAAGAGGTGTTTGTCCACCAACAATTCCATGCCCTCCCCAAAAATTTTTATCGGGAGCAAAAAAATGCATCGAGCCCCCTTTCCCTTTTGAGCATCCAGTCCGCTTACCAAAAAGCTCAGCCATACACTCATCCATGTCCATGCCAACTGCTATTGCGTGCCCATGGTCTCGATAGGCAGTGATCACATGATCATCTTCAGACATTACCGAAACAGCACCGACTGCAACAGCTTCTTGGCCGATATATAGATGAAGAAAGCCCCCGATATGGCCTTGTTGATAAGCCCTCAATGACCTTTCTTCAAATCTACGAATGCGAAGCATTTGCGAATACAACCGTATTTTTTCCTCAGCTTCCAACTCGAGGTTGATTGGATGGTTTATGTAATTTTGATTTACATGGGGTGAAGGAT
>Ga0181596_10005186_pt1 | contig 11495 bp, 15 predicted proteins | sample 041ome_6_FD_148655 | JGI IMG/M metagenome (GOLD analysis project Ga0181596, IMG submission 148655) | Coastal salt marsh microbial communities from the Groves Creek Marsh, Skidaway Island, Georgia - 041402US metaG (spades assembly) | ecosystem: Environmental > Aquatic > Marine > Intertidal zone... | reverse complement strand
AACCCTCCAGTTACATCAAATATGTGCTAGATAATATTGCCGATGCCACGACAGTTGAAAAATTAGAAGCATTATTACCTTGGAATGTGCCAAAAACTGCGTAAAGTGCTGATTTAAGATCGCTTACGGTGAATCAGACCAATTTAGCTATAAGGCCGAATACCGCTGGTACGAGAACACTGATTTCGATACCGTGCGTTTCGCCGATCTTACTTATCACTTCGATGATCAAACCGAGATCACGGCAGGTATAACCCAAACTCCATTTGGCCTACAGCCATTTGCCAGTAATAACTTTTGGTTTTCGGTAAATTATTACCTCGGCTTCGAGGATGATTATGATGCCGGCGTAAAAATAAACCACAACTGGAGCAACTGGGATTTTCAAGCCGCCTATTTCATGAACGATGAATATAATGATGCTGCCGAGTTTGGCCGTTATTCGTTCGACGTGGCAGACGACGGTGAGTATCGAAATAAAGAAGATGGCCAATATAATCTTCGCGCTAACTATTCGGCAAACTTCATTCGCGGTGCGACGACCGATATTGGTGTGTCATACCAACACGGCAATATATTAAACCTCGATACCCTAGATGATGGGGATATGAATGCCTATGCCGTTCACGTGCGTCATACCCAGGGTGACGTGAAGGTGGAGTTACAGTACATCGATTACGAATACAACTTGGCTGCGCCAGAAGGACAGGCTGACGATCGTATTGCACTTTCGTCTTTCACCTTTCCATTCTTAGCTGCTGCTGATGGTAAAACCTATTCAGCGAACCTTGTCTATTCAGTCCCGTATAAGTTTTCCCACATAGAATCGCTTACCTGTTATTCAGAATACAGTGTGGCGAAAGGTGAGGGAGCCGAAGGGAAAAATTCATCGCTGTGGACAAACGGGTGTAGCTTTGGCTGGGATAAACTGTTTGTATATGTAGATAGTATCCAAGGTAAGAATATGTGGTTTTCAGGCGGCCCAGGTGTTGGGCTAGACTTAGGTGGCAGGCAAGAAACAACCCATCGTTTGAATATTAATCTTGGTATTTACTTCTAAAACCCAACAGGACTTTGACATGCGATTACTCTTTATAGCGACATTGATACTTGCGCTTATACCAATGCAAAGTTTTGCCCACGCGTGGATGAAACTGCGAATAGCGACCACAGAATATGCGCCGTATACCTCAACAGACATGCAGCAAGACGGTTATATCAATCACATCATTGCAGATGCGTTTTTAGAAACAGGCGTAGAGGTTGAATTTGTTTCTTTGCCTTGGGAAGAAGCATTAGAAGCAACACTAAATGGCGAGTACGACGCACTTTCCTACGGAAACTTTGTTCGATCGAGGGAAAACGAATTTCATCACAGTAGCCCGATTAGCGCGGAAAGCTTAGTGTTTTACGTGAATGCCGAAAAAGGCCCTGAGACCTGGTCTGAACTTAATGATCTGAAAGGTTTAAAAATCGGCACAACAGAAGGTTACTTATATAACGACGAAATAGCGGCGTTCATCAAAGATAATGACAATGTGTTAAAACGTGCTACCGATAAAGAAAACCTACAGGCCTTGATTGATGGTGAAATAGATATCTTTCCCATCGACGAGCTTACGGGGTGGTACTTGCTTCAGCGGGAATTTACTCGCGGAGAGCGCCGTGATGTAAAGCCAATAGAGCCATTTATTTCAACAGTCACAACCCACCTTCTGGTGCCTAAAGGCACAGCCAATAGCCAATTAGTTCTTTCTCTATTTAACAAAGGGCTAGAAGAACTCACCCTAGAAGGCAAACTCACTCGCTTTAAACGCCTTCTTAAAGAGGGTTATTATCAGCACCCGCAAAAGAAGGTGCACTACGACAGGCGATAGTACTTTTAACGCGCGACCTTTTTGAATTAAGCTGCACACACCACGTGTTGTGCAGCTTAACGTGAACACTCTTTTCTGCTTTAAGTTTAGCTGCTAAGGTAAACGGCTATTTTGACACGCCTACTTAGAGGTTGCCTTGTTGTACACAGCTGAAACATCGTTCTTTTCTCGCTTAACTGCGTTATTGAAACTACTGGGTCCGGGTGTGCTAATGGCAACGGCAGCGGTAGGTGGCAGCCACCTCGTTGCTTCAACCCAGGCCGGTGCGAGGTTCGGCTGGCAGTTGGCGCTTCTCATCTTAGTTGTTAACCTGCTCAAATACCCGTTTTTCAGAGCGGGTGTTAGCTACACCATCAGCACTAAGCAAACGTTGCAGCAAGGCTATTTGGCAATGGGAAGGCGCTACTTGGCTGTCGCCCTCTTTCTAAACACGATTGCGTCGGTGGTAAATGCCGCTGCACTGCTGCTGTTTGCTGCAAGTTTACTGTCCTATTTTGTTCCGTTTGATATCGCGATAACACTCTCATCTTCTATTGTACTTGCGCTGATACTATTGATTTTGTTGGCGGGGCACTTCGAAGGTTTGGACAACATCGCCAAAGGCATTATGGGCGTACTGGTGGTGGCAACCTTAGCGGTGTTTATTGTTGCGCTAAGTAATTATACTGGGCAAGACGTGCCATCAGAGGCGCAACCGTCGCCATGGACACTTGCCACGTTGGGTTTTCTGGTCGTCACAATGGGGTGGATGCCTGCACCCATTGAAATATCTTCAATTACTTCGCTGTGGCTAAAACGTCAATGCAAAGGTCAGGCGGTAACCCCGAAATCAGCGTTGTTCGATTTTAATTTGGGTTATGCAGTGACCGTTCTTTTAGCGCTCTTGTTTCTTGGGTTGGGTGCGCTAATTCTATACGGCAGTGGCACAGAGCTTAGTGCAAGTGGTATTGGTTTCTCCCATCAGCTTATCAGTATGTATTCATCCACCATTGGGGAGTGGGCGCATTGGCTTATTGCCGTTGTGGCTTTCTTGTGTATATTTGGGTCGGCGCTCACGGTATATGATGGCTATGCTCGGGTTGTTGCCGAAGCAATCACTTTGTTATTTAAACGCGACAAGGGAGCCCGAAATACACTTGTCACGCCAGTGCTGTTGATCATGTCGGTGGCGAGTTTTGTTATTGTACTTTTTTTCAAATCTGCTTTGTTGGCAATGCTAGGCTTTGCGATGACCTTAGCCTTTATTACAACCCCAATGTTTGCATGGCTTAATCATAAGCTTGTTGCGCAAACTCAGCTTCACCAAGATGCTGCACCGAATCGTATTGTCAGGCTACTTAGCTATGTCGGGCTTGTTTACTTATTTGGCTTTCTGATGGTATTTATTTGGTGGAAGTGGCTTGGCTAAGCGCGCATTAAAACCGTCTGTGTAAAAAGGGCACGCGCGAAACTCATGCACAAGATAATGATTATCATAGGCGGTACATGAGTTTACGCTATGCGGACTGGTATAAAACCCGTTATTGAGTATAAACGGGGCGAGCAGCGGTCAGTGTTGCAACATTGTCTTTAACCCGCTCGATTACCGCATTGTCATTCGGCGAGGCGAGCACGTCGCACATCCAGTTTGCTAAATGGGCGCAGTCTTCTTCAGTGAAATGCCGAGAGGTAACAGCGGGTGTTCCAATACGAATACCGCTGGTTACAAAGGGAGACTGCGGGTCGTTGGGTACGGTATTCTTGTTAACCGTAATATTCACGCTATTTAGAATGGCGTCGGCTTCTTTACCGGTCAACCCCTTATTGACTAAGCTCAGCAAGAACATATGGTTATCGGTACCTTTTGAGACAACATCAAAGCCACGCTTAATGAATACGTCTGCCATAGCACGTGCATTAGTTATAACCTGAGTTTGATAGGTTTTGAACTCTGCAGTCATCGCTTCTTTAAACGCCACGGCTTTGGCCGCAATAACGTGCATAAGTGGGCCGCCCTGAATCCCGGGGAAAATAAGAGAATTAAATTTCTTTTCAAGTTCGGGGTTGGACTTGCACATGATAAGCCCTCCCCGAGGGCCGCGCAGTGTTTTGTGTGTAGTGGTAGTCACCACGTGCGCTGCATTGATAGGTGAAGGATAGACACCTGCGGCGACAAGACCAGCCACGTGTGCCATGTCTACTAGCAAATACGCGCCTATACTGTCGGCAATATCTCTAAATTTCTGCCAATCAACCACGCGGGAATAAGCAGAAAACCCTGCCACAATCATTTTCGGTTGGTGCGCCTTGGCTAAAGTTTCAACCTGGTTGTAATCAATCTCACCGGTCTCAGTGTTCAATCCGTATTGAACAGCGTTATATAGCTTACCTGAAAAATTGGGTTTAGCACCGTGGGTTAAATGACCACCGTGGTCCAAGCTTAAACCAAGAATGGTATCACCAGGGCTTAATAGCGCCATGTAAACCGCACTATTTGCCTGAGAGCCAGAGTGCGGCTGCACGTTGACGTAGTCAGCATCAAACAGCGCTTTCGCTCTATCAATTGCAAGCTGTTCAATCTTATCTACTGCTTCGCAGCCGCCGTAGTAACGCTTACCGGGATAGCCTTCTGCATACTTATTCGTTAATTGACTACCCTGTGCTTGCATAACGGCTTTGCTAGTGTAGTTTTCTGATGCTATCAGCTCAATGTGATGTTCTTGCCGTTTATTTTCTTGCGCAATCCATTGGGCGATATCGGGGTCTTGTTGTTCTAGTGGGCGGTTTAGCGTATTCATGCTGGCTCCTCATTGTCATTGTTCTTTATTCGATATTAGGAGCGCTAAAAGAATAAATAAAATTAATAAAAAATATGGCATTATAATTTTATTAAATGACTTGGCGTGGGCTTTGGGCACAATAAGCTCGTGAGTATTGCAACGACCGTCCAAACAATCTTAGCGAGTGGTCTGTTTTAGGTTGAAACTATAATTAAGGTATAGGCAAAGTAATGAAGAATTTGTCGATAGATTTTCTACGCTCATTTGTGCTTATTGCACAGACGGGGAGCTATACACAATGTGCCGAGCAGCTTCAGCGTACACAGCCTGCTATTAGTTTACAGATAAAAAAACTAGAAGAAATGATAGGGGAAAAGCTATTTTCTCGTGACAAGAATCGTTTAGCGCTCACAGGGGCGGGCAGTCGTCTATTGTCCTATGGTGAAAAAATAGTGGCGCTTAACGATCAGGCCATGGCTGAGTTCGGAAAGCCTCAGGTAACGGGGAATATCAAGTTAGGTATTCCTAGTGAGTTTAGTACCACCCTCATGCCCAAAATCATTCGACGTTTCACACAAACCTACCCGGAAATATCACTAGAGGTGCATTGTGCGCTAAGTAAAGATTTACTTAGTGAGCCACTTAAAAGTCAGTTCGACTTAATTCTTTCGCTGCAAGAGACACCAAACCCCGAGCAAGACGGCTATATTATTACCGATCACCTTGTCTGGGTGGGTAGCCAGCGTTTTGTCAACAGTGTGCCTGCCAAGCTCCCGATTATTGCAGCGCCGTCACCGTGTATTTATCGCAAGCGCGCAACAAACCTTTTGTCAGCAATCAAAAAACCGTGGCAGGTGGTATACACCATTGCAGATTTAAACGGTATTCAAACGGCTATTAACGAGGGGCTGGGTATCACTGTGTTAGCAAAAAGCTCGGTGCCTTCAGGGCTACATATATTGCCTAATTCAGAACATCTACCCGAGCTTGGTCACGTTGGCGTATGCTTGGTTAACCCGCAAAATGTGTCTTCTAAAGCGATTAGTTTACTCACCGACACTATTGTTAATGAGGTCGCTAACTTCTAAGTCTAGGATCCGACAAAATATAGCAAAATTACATAGCGGCCAGTTAGATGAATAGAGTCATCGCGTTACCAATACAAGTAACGCGACGTTAAGCTGGGTGTCGAGTTTCGCTCAATAAAAAGCTGAGCTAGACGGAATGCGCGTTATGCTTTTTTCACGAATTGGGCGGTGAGCATCATTTCTCCAGCTCCGTCCACTTTACAATCGAGCTGGTGGTCCTTGGCATCTTTCACATGACGAATGACTGCCTTAGTGCCAATTTTTAAAACCAATGAACTCCCTTTTACCTTTAAATCTTTCGCTAGAGTTATTTTGTCTCCAGCAACTAAAGGTGTACCGTTAAAATCTTTAGCCGATACTTCCTCTTCAACATCATTTGGATTCCACTCGTGTCCACATTCAGGGCAAATAAGTAGAGGGTGATCTTCGTATACATATTCTGATTGGCAATGCGGACATGGAGGTAATGACATGTGGAGTTCTCTTAAAATACAAAATTAAAGTGCTAGAGTCATAAAATGACTATTGGGATCGTGTGAGTAACTAGCAAAGGGTCCACAGTCAATAAATCCAAACTTTTTATACAGTGTTCTCGCTGGGAAAAAGTAATCCTGGGTCCCTGTTTCTAAACTAACAGAAGTAAACCCATGCATTTTCGCATGTTCAAGAGCAAAAAGTAACAACTCAGAAGCGACGCCTTTTCCTCTAAAACGTTGAGCAGTTCGCATCGACTTCAGTTCGGCATGCGTGGCATCAAGTTCTTTTATTGCAACACAGCCTGCAAGCGCTCTCCCGCGCCAAGCACTAAAGAAGGTAATATTCGAAGCTTTGAGTGCATCAACATCTAGCGCATGCACGCTTTCTGGGGGCGACGTAGCATACATATCTGACAAGTGCTCCTCTAAAAGCGCGAGCACTTCTCCGCTGGTGAGATCATCAATTATAATCTTCATATGCTTTTGTCCTTTAGGTACATGTAGATCAAGCGGCAGATAACAAATCGAGTTACCTGTTTATGGGTTTCGTCATGTTGAAAAAGCGATCGTCCTCGCTTTCAATTACAAAGCCTGCGCTTTTATAAAGGGATACAGCGGGACTGATTTTAAAAACCCGTAACGTCAGTGAGCTTGCTTTGGCTTCCAGCGCAAGCCTTTCGGTTTCTTTAATCGCAGCCCTGCCTATGCCTTTGTTTTGTGCGCTCGGTATAACCTGGAGATCACGTAAAATGCAGTTATTCTCTTTAAATTGAAGGCGTATTACGCCTACTGTGTCGTCACCCAGTAAAATATCGTAATTCATCAGATTCACGGTAACGGCAAGTACTTTTGCTGCGTCCCAGTCGGGGGCAAAATGAGCGTAATAGTCGCGCATGTTTTCAAAGGTAAACGCTGCAGCGCGCTGCAAGTTTGTACTTGGCACAAACGCTATTTTCATAAGGTAGCCAATCTCTTATTCGCCTGAGACATAGTACCCGCTATGGGGCTCTGTAATTATGCGAAATGCTAAAAGTGTTTCATAGAGCAAATAGCCAGTTAATTCATGGAAAGAAGGCTACGAGGTTTTAGCTCTGAGTTATTTTCCAACCTTTCTATTTTTGAAAAGAGATCTTGATTGGCTTTGCTTGTTTGCTCGATCTGGGTCTGAAGCCTATCTACTTTGACCTTAAGAGTATTATTGGCTTGGTTTTGTTGGTACAGAATGAATGACTGCAAGCTAATTACGGTAGTGAAAGCGATTGTTGATAAAACTATCTTAGTACGACTTTTCATAGAACTTCCTTATTTCATTAGAGTTTTAAGACTACCAATGATTTTCTAGTTTTTCACTTTTTCGTATAAAACCCTCATAACGGGCAAAATACGCAGACTACAATACCAAGCGCAGCGAGTGTTAATGCGTTTGTTAGCTGACCAACTACTAGTAATGGTAACGGCACGAGATAACCGTGATTGCTGTATCGTCCACGGCATATACCAAACGGTTGGTGTCATCTATTCTGCGGGACCAGAAACCTGAAAGATTTTCTTTAAGAGGTTCCGGTTTTCCAATTCCATCAAATGGAGAACGCTTAACATCTGAAATTAACTTATTGATACGTTTCAAGGTTTTCTTGTCTTGAGTCTGCCAATAAACGTAACTATTCCAAGCTTCATCAGTCCATGATAACAACCTGTTACTCATCAATAAGTTCTCGCTGGGCTGTTTTTGCCGCTTTAAACTGTGCTATTGAACGATTTAAATGTTCAGCGTTCGCTGGAGAACGAAGCAGATGAACGGTTTCCATAAGGCTGTTGTAGTAATCCAATGACATTACAACAGCATCTTCAGAGTCACGACGAGTGATAATTGTAGTATCTGCATCGTTGATTACATTGTCCAAAACGGCTTTTAGCCCATTTCGTGCTTCGGTAAAAGAGACAATTCTCATTTTGCACCCCACTTGTACATTATATGGGACAAGTTTAGACCGGAAATGAGCACATGTACAGGATATTGTGCATTACTGCGTCGTGGCAGCTAGCATCCGCATAACGGGCAACAATACCAAGCGAAGCGCAGGAAGCCTACGTGTTGTTGTCCCAGCGAGCCCGCGAGCGAGTTTATGCGTTTGTTAGTTGCCGTAAATTCAATAGGCGTGCTAACATTTGTGCGTACATTTCATAAGGAGTTTACCATGGATACCCGTATTCAGTTTAGAGTAGATGAAGAAACTAAACGGCTAGCTCAGACAATGGCCGAAAGCCAAGGACGCACTTTAAGTGACGCTTGCAGAGAGCTTACGGAAGAACTCGCTGAACAGCAACGAAAAATAATTATTCATGATCAGTGGCTTACTGAAGAGGTCAATGCTGCGTTCAGTAAATTAGAGAGTGGGCAAAGTAAGTTCGTCAGTCATGAAGAAGCGAACTTGGACATGGAAGCTCGAAAAATGAAAATTAGGAATAAAGCCAAAAAATGATCTTATGGGAAAAAAGCTCGTTGGACGATCGTGAGGCTATTTTCGAGTTTTTATACGAATTTAACCCATTAGCAGCAGAAAAAACTGATGCAATAATTGAGAAAAAAGTTGAAAACTTGAACCAGCAACCTCTTATGGGAGTGGAGAGAGAGGATATACCGGGAAGATTGTTAATAATTCCAGAGGTTTCAATGATTGTTTCATATTTCATAAAAGACGACACTATTCACATTCTTCGAGTTTTACACCAAAAGCAAAAATTTCCTGTAGGCAACTAACGCTTCGAGAAGGCGCGCCGCTTTTCGGCGTCCCACTTGCTTGACTTGTTAGCAGTACTTTACACCCATACATCATTTTTGGCTGTTAGCTCACCACCTGAATCACCAGTATTGACAACACCTTTCGGTTCAACGAGCATAATTTTGCATTCACTGTGTGCAACAGGCTTATGTTCTACGCCTTTAGGGATTACAAACATTTCACCTGAATCGAGGCTAACAACGCCATCACGGAATTCAATATTAAGAGTGCCTTCAATAACGATGAATACTTCATCTGTATCAGGATGGTCATGCCAGACAAATTCACCTTCAACTTTAACTAACTTAAATTGATAGTCATTCATTTCTGCAACAACACGAGGAGACCAGTGTTCAGTAAATTTAGAGAACTTATTTTTAAAGTTGATCGCATCAAATTTCATTTGGAATCCAGATATTCATGTACTGCTAACTTGTCAATAACGGGCGCAGGCACGTAGGGCATAATGGCGAAGCCGCGCACGTGTTTGCGTCCCAGCGAGCGGCAGCGAGTGACATAATTTGTTTGTATAAGCCATGTTAAATACAATCTAGCTGTACATAACAGCTTGTTACAAGGGCAAAAAATGGCCAAGCCATAGTGTTAACCATTGCTAGACAGGTTGCAATTATATGCTTGGTATTAGGTTTTACATTTAGTGTTAGCCACGAAGCAATATGTAAAACAATTACTGGTACAAAAAACATTATTAGACCGAAGCTGATTAAGGCCATCTGTCTCGTTTCAATGACGTAGTCGGAAGAAGAAAAATATGAATAAATACAGCCTACAAAGCCACCAGTAAAAGACAGAAGTATCGCAAACTTTTGTCCATAACAGCGTAAAACGTAATAATTAAGTTCAACCCATAGAAATGTCAGAACAAAAATAGTTACAAAAAAAGCTGCCAAACTAAAGCTCCCTGTGGCTTATAACACCCCACTAGGGGGCAGTAACACATGGGCTAAAATCCAAGCGAAGCGACAGAGCCCATGTGCTACTGTCCCAGCGAGATAATTGGACTCCCCCGAACCTGAAGGTTTGGGGTAATATTTTTGTTACCACACAAAAAATATTAAAGAGAGTCCTTAATATGTATCGTACTAAAGTCGGCGTTGATTTAGCAAAAAATATAATTCAGGTTTGCACACTACACGGTAAAAAAGTTGCGTCTAATGTAGAGATGAGTACCGATGAATTTTCACTTTGGTTAGCTCAATCTAAGCCCGTCACTGTAGCGTTTGAAGCTTGCTCTACTTCAAATTATTGGTATCAACAAGCCATTAAAGCTGGTCATGATACTCGACTGATTAGTGCCAAATTGGTCAAAGCTGTTAGGCAGAACCAAAAGACGGATAAAAATGATGCATTGGCCATTGCACAAACACTGTTTTTACCGGAAGTGTCTTTTATCAACGGTAAAAGCATTGAGCAACAACAGTTGCAATCAATTCAACGTTTGCGTGAGTTAGCAATTAAGAGTCAAAACGCCTCGCAGAAACAAATAGTATCGTTACTATTAGAACTAAATATCCGTTTACCCAACACACAAGGCGGAATACTGCGAGGGTTAGAAGGTGTGCTTGAAGATGGAGAGAATAATTTGTCTGATACCTTCCGAGCCACTCTTTCGGTCGCTAAAGTACAACTTGAAAATATGATTAATGCTATTCGTGAATACGATAAATATTTAGAGCAGAGTATCCAATCATTACCTGATTGTAAGAAGCTATTAAAGCTTGAGGGTGTAGGCCCAGTTAATGCGGTAAACCTTTATATTGCTTTGGGTGCAAATCAATCGCAGCCATTTAAGAGTGGAAAGACTGCGTCTGCTTGTATTGGTTTAACGCCCATTCAGCATTCCTCTGGTGGTAAAGAGGTCATGGGAACCATAGGTAAATATTGTAAAAACGGATTCCTTCGAAGTCAGCTTATCATTGGCGCCATGTCAGTGGTGATTAAAGTGATAAAGTACGGCGCAAAAACGAAAAAAGAACTTTGGTTGCAGGGCTTAATGCAACGGCGAGGTAATAGGTGTGCAGCTGTAGCCCTGGCTAACAAAACAGTTAGAACTGCTTATAGTATGCTGCAAAATAATACAGAGTATCACGCTGCATAACTCACAGCGCAAAATGAGTTAACCAACTAAAATGCTAGAACAAAGATAAAAATCTACAAACGAAGTCAGCCGCAAGATTGGAGCATAAAAGCTCGCCAGCGAGACTTGGCCGTTTGTTCGCGTAAACATCAGTGAGCCAGAGATAGCTTCTCTACTAGAGCTCGAACATAAGCACGCATTTTTCTTTTTGTGATATTAAGTTTTGGTTGTTGACATGGGGGAGTCCACATAAGCTTGCGAGCGATTTAATGCGTTTGTTATAAGCCTGACGTGGTCCAATTGAATTGACCAGTCCAGTTAAGAGTATAATATCAGCTTAACTGGAGAAAGAGATGCCTGAAAGAAAGCGTTACACCAAAGAATTTAAACTCGATGCGGTTAGTCTTGTGCTTG
>Ga0181596_10005182_pt1 | contig 11499 bp, 10 predicted proteins | sample 041ome_6_FD_148655 | JGI IMG/M metagenome (GOLD analysis project Ga0181596, IMG submission 148655) | Coastal salt marsh microbial communities from the Groves Creek Marsh, Skidaway Island, Georgia - 041402US metaG (spades assembly) | ecosystem: Environmental > Aquatic > Marine > Intertidal zone... | reverse complement strand
AGATCGAACGTCAGTTCGGTAAAGGCGCCATTATGAAAATGGGCGAACAACCGCGCGAAGCCATTCCCGCCATTTCTACCGGCTCTCTGGGGCTGGATATCGCCCTTGGTATTGGTGGCCTGCCGATGGGCCGTATCGTGGAAATCTACGGTCCGGAAAGCTCCGGTAAAACCACTCTGTGTCTGTCGGCCATGGCGCAGGCGCAGAAAATGGGCAAAACCGTTGCCATTATCGACGCTGAGCACGCGCTGGATCCGCTGTATGCCGAAAAGCTGGGTGTCGATCTGGATACCTTGCTGGTGTCGCAGCCGGATACCGGTGAGCAGGCGCTGGAAATCTGTGACAGCCTGGTGCGCTCCGGTGCAGTGGACGTGATTGTGGTCGACTCCGTAGCGGCACTGGTACCGAAAGCCGAAATTGAAGGCGAAATGGGCGACAGCCACGTTGGTCTGCAGGCCCGCTTAATGTCACAGGCGCTGCGTAAACTGACCGGTAACGTGAAAAACGCCAACTGTCTGGTGATCTTTATTAACCAGATCCGCATGAAAATCGGCGTGATGTTCGGCAGCCCGGAAACCACCACCGGTGGTAACGCCCTGAAATTCTACGCCTCGGTGCGTCTGGATATCCGTCGTACCGGCTCGGTGAAGCAGGGTGATGAAGTGGTGGGTAACGAAACCCGCGTCAAAGTGGTTAAAAACAAAGTGTCGCCGCCGTTTAAACAGGCCGAATTCCAGATTATGTACGGTCAGGGCATTTACCACATGGGCGAAGTCATCGACCTGGGGGTTAAGTGCAATCTGGTCGATAAATCCGGTGCCTGGTACAGCTATAAGGGTGACAAGATCGGTCAGGGCAAAGCCAATGCGGCGCAATACCTGGACGAGCATCCGGAACTGGCCAAAGAAATTGAAGACCAGATCCGTGCCCAGTTGCTGACCGTGCAGGTGAAGGGTGGCGATATCGAAAGCGTGGTGGATGAAGAAGCCGAAGCCTGAGCCACTGGATCGCGCCAGACTGCGGCAGGCCGTTATTGACCTGCTGTCACGGCGCGATTATTCCCGCCTGGAACTGCAGCGTAAGCTGCAGCCCAAAGCGGCCGATGCCGATGATTTAACCGCCGTGCTGGACGATATGGCCGAACGGCGCTGGCAATCGGATGAACGTTTTACCGATGCTTTTCTGCACAGCCGCAGCGACCGTTATGGCCCGCTGCGATTGACGCAGGAATTACAGCAAAAAGGCATTGCCGATGCCCGCACTGCGGTAGCCGCCCTGGATACCGACTGGCAGGAACGGGCCGCACAGCTGGCGCTGCGCAAATTCTCCGGCGCCGACCTGACCGATATCAAACAAAAAGCCCGTATTTACCGGCATCTGGCCCAGCGCGGTTTTAATGCCGACCATATCCGTTATGCACTGGAACAGCTGGCCGCCGCTGGCGATCCGCATGGTTCTCTGTCTGACGATGAAATCAGCCCCGGCTGGGACTGATCTTTCCCGCGAAAAGCCCGGTTATTAATGCAGTTTCAGCCGTGGCCGGATCACTTTATTGATGTGCCCAACCAGACTCAGCAGCAGCGTATGCCAGTAACCGTGCAGGGCAATCTGATGCAGCCGGTATAACGATACATACACAATGCGCGCCAGCCGGCCTTCAATCATCATCGAGCCTTTGGTCAGATTCCCCATCAGACTGCCGACCGTACTGTAACGGCTGAGCGAAACCAGCGAGCCTTTATCACGGTAAGTGAAGGTGGGCAGAGGTTGTTGTTTCAGCTGTGCCTGCAAGGCCAGATACAAATGGCTGGCTTGCTGGTGCGCGGCCTGAGCGCGTGGCGGTACGGGTTTGCCGTCCTGCAGCACACAGGCACAATCTCCCATAGCAAAAATGGACGGATCAGCCGTTTGAAGGCTGGCGTTAACCACCAGTTGGTTGGCGCGGTTGGTTTCCAGGCCCAGATTGGTTAAAAACCCCTGCGCCCGTACCCCGGCTGCCCATACCCGCATCCGTGCTGGAATGATCTGGCCGTCTTTGGTGTGAAAACCCTGTTCCGATACTTCCGTCACCAGGGTCTGGGTATGAACAGAAACGCCCAGATTTTCCAGTTCACGCTTGGCCGAAGCGGATAAGCGCGGTGGCAGAGCCGGCAGAATGCGCTCGCCAGCCTCGATAAGATGCACGCGCAGATTGCCGGGGTTCAGTTTTTCTTCACCATAGCTCACCAGCACTTCAGCGGTGTTGTACAGCTCGGCCGATAATTCCACGCCGGTGGCGCCAGCGCCGACAATGCCGATATCCAGCCCGGCGGGTTCAGCGCTGCCGGCGTTGGCGCGTAGAAATTCGCGCAATAAGGTCTGGTGAAAACGTTCGGCCTGACGGCGGTTGTCGAGAAAGAAGCAATGTTCCTGCGCCCCGGGCGTACCGAAATCGTTGGTAATGCTGCCGATGGCAATCACCAGGGTGTCGTAACCGATACGCCGTTCCGGCACCAGTACGTCGCCTTGTTCGTCTTTAATGGTGGCCAGTACCACTTCTTTCTGCTCGCGATCGAGGTGGCGCATTCGTCCCAGCTGAAAATGAAAACCGTGGCGGCGGCCGTGGGCCAGATAGTTCAGTTCGTCGATGCCGGAATCCAGCGCACCGGTGGCGACTTCATGCAGCAGGGGTTTCCACAGGTGAGTGGTGTTGGCGTCAATCAGTTCGATCTGCGCTTTACCGCGGCGGCCCAGTTTACGGCCCAGGCGGGTAGCGAGTTCGAGCCCGCCTGCGCCACCGCCGACAATTACGATGCGATGCATAGCTGCTCCGTTGGAAAATAAATTGCCGGCATTATACGGAAGTAGCTGGGGTATTGTTATGCCCTTGAAATTCAGAGGGATTTAGTGGTTTGTAACGGGGCTGCAAGCGGATTGGCGCGGCAGTGGCCGATCAGCCGCTGGCTGATTTCTGCTGGTTTATCGTGCGCCAGCCAGTGGGTGGCGTCGGGATAGGTTATTAACTCGCCGTGTGTCAGAAAGGCTGCGCTGTCGTGGGCCGATTGCAGGCTTAAGGCTAAATCCCGCTCGCCCCATAAAATCTGCGTTGGTACCTGCAGCCGGCCATCCTGTGCTGGCAACTTAATGTGGCGCAGCATGGCGCGGTAATAATTCACCATGGCCGTCAGGCAGCCGGGTTGTTGCCAGCTGTGCCGTAAATTATGGAAATCTTCTTCGTTGTAAGCACCGGGGGTAGAGCTGGCTTTCAGCACCAACCGCAGGAAACCGTAGTTAAGCAGGCGCATGCCCCATTCCGGCAGCCAGGGCAGCTGAAAATAGAAGATGTACCAGCTTTTCAGCATCTGCAGCGGGCTGCTTTTCAGCTTACTGAGGAAGGTAAAGGGGTGGGGCACGTTCAGAATACCGAGGCTGGCCAGATGCTGTTCATGGTGCAGGGCATACCACCAGGCCACCGCTGCGCCCCAGTCGTGGCCGGCCAGATGAAAGTGCTCACGGCCGTAATGCTGGCGCAGGGCTTCAATGTCGGTGATCAGTTCGTTCAGGTGATAACGGCGGTAATCATCCGGCTTGGACGATACGCCGTAACCGCGCATATCCGGCACGCAGACCCGGAAACCCGCGGCGGCCAATGGCTCAATCTGGTGGCGCCAGGTGTTCCAGCATTCGGGAAAGCCGTGCAGCAGAATGATCAGCTCGCCGTCAGCAGGGCCGGCTTCGCGTACCTGCAGGGCAATGTCCTGGTTGTGAATGGTCAGAATGTTCATGGCGCCTCGTTATTATTATTGGCGGTAACCATCGGGGTTGCGGGGTTACTCCGGCATCTGCCAGAACCCCAGCAAATGGGTGCCGCCAGCCAGCAACATCAGGATGGCCAACGTGATTAAGGGCTGGCGGATGGCTGCCGGCAGTTGCTTCCAGCGCAAATGCCAGTGAATAAATTTAATGTGGCCAAAAGGCCCGATGGCCAGTTGCAACATTAAAACCACCATGGCGGGAACCATGGCGGCCAGAACCCAGGGATTAATCATTAAGCAGTACCGTAACGGTTATTGAAGCCGGGCTGCGCAACGGGCCTGATTGAGGGCTTCTTCGGCACTGTAGACCGGCAGCTCAACACAGCGCTGCAGCAGCTCCTGTATGCGCTGATGGTACTTGCTGGCATTCAGACGGGCCAGTGCCGTGCTGAATTCCTGATAAATAACCGGCAGCCCGGGTTGTAACAACAGGGCCTGTTCAAAGGCGGCTATGGCGCGGCTTTCGGTGGCGCCGTAGGTGAGGCGGCCAACAAACGAGCCCACCCGTTCAACGATACCGGCCTGTACGCCACCGAAGCCGGCCGGATACAGCGCCTGCTCCGGGTAGCGTTCGCTCAGTTCCTGCAGGGCATTTTTAGTTGAGCCCAGAAAACCACTGCTGCTGGCGGCACCGGTGTCCAGTAATTCCAGAATCCGCGCCCGGGCATAGTGCAGGCCGAATTCTGCAAAGGCGTAGTCGGGGGCCAGTGGCAGCAGACGTTCCGATTCTGCCGCCGCTTCGCGGAACAGGGTTAATTTACGCTCAGGGTCATTGGTCAGCAGAGCAGCGTGCATCAGTTTGGCGTACAGGGCCGGCACAGCACCGGCCGGACCAAGCTGCATACCCAGCTCATAGGCTTGCTGAAACTGGCCCTGATAATGCAGCCGCCAGACTTGTTGAGTGGCTGCGGCCAGAGGCTGCAGATCATCCTGCAATAAGGCTTGCAGGGCCGGGTGGGCGCCGGGCTGGCGGACCAGATTCAGGCTGTATTCGCGCAATTGCGGATATTGCTGCAGCATGCTGTAGAAAAAATCGGTATCCGGCCAGGGCTGAGCGGTACCCAGATTCAGTTGCGGCCAGTGTTGCTGCAGGCGCTCGCCGGCATAATCAAATGACGGCAGCCCAGGCGGGTAGTCTTGCCAGTCACTGGCATGGCTGAAGGCTGACAGAAAAAAAGCGGTGCAGAAAATAAGATAACGCATAACCCCTCCGGTAGCGGGCCTCAGATATCAGGAGGCGGCGGGATTATAGCGGCAGAGCGAAGAGGGTTTGGGGGTTGGATCCCGCCATCATGTGGCCTTACCCCGGATTAGGTAAGGCCGCATGGCTGGGGTATTAATTAAAGGCATTACCGGGTTTGATGCCCACAGCCTTCAGGATTTTGGCCAGCGGGCAGAAGCCGGTAAAGGCGGCCTGGAACATATTCAGGCCGATAAAAGCGGTGAACCACAGCCAGTAAACGCTGTGTACCTGAGACAAGCCCAGGGAAACCAGAATCATCAGGCCAGCAAAAGCAAAGACTAAGCGATCAACGTTCATAAACATTACCTTTCTCTAAATTAGAATATGCTTATATAGTTATTTTTTAGTCCAAAGGTCAAGTGAATTTACTTATCAGGCCGATAAAGCATGGCGAAAGAACGGCGCAGGGTCTCGGCGGCACCGTTGCAAACCGCTATACTCGGGCCTTTCTGAACTTCAACCGCTTCCGGATACCCGCAGCCGTATGAAAAGCTCTGACATTCGCAAGGCATTCCTTGATTATTTCGCCTCCAAAGGCCACGAAGTGGTGCCATCCAGCCCGCTGATTCCCGGCAACGATCCGACGCTGCTGTTCACCAATGCCGGTATGGTGCAGTTTAAAGACTGCTTCCTCGGCAAAGACCAGCGCAGCTACACCCGCGCGACGTCGTCGCAGCGCTGTGTGCGCGCCGGTGGTAAGCACAACGATCTGGAAAACGTCGGTTATACCGCGCGCCACCACACCTTCTTTGAAATGCTGGGTAACTTCAGCTTTGGTGATTACTTCAAAGAAGACGCCATTAAGTTTGCCTGGGAATTTCTGACCTCACCGCAGTGGCTGAACCTGCCGACTGAAAAGCTGATGGTAACGGTGTACGCCGAAGACGACGAAGCCTACGACATCTGGAACAAACAGGTGGGCGTGCCGGCCGATAAGATCGTTCGTATCGGTGACAACAAAGGCGCCCGTTACGCCTCTGATAACTTCTGGGCCATGGGCGATACCGGCCCGTGCGGTCCCTGTACCGAAATTTTCTACGATCACGGCGAACACATCTGGGGCGGCCCACCGGGATCTCCGGAAGAAGACGGCGACCGGTTTATCGAGATCTGGAACAACGTGTTCATGCAGTTCGAGCGCAAAGAAAACGGCGACATGATTCCACTGCCGAAGCCCTCGGTAGACACCGGCATGGGCCTCGAGCGTATCTCGGCCATTATGCAGGGCGTGCACAGCAACTACGAAATCGACCTGTTCCAGGCGTTGCTGAAAGCCGCTGGTGAACTGACCGGCTGCAAAGACAGCGAAAACAAATCGCTGCGCGTAATCGCTGACCATATCCGTTCCACCAGCTTCTTAATTGTGGACGGCGTGCTGCCCTCTAACGAAGGTCGCGGCTACGTGCTGCGCCGTATCATCCGTCGCGCCATTCGCCACGGTCACATGCTGGGCGCGCCGCTGGGCTTCTTCCATAAACTGGTACCGGCGCTGGCCGAACAGATGGGGGATGCTTACCCGGAGCTGGTGACGCTGACTGCGCACGTGCAGAAAGTGCTGCGTCTGGAAGAAGAGCAGTTTGCCAAGACTCTGGACAAAGGCATGGGCATTCTGAATGAAGCCATTGCCGGTCTGAAAGGCGACACCATTCCCGGTGAAACCGCCTTCAAACTCTACGACACCTACGGTTTCCCGTTTGACCTCACTGCCGACGTGGCCCGTGAACGCGACCTGAAAGTCGACGAAGACGGCTTCAACGCGGCCATGGACAAACAACGGGAAATGGCCCGTGCCGCTGGCAACTTTGCCGGCAATTACGGCAAAGGTCTGGAAATTGACGGCAGCACCGAATTCCTCGGTTACACCCAGCTGGAAAATACCGGTGCGGTCAAAGCCCTGTTCAAAGACGGTGTGGCCGTTGAACAGCTGAACGCCGGCGACGAAGCCATTCTGGTGCTGGACGAAACCGCCTTCTACGCCGAAAGCGGTGGTCAGGCCGGCGACAGCGGTTTCCTGAAAGCCAATGGCGTGGTGTTCCAGGTGAAGGACACCAGCAAAGAAGGTAAAAACCATCTGCACAAAGGCGTGCTGGTGGAAGGCAGTGTGAAAGTTGGCGACCAGCTGACCGCCAGCGTCGATGCTGAAAAACGTCAGTCTACAGCCATTCACCACTCGGCGACCCACCTGCTGCATGCGGCGCTGCGCAAAGTGCTGGGCGAGCACGTGAGCCAGAAAGGCTCGCTGGTGACGTACGACAAACTGCGTTTTGACTTCTCGCATCTGGAAGGCGTAAAGCCTGAAGAAATTGCGCAGATCGAAACCATCGTCAACGCTCAGATCCGTGCCAACACCGAAGTGACCACCCGTCTGATGAACATCGACGAAGCCCGTGAATCCGGCGCCATGGCACTGTTTGGTGAAAAATACGACGATGAAGTGCGCGTACTTTCCATGGGTGTGGACAACTTCTCCGTTGAGCTGTGCGGTGGTACCCACGCCAAACGCACTGGTGATATCGGCCTGCTGAAAATCAGTTCCGAAAGCGGCATCGCGGCGGGTATCCGTCGTATTGAAGCCGTCGTAGGTCAGGCGGCGCTGGATTACATTGCCCGTGAAGAAGCCACGCTGAACAGCATTGCCCGTGCTCTGAAAGGCAGCGCTGATAACGTCGGCGACAAAGTCGAGCAGCTGATTGCCCGCAGTCGTCAGCTGGAAAAAGAAATTGACGCCCTGAAAGGCAAGCTGGCATCCAGCGCCGGTTCTGATCTGGCTGCTAACGCTAAAGACATCAAAGGCGTGAAAGTGCTGGCTGCCCGTTTGGACGGTGCCGATGTGGATGCCCTGCGCACCACCCTGGATCAGCTGAAAAACAAGCTGGGTTCGGCGCTGATCATGCTGGCCTCCGACGTCGACGGTAAAGTGACGCTGCTGGCTGGTGTCACCAAAGACCTGATCGGCAAAGCCAAAGCCGGCGATGCGGTGAAAGAGTGCGCCCCTTACGTCGATGGCCGTGGTGGCGGTAAGCCGGAAATGGCCCAGGCCGGCGGTCAGAAAGCCGAAGGCATTGACGATGCTCTGACAGCCTTCAGCCGTTGGGCTGAAGCTGTATTGTCCGCGTAAAAAAACGGCGGGCGGATATCAGGATGCACAGCAACAGTGCATCCTGAATTTCCCCCGGAATTGCAGGCTTTGCCTGCTTTCCAGTCCCGGGCATTTGTTGTTTAATGAGCGCCCTTTCTTCAGTCAACCCCAGTAAGACACATCATGGCGTTATACGTACAGAAATACGGCGGCACTTCCGTTGGTTCCATCGAACGTATCGAAGCTGTTGCTGACAAGCTGAAATCTTTCCACGATGCTGGTCACCAGCTGGTGGTGGCAGTGTCGGCAATGAGCGGTGAAACCAATCGTCTGATCGCTCTGGCAAAAGGCATTACCGAATCCCCGGATCCGCGTGAAATGGATGTGCTGGTTTCGACCGGCGAGCAGGTCACCATTGCACTGCTGGCGATGGCGCTGCAGAAGCGTGGCATTATGGCCCGTTCTTTTACCGGCTGGCAGGTTGGCATTAAAACCGACAGCGCCTTTATGAAGGCCCGCATCGAAGACATTGAAACCGATGGCATGCGCAAAGTGCTGGACGCCGGTGGTATTGTGATTGTGGCCGGTTTCCAGGGCATCGACAGTGACAACAACATTACGACGCTGGGCCGTGGCGGTTCTGATACCACCGGCGTGGCGCTGGCGGCAGCCCTGAAAGCGGATGAATGTCAGATTTACACCGACGTGGATGGTGTGTATACCACCGATCCGCGTGTGGTTCCGGCAGCCCGCCGCATGGAACAGGTAACCTTTGAAGAAATGCTGGAAATGGCCAGCCTGGGTTCAAAAGTGTTGCAGATCCGTTCAGTAGAATTTGCCGGTAAGTACAAAGTACCGCTGCGTGTACTTTCCTCTATGAAGGAAGGTAACGGCACATTGATCACAATGGAGGAGATGGGCTCCGTGGAAAATCCAGTAATTTCAGGTATCGCGTTCAATCGCGACGAAGCAAAAATCACCGTTAAAGGCGTACCGGATATTCCGGGTGTGGCCTCGCGTATTCTCGGCCCGGTGAGTGATGCCAATGTAGAAGTGGATATGATCGTCCAGAACGTATCCGACGATGGCACCACCGATTTCACCTTTACCGTGAACCGTGGCGATTACAAAAAAGCCCTGACTATCCTGAACAACGTGTCCAATGAACTGAATGCCCGTGAAGTCAGCGGCACCGATGACATCTGCAAAGTGTCTATGGTGGGTGTGGGCATGCGTTCACACGCGGGTGTCGCCAGCAAAATGTTCAAGGTACTGGCGGACGAAAACATTAATATTCTGGCGATCACCACCTCTGAGATCAAAATCTCTGTGGTTATCGCGGAAAAATATCTGGAACTGGCGGTTCGCGCTCTGCACACAGCCTTTGGCCTGGATGCCGAAACGGTAACTGGCTGAACCAGCTTTCCGGATGTTGTTAAAGAACACTCAATGACTGGGTGTTCTTTAATAACTAAAAGTTCTCAGGATTCTCAATCATGGCCGCCCAAAGTGGTCAATACTGAGGTTGGGAAATGGGAAACGGCCGTAAGGCCACACAGCACCCCTAGACAGAACAGGAACTTCAGGAGAACTCCTATGCTTATTTTGACCCGTCGCGTTGGCGAAACCCTGATGGTCGGTGACGAAGTGACCGTAACCGTACTGGGCGTAAAAGGTAACCAGGTTCGTATCGGTGTAAATGCCCCCAAAGAAGTGGCGGTGCACCGGGAAGAGATTTATCAGCGCATTCAGCGTGAGAAAGATGGCGACGAAACCCCGGGTAATTACTAACACCTTAATTTCGTTAAAATTTTCCCTTTGAATTTTGTCTGAACGTGGTATCATGCGCGCCGTGAACTGGAGAGATGGCCGAGTGGCTGAAGGCGCACCCCTGCTAAGGGTGTATAGGTTAATACCCTATCGAGGGTTCGAATCCCTCTCTCTCCGCCACGTTCTTCTGCTTTGCAGAAACCCGTTAGAAGCCGTAATTATAGCGTTGACAGCTAATCGCAACTCCCTATAATACGCGCCCCACGATGCGCGCTCGTAGCTCAGCTGGATAGAGTACCTGGCTACGAACCAGGCGGTCGGAGGTTCGAATCCTCCCGAGCGCGCCATTTAATCCCCGCCGATTAAATGTATTCCGTGGAAACAACCTGATGCGCGCTCGTAGCTCAGCTGGATAGAGTACCTGGCTACGAACCAGGCGGTCGGAGGTTCGAATCCTCCCGAGCGCGCCATCTTCTCAGTTTCTTCCGAAGCTAAATATCCCGCACGTTATTCCCTGTTTTCGAAGCTGCCGTCAAGCGACGGAGGTAAGAACCTCCTCAGGTTCGACAAATTGCCGGGAGCAATTTGGTCCGCTGTAAGCGCCCGCAGGGGCGAGGGCAGGAGCCCGAGAGACCATCCTCCCGAGCGCGCCATCTTCTCAGCTTCTTCCGAAGTTAAATATCCCGCACGTTATTCCCTGTTTTCGAAGCTGCCGTCCATCTCCGTATTCATCAGCCAGTATTCTCCTATCCGCGCCAACTTCTCCCATCACCACGCAGAATTTCATGGCGCTGTTATACTCCTTCGACACAGAGGAATCGGCCATGCTCAAGCAGTTACCGGCATTTTTATCAGTATTTTTCCTGGTATTTTTATCCAGTCAAAGCCACGCCAGCGACACCCCTGCAACCACCACAAATACTGGTCATGGCAATGTCGCGCCGGTCATTGTTATTGAGTATCCACCTTTTATCAGTCAGCAGCAGCCGGACTTCGGTATGTCTTTCCGCATTTTAACCGAGCAGCTGGCCGTCCATGGCTGGCAGGCGGAGCCGGTTTTTTTACCACCGGCCCGGGCGGCTCAGCGGGTGCTGGAAGCCAATGATTGGTTATTAAGTTTTTATCCACCGGCAGATCATGCCGAGCCGGTGGTATTAAAAGCCGCTGCGATAAAATACAGTTTATTCCGCCGTACACAGCCGCAACCTTTCCGCTGGCAGAATCCGGCCGAGCTTGGCCCCGGGGTGCTGGTGGTTACCCGGCAATTACCGGGCAGCAAGGAACTGAATTATTTTCGTGATGCGGATTTTGAGGTTATTTATGTTAATCAGATCGAGCAGGCGGTGCAGATGTTATTGGCTGGCCGAGCCGATTATATGCTGACCACCGAAGATACCGGCTGGTATTACCTGCAGCAATTAAAGGCCGATCCTGCCGTCCTGCAGTTTGCCGAAACGCTGGTGCGCACTTATCCGCATTCTGTGTATATCAATCCGCGCCATCCGCAGGCAGAAATAATTAAAAAAATTCTGCAATAACTTAGGGAGCTTCTGAATAAATCGCGCAGAGCTGTGCAGAGTTATTCAGCGGCTCCTTAGCTTTTTTTCTGCGCC
>Ga0181596_10005175_pt1 | contig 11511 bp, 8 predicted proteins | sample 041ome_6_FD_148655 | JGI IMG/M metagenome (GOLD analysis project Ga0181596, IMG submission 148655) | Coastal salt marsh microbial communities from the Groves Creek Marsh, Skidaway Island, Georgia - 041402US metaG (spades assembly) | ecosystem: Environmental > Aquatic > Marine > Intertidal zone >... | reverse complement strand
CAGCTTTGATCAAGCCTGTACGCTTATTTAACGCCTATACTTTGGTTTAAGCCCAATGTTGCTAAAGCCACGCTGACATAGCTTCCAGACAAAGGCTCGGTTACTAAAGGCTCAGTCTAACAAGGAACCGTCTAATTATGTAAAGGAGAGAGACAACGTCAAAAATGTCCCTTGAGAATATTCGAGATCAAATTCGGCAAACGACACATGAAGATGAACAACTGTGTGTTGAGCGCCTTCTGGCAGAAAAGTCCGTTGCAGAAGATTCACAGCAAAAAGCTGTATTAATCGCTCGTGAGCTTGTTACCCAATGTCGGAAGCAACATAACCATGAGGGCACATTAGAGGCTTTTTTGCACGAGTTTGGCTTATCAAACAATGAAGGCGTAGCCTTGATGTGTCTGGCGGAAGCCCTGCTACGCATACCCGATGAAAGCACCGCCGATAAGTTTATCGCTGAAAAAATTCAGGAAGGAAATTGGGAAAGCCACTTGGGCCACTCCGATTCTCTGTTTGTGAATGCTTCTATATGGGGATTGGTGCTAACGGGCAAAATCTTTCCTTCAGAACTAAAGCCTCTTACGTCAGAAATTCTAGAACCAGAAATTACGGATGACACCCAAGGCTGGCTGAAAAATCTCCGTACCCGATTGGGAGAAACCGTAGTACGCAAAGCTGTACTTCAGGCAATGCGGATCATGGGGAGCCAGTATGTCCTGAACAGTACTATCGAAAAAGCCATCGCAGAGAATCCACCATCAGATTCAACCCTAGATGATACAACTGGCAACAAACTGTTTTCCTTCGATATGCTCGGCGAAGGTGCTAGAACCGAAAAGGATGCCTTGCGCTATTTTGAAGCCTACGCTAATGCCATTGATACCATCGGCCAAAAAACCATAAGCCAAAGCAACCCTGCAGGTGATGTCTATTCCGCTAATGGTATATCAGTCAAATTATCTGCTCTTTACCCCCGCTATGAATATTCACAACGGGAAAGCGTTTTATCGACCCTATTACCCCGTATAAAAAAACTGGCCTTGGCCGCAAAGCATTATTCCATTGGCCTCAGCATTGATGCGGAAGAAGCTCGCCGGTTGGACCTTTCACTCGATATCTTTGAATCACTGGCGAAAGATCCAGATCTAGCTGGCTGGCAGGGGCTTGGCTTTGTGCTTCAGGCTTATCAAAAAAGGGCACCTTTGGTTGCCCACTGGTTAATAAAGTTAGCTGAAGAAACAGAACGCTGTCTGATGGTGCGTCTGGTTAAAGGCGCTTACTGGGATGCTGAAATTAAATATGCCCAGGAACAGGGTATGCCGGACTATCCGGTATTTACCCGCAAGGTAAACACCGACCTTTGCTATCAACACTGCGCCCAGCTATTACTCAGTGCTCCCAAGGCCATTTACCCACAATTTGCCACACACAATGCTCATACCATCGCTCTAATTTTAACCATGGCTGAAAAAAGTAAATTCGAGTTTCAACGCCTTCACGGTATGGGCGAGTTGCTTTACCAAACGCTATTTCAATATCTGAAACAAAACCAAAGCGCTGCTCCATCTGTAAATACACCCCCTATACGTATCCCTCCTATACGTATATATGCACCCATAGGACAGCATCGTGAGCTTTTACCCTATCTGGTCAGGCGATTGTTAGAAAACGGCGCAAACAGTTCGTTTGTTAATCGCTTTCTTGATGAGAAAATGCCCGTTGAATCATTAATACAAAATATTGAATCACAGGTGCTCAAGGCTACGCCCTATCGCCATAAACAGATTCCTGTACCTTCAGACCTCTATTATCAAGACGGCACACAAAGACAAAATTCTCCCGGCATAGATCTCAATAACCCCACATCAGTAAAGCCACTGCTCGAATCCATGGCAACAGCTATACAACAACCACTTACGGGCTGTTCTATTGTGGGTGGTAACTCTCTCTTGAAGGTGCCTAACCTCAGTGAACAAACTGTAGAACAAGCTACCAACGATTTACTCCCCATCACATCACCCAGCAACAGAAGTAAAACCATTGGTTATTACCACCCCGCTAACAATAAAGATATTGGAGAAGCCTTTTCTTTAGCTCATTCAGCACAACCCGAATGGGATGCTTTGGGGGGTGAACACCGCGCCATACTTTTAAACAAAATGGCTGATGCCCTTGAACAAGAAATGCCCACTTTGATGTCAATTATTGTTGCCGAAGCAGGGCGGACAATAGCCGATGCTTTAGCTGAAGTTCGAGAGACCATCGACTTCTGCCGCTATTATGCTGAGCAAGCAATTAAGCATTTTTCCACCCCCATATCGTTACCTGGGCCAACAGGTGAGCAGAACCAATTAAGCCTCCACGGTCGAGGTGTCTTTCTCTGTATTAGCCCTTGGAATTTCCCCCTCGCCATTTTTACCGGACAAATTGCTGCAGCACTCGCAGCGGGTAATTCCGTCATAGCCAAGCCTGCCTCTAGCACACCATTGATCGCAACCTACGCAGTAAGGCTATTTCATAAGGCTGGAATACCCGTCAACAACTTACACCTTGTTATTGTATCTGGGCGGTTATCAAGTGAGTTAATGCTTACTAACAAACATTTATCTGGCGTGGTATTTACAGGATCTAATGACACAGCAAAACATATACAACTGCAGCTCGCCCAAAGGCCTGGGGCTATTTTACCGTTGATTGCAGAGACTGGCGGGCAAAATGTCATGATCGCTGACTCAACCGCATTACCCGAACAATTGGTTGATGATGTTATTCAATCGGCATTTTTTAGTGCGGGCCAGCGTTGTTCTGCCCTCAGGGTTCTGTTTCTTCAGGAAGACATCGCTGATGATATTTTGACCATGTTAGCGGGCTCATTAGAAACTTATCAACTAGGCGACCCGGCAAAATTATCCACTGATATAGGCCCGGTTATCGATGAACGAGCACAACAACATTTGCTGCAGCATATTGAAAACATGATGGTAGAAGGGCACCTAGTTTCCAAATTATCACTTCCCCATGAATTGGAAAACTCTCTATCAAGAAGCTCTCTATCAAGAAAAAATGAACTAAAAAATGGGTCTTTTGTTACCCCCCATATTTTTGAGATTAGCTCTCTCGATCAACTTCCAGAGGAAGTCTTTGGCCCGGTTCTTCATGTTATTCGTTACCGAGCTGATGAGCTTAATCATGTGCTTACTCAGATTAACAAAAATGGGTATGGACTAACCTTAGGCGTTCATAGTCGAATTCAAGCATTCGCTGACTATATTTTTAATCACACAATGGTGGGCAACACCTATATCAATCGCAATATGGTGGGGGCGGTTATTGGAGCCAACCCCTTTGGTGGCTGTAGATTATCTGGAACAGGACCAAAGGCCGGTGGCCCTCATTATCTACTTCGTTTTTCCACAGAAAAAACACGGACGGAAAATATAACTGCCAGAGGCGGAAATACAGTGCTGTTTAGATTATTGGATGATTAAACAAACCGGCTGTAAAAACTAGTTCGCAGTAGGCAAAACTTAGGGAGCGACAACTTAGGTGGTATTCAAGCCTTTTTAACATCGTTTACCTTTGATCGACTCCCGAGATCAGCAGCCACAGGCTCTTGTTCACAGTAAAAGTAATGTTAAGTATTTGATTTTAAACAATACTGATTTATGATCAGTGGCCATGGATTGGATAACAAAAGCAGGGACTAGGCTTCTTTTGTCAAATAACAAAACCTCCCGCCTGCTCCAACCCATTGTAAATAAACAAGAATAATGTTGGCTTAATCATTTTTGACCCTGAACAAGGGGCCAAAGTGTTATAAAGCCTTAGGCTTTTGAATTAACTGTTATGTGCCAGAGAGGGTAAGTAGTTGATACCGACCGAATGCAAGATGGAAGACTTGTCGAGCCTGGAGAAGCTTCAGCCAAATATGATATTGAATCTAGTATTTAGCAGGGTCGACGCAAATTTCGAGAGAAAGACTACGGTATACAGAAAAATTATTGTTCGATTAATAGACAAGGCACTGGATGAGTACAATGAGGCGCGAAGCCTTATTGTCAACCAAATTCTAGAGGGAAAGCGTTCAAATGACGATATGAGGAAAAAAGGACGTGTGATTTACATGCTTAAATTTGTCGATCATATGGAAAACCTCATTGGAACACTACGTCGGATACTTAGGCTATTTGAAAAGTTAAAAGGGAATACCCAAGGGTTGGCTTTCCCGAGAGCAATAAGAAGACAAATAGAATCATTATCCACTCCCTTGGTTGAATTGAGGAATACTATAGAGCATGTTGAGGAGGCCATACAAAAAGATGAGATAAAGGAGGACGAACCTGTAATGATAAAGATTACAAAAGATCAAGGTGGAGTAGAAGTTGGAAGTAATACCATTAGTTTTTTTGAAATAAGCATTCTGATCAAGAAGCTTCATGGGTTGGGACAAGACTTAGTCAGTTGGAGAGTTAGTGACAGCTTGGCGGAGAAAAATAGCACATAACAAGGTGCTTGTTCGGACGCAAACTACGCTGCGCTTCATCTACGCCGCACAGCTTTAACGTTATGGCAACGGCCATTAATCCTCTGGCCTTTCACCGTCTGACCGTATCTCACCCGTAAACTCCGGCTGACGCCTTTCACGCATGGCATTTAGGCCTTCCAGCAGATCTTTTGATTGGCGACAATTTTGCACAATGGTTTGAGCATTCTCGGCACATTCTTCGGTATATAAGCTGCCTTCCACCATTTGGTCACAGATTTGCTTCATGCCTGTTACCGCCAATGGTGCTAATTTACTCAGATTTTCAGCCATTTGCTCCGCGGTTTCAGTGAGCTCATCCCTTTCAACCAAATGGGTTAGGTAACCTCCTGATAACAGGGTTTCAGCATCTAAAGTTTCTGCTGCCATCAATAATCGTTTTGCTGTATTCACACCCAAACGCTGGATATAACGCTGGATGCCATTGATGGGGTAACAAAGCCCAAAACGGGCTGCTGGTATTTGTACTGTCATGCCCTTTACCCCAATTCGAAAATCACAACAGAGGGAAATTTCTGCGCCACCACCAAAGGCACTGCCATTCATGGCACAGATTGTTGGGATCTTAATTTTCGCAAGCCTGTCCGTAAGCTTCTGAAAAAGGTCTTCGATGGCGCCATCGCCTTCCAATTCAGCGAGTGAAACACCTGCACAGAATGTTTTTGGGCCATTGCCGGTAATAACCAAAACCCTGAGCTCCGGCCTAGTTTCTACGCACTCTAAATGGGATAAGAACAGCTCAATATCATTTGCTGAAAGAGAATTATGCTTCTGGGGGTTATTGAGGGTAATGGATGCAATTGCCCCTTTAAGGATCAGGCTAATAGCTCCGTTAATATCACTCATCAATTTACCCTTAGAAAGGAACCTTGGAAATATCTGATTGGTACTCGGGCTGGAACTAGGGCTGGGTGATGACTCTTACTATTACTAATCGTACCAACTCTTGTTACCTGCCAACCCTTATTAAGAGTAACGTTTATTGATCTCTTCTACTGCGACATGATACTTCGCGCGCATTTCCTGAATATGGGTAATGTTAACTCCCAAGTCTCTCAATAAACCATCCGCAATGCTGTAAATCCAGCCATGCACTGTCAACTCCTGACCCCGTGCCCAGGCATCTTTAATGATGTTGGTTTTGCAGACATTGACCACCTGCTCCGCCACATTGAGCTCACAGACTTTATTGATCAACTCAGCACTATCTTGACCATCTTTGAGAAAGCTCTGGTGGATGTATTGCACGTCTTGAACATTGAGTAGCCAGTTATCAATAAGGCCTAATCTTTGCCGCTCAACTGAGGCTTTTACACCACCACAGCCATAGTGGCCACACACTATTACGTGCTTAACTTTTAGGTATTCTACGGCATATTGCATCACGGATAAGCAGTTTAGATCACTGTGTACAACCATGTTGGCAACGTTGCGATGAACAAATAATTCACCTGGCATCAGGCCTACAATTTCATTGGCGGGAACCCGGCTGTCGGAGCAACCAATCCATAGATATTCTGGCGCCTGCTGCTTGGAAAGCTGCTCAAAAAATGTGGGATCACTTTTCTTAACTGACTCGGCCCAAGCAACATTTTTTTTGAACAAATCTTCCACGAAGGTAACTCCTTATATTTAACTGATGGTCTGAATTAGAGGGACCAGTTTAAGGACTATTTGGGCATAAAAAAACCGGAAATTTTTTCCGGTCTTTTTAACAGCAACTAAAGGCAGATTAGAGTTTAGCTGGATTGGTATGGCGGATATCCCGACCCTGAACCAGATATACAATATGCTCACATATATTCTTGGCATGATCTCCTACACGCTCCAAGGAACGGAGCGCCCATAGAATATTCATGGAGCGGGAAATACTGCGCGGGTCTTCCATCATATAAGTGATCATTTCCCTCAAGGCTGTTTTGTAATCCATATCCACTTCTCGATCTTCATGCATCGTGGCAATCGCTGCCTCTGCATCGAACCGAGAAAATGCATCGAGGGAATCATCAAGCATTTTTCTTACGCAGTTACCAATATGACGTACTTCCATATAACCGCGTGGGGCATTACCTTCTTCAGATAACTTAATGGCCATCTTGGCAATTTTCTGGGCTTCATCACCAATACGCTCAAGGTCACGGATGGTCTTTGTCACCGCAATGACCAAGCGCAGATCCGTAGCCGCTGGCTGTCGACGGGCAATCAGCGTAATACAGGTTTCATCGATGTCCATTTCCATTTCGTCAATTTGTGATTCAACCTCAATCACACGCTCAGCTAACCCACTATCGGCATCTTCCAGAGCACGGATTGCATCACCCACTTGTTTTTCTACCAGTCCACCCATTTCGAGCATACTGGTTTTAATCTCTTCAAGGTCTTCGTTAAATTGCCTTGAGATATGTTGATCCAGATTTAACTTATCCATTAAGTGTTCCTCTTTATATTCCGCTGGTTCTCTGGCTAGGTTCTTTGCTTAAGTTCTCTTGTCAGCTTCTTTGCTTAACCAAAGCGTCCGGTAATATAGGCTTCTGTGAGTTGATGTTCAGGCGCTGTAAACACCTTTTCCGTCTCGTTCACTTCAACAAGGCGACCTAAGTGGAAATAAGCTGTACGGTGGGAAACCCTTGCTGCTTGCTGCATAGAATGCGTCACGATGGCAATGGTGTAGTTCTGAGATAGTTCTGCAATTAGCTCTTCAATTTTGGCTGTAGCAATAGGGTCCAATGCAGAACAGGGCTCATCCATCAGAATAACCTCTGGACTAATGGCAATGGCACGGGCAATACAAAGCCGTTGCTGCTGACCACCCGATAGTCCTGTACCAGGCTGATCCAAACGATCTTTTGCTTCTGTCCACAACCCGGCGCGAGTCAAGCTGGTCTCAACAATCTCATCTAATTCAGCCCTACGACTGGCCAAACCATGTAAACGGGGGCCATAGGCTACGTTATCGTAGATAGATTTTGGGAACGGGTTTGGCTTCTGAAACACCATACCTACTCTGGCACGAAGAGCAACGGGGTCCATTTTATTGGAATAAATATCTTCCCCATCCAGTGTCAGCTGACCAGTTACCTTGCAACTTTCAACGGTATCATTCATCCGATTGATACTACGGAGAAAAGTAGACTTACCGCAGCCTGATGGGCCAATCATAGCGATCACTTCATGCTGACCGACATCAACATTAACGTTAAAAATTGCCTGTTTGTCACCATAAAAAACATCCACATTACGCATGGACATTTTTGAGCTTTCCAACAATGGAGTCCCTACGGTCTGTTTGGGATACTCGATCCCGTCTATATTTTCTTGCTCTGGTTGTACTAAACCTGTAGGCATTTCTACTGCTATATCCGTAACCATCTTGTTCACCATTATCCCCTTTTTGACCCTTACTACCAACGACGCTCAAGTCGCTTACGAAGGACCACTGCCAGGGTGTTCATTAATATCAAAAAGGCCAGCAATACCATAATGGCTGCCGAGGTTTTCTCTACAAAGGCCCGCTCAGGGCTGTCAGCCCAAAGGAAAATCTGTACCGGTAAAACGGTAGCAGGGTCAGTAAAACCACCTGGAACATCCACAATAAACGCCACCATACCAATCATTAGCAGTGGCGCTGTTTCTCCTAACGCTTGAGCCATACCAATAATGGCACCGGTTAACATACCGGGCATGGCCAAGGGTAAAACATGATGAAGGACGACTTGCATGGGTGAGGCACCCACTCCAATCGCTGCATCTCGAATGGAAGGAGGAACCGCCTTAATTGCTGCCCGGCTGGAGATGATAATTGTTGGTAATGTCATTAATGTCAGTACCAAACCACCCACCACAGGAACAGAGCGGGGTACATGGAAGAAATTAATAAAGATGGCCAGACCCAACAGACCAAAAATAATGGAGGGTACAGCTGCCAGGTTATTAATATTTACCTCAATCAGGTCTGTCCAGCGATTCCGTGGAGCAAATTCCTCAAGATAAACCGCTGCAGCAACACCAATGGGGAAAGAAAGGCCCAGAGTAATAATTAAAGTAAACAGTGAACCCATAGCTGCACCACGAATACCGGCCAACTCTGGCTCGCGGGAATCGCCCTGGGTAAAGAAATTGCGATTTACACGCATTTCTACATCGTTCGACTCTACTAATTGATCCACCCAGCCTTGGCGCTGCTCACTCATTCGCCCGGTAAAAGCGCCGGCATCACTACCAATACTTTTGTAATAGGTGTCGATATCATCATCAGCTACCAACCACAGGGTTTCTGTTTGATTCAATAATTCAGGATTGACTATTAATCTGTCACGTAAGGTATAACCTGCACCATTACTAATCAGGCCATATAAATCACGTTTCGCCTTACGGCCAGAAACATCAGCAAAACGACTTTTTAATGCCTTTTTTACTACCCCGTGAAAATCTGCCAGTGCTAGTTGCTGGGAGTCATTAACATCTGTAATTCCCAGGATACTAGCATCATAGATTACTTCTAACTGTATATAGGTTTGCCCAAAAGCCTTATAACCCTTACTGATAATATCGGTAAACAATATCACGACACACAGCAAACCAAAGGCTATCGCCGCATAACCGCACATCTGAAAACGTTTTTCTGCCCGATAACGTTTTGCCAGACTGCTCTGAATTTGCTCTGCGCGAGATTTATTTAAATCAGTCATACTGTTCTCGATATTTCTTCACGACACGCAGAGCAACAAAGTTAAGCACTAACGTGACAACAAATAACATTAAGCCTAATGCGAAGGCCGCAAGGGTTTTCGGACTATCAAATTCTTGGTCACCCACAAGTAGAGTAACAATCTGTACAGTCACTGTAGTTACCGTATCCAGTGGATTAGCTGTCATTTTTGCCGCCAACCCTGCAGCCATCACCACAATCATGGTTTCACCGATGGCACGGGAGACTGCCAGTAAAACACCCCCCACAATCCCGGGTAGTGCTGCGGGAAATATCACTTTTTTAATGGTTTCAGAGCGGGTTGCACCCAAGCCTAAAGAACCATCGCGTAAGCTCTGGGGCACGGCATTAATTACATCATCAGCCAACGAAGAGATGAATGGGATAATCATCACCCCCATAACGAGACCAGCAGCCAGTGCACTCTCGGACGAGACCTGTAAGCCAAAACCTTCACCGGTCTGACGAATAAATGGGGCCACTGTAAGCGCAGCAAAAAAACCATATACAACAGTAGGAATACCAGCCAAAACTTCGAGCGTAGGCTTAGCAAAACCCCGCATCCTAGGGCTAGCATATTCAGCTAAATAAATGGCCGACATTAATCCAACGGGTACTGCTACAACCATAGCGATAAATGAAATAAGCAGCGTACCCACAAATAATGGAATGGCGCCAAAGCTACCAGATGAGCCAACCTGATCACTACGGATAGCCATTTGTGGGCTCCACTCGGTACCAAACAAAAACTCTGTTGCAGGTACTGCCTGGAAAAACCGGAAAGATTCAAATAAGATTGAGAGTAAAATACCAAGGGTGGTAAAAATCGCCACACAGGCACAGCTCAGCAAAATACCTCGGAATACTCGCTCTACCTGCTGTCTGGCACGAAGTATTGGGGAAACCTTCACCCAGCCCCAACCCATACCTAATACAGACAGAGATAACACTGCAGCTGTTACCAGATTGGCACCCGTGCTGCGGAGGCCACGCAAAGATTCTGCCGCGGCAACCAATGCAGGCTCAGAAGCCTCGGCGCTAAGTGCTCCACTAGCAATATTTTCAATGCTATTCAGTAATAAATTGTGTTCAGCGGCAGAGGTTGGCTGGAGACTTTCAGGTAAACCACTAATAAGGAAAGAGCTAATGATTGGCTCATCGAACAATAGCCACGCAACCAGTAAAAGTAATGAGGGTAATGCGCACCAGATTGCTGCCCGCATGCCATAAAAGAATGGCAATGAATGCAAATGTCGAATTCCGCCTAAGGATTGTGCCTGTGATACAGAGCGGCTCCTTGCCATGTAGTAGGCAACGGCACTGAGTATAAGCAGTACGATTAATAAGTTGGCAGTTTGCATTGTTATTTACCTAGGCCCATCCACAGTACTTCTAATTTATTGCCCCCAAAAGGGTAGGGCCCAACAACTGCTGAAATTGTCAGGCCCTAACTTATAACGGCAAAGTGGGGGATACCGCTACGAGTTGAACTTATTAAAGTCCTTCGCCAGTCATTGACTGTTTGTTCTTAATGGCAGAGGCAAACTGAGCACGTAACTCAGCTGGCATTGGGATCATGCCTTTATCTGCCAGGTAACCTTCTTCACCCCAAGCTTTCTCACTACTGAACTCTGCCAGATAGCCTTCGATGCCAGGAACTACACCCATGTGCGCCTTTTTAACATAAAAGTACAGTGGGCGGGAGATAGGGTAAGACTTGTTAGCAATGGTTTCAAACTCTGGTTCTACGCCTTCTACGATTGAACCTTGAACTTTATCACTATTTTGATCCAAGAATGAGAAGCCAAAGATACCCAAAGCATTAGGGTTTGCTTCCAATTTTTGAACGATCAGGTTGTCGTTCTCACCTGCTTCAATATAGTGGCCATCTTCACGAATAGCGTGAGCTACAGCTTTAAATACTTTTTTGCCTTTTTTGTTAAAGGCGCTTGCGGGGATGCCCAGCTTAGCCATCAATGCTTTGATCTCGTCTGCATCTTTTGATTTACGCAATGCTTTCAGGTCAGCAAATTTCTTTGCACCACCTTCCATTCCCAATTCAGAGAATGCATCACGGGTACCAGAAGTAGGGGGTGGCCCCAACACTTCAATTTTAGTATCAGGCAATGCTGAATTTACGTCTTTCCATGTTTTGTTTGGGTTGGCGATCAATTTGCCGTCTGGGCCAGGAACCTGTAAAGCCAAGGCAAGGAATAAATCCTTACGTGTCAGCTTCATTGGTGCTTTAGCCTTAGAGTTA
>Ga0181596_10005156_pt1 | contig 11540 bp, 6 predicted proteins | sample 041ome_6_FD_148655 | JGI IMG/M metagenome (GOLD analysis project Ga0181596, IMG submission 148655) | Coastal salt marsh microbial communities from the Groves Creek Marsh, Skidaway Island, Georgia - 041402US metaG (spades assembly) | ecosystem: Environmental > Aquatic > Marine > Intertidal zone >... | reverse complement strand
GCGAATACGATGAATTCACCCCCGGACGGACAACAACAGCAGCAGCATCGGCTGAGGAGCGTGGCACCGCCGCCGCCGCCACCACTTTCGACGACGACGAGGACGACGACGACGACAGCAACAGCAACAGCCACTCCTGGTCTTTCTCAAGCTCAAGCGTATCAGTCGCATCCAACTGCGAGTTACCACCAACAGCACCAACCAACTTCGATTCCTCAACGGACGACTTCTCCTTCCTCTGCACCGTTTGTTCTGACGCCGGCGTCGGAAACGCCGAAAGAGCAGCTCGGGAGAGTCACGTTTCAGTCGACGTCTCTGGAGAAAGTCAACTCGGAGTTGTTCTCGCTGACGTACGGGGCGTTTCTCGTGCAGTTGTTGAGAGATGCGAGTGGGGACGCCGAGCACGTGAATGCGAAGTTACGGGCGATCGGGAAATCAATCGGGAATCGATTGATCGAGGAATATTTGGCGAAAATGATGAATATTAGTGGGAATATTAGTGGTAGCGGTGGTGGTAACAACACGGCGGATTCGTGTAAAACGTTTCGAGAGGTTATGGAGAATGTGGCGTTTGTCGGTTTTCGGATGTTTCTCAACGCGCGGTGTCGACTGGTCGATTGGAGCAGCGGCGGTAATACTACTACTACCGCCAACACGAACAACAGTAATCGCGACGACAATAATAATAAGAAGAATAGCAGCAATGATAGCGAGAGTAATAATGATAATAGCGTAACGTTAGCGATCGAGGATCTCTCCTTGGCGGATTTTGTGGAGTTGCCGGAAAAATATACGAATAGTTTATCCTATTGCGAGATTGTGTGCGGTGTTGTTGAAGGCGCTTTGGAATCCGTCAACGTGAGAGTGAAAGTGCACTTTGTTAAAGACGGGCTGAGGAGCGATCTATCGTCCAGTTACGTCGGCCAAACGCAAGAAAGTGATAGGGTGGTGAAGCATTGCAAGTTTGCGTTGCGAGTGACGTCGTTAGGACCGATCGAGGACGAACCGTATCCGTTCAAAGATGACGATTAATATCGTTTAACAAAATATATTTACAAATACATGCACAAGCAACAACAATTCAAGGCGTCGTTTTTTTATTTCCTGTTTGTATCACGCGCGTGCGTTCTTTTCCAATCGAATACGTTCGTTTACCTCTTGCGTGATGTCTGTTATATTCACGACAATCACGTGAAACGGGGTTAAATTTTTCGGCAGTCGCTCAGACGCGTCATTCAATTCGTCTCCGTTTTCGTCGTCTGAGGTGGTGCTTTGCGCCCTAGGCGTCAAAGGCGGTGACGGAGCCGAGTTCTTCGCGTCGTTGTTTTGCACCCGCCGAAACGTTGATGTTTTCCTCGAAAGCTCTACGCGGATATGGCGAGAGGAAGTTTGCGTCTTGTTCTTCTCGTTTCCCTCGTCTCCTTCCTGCTCGGTGGAAGCTATTGGTATTCTCACGGAAAACTCTTTCAAAATCGAAAATTCTCTGCCAAAGTCTCTCTTATTCATTTTCCCGGTTTCCTTGTTCTTTTCGCCGTTTTCATCGCTTAAAATCTCCTCGAAAAACTCATCGACGCTCCCCTCGCCTGAGTTTGGTTTGATCTGACCGCTTGCGCTCGCTTCGGAAAATATCTCGTACAAGGACTCGCCTGCGAATTTTTTCTCCTTCGAAAACCCCAAGAGTGTTTTCGTCGCTTCGTTGGCGTAAACGATCGACATCGCCGCGTCGAGTTCCTCTTCGTCGTCGTCCATATTTTCCGAGTCTTCGTGATTGTATGTGTACTCTTCTGGAACGGGTTCTTCCTCTTCTTCGTATTCTTCTTCGTATTCTTTCTCATCTTCTTTCTCTCCTTTACCCACCGAGCCGAGACTGACCAACATAAATCCTGCATTGCTATCGTCAATCGCGTCCATAAAATACATCTGCATCGCCGTCTTCTCGATCGTTTTTGCGCACGCTTTCGCGCATCGAGTCAACAAACCCAAATCTTCCGGGGACATGTCGTGTCTCGGCTTCGTATCTAAAACGCAAAACGATCCAAAACGCACGCCTCGGACGATTATCGGTGCTCCAGCGTAGAACCGTAGATGCGATGGTCCCAAAACTAAATCGTTTGTTTGAAATCGGAAATCTTGCATCGCATCTTCCACGAGCAGCACTTTCGGTTCTTTCGGTAAAAGCGTCCACGCGCAGAAACTGCTGTTCCTATTCGTCTCCGTCGCATTTATCCCGAGGTTTGCTTTAAATACTTGCCTATTGCTATCTAGGATAGAGACTAAACACATCGGCACGCTCAATGCCGTCGCACAAATCGACGTTAACAAATCAAAGTATTCGTTCGCGTCTTTGTTCTCGACGTCTAAAATCCCGCTCGCTCTCACCGCGAACAACCGCTCCTTCTCGTTTCGCGGTTTCGGCGCTCCGGAATACAAAACTCCATCACCATCGACGATTACGTACGGTGAATTTCGGTATCCGTTATCTACGATATCTAAATCTGTCATCACGTCCGCCAACGCGGCTTCCTCCACCACTTTTCTCATCTTCGCGCGGTTTTGCTGCGCTTTCGATCCCAACGTGTGCACATTTTTGGAGAAGGTTGGAACTTCGTTTTTACTCGTTTCGGGAGCGGCTAAGGTGTTCGAATTGATGTTATTGTTCGCGTCTGCTACTTTTTTGCGTCGTCGCTCTTCTGACACGCCTTCGTCGTTTGCGCGGTGCATCTCACGCGCGCTCGTCGGTTCGTAGACGCAATCGTCGTCGTCCGCGTCGCCACCGATATCGTTATCCCCACCACGTAAGCATATCTCTTCTTCCACGCTTTCCAACCGTTCCCCCTCGCCGCGATTGTCGTCGTCGTCGTCGTCGTCGTCGCGAAGGCATTTTTGCTCCATGGAGAGAGGCGGTATTACCCACGCGCGCGTTCAAATCGTTCTTTGTTGCGTTAGTATCGCGCGCGCGCGTGCGTGCGCATTTCTTTACAATGAGGGGATAAGTTCAGTTTAATTACAGGTTTTAACGGTGACCGGGTGGATGCTTCTCAAAAAATACGCGCGAAAGCGCAACAAACGAAACGAAGAAAACAAACCGCTCGTCTAAGATTGTATATTATATTAAAAGTGCACTTATTTATATACATATGTATATGCATATGTATTCGTTAAATGTACCCGAGACGTCTGCGAATAGTTGCAGGGAAGAACATGCGTATGATGCCTTCGCCGTTGACGATGGGAACGATGATTTGCGTAGCGCCGCTCAACACTTTTAAGCCTTCCCAGCAACGCTCGGGAGTCGGTAACGGAACGAGTAAACGGCCCATACCGAATACCGCGACGGCAAAAAAATGCGTGACTAAGTTCAGAGGGTTTGGATCTAATCCAGAGAGTAAAGCGATGGGACCTCGAGCGTACCCGCCGCCTAGTTTGAGGTATTGGAAGCACGCCTTGCGCATCTCTTCCATTCCGGAGTTCTCCGATTTCGTAAAGACTTTGTACAAAGCGTTGGCCAAGGTGTTGATGGTTAACGCCGGTCGCGTTCGGTGCGCGTAAAACTCGTCGACAGCTTTTTGGATGCCGGAGACGTTGTACGCGTCCGATTGGCCGTCGCGGAAAGACGGACCCAACGGTTCCAACGTCGATTTGAAGGTGGCGATGTCGCTCAACGCGACAGTCATGCCACCCCCGGTCAACGGATGTCGCATGTTGAACGAATCTCCGAGCAAAACAGCTCCTTTCGTTCGTTTCGGATTTGCTGGCATCGTTTTGTTCGGCATCGCTTTAAAATCGCCGCGTTCGACGGCGATTTTCAGGTAGGGTTGCACCCGCTTGGGAACTTGCGGTAAAATTTTCTCCAAGACGTATTTCGCCATCGACCCGTCTTTGACGCGTGGCATTTTCACGTGCGAGGGAATATCCACCAAACATCGAACTTCTTTCGAGGAGATCGGGTAGAATAACACCGGCGATGGGTCGCCTAAGACCACGTGACCTTGATTCGCGTTTTCTCCTAAAATTTCGCTCGGCGCCCCGTCTAAAATCAACCCGACAAAGTGAGACGGGTGATCAATCTTATTATCCGCTAATTTCTTCCTCAGGGAGGAGAAGTGCCCATCGCACACGATCGTCAACGGCGCGTAGGACGTGAATCTCTTCGGTGGTTCTTTCCCTGCGACCAATTGCCCGTTCACCCACTCGTCGCCCCCGATGTCGTACGCGATCCCAGCCACGCCGCCGTCGTTCGCCTCATCGTTCCACATCCCTCCATTTTCTTTCACTAAAAATTTAACCGTACCTTCTCTCAACGTGACGTTTTTATTCGCGTACGCTTTTCTTCTCAACTGTTGCACGAACCTTCCGTTATGAAACGACCTCCCGGCGATGTCTTCGTTCAGCGATTGCTCGTCCAGCGGATACATCATCGTCGCCTCTTCCCCGTCTTTATACATGGTATACCCGTACACTTTCTGCGCGTCGATGTTCTCCACGCACGACTCTAACCCCAACTCTTTCAATTTCTTATACCCCCCGGGTTGTAACAACTCCCCGACGATTCTCTCCGGCGTCGACGTGTCCCGTTCCACGCACAACACTTTCCTCCCTTCGTTGCCTAAAACGCACGCCAAAGACGCACCCGCGACGCCGGCGCCGACGATGATCACGTCCCACTTCTGGTCTCGCTCGTCCGCGGATGACGGGAGCGTGAACGTGAATTCGTTCTTTTTCGGCGGCACGTACCCTCCGTTATTCGTCGTCGTCTTCTTTGACGACGCGAGAGGCGGTTTCCCGAACGTGGTGTCGTCGTCATCCACGGACGACGATGCCTTCTTAAACGAGGAAGCCACGCGTTTGAACGCGCCCATTGTTATCGCGATGATAAAAACGCGATCGTCGTTCGAGAGAAAAGACGAGACTACGACGCCGTATCAACGCTTCGCAATCTTTCAAACGCTCTCTCTCTCACACACACACACTCACTCTGTGAAGATCTCAAAGCGAATATCTCCTCCGCGCGTTTTGTTTCGAGAGATTAGAATAGAGCTTTTGAAAAAAAACGTCGTCTTTATCTGATATCTAAAAAAAATTGTCAGGGTGTCCAACCCTATGGATATGTATATCGAATGCTCTTCGTGTTGTTTTCGCGAGTAAAATTGACACGAGAGAGGAAGAAAAGCGCTGAAAAATGCGTATAGAATAAATCATGGTGTAATAAATCAGTACATAAACACAACGCGACAATACTCTCTCAAAACCTCTACGGCATTGCGAGGAGGACGCAACAAACGATTTGAAGCGCGAAAAAGTAGAACGTTTTTTGACGTTCCGAAGAGAAGGCGCGAGGTACGGCCGGCGAAATCAAGGAGCTCACCGGTGGAGGACTCGGTGGAGGACTCGGCGGAGGCGCGAGTTTCACGACGGTAGTCGGCGCTTTGATAGAAGTGGCGGCGACAGTCAAACCAGCTTGTCCGTCGAGCGCCGCTATCAAATTTGTCGCGTCTTCGGTAACCAATTTTGCCTCGACGTCGGCGAGGGCGTCGAACGCGGTCGTTTCGACTTTAAAATCAATTTGGACGGCGTTGGTCGTCTCGGTTAACTTTCGTCGAGTCCGCGCGCCACTAAAAACAACGTCGGTGATGTCAGTTATGGTGATGCGCTTGACTTCAACAGCCAAGTACGAAGCCATGCCCTCGACAAAGGCGGTCTTTTGCGCGTCTACGAATGTCGCAACGGAATAGCCGGAGAGTTCCAACGAAGCTTCTATCGCTGCAATGGAATCGAGATTGCACACCGCGGTACTTACAATCTTGCCTGCAGAGCACGAGGTTGTTCCGGAAAGGGTGTATCCAGATTTGCAACTGAAGGTACACGTTTTGCCGTGCGAGAATAACTCGTCGCAGTCACCGATACTTCCGTTTGCCGGAATACTCTCACTCGCGTCGCACATTTGCGTATTCGTGATGGCACCGTTATCGTAATCCAACATTGCAGGGGAGATGCAGGCGCCTGCGCCGTCGCATACTTTTGAGAAAATACCAGAAATAGTATCCGTTGGTGTGTCTGAGCACGGGGAACCCTTCGTTGATTCATAGTAATTCACACCGTAATAGCCTTCGAGATAGCACGGTTCGTTTTCTCTTTGTGGGTACCCAACTCTGCATTCATTTTTATAGCATCCACCCGTGCTCGAATCAACTGTGCAAATTGTACCGTACGGTTTCCAGTAATCGCGCGAATCGCACGATTTCGAAGCGCCATCGCATGTTTCTGCGACATCGCATCCACCTTCAGCGGCGGCTCTGCACACGACATCCTTCGCCGCGATGGTGCACTCGTCCGTGCAACAGCCGTCGTGGTAGCTCGAACATGATTTACCGGTTTTCAGTTTACACGTGGACGCATCGCAACAGTTTTGTTCATTAGCACCGTAATATAATGTGTTCGTGCAATCGTTACCGTAACAATCGCACTCTTCACCTTCTTCAACGATTCCGTTGCCGCAAACTTTGCTGTTTCCTTGCGTCAAGCACGACTTCATGCCTTCAATTACATTGTTGTATACTTCGATCGAGCACGTCGACCATTGCGTTTCGAGTTCCGCACCCGCCATTGCAGCCATGATTAATCCCGCAGGAGGACAATCTGCTGTGCCATACTCATCTTGGCCATCGTGCGGGAATCCAAGGTTGTGACCAATTTCGTGCGCCACGGTTGCTGCGCTGTATCGTAAGGTATTCGTATACCTAACTTCGTTTATGTTATACGGCCAATAACTGCAAATCTGACTCAAATACGCCAAACCGATGGTACCTCCGTCGAAATCGTGCCCAGACAGTACGGAAATAACGTCCGCGCCATTGAAGAAACTTGCGTCTACTTCTGTTACTTCTGTTCGTCCCCAAGTGGAGACTTGGTCCAAAAAATTATCTGAGTTGACCTCTTCGTCCGTTTCGCAATAGTCGCAATCTCCGGTAGCAAGCGTCGAATGCGTCCACGGCTCATCCGTACCAAGATTACCGCTCGAAACAGTATTTCCTTGGTTGGCGCTGAAAATACCGAATCCACTCACCACCACGTCCAATTCGACATCAAACACGTCTTCGTAAAGCGCGTTGACGAAATTCATCACGGCCAACGAATCCATCACGCAATCCAAATCCGTCTTCCCGGTCCCGGCATTTATGTAATCTTCGGAGCGCTTCTTATCGATGATAACGTACGTTTCCAACTTTGCAGTCCAGTCGCTGGTTTGCAAACTTCGTCTCATTCGTTTCTTGTGTCCGTGATCTGCGGTGTCCGTAGAGGATGGTTTATAAACCACCTTGTCGAATCTCGTCCCGTCGATGTTGCTGTCGAGTTCGTCTTCCGCGCGAAACGCGATGAAATACGTCGATCGCAGCTGTCTACTCAAACTGCTTTTATCACCCGTTGCGTTCGATTCGTCATCGTCGTCGTTTTGCAAAAGCGCGCGTCTACGACGTCGCATCTTTTCCTGCGCCACGTCAGTGGCAAAATCCGCGTGCGGCAACGCGAGGGAAATACTCGCGTTCTTCGCCACTACGTTCAAGTGCGCGTGAGCGCCCGGGCATAAATTTCCAGACGCGATGTTATTCGCATTTTTCGCAGCCGACAAAGACGAGGAGGAGACCACCGTCTTGCCGTCGTAAAAGCACGTCTTCTCGCGTTCCACCTCGTTCGTCAACTGCCAATCGACTGATTTTTGATTCCCGTTCAACGCGTCCACGAACAAATCTCCATTCTTTAAAAATTTCGACGAGGATGGCTCCACGAGCACTCGAAAATCAGTTCCGAACGCCGTGAACTCCACCGCGGTAATCCTTTCGCCGTCCGACGACGAAGAAGAAGAAGAACTTCTTCCTCCAGTTGTCGTCGTTGTTTCCACTTTAGAAAACGTGACGATCTCGTACGCGCTCAGGGAAGTCTTCGCCGGCGACTCAAACGCCGTCGCGGTTAAAGTAATGGTTGTTACATACAATAAAAAGGTCGAGATGAAGAAGAAGAAATTGGAACGCATTCCGCTTTTTCTTCTCACCGAGCGCTTCTTCTTCTCGATAAAAGCATCATCGGTCGTAATCGTCATGATTATTATTCGTCTCTCTCTGTCTCTCTCTGTCTCTTCTTTCTCTCACACACACACGCGCACGAGTAATTCAATACAAATAATAACAAGAAGAAGAAGCACAAAGGTCCCCCCCGTTGGAGGTTTTTAGGTTAAATGAGGGACTATGAAAGGAAAATATCTCCGAAAAGAAAAACGTTTAGGGTTTCACTTCTGAAAAAAAAGGAAGAGCGCTTTTTGTTCTACGCGTGTGAATCATTACTTCGCCGCCACCTTTGCAAAGAGAGAAAGAGAGAACAAGAGAGAACAGCAGTCGGCGTAATCGCGAGCGAACCTTCTCTCGTTCTGTGGTTGAGAAGATAGCTTTAGGAGCGTTCGTTCGTTCAAAGCCCACTGCTCGTAATGTTTGACGACGATGGAAGCTCCTCTTCTTCGTCCTCGTCTTCGTCTTCAGAAGAAGAAGAAAAGAAGAAAAAGACGAGGAAGAAGGACACGCTGAAAATCAATGAAAAGTTTGCGAAGCGCTTCGAGCACAACGAGCGACGGAAAGAGGAACACCGACTGAAGGAGAAAGTCGGACGAGAGTATTTGCTGAAAGGCATGATGATGAAGCAAAAGAAGAGCGGCGATGGGGGGTCCGGCGGGGAGAGCGGCGATGAAATGAGCAGCAGCAGCAGTTCCAGTAGCAGCGACGAAGGCGATATTCCAGAGACGAAAGAGAAGCAGTTCTTGGAGGTGTTGACAAAGTTGAAGAATAAGGATCCGGCGGTGTACGACCCGGACGCGAAGTTGTACGAATCCTCCTCCGAGTCTGATGAATCCGAGTCGGATTCCGACGACAAAAAGAAGAAGAAGAAGAAGAAGATGACACTGCGCGAAGTTCAAGCGAGAGACTTGCTCGAAGGCGGCGCCAAGGCGTATGAATCGGACGACGATGACGACGACGACGATGGATTAGGCAAACGAAACAAAGATGCCGGACCATCTTACGTGGAAGAGCAAGAAGCGTTGAAAAAAGCGTTTAAAAGTGCCGCCGATAATAGCAGCAGTAGCAGTAGCAGCGGGGATACGGATTCAGACGAGGATAAAGAAGACATCGGAGGATTGGTGGTGAAGAAACGCGCCGAGAAATTCGACAACGACAACAACAACGCTGAAGAGGAGAATAAGAAAAAGTTAGCCGAGGTTTTAAAAGACGAGGACGAGTTTTTGAAAGATTACATAGTCAATCGCAAGTGGACGGATGTCAACGCCGATCGAACGAACGGAGATTCAGATGATTCTTCCGAGGAAGATTTGGAAAGACAAGAACAATTTGAACACGAGTATAACTTCCGATTCGAAGAGCCAGGAGGAACGTCTATTCGATCGCACGCGAGAAACATCGACGGGACACTTCGTCGTGAAGACACGCGTCGTCGCGATAAGAGACAAAGCGTGAAAGAGAGGAAACAAACGGAGCGGCAAAAGTTAATGGAAGAGGTCAAACGCTTGAAAAACTTGAAGAGAGAAGAGATTCGTAAAAAAGTCGATTTAATCTCAAAAATCGGTGGTATTTCCGGCGCCGACGCAGCTAAGATTGCCGATTTAACCGCTGAATTTGATCCAGACGCGCACGATAGGGTGATGCGAGAATTTTACGAGAGTAGAGAGAACGACGAGGCTTATCAAGAGTTGGAGGACGAAGACGGGAACCCGATTAAACCAGAGTTTGACGATGATTTAGAGGACGAGTTGAAAGTGTTGATGAAAGCACCGGAGGAGGCCAACGCGAGGGAAAACGAACGCTTTGAGAAGATTCGGAAGAGTATGGCGAAAGTGGACGCTAAATTGCAAGCTGAGAAGGATTTATTAGACGGAGATGATGATGATGATGATAGCGACGACGACGACGACGAAGGAGGAGAGCGAGATGGAGGCGAAGGTGATGAAGGAGACGAAGACGAGGAAGACGAGGAGCAAAGACAAGAAAACGTGTACTCCAAACGCGCCTTGAAGAGATGGAAGAAAGAATTGCAACAGAAGATGGATGAGTTTTACTCTCTCGATTACGAGGATTTCGTCGACGGTTTACCGACACGGTTTCAGTACAAAGAAGTCGCGCCGTCCAATTACGGCTTGACCACGCGAGAAATTCTCACCTTGGACGATAAGGACTTGAACCAGATCGTCAGTTTGAAGAAACTCGCGCCGTACAGAGAAGACGAAGGGTTCTTGAGCGCCAAAAACCGCGCGAGAGCGCGCGAGTTAGCCGAGAAGTTCTTGAAGAAGAAGAGGGAAGAAGAGAAGAGAGGAGGTAAAAAGCGCAAAAATAAAGACGAAGGAGATAAAGACGACGACGACGACGAAAAAGAAGCGCGCATGGCATCGTACGCTGCTTCCGCGTGGGGTAAACGAAACAAGTCTTCTAGTAAGAACGAAAATGGAGTGGATCCAAATGCTGCTCCGTTGGATACTCGGTCTCGCAACGCCAAGAAAAATGCCAAGAAGCGCGCAAAAAAGAAAGCGATGCAGATGGGGCAAGCGTAAAAATAGATTGACTATTAGCAAAATTTTGGTTTCAAGCAATACGGCAAATCACTACATACAACGTTTCTGTTTTCTCTCTTCATCTTTACAACGCCAGCGTTGGCTTGAAGTTCGATTGTAAAAACGCCTTCTTGCTCTTCGATCCTTTCTTCCTTTGCCCTCCGCCGTCGTTGGCTCTCTTCTTCGCGCGGCGTTCGAGTTGCTGCTCCGCTTTCTCCTCTGCTAGTTTTTTCCTCAACTTTCTCTTCTCTTTCTTGTTTCGAGTTTTCGTCGGTTGTATTTCTGTTGCGTTTGCTGTTGTTGTCGTTGTTGTTGTTGTTTTGGCGGCGGTAGCGGCCGCTTTCGCCGCTCGCGTTTCTGCGACTAGACTATTTTTTTGTTCAACACGTTCGTTCTCCTCCTCCTTTCTCTCTGGAGAGGAAGGAGAAGCAGGGTTCGCAACCTGACCTTGTTCTTCTTCTTCTTCTGTTTCTTCTTCGGATTCTTTCGCGCTGTCGTCTTTCTTTTCATCCTCTTCTTCTTCTTCTTCTTCTTCTTCTTCCTCCTCCACGCTCTCTTCGATCTTTTCCAAGCCGTAAATGGTCAGCTCGGGCAGCTTTTTAGTTTTTGCATCATCACCGTCAGCAGTTTTTCCATCGTCGGACGAAGACGACGACGATGACTTTTTCCCGGCTCGCGCGCCTCCGCAACACGCTTGGAAATCAAACATCGTTCAAAAACAAAACTATCGCTAACGCGTCGCGTGACGACGTAAAGAGAAAAAGACGAGGGAATACTCTTTTTGTGTTCTCCGTGCGCACGCGCGCCTTATTTTTTTTAAAGAAAGCTCTCGTCCTCTGTTTTTTTTTATTCCGACCTTTCACGAAAGGACCGGGTACGAGAGAGAGATATTTGCACGGCGTGCGCGCGCGGATCGTAAGGCGATGATGATGATGAT
>Ga0181596_10005151_pt1 | contig 11552 bp, 17 predicted proteins | sample 041ome_6_FD_148655 | JGI IMG/M metagenome (GOLD analysis project Ga0181596, IMG submission 148655) | Coastal salt marsh microbial communities from the Groves Creek Marsh, Skidaway Island, Georgia - 041402US metaG (spades assembly) | ecosystem: Environmental > Aquatic > Marine > Intertidal zone... | reverse complement strand
ACTAACGGTTCCCATATCCCCATCGTTGTCTACAATGCCATACTGAGCAACATTTACATCATCATTATCGATTAGAATTGTTAACTCAGTTGCATAATACTTATTATCACCATCTGTTGTCTTAGAAATAGATACTAGGTATTTAACCATTCTCCATTCATCAGCAACAAAACTGTCAATAACTGTTGTGTTTTCTATACCAGCAATCTCATGTTCATTATTACCTGAGCTGCCTAGATCTGTTGAGTTTGCTGCAAGGGTATCAATCAGGTCAATAAAATCATCGCCATCTGGTCTATCCCCAGTTTCAAACAAGGCTTTAATAGCACTAAGATCTAATTTTGGCATAATACAATTATATCATCTATCTTAAATTTAAAGGATATAGTTGTTGTAGCCTATGACAGCGACACCAATAGGTGGTGGGTTGTTTGGACCATAGTTAATAAACTTCTTGTTAGTAAACCTAACTCTGAATGGAAGTTCTTCTGTAATAACAACACGTCTTTGATTATCAATCAAAGAAGAGTTAAAGCCATTGGTTTCTTTAAATCTTCTAGCAGAAAAAGAAATATTTTTAATCTTTGTAATAGCCCTGCTACCAGTTATTTTAGAATATACATTGTTTTTAGTTACAACAAAGTCTAGTAACAGTTTACGATCATTAAATATTTTAATGCTTGCCATTACTCGGTAACGTCTTCGATGATTACCATGCTGCCCTGCGCAACAGTCCATACTCTGCTATCATCTGATAGCTGAATGTCGAAGACATCTCCTGTCTCTAGAAGATCTGACTCTGCAGCGGTAAGTGAAACAGTAAACTCTCCAGCCTCATCATCAAGATCTGGTGCTGGTGTCAAAACAACAACATCTGTTCCGTTTCTTTCAATATCCATCTTAATGGTCCAGTCGCCAACAACTAGTGGGTTCTTTTCATCATCAGTTACATAAACTTTGAAAGAAGCAGTGTCACCACGGACAACTGTCCATGTGACTTGTGGAGGGGTAACACCTACATTATAATTTCTAGCAGCCATGATACTTAATTATATCACTATTATTCTGCTACGAATGGAATCCAAGAGGTAGTTTCTTCATCCCAGGTGTATTCTTCACCATCTGTTGGATATGGTGTGGGGGCTTCCCAGCAAGCACAATCAGAATTAAGATTCCAGGACTCATATGGTTGTGGTGGTACAAAGATATCTAGATCTTCTAGGTAGCTATATCCAATTCCAGCATAATTTCCTCTGAACGGTGTACCGTCGCCAGTGTGCTGATTTGCACGGGTATTGTATGAAGTACGAACAGCTCTCAATCCTTCACGCTTAGTAGTATAGTAGGCTTCCCAATCAGAAATACCCTGAACTACCTCGTCTTCATCACGTCCGACGATAACCTCTACAACAATGTTGTCTTCATTAATAAATGCATAATGTGCCATAGTTCTCCTATTATATCATGTTAAACTTGATTGTTCCAGTACCGCCAGTGAAGCGGTAAACCCTATAACCAGAAACTGAAGGTTCGTCATAGGTTAATCCTGGATCAATTGTTAATTCTGGATAAAGATCTAGGTATTTGATAATTGCAACACCAGAGCCACCATTGCCACCAACATAATCAAGTGTTCCGTCGGCAGTCTCTCCTCCACCACCGCCACCTTTGTTTGCTGTACCATTATTTCCATTACCAGCTGATGTTGGTGCATCTCCACCACCACCTATACCACCAACTCCTGCTGAACCAGAGTTCTGCGAGCAGTAACCACCACCGCCACCACCAGCATAGTAATCAAGTGAACCAGTGATACTTGAGCCAAGTCCATCTCCACCGTCTCCACCATCATTATTATTTCCATCTTCACCAGCACCATTAGCACCACCACCAGCACCAGCAGCACGGAAGTTAGAGTTTTGTGCAACTGTTGCACCACCATCATAGCCTTGGCCAGAAACACCAGATCCACCAAGATTGGTGTCTGGGCCAACACCACCTCCACCACCAGATCCTCCATCTTGTCCAACATTATTATAGTTTCCACCACCGCCGCCTCCATCAGCTGTTATTGAGTCAAAAGAAGAGTCATTTCCAGGCTGACCAATGTTTCCAGTCACTGGTGCAGCGTCTCCTCCAGCACCAACAGTAACTTCATAAGAATCATACAAAACATTCGTTGTTCCAGACAAGAAACCACCAGCACCGCCACCTGGACCACCTGCACCAGTTCCAGCATAACCAGCACCAGCCCCACCTCCAACCAGAAGGTATTCAACAGAAATATCAGCGGTAAATGATATATCATCACTACCCCCAGTAAACTGGGTAACTTTATTATCACCAACAACACTTGTAGAATGTGTTAAACCTGGGCCAGCATTAATTGATAATGATTTTGGATATTTAAGAATAACAACACCAGAACCACCATTACCGCCAGCGGCGAGGTTTGCAGCATCATCATCAGCACCACCGCCACCACCACCAGTGTTTGCTGTTCCAGATCCTCCAACTAATCCAGCATCGCCTCCGCCACCGATACCACCAGTACCAAAATCTGCACTAGTATTTGAAAGTGCTCCTCCACCGCCACCAGCATAATAAGTTCCAGAACCAGAAGGCCATTCTAAACCACTACCACCATCTCCAGCTTGGGTAGCTGACGGAGCAGATTCGCCAGCACTACCAGCACCGCCTCCACCTCCAGCCGCACCAGGAGATAAAGTGGTATCAGCGTCACCACCATCATTACCCTGAAGAGAAGTTCCAGCACCTCCAAGTCCTCCACCACCAGTAGACGTTGCGGCTCCTCCTCCACCACCACCAGAACCACCGTCTGCTCCATCACAATCTGGGGAAGGAAGCTCACTCGCTCCACCGCCACCGCCACCTATTGCGGTAAATCCAATGGCAGAAGAGTTTGAACCATTAGCTCCAGTTACTCTGCTACCAGAGCCGACTCCACCAGCACCTACAGTTATTGTGTAGGATGGAATAACATTAGAATATAGTGATCCTGATAGAAGACCCCCAGCGCCACCGCCTCCACCTTCTCTAACTCCACCACCAGCTCCGCCACCAGCAACAACAAGATATTCTAAATTAAAAATTCCTGGCCATGTCTCATTTTCCCTAGCAGCATAAGCTTCTTTGATACCCCATCTGCCAGGGGCTACTCTAAAAGCTGGATTATTGAAAAATCCCTTATATCCACCATTTTTAGTCATTAAAAAGTCACCGTCCCTGTACCGCCAGCAAAGTCTTCATAATTTCAATTATATCATTAAAACTATTTCCATACAGCTACAGCAAGGCTAGGATTATTCCTATCTTCAGAATAGGTTACAGTAACATCAAAGTTATCTGATGTAACATCATATAGTGCTGCACCAGCCCAACTGTTACTGCCAGCAGTAGCTTCATCCCAGATTTCTGTAATACTTTGGCTATCAGTAGCAGAAAATGTTTGCGATCCAAGATTAGAGTCATTGACCCCTGTACCAGCAAGACCTACTCCACCAGCACCACCAGCGATTCCAGAAACAGTCAGAGAGCTTGCTCCAGCAGTATAAATAACACCACCATCTACTGGGTCAACACTATCCAGGTTATACAATGAGTACACACCAACACCAGCTACGTTTGGCAAAGTGCTCCAGTCAACAACAACGTCACCAGATGTTCCAGCAACACCAGTTGCGTAATAAATGTATGAGAAGCCACCAGTTCCCTGACCATAAGCAAGACTAGCTGGTTGACCTCCAATGGTAACTGAGCTAATTGCTGCGTCATTTCTACCACCAATAAACACTGCAACAACATTTCTATTAGTTGCTGTACCAAAGCTTAAACCACTATAAGTAGTAGTGGTTCCTGGGCTTTCTTCAACATACCTATCTGTATAAACAATTGATTTATCTAGAGGGGTAGTGGTAAATGATATATCATCAGTACCGCCAACAAACTGACTAATCTTGTTGTCACCAACAATGTTTGTGAAATATGTTAAACCTGGGCCAGCATCAATTGATAATAATTGTGGATATTTGAGGATAACAATACCAGAACCACCTGCACCACCATTTTGATCTGAGCCGTTTCCTCCAGCACCGCCTCCGCCGCCGCCAGTATTGGCATCTGCGTCTTCTCCGTCTGAACCGTTACTACCATTTCCGCCTCCTCCAAGGCCACCAGTTCCTGGTGTACCAGACTCAGCACCATATCCACCACCGCCACCGCCAGCAAAGTATGTGGAAACTCCAGTAACTAATGATGCAACACCATCACCACCATTTCCACCTCTTAAGCTTCCTCCAGCATCTATAGCATCTTCGCCTACCTCTGAAGCACCTCCACCACCGCCGCCAAGCCTTGGTGGATCTGTGTCTCCTGGAGAACCTCCAGCAAAACCTTGTCCCGAAGTACCGCTACCTGGAGTTCCTCCAAGGGTTCCAGAAAAAGTTGCTCCAGCTCCAGACCCTCCATCTATTCCATCATAATTTTGGCTATATCCTCCACCAACTGAAGCTATGTCGGAAAAAGAAGAAGAAGAACCTGGTCCACCATTACTGCCGCCTGTTCCTTGGTCAACAGCCCTTATTCCACCATAGCCTCCAGCACCAACAGTTACAGTAAAAGAATTTTCTAGATATATTGATTTTGCGTTTTCTGCAGAAGTGCCACCACCAGACGACTCGCCAGAAATTGATGACCTGTATCCTCCAGCACCAGCACCTCCGCCGCCGCCCTGAGTAGAAGATGCCCAAGCTCCTCCTCCACCAGCAACAACAAGATATTCTACATTAAAACTTCTTGGCCAAATATTTTCTAGGCGGTATTCATAGACATCATCAACACCCCATCGGCCTTTAGCCTCAGAGGTTGAAACTGTTGGGTCAATGCCTAGAAAACCACCTGGCATTATGAAATCTCCAGCACACTCACAGTTGCTTCAAGAACATCAGTTGTACTACCAAAACCTTTAATAACATCTCCAGCTTCAAGAACAAGCTTTCCACCAATAGGTTCATATGCTGCTGCGTCTGGAACTGGAATTGCTTGTGCCAAATATGTTTCTGCATCTGTATCTGATGAATCTGTCCAAGAAAGGGTAAGGTCATATGATGCTGTACCAACATTAACTACCTGGCAACCAATTACGATTGCTGTAGTATCCGCTGGTACTGTGTAAATGGCAGCACTAGAACCAGTTAACACTGCCTTGGCATTTTTAAATGTTTCTGCCATTTATCCTCCTAATATAATTGTTTTACTTTTATGTAAAACATCTAACTCTATTATAGTATATCTTCTAACTTCCAAGTGCTAGAATAAGTCCAACGCTTGGAACGCTCTTCCACTCTGTGTCGTAGTCTGAATCTGATACTTTAGCCAATACCTGACCAGTGGTCCCACCTTCGAGAAGACCAATACCAGCGTCACCACGAGGTCCAGTAGGTCCCTCTGGTCCAGTAGCACCAGTAGGTCCTACGACTGTTGAGGCTTCTCCAGTAGGACCGATTGGTCCCGTTGGCCCTGTTGGTCCTGTAACATTTGATGCAAGACCACGCTGTCCCTGTGGTCCAGTAGGCCCAGTAGCACCAGTAGGTCCGAAGAGCTGTGCTAGTACAGCCCACTCATAAGAACCTAAAGATTCTCTGTATTGGTAAAACACACCATAGTTTCCACCATCACCATCAACATCAACATAAATATCAAACTCTTGTGGCTCTATTTCAGAAGATGCAAAGAATGTGTCTGGGTCAGTATTACCAGCATAAATAGTGCTACCCTTTGGACCCTGTGGACCAAAGTCAACCTCTACGTTTACTGATGCTGGACCGCCAATAGCAGATACATTTTCAGAAGAGACAATTAAATCAACCATTAGCTCTCCCCGAAGTCAGTGACACCAACCTGATCAGTTACTGTGATTGTTCCAGTAAGCAAAGTATAAACAATGTTGTATGGTGCTGCAGTTTTGCTAATTTCAACGTCATAAACATATTGTGTTCCAGCAGCAAGCTGAGTTCCAGCGTCTGGTGTAATTACACAAAGAATATATGTTCCATCTCCAGAGATCTCAGCGTATCCACTTACTTGATCAAGAAGTCCGTCTTCGCCACGGGAAGTAGAGATGGTAAACAATTCTGATCCAGAGTAATCTGTTAGATCAAAAGCAGATCCAGAAGAATCTTTTGGATAAATGCGAAACTCTAGGGTGTCACCCCTGTAATAAGAAAAATTGTATGTTCCTGGAAATGCCATATTTACTCCATCCTAATTATAGCATGAACAAACTATATTGTGCCCAGCTGTAAATCGTTTATGATCCAATCACTTACCTGATTGTGCTTTGATATATAAATCGTTAGACCAGCTCTGACGGGGGCAGAGTGAATAGACAAATAGTCGATTGAATACAAGTATTTTGTAAATGGCCTAGTGGTCTTATTCTTGCTTCTTTCATATGGAACAAAATATGTGTAGAACTTTTCTGAAACTCTTGTTCCCTGATAGTTATAGTTATAGTGAAGCTTAAAGTCTTCTCCACCTATTGTATAGTTTGCAGCTAGATTAGAGTTTACGGTAGAACCATTTGATCCAAGATTACCATCCATACCAAAAACAAAATTCTTGTCTTTGTCATCTACAGAAATATCTATTTTAAAAATACCCTGGACAGGATATCCATATTCTACTGTGAACGTTCTTCCATTAAGAATAAACTGATCTTGAGATATAACTCCATCAGCTTCCTGCATACTTTCCATATTTGCAGCTATGTAAGAATTGCTGTCTTCATCATAAATGTAAAAGAATCCCCAGCCATCAAAAATATCATCGCCCCAGTCTGGCCAATATTTTCTACTAGCTTCAAAAGAATTTGTTCCTGGCAAATACTGTGCAGCTGTTTCCCAAACACCAGTGCCTGTTGCTTTATCGACAGAGGCACCTACAGTATATCCTCCGCTAGTTACGTTTCCTTGAGAGGTAATGTATTCTTGACCCCAAACTAAGTTATCTCCAAGATACGCTTTATATACTTCGGTATCTCCGTAGTATATCCTTGTAGCATCTGAGATAAGCATTTATTCACCTAGTCTGAAATAACGTATAGAACTTCTGGGTTTGGTGTAAGTAGGTCGTATTCTGCCTGAGTTAAAATGATTACGCCAGCGTCTCCAGTTGGACCTGTTGGTCCTGTTGGACCCGCATCTCCAGTAGCACCCGTTGGTCCAGTTGGTCCTTGAACTGTAGAGTCTGCACCTGTAGCACCTGTAGCACCTGTAGGGCCTTGTGGACCTGTTGGTCCTGTAACAGATGGACCAGTTGCTCCTATAGCACCAGTAGGTCCTGTTGCACCTTGTGAGCCAGTTGGTCCAGTAGGACCTTGTGCCCCAGTAGTTCCAGCTGGTCCTGTTGGTCCAGGTGATCCAGGGAATGGAACGATCTTAATTGTACTCATTAAAAATTACCTCCAGTAATATCTCCAACAACACTTATTGTTCCAATGACTGGAGTCCAAGTGATATCGTCTTCTGTTATTACTTCAAGATCAAACTTTAGCTCAGCAACTCTTCTATCTGCACCAGTTCCCCAAGTTTCAGTTATGTAGGCTGGTGCAACAATCTGAACATACCCTTCGCCCTCTTCGATCTCAAGATCATCAGAGTTTCCAGTAATCGGATTATATGCAGTAGCCGTGAAATCCCAGTTAGAGGTGTCACGGAATGTTTCTTCATCGTCTTCTAAGAATTCGACATTAAGAATTGCAGTGTCTCCCCTAACAACATTCCATTTAATGTTGGCTGGATCGGCACCAAAAGTTTGTGGTCCGCAAGTAGTCATGGTAATTCTATTATACACTAATTACTGTATTATAAAATAAATTATTGATAAGACACTGTCGTTTCGACTATACGAAACGTCTCGCCAACAAACATCATATCGTCGTAGTCTTCTTCAGAAACAGTAACGACCTCATAAGTTCCTAGCAGTGGGAGTGGATCTACATTCTCTCCATTAATTCTAAGCTCAAAGTGCAAGTGTGGACCTGTGCTCATTCCAGTGCTACCTACTTCTGCAAGCTCTTCGCCTGTTTTAACGACAGAGCCAATTTTTAGTCCTTCAACAAATGAATCGTTTTTTAGATGGGCATATAAAGTAACCCATTCGTCAATCTCACCTTCAGCGTTTCCTACAAGATGCTTAAGCATTATGAAGTTTCCGTATCCACCATTTCTTCCCATATCGACAATCATTCCGTCAGTGATTGCAAATACTGGTTCGCCGTATCCTGGAACAAAATCAATACCCTGGTGGTTTGAGCTACAACCACTGCATGGTGCTGCTCTCCAACCGTAGTCGCTGCTAACAGTTGCATCTTCTACTGGCATTTGGGTGTTGGCTACTTTAAGATAATTGATAGTCTTTGTGATCGTGATTGAGTTATACTCTTCTTCTTCATTGAGTCCGAAATAAATATTTTCATCTGAATCGAAGGTAATTGTTTCTTCTAGGTTGACTTCCTCTGGCCCACCCATTCCAGAAATATAATCGCCCAAGATACCTACGCTATAAGCTGGTGGGCTATTCTTGAAACTTTCTACTTCAGATGGAGCAACAAAAAGCATTGGCAAAAAAAGGTATGAAAAACTAACGACAACTGCTGACATTCTGGAACTGTTCATTAGCTCCTCCTTAAAAACATATTTGACTATGTTAACATGTGTTTTTATAAAAAGCAAAAAAGTGGCTAGCACCTAGATGGGGTGGGTATGAGAGAGACGGACACCTAGGCACTAGCCTTTAAAATTATATCATAACGTTATCATTTCTTTATAATAAGCCAAGAAGTAATTATAAAAAGCCAAGAGATAAGAATAACTTATAATAAAATAGATTAGTAATAAAGATGTTACATAATCGTAACATAAAAACTACCAAAACACATCAAAATTCTCAGGAAAGTATGGTATTTTATTATTATTTAATAATAAAAATACTAGTTGGTAAATAAATAGCTGAAACAAGGGGGGGTTTCAAAGGGGGGGAGTAAAAGAACAACAAATCTTATTCAGGATCATTGTTCTTCAGGATGAAATTTACGATAGTGTCAACTTTGGAATCTAGTCTGTCTACCTTTTCATCAAGATCGTCATGTCTTTTCTCTAGACGATTCACTTGGTCCTTTAGAGAGCTACCGTGATTTGGTCTAAACTCTGCCTTAATGTCATTTAGATTCTTTTTAACTTCGTGACGCACCCACATGGCGGCAAGGGTAGATAGAGCACCTACGATACCTAAGATAGCCAAAACATCACTGGCCCATGTAATGTCTAATGTCACAATGCCTGGTGTGACCTCTTCAGTTGTGGCGGCTAATACGGTTAAAAAATTCATAGCTATACTATTATAAATCCATTTTATACACATTTGTTAATAAGTTATACACATGGGTCAAAGTTTTTCGGCGGAATAAGAGAAGCGGTAAAGTTCGTCGTCGTATAAGAGATACCAAACACCATAAATTCAAAAAACATGAATGGGTAAGTGTGATACACAGATAGCCCTGAGAAGCCCTGTATGCCCTTCTAACAAACAAACATGCTTATCGCCTAACTTTGTATGGTCATACTTTGTATGGTCATAAAATCTAATGTACTATAGTGTGTTTATCCAAAGGATAGTGTGTATAGAGTTTTAGATTGGTTTTTGACCAAAGTGATCTTCGATCACTGTATACCCTTCGATTTTATATACATCCCTATATGGTAAACTTTTATTATGAAAGATAATGGTGATGTTGAGTTTTCTGATCTATTTGATCCTACACAGCCAAGAAGTGATAGAGAGTTAATTGAGTCACGTTTGGTTATTTGTAATACCTGCCCATTTTTCAGTAAAAAGTTTGCTAAATGTAGAAAATGTGGTTGTTTTATGAAACTTAAAACAACTCTACATAAAGCTAAGTGTCCTGTAGGTAAATGGTGATTATAATAGATGTATGCCCTCCGAAGATCCAGACATCGAAGACTATTTAGCTAAAATAAAAAGAAGATGGGACTCCGCACTCTTGAGTGATCAACAAAACCAAAACATATGGGACGACACCTGGATGACAGGAAAGAAAGACGACAATGAAGAATCACCAAAACAAAGAATATTTAGATTCACAAATTAGTAAAGGCTACACGTCCAAAGACATAGCCAAAGAAAATCGTGTCTCATATAAGCTCGTTGAACTATACCTTCGCAAATACGACATCCCCTTCGTATCACAGCAGCAATCCAACTAACACCGCTGCAACAATATTCACAGCATATTCACAGCTAATTATTTTCATAAAAATTAGAAAATTATTTTAATGTGTATGATACATGATCTATGTAAAAAAACGAAAAAAACTTAGTCCGCACACCACGCCACCCTTAGCAAAAAAAATATCCCTAGGCGGTAGGTGGCACCTAGGGATAAAGATTTGGTGTTGCTTAGGCAGGCACTAGGTCTGACCAAACAGCATCCAACTTGAAGACGATAGAGTAGTAGCCTTCACCGCTACCCACGGTTGCTAGCATAGCGTCTGCCTCTGGCAGAGTCTGGAAAGTGTCACTCTCCATAATGACCTCATTGGTCTGACGGTTGTAAACTTTTACTTGATACATTTTTTTCTACTTTCTTTTTTTCTTACTTGACTAAAGACTAACAGTGACCACTGACATTGACTAACCGATAACGGTTGCCAATTCAGGATATTCAGCGAATTCATATCCGCAAACGAGGCTACCCTCGTCTTCTACAACAGGAACATAGTTACCGCAAGAGTCGCAGTAAGCCATTTCAGTTTCATTTACTAGTAAGTTCATTTTGAACTCCTTTCTTATTTATATAACTATATCTTCCCATGGATACCCGCAAAAGTCAAATCCAAACACGGCGTGTCGCAAAAAAAGTTTTTTTATTTTTATCGGCGTGTCGGCTTGACTTTTGGAAAAAAGTGTGAAAGACTTAGGTCATAAGATAAAAATTACTAAAAAGAAAGTAGGTAAATCAAATGCGATTCCTAACTCAAATCATGGAAGACGGTGCAGACCGTCTGGAAATCATCTCCCACAAGGGAGAGGAGTGTGACTGCGGTTACACTACTGTCGCTAAGCCCATTAGCAAATGGGACAACACTTGGAACGTGTTGCTAGTGCACAAGTCTACCAAGTAGATTCTGTGCCCTCGGCGTGTCGGCTTGACAACCGACACAAAAACGGGGGACCTAGGTCCCACATTTTTCTACTCTTGTCAAGTTATTCTACGGCGTGTCGTAAGATTCCCAGGTTATTTACAGGTTTAACTTTTTTTGGGCTTATCGGCGTGTCGCCTTGACTTTGTCAGTGGTCTATGAAATAATCTTAGTAGTTAGAAAAGAAAGGACAACTAATGTCAAACCTAATCGAAGAACTTGACCTAGCATTCTGTGAGGTCTGTGACTCCTATGTTACCGTTGTCAAAATCGGTGCTGACTATCTGTGTAAGTCAGAGGTCGAAATGTATG
>Ga0181596_10005144_pt1 | contig 11557 bp, 7 predicted proteins | sample 041ome_6_FD_148655 | JGI IMG/M metagenome (GOLD analysis project Ga0181596, IMG submission 148655) | Coastal salt marsh microbial communities from the Groves Creek Marsh, Skidaway Island, Georgia - 041402US metaG (spades assembly) | ecosystem: Environmental > Aquatic > Marine > Intertidal zone >... | reverse complement strand
AAATAAACGACCCGGTCGGTCGGTCGGTCGGTCGGTCGGTCGGTCGGTCGGTCGGTCGCCCGACCGCGCGCGCGGCAAAAGGAAACGGGGGGGTTCTTCGCTCATCAGTCTGACCGCGCGCCGTCCTCTGTGACTTGGAATGTGACGACACAGGGCCTTCATCAAGCGAGCGCGCCGCGCGGCGTCCGAGACGCCGCGTCGTCGCGACGCGGATTGTCGAGCTCGAGCGCGCGGCCTTCTCGGTCGTCGTCTGAGGTAAGAAGCTTGTTTTCATTTGGAGAAAACTGATTAGGTGTACGAAATGTAGAATACGATCCTGTATTAGTACAATCGTGATGTGCAGACGCGAGACCCTGCTGGACGTCGCGCGCGCGCGTCGCGGCGCGCGTTGTTACGGGTCCGCCGACGCGCGACGTTCGGGCGGGCGCGGGCGCGTTTTCGGCGCGTTCTAGGGTTGTGCGCCGCGACACTCGTCGTCGCGCGTCGCCGCGCCGCGCGCCGCGATCGATGGCCGCGACGCGCTCGACGCGCGTCGCGCGCGCGCCGCGCGTCGCGCTCGACGCGCGCGGACGCGCGCGCGCGCGCGTTCGCGCGAATCGCGCGCGAATCGCGCGCGAGGCGAAAAAGGGCGAGGCGGACGACGCCCCGACGCGGGCGCCGCTGCCGCGGGAGTACGAACACCACAGCCCGGGATCGGTGCAAGAGACGGACGACGCGGTGACGTTCGCGCACGAACGCGCGGAAGAGCGAGAGAAATGGGCGAAGACGACCGTCGTGCACGTGGGCGAGGGGTCGCGCGAACGCGTGCGCCTCGGCGTGTGCATCGGCGAGTTTCATAATAAACTCATGGATCGCATGCTCGAGGACGCGCGCGTGAGCGCGGAGGCGATGGGAGCGACGATCGATAAGGTGGTGTGGGTGCCGGGGACGTACGAAGCGCCGCTGGTGGTGGAGAATATGTTGCAGGATCCGACGCTGGACGCGTGCGTCGTGTTGGGATACATCGAAAAGGGATCGACGCTGCACGGGCAAGAGATGGGGGCGACGTTTTCCATCATCGCGAAGCAATTAGAGTTAGAGTATGGGAAACCGGTGGGAATGGGGATCATCGGACCGGGCGCGACGGCGGAACAGGCGGAGATGCGCGTGGCGTACGCGGGCAACGCCGTTCGCGCGAGCGTGCGCATGGCGAGAACGTTCGTGCCCGCGGAAGAAGACGTGGAGACGGCGTGAGTCGTCGACGAGCGATCACCGACCGCGGGTGGCGTTTAGTTTAAATTTTTATCTCATGGTTAGGATTCTCACGCGACGCTCGCCGTCGTCTCGCTCGCGCTCGCCTCGCTCGGTCGCCGCACACGGTGACGCCGATGCTCGCCGCCGCGCGTCGCCGCGCGTCCGCCGCGCGAGCGTCCACGGTCGAAGCGTGCGCGCGAGCGCTGGCGTCGGGGTCGGCGACGCGCGCGCGGGCGTCGGCGTGCGCGAACGCTGCGCGCGGGACGTGGGCCGAAGCATCGACTTCAACGCCGCCTCGCGCCGCGCACGCGAGCTCTTTCGTCGCTCGACGACCGAGAACGGGCGATGGTGAATATTTCCGTTCGTTCGCCGCGTCGGCGTCGACGTCTCACTCGTCGAGGGTGAAGGCGGACGAAGAAGCGTCGTCGGCGTCGTCGGCGGCGACGCCGGCGCCCGAGGCGGAGAACACCTGGGTCGATCGCGTCGTTCCCTCGTCCTTGGTGCCGTACGCCAAGCTCGTGAGATTGGACCGACCTATCGGGACCGCGCTTTTGGCGTGGCCGTGCTTCTGGTCGATCGCGCTGGCGGCGGACGCGGGCGCGCTTCCGGACGCGCGTCTGCTCGGACTGTTCGGCGTCGGAGCGCTTCTTCTTCGAGGCGCGGGGTGCACGGTGAACGATCTGTGGGATCGAGACATCGATAATAAAGTTTCGCGCACGCGTAACCGCCCGATCGCGAGCGGGGCGGTGAGCGTTCCGAAAGCCATATTGTTTTTAGGCGCGCAACTCGCGCTCGGACTCGGCGTGTTGGTGCAGCTGAACGATTATTCAAAAATTCTGGGCGCGAGTTCGTTGGCTCTCGTCGCAGCGTATCCCGCCATGAAACGCATCACGAATTATCCACAGGCGTTTCTCGGGTTGACGTTTAATTGGGGGGCTTTGCTCGGCTGGGCCGCCGTGCACGGCTCGTGCGACTGGGGCGCGGTGCTGCCGCTCTACGCCTCAGGCGTGGCGTGGACTTTGGTGTACGACACTATTTATGCGCATCAAGATAAGCACGACGACGCCAAGGTCGGTATCAAGTCGACTGCGTTGCACTTTGGTAAAGACACAAAGAAATATTTAGGAGCGTTCGCGCTCGCCGGCACTTCGGCGCTTTGCGCATCTGGGGCGTACGTCGGTTTAGATACTCCGTTTTACGTCGGCGTCGCAACCGCGACGTCACATTTGTTTTGGCAAATCGCGACGGTGGATTTGGACGATCGAGAAGACTGTGCGGCGAAGTTTCGCAGCAACTCGACGTACGGCGCACTGGTGTTCGCGGGGATAGTCGCAGGAAAGGTGTTTTGATAGTATCTAGATAGATGAAATTGTTTATACGCGTATTCGGTTCTCATATTTTTCATCACGCCGACAGAGACGCATCAATGCTCTCGATACGCTCCTCGACGTCACCCCCCGCGGCGAGAGCGGCCAATTTTGCCATCGACAACATTCGTCGTTTTTCATCCTCAGCGGTACCGGCACGATTACCGATGGACGCCAACGTCTCGCTAGCTCGAGCGTACTTACCCATGCGAAGCTCCATCAACCAACGAAGATCGGGATGGGACGACAAGAATCGTTCCAAGTCGCCGTGGAATTCTACCGGTAGGTCGCGCAACAACGCCGCTGCACGATCTTGCACTATGGCCAACTTACGATAGACAAAGTGCGCGAAAGTCTCTTCGCCGTCTTCTTGGGCACCTAGAAGCGTGCGCATGTAATGATGAAGACGGCCCGTAGCATTCGGCGCGTCACAAATCTCGAAAAGCTCGGCGTAGCCAAAGTGAGCCTCTGCCACAGCGGCGACGGATTCGACGGACACATCAACGCCTTCCGTCAGGGAGCCACGTTGAGGACGATCTTGCTGTGGTACCGTTGTACTGTGCGTGGCGCACTCAAGAAGTGTGGGCAGGACCAACGCCCGATCGGCCACGTACTCATCGTGCGCTTCAATGCGGTCTGTCGAACTCGGCAGCGCTGCGTTGAGGTTTGCAGCCGAGGCGTCGAGCAACGGCGCCGCTGAAGCCATCAAGCGTGATCCTAGAACTGGAGCTAGCCCAACATGTGTCTTACTCAGCGCAGCTTCTTTGTAAAGAGTAATTGCCGTTTTCGACAGCGCGCGAAGGGCTTCGCGTGCTTCAATCTCACACGTCCAATTCACGCCAACGCTCGATGAAAACGGTGGATATAGCCCAGTACGTCGCCTTCTAAAATCGTTCGCCGCCTCCAAAGCCACTAGTAACCCGCGAGCACAAGTATCGAGCGTGATCGCACGCTTTTCTAATGCCTTATTTTTCGCAAGATTCTTTTCTAAAACGTACACGACGGCTGGGAACATCAAGCGTGCTTCGCTCGAACGGCTGAAACAAACTTCCACATCTGATCTTTCATCCAACGCGCTGTCGGTCTCTTTGATCGCAGCACCCGCATGCGTGACAATTTCTTCTAACATAGGTTTCATCTCATCGTCGACGGTGTGTTGCAAACCACGAAGCTGTGAAAGGGCTGCAATCATTTCACCGTGCATCAGTATCTCTGAGCGTTCCTCGGCGTTGATTTCGCTCCAGGCTCCGCTCTCGGTCAAGAAATCTAGAAAGAGTAGATGTCTGTTTAACTTTTCAGCACCGTGCTCTTCAATGGTTGGACCACCGCCACGGGTGGATTTGCCCGAAAGCTTCTTTGGCAACGCATCGACGAGACCTTTGCTCATCGTTGCAAACGGCGCAGCGTCGCTCACAAACGCTCCCGACGCTCGCAGGCGGGACTTCGTCTGACCAAGAGGACCACTTTGCCCGGCGAAGTAGTTTTCAAATTCTACGCGCACGCACTCACTCGCGTTCGTATCGTCCACCGGATTTGCACTGGGACTAGTCACGTGTGACGACGACCGCGTGGTGCGCTTCGGCGTCTCCTTTGCAGAACGCCGCGGGGTCGTCTGCCTCCCGCTCGCGTGCGGTTTGAACGTAGAACAACCACTCTCTTTCGTCAAAATAAGCCACTCACCCGTACCGACGCGTTTAATGTCGATGATTGGTTCGTGGTTGGATGCGTCCATGCGCGCCGATACTCGAGAATAATCCACGCCTGAGAACATCACGGCGGAACCGTCGCCAGCGAGCACGAACGTATCCTCTCCATCGACGACAACTTTTGCGTGCAAGAAGTTATTGGGCAAAGCACCCGCGGGAGGCACGGCGGAGGCGATGAGGTTCATCGTATCCGTGCCGTGAGCGCGTTGAAAACGATGGAGCGATCCTCTACCGTCGCACTCGACGAGCACGGTGATGTCAACGCCAGCCTTCGTCAGCGTCCAATCTGCAGAAACGAAGACGATATTGGAAGACACGCGCAACGATTTCTGAATTTTCTTACCGAGCTTGTGCACATGCGCCAAAGTGGGCGACTTCTCCGACACCGAAACGTCGAGCGACCATTCCTCGAGCTTTCCATCCGCCACGCAAACGAGCAATCGTCGCTTCGTTTCCGTCGAACCATCGACAAAGCTGAGCGATCGCACGCCCCCCACATTCACTCTTCGACTTAAAAGCGCACCAGCCGCCATCGTGGCAGACCTGATCGCTCCCCAAGCTCGACTCTTTCCCGGAGTTTTCATCGGCGAGCCCGGCGCGCTCCCTCCGTTCCCCTCCTCCTCTTCTTCGTCGTGCATATCATCCACCCAATGACTCGTATTCGTTCGATCAAACACTTTCCACGTCACCCCATCCTTTCCATCGCTCTCGACCGCGTAGAGATTCCCATTAGAATCCCCCACCACCGCGCGCGCCGTCCCGCTCGTCGTCTCCGTCGCCGCGCACCGCGTCGCCCTCGCGCGCGCCCCCTTCACCTCCACGTACGCCGTCTCGATCGCCGTCGCTCGCATCGTCGGCGAGTACACATCTCTCACGTACGCCCCATCCCCCGCCTCCGTGAACACCACGCACGCATCATCGTCGACGAACGTCGCGACTTCGCACGCGTCTCGCAAGCCCAAGTCCCGCGCCGCGTCCAGCGCGCGCCACCGCATCGGTTCCCGTCCCCCCGGGCGCGCGCGTTCGACGCAGAACGCGTGTCCAACGTCGCGCGCTCTCGTTTCATCGTCCTCCGCGCCGTGCGCCCGCGTCAGCGCTCCGTCGCGTCGCTCGCCGCGCATCCAGACGTTTGTCCCATCGCTCGCGTTCGCGCGCGATTTCCGCGCGTCCAGCCCCCCGCGCGGGCGCGCGTCGGCGTCGATCGCGCGCGCGATGCCCTCGCGCGCGTCCTCCGCGCGCGCGGCGTCGTCGCGCGGCATCGCGACGACGCGTCGGCGTGTGCGGCGTCGTCGGCGCGCGCGCCATCGCTCCGCCGAGACATCCGCGCGCGGAGGACGCGCGCGGCGTCGATTCGTCGCGCGGCGACCGGCGACGTCGAGCGATGGGGCTGTACGACGACTTGCCCGAGGTGACGCGCGCGGAGGCGGGCGCGCGCGCGCGAGAGGGCGGCGAGGGCGCGGCGGGCGGTTGGGGCGGGACGACGACGACGACGACGACGGAAGCGACGACGGAAGCGACGACGACGAAGGAAGGAGGCGCGAGCGAAGCGATGCGCGCGAAGGGCGCGATCGGGGGGAAGGCGGGCGTGCTGCGCGCGCAGGCGAACGCGCTCAGGGCGGCGCGGTCGAGGACGCTTCGGGACGCGGAGGCGAGACGCGCCGAGTCGAAGAAACGCGCGCGAGAGCGAAAAGAGGACTCGAGAGGAGGCGAGGACGAGGTAAAAACGATCGAAGTCGCCGTGGCGAGCGATGAGGAGGAGACGGATGATGTGGATGATGGGTACGATCCGGCGGCGCCGAACGACTACGAGCGAACGCTCGCGGAGAGAGCGGAGCGGGCGAGACGGAGACGGGATTTAAACGCGAACGAGGAGTTGCGAAAGGAGTTAGAATCGAAGAGAAAAGCGATGGAGTCGCAGAGATCGGCGATGGATCGCGAGGAGGTGTTGGGGGTGGATGGTCGAGAGGCTCGGCGACGGCGGCTGGCGATGGGCCGAGACGCGGGCGCGAGTCGAGATACAAACAGCGCTAGTGGCGCTCAGAAGGCGAACAAAGGGAAGAGCGCGGCGGAGAAAATGATGGAAAAAATGGGTTGGACGAAAGGTCGAGGCTTGGGTAAGTCTGAGCAAGGGATGACGACGCCTCTGGAGGTCCGAAAAGACTCGGCGACGAGCGGTAAAATCGTCAACGCGGCGCCGGTGATTTTCGAAAAGAAAAAAGTACCGCTGCGCGGTAAGCCGACGCCAGTGCTCTTGCTTCGTAACGTCGTGCTCGCGGGCGAAGTCGTCGATACGCTCGAAGACGACGTCGCCGAGCACTGCGAAAAGTTTGGCGACGTGGTTCGAGTTTTCATCTTTGAGATCGAAGAAGAGGGTTTCGCCAAAGAAGAGACGGTTCGTATATTCGTCGAGTTTGTCGACACGAAGACCGCCATAAGCGCAGGTGCCGAGCTCGATGGTCGCGTGTTCGCGAACCGAGTCGTCAAGGTGAGCTATTACGATGTCGAAAGATTCGAAGCCGGCGATTTGGGCCCGCAAGCGGGCGAAACGTAATCTAGGAGCACTCCTCGCATAGCGCTAGCAAACACATAGACGCCTTAGTTTTTGTCTCGATGACGCAGTTGATTGATTTACACGCAACAAGCCAGTAGAGCTACGACTCGACTCGAATTCTTCTTCTCATTCCGTCTTCGTCTTTCCCCGCGTCGACTCGCGCGTCGGAAACGTGACCACAGCCAAAACACTCGCCGTGACTATTATGACGCACCCGACGATCATTAAAAGCAACCCGTACTCCGACGATGAATTCGAAATCGCCTTCTCGACGTGCTTACGCGCAGCCTTGAGCCCTTCTCGCGAAAACGCGCGTCGAGCCGCCGCGTAATCCGCCGTCAACACGTGCGTCATCTTATCCGTCTTCGAGTACAACCGCACCATCGCCAACGCGATCGCGCTCGTTATTCTCGCGAATTTCTTCTGAATGTACGTCAACGGCACCGGGACGTCGTGCTCGGCGCCCTCCGTCCCGAACGTCTCCGTCGCGAACCTTCGCGCGCTGTCCCTGTCCTCCTCCGGCGTCACCTCTCGCGCGTACGCCTTGCCCCCGCGCAGCAGACACCAGCTCGGTGTTCTCTTCACCACGAATCTAAACCGATCGTACGTCTCCGGGGACTCTCGCGCGTCGATCGTCGCCGCGACGACGCCGTCGTCCAGGAGCGCGTCCTTCGCCAGCGCCAAAGCCCTCTCCGCGCGCGCGCCTCTCGGACCGTCGCCGTCGGTGAACAGCACCAGCCACGTCCCCGCGGTCTGCCCGCTCGACGCTTGCGTTTCGCGCTCGAACGAGGCGTCGTCCAGGCGAGGAAGGCCGCGAAGGGTGGGGACGACGGCGAGCGCGCGGGACGCCGACGCGAGGACGAAGACGACGGCGAGGGCGACGCGCGACGCGCGACGGCGGCGCGCGCGGAACGTCGTCGTCGTCACCGTCATGGACGCGTCGCGCGCGCGAGACGTCGTCACCGCGCGCCGGAGCGCGGATCTGTGACGCGTCTCGCGCGCGAGACGTCTCGCGCGCGTCCGCGCCGAGATATTTTTAGAGACGTCTGATATTGCATGTTGTACTTCTCGTGTCGATCGCCGCGAACGAGCGCGCGATCACTCACTCGCCCGGTCCTCGCCCTCGCCCTCGTCCTCGTCCTCGTCGTCGACCTCCTTGCCGAACCACTTGGCCACCATCGGCGTCAGCGCCACCGTCGGCCCGAACCTAATCGGCGAACTCGCCTTATGCGCCGCGTACGCCAGCGCGAACGTCCCGAACTGTTCGCTCGTCGCGTTCACGCTGATCCCAATCTTATCCAACAGGCTCGCCACGTCCACCCCGCCCGCGACGAGAAAATAAAACACCGTGATCGAAATCAAGCTCAGCGAAATCGACGTCGCCAGATACGCCGACCCGTACCGCTTGAGCAATTTCTTCGCCATGTCCATGCGCGACGTCCCGAGCTCTTCCGCGCCCTCGCTCGCGCCCTCGCCCGTCTCCGTCCCTCCCGCCGCGCCGCCGCCGCTCTTGAACACCTTCCACAGCCCCGCCTCGAGTCCCCACTTTCGCGTCGTCGCGTCGATCTCTCGCTCCTTCGCGTTCTTCGCCTTCGCCCGCGTCGTCGTCGTCGCGCGCGCCGTCGCGCGTCGCCGTCGCGTCGCGCGTCGCGCGCGCTTCGCCGTTCGCGTCGCGTCGTCCATCGCCGTCGCCGTCGCCGTCGTCGTCGTCGTCGTCGTCGTCGCGATTCGCGTCGTCGCGATCCGCGTCGTCGCGCGCGTCGCCGCGCGTCGCGATCGCGCGCCGTTCGCGACGGGCGCGATTCTCGCGCGGTGCATCGCGCGCATCGCGTCGCGCGCGCGGCGCGATGGCGACGACGCGCGTCGCGACGACGCGAATCGCGACGACGCGCGGATTCGCGGACGATGCATAAAACAATACGCGCACTGTTTGCCCATACGTATGTAGACACCGAATGTCCGAATACACACCTTTCGCATAATAACCACACAAACACCCATCATTCGCAAACACAGCCGACGCCGCGTCGGATTCGCCAACCGCCGGCGGCGGCGCGCGATCGCACACGACGCCGCGCCCGCGGACGCGCGCGATGTCGCGCGTCGCGCTCGAGACGCGCCGATGCGTCGCGCGACGCCCGTCCGCGGCGACGCTCGGACGCGCGACGCGACGACGAGGCGCGACGACGCGACGACGGACGACGCGCGGTTGCCCTCGCGAGGACGCGCGAGGACGCGCGACGCGCGCGCGAGCGACGACGCGGGACGCGCGCGCGAGCGACGACGACGAGGGATGCGAGGGCGACGCGCGCGACGACGTCGGGATGGGCGCGGCGCGGATGCGCGCGGAGATCGGGCGCGAGGAGGATGAGGAGGGCGACGCGGAGGCGCTGCTGCGAGAGATTTTCGAAGACGCGGGCGTCGACGCGAGGTGGATCGCGCTGGAGGACGACGAGGACGTGGAGATATCGGGAATAGCGAACGATGTGAACGCGCTGTTGAGCGGGGATCTGTTCGTGTGCGGGTCGGCGCGAGAGGGAGGGGCGATGGAGGACGCGGCGAGGGAAGCCGTGGCGGCGGGCGCGGTGGCGGTGGTTTCGGAACGCGCGATCGAGGGGTTGGCGGATGTCCCGATCGCCGTGGTCGAGGACGTGGACGAGGCGTTGGCGGATATCGCGAGAGTGTTTTACGGCGATCCGTCCAAGGCGCTGACGGCGATCGCGCTGACGGGGAGCGTGGGGAAGACGACGACGTCGTACCTCGTGAAAGCCGTCTTCGAGGAGGCGGATATTCGCATGGGGCTCGTCGGGTCGAATGGGAATTACGTCGGCGATGAACTCAAGCTCACGGCGCAGGGTGGGGTGTGGGAGAGCGATGAAGAAGACACCACGCGCGGTCGCACGAGCACGGCGCCGGGGTGGTTGGCACCGTATCGAGGCAAGTACGAATTCGAAGAGCGCGGTTCGGACGCGCTTCAGTTTCAGCAACTCACCGCGGGCATCGCCGATAACGGCGCGCAGGCGGCGGTGATGGAGGTGAGCGCGGAACAAGTGCGGCGAAAGGCGACGCGTGGGATGAACTTTGACATCGTCGCACTGACGTCACCGCTCGAAGGCCCGGACGCGATGAGCGATCGGCGTAAGGATTATCGAGGGTTGGACGCTGAGTACTCGTCGCACGTCGCCGAGGTCTTCAAAGCGCTCGAAGACGCCGAGACGCAGCGAGCGGTGATCAACGTGGATGCGATTGATGACAACGATAAGACCCCTTATCACGAGTTATGCAAAGAACACGCCAAGGGCGTTCCTCAGTTGACGTATTCTGTGGATCCCGAAAACCCGAACGGGGCGGACGTTTACCCCGCGCGCGTCGACTATTCCCTCTTCGAGACGGCGGTGTCGCTGAGCACGCCCGCTGGCAACGTCGAGGTCGTCGTCGGTCTCGTGGGTGAGCATATGGTCAACGCGATCTGTTGCGCTACCGCGATAGGTCTCGCGGCGGAAATTCCCCTCGACGTCATCGCCGCCGGATTGGAGGCGACGGAGTCGATTCCAGGGCGCATGGAGCTCGTGGACGCGGGTCAAGATTTTTCGGTGTTGGTGGATAGCGCGAACACTCCCGAAGCGATCAGAAGTGTGATTGATAGCGTCAAAGCGACGAATTGTAGGCGAGTCATCACCGTCATCGGTTGTGAGGGCGAAATGGCGGAGAGCGAACGAGGGCAGCGCGCCGTCATCGGTAAGACGGCGCACGACCATTCGGACGTCGTCTTCGTCACGAACGATTCCCCCAAGGCTGAGGACCCGTACAAAATCCTTGAAGACATCTGCGCTGGATTTAGAGACGAAATTTATTCCAAGCCCGGCATGGAGGACGAGGCGCTGTTCCCATTCTTGAAGGACATGTACGAGGTGCACGAAAACGCCCAATACGAGTGCATGCGGCTTCAAAACTTAGTTCGTAGATACGTCATGGTGGACCGGTACCACGCCATTCGCGCCGCCATCGGTATGGCGGAGCGCGATGACGTGGTGCTCATCCTAGGTCGCGGCGCGAAGGATTACTTTGTCGTCGGTCGCGAGAAGCATTGGTTCGACGACGTCGTCGAGGCTCGAGACGCGCTTCAGAAAATCGGCGCCATTCAGGACAGCGGCGTCGACACCCACAACCTTCCGTGGATGTCCCTCGCCGCTCGAGCCACCAATCCGGGCGCGGGTAACTTACTCGGATAACCGCGCCGACGCGCCGACGCGCCGTCGCGCCGTCGCGCCGTCGCGCCGTCGCGCCGTCGCGCCGTCGCGCGCGCGCGCGCGCGTCTCGACGTCTCGACATCTGTATCACACGACGCGACGCCGCTAGCTTGTCACCGACATCGCGCACCCTCACCGTCTACTCGTCCTCCGCGAACAGCTCGTTCGCCTTTCGCATCACCGCCGCGACGTTTTCCCTGATGCACGCGCGCTCCTCCGCCAGTTTCGTCACCCGTCGTTCCATCGCGTCGCGCAGCTTTGCCCCGCTCGCGCGCGCGCGTCGCGCGTCCTCGCCCGCGCGCGCGCACGCGTCCGCCATCTCGCGCGTCGCGCGTTCGCACGCGTCCGCGAGCGCCGCGCGCGTCGCTCGCTCGCTCGCGTCGTCGTCGTCGTCGCGCATCGCGTCGCCGTGTCGCGTCTCGGACGTCTCGGACGTCTCGACACTTGGCG
>Ga0181596_10005133_pt1 | contig 11571 bp, 8 predicted proteins | sample 041ome_6_FD_148655 | JGI IMG/M metagenome (GOLD analysis project Ga0181596, IMG submission 148655) | Coastal salt marsh microbial communities from the Groves Creek Marsh, Skidaway Island, Georgia - 041402US metaG (spades assembly) | ecosystem: Environmental > Aquatic > Marine > Intertidal zone >... | reverse complement strand
AGATTGGATTTCATTCAATATTCTATTATTTATTTCTTGAGAACTATGAACTTGCTTACCAAATTTATCATCAATTGAGTCAATTAATCCCATTTGGTTATTAATTCCATTATTGATAATTGGATAGAAGAAAGAGGTCAGTTCATCAAGATTGAGTAATCTATCATTTTCAGATTTCTTAGAAAGAATATATTCAAGTCCTACGTTATCAAGGTATTCTTTAATAAATGAATTATCCATTGAAGATAGGTTCTCTGGAATTAAATACTCATCTTTCTCAAACAAATTTCGTAATGTTAACAACTCTGTTTTTAAACTTATATTATGTGTGGATAGTATTTTATCATTTAATTCTAGTCCTTTTTCAAGAGCTGCTAGAAAATATAGAGGTTTTAAAATCGATGATTCTTCGCCAAGGTTGATTCGAAGTTCATTACCTTGTGAATATTCTACTAATTTCCTTCCAGAAACTAATGAACTGATTTGTAGGTTAATATTAATAAATTCATTGGAATTTATTGTATTTAATTTTTCAATCTGACCTCTAATTTCATTTGTAAGCATTTCATTTATAGTCATATGGACAATTAAGCCATTATCGAAAATATTCTTAACTTTATCCAATTTGGATAATTCATTTATGGTTTTTTCTAGTACTTTTTCATTTAGTTTTTTTACTTCTCGATAGTCATTCTTCGAGATATATTCTATTGGGTATGTCTTCAATACACTCGCAATAACTTCTGTGAGGTAACCATTTGATCCCATCCTATCAAGAACCCAATCCCTTCGTTCTTTGATAGTGCCATAATTGTCTTCCGGGTCATATCGACTTGGGGCCTTTGGTAATGCGGCAAGAAATGCGTATTCTTCAATTGTTAAATCTAAAAGTCTTTTATTGAAATACTTTTCAGAAGCTGCAACAATACCGTATGCACCCCTACCGAAGTAAATCTCATTTAAATACATTTCAAGTATCTTTTCCTTATCCAGTATTCTTTCTAGCTTTATGGCAATAATGATTTCTTTCATTTTTCTAACGATAGTCTTTTGACTATCTAAGTATAAATTCTTCACCAACTGTTGTGTGATTGTAGAGGCACCAATCAATCTATTATTATTTTCTGTAAAGAAATAGTTATTTATATTTTGAAAAAATGCCCTTATTATACTTGATAAATCTATACCAATATGATTGAAGAAATTCTTATCTTCAGCAGAAATGAATGCATACTTCAGATTATCTGGAATTTTATCATATGTAATATAAATCCTGTGTTCATCATATTCAGTATGAAGTAAACCACCGTCCTCAGATAAGAAAATTTTAGCACTAGGTGACAGAGAATCAGATATTATTTTTTGTTCTATATCATCATCGTCAATGGACATATAGATTATCGCCAGAGATAAAAAAATAATAATCAAAAATAGTGAAAAAAGACTAAAAAATGATGATATAATTCTGAATAACAATTCCGAACTCCAATTTGATTAATTAAATAATAATATAGAATTGAGTATTATTATTTCATAAAATTTTTTGATTTATATTAAAATTTTTATACTTGCTAAAAGAATTATATTATATAAATATAATTAAGGGATATAATAAAGAAAATACCAAAAAACAGATTTTATTAATAATGAGATTAACTGACATAAAATGAAAAAAAAATCTCAAAATATTAATCCATTAAATATCATCAGTAAAATTAATTTATTAGCAGACTTTTATTTAAACCACAAAAAAATATGTAAAATGTTCTGCTTAAGAAAAAGGAATAACAAATGTCAAATAGAATGCTCATCGATGCAAATCATGATGAGGAAACTAGAGTTATTGTTCTCAATAACAATGGAAAAATACAAGAGTTCGACATTGAGGCTAAAGATAGGCATCAAATTCGTGGAAATATATACCTAGCAAAAGTAACTAGAGTTGAACCTTCGTTGCAGGCAGCTTTTGTAGAATATGGCGGGAATAGACATGGTTTTCTAGCTTTTAATGAAATCCACCCTGATTACTACCAAATCCCTACCTCAGAAAAAGAAAAGATCATCCAAGAAGAGGTTACACCAACATCTGAAATAGATATAGCCCCTGATGTATCTGAACAGGTTGACTCACAAGAAACCAGTCATGATACTGATACCACTGATCATGAAGAAATAATTAATGACGAGCGACCAGAGAAGTTTAATAAACACAAAAAAAGATACAAAATACAAGAGGTTATAAAAAAAAGACAAATAATACTAATACAAGTAACAAAAGAAGAACGTGGCAACAAAGGCGCAGCTCTAACTACATACATTTCTCTCGCAGGTAGATATTGTGTGCTGATGCCCAATACTGCAAGAGGCGGTGGAATTTCAAGAAAAATTTCAGATATACAGACTAGAAATAAAATCAAAGACTCCATAAGTTCAATTAAAATTCCGGATGGGATGGGAGTGATAATAAGAACTGCTGGTGCGCAAAGAACAAAAACAGAAATTAAAAGAGATTTTGAATACTTAATTCGACTCTGGCAAACCATCAGAAATTTAACGCTTAACTCTTCAGCTCCGTCATTAATATATGAAGAAGGAAGTCTTGTTAAAAGATCTATTAGAGATCTGTATAATAAAGAAATTGATGAGATAATTATATCAGGTGAAAATGCTTTTAACGAGGCGAAGAATTTTATGAAAATGCTTATACCGAGTCACGTAAAATTTATAAAAAAACATAAAGGTGATGTTCCACTGTTTATAAGCTTTTCTGCTGAGTCTGAACTACAAAATATGTACCAAGCAAATGTTAGTTTACCATCAGGTGGTTACCTCGTTATAAACCAAACAGAGGCTCTTGTTGCAATAGATGTAAATTCAGGAAGATCCACCAGAGAACATAATATAGAAGATACAGCACTTAGAACAAATATTGAAGCTTCCGATGAAATTGCCAGACAGCTAAGGCTTAGGGATTTAGCTGGATTGATAGTAATAGATTACATTGATATGGAAGAAAAGAAAAACAATAGATCTGTTGAAAGACAATTGAAAGAAGCCCTGAAAACTGATAGAGCAAGGATTCAAGTTGGTCACATTAGTCAATTTGGTTTAATGGAAATGTCAAGACAACGAATGAGATCATCGCTCATTGAATCTTCAATGAGCACATGTAATCATTGTAATGGACTTGGCAGAGTAAGCTCAATTAGCACACAGGCTGTTCAAATTCTCAGGGCTATCGAGCAAGATCTTATTGAAAACGGTAGGAATAATATTTCACTTCAAACTAATGCCCCCCTCTCAGACTACATACTAAATAAGAAAAGGAAAGATATCTTTGAGATTGAACAAAAATATAATATTAGCATCACTGTTGATAGTAATAAATTAGATGATGAGCAGACATATAACATCACCCAACATTCAATTGAAACTATACCTACTTCGCAATCTACTCCTGTTAGTATTGACTCAGTCTATGATGACAATAAACTAACGGAAGACACGCAAGATGAAGAAAAGATTGCCTCAAAAAATAGAAAGCAGTTTACAAATACTAGAAAGTCACGAAATAAAAGAAATAGTATTCAAAAATCCGACTCAAAGAATACTAAGAATAACGATCCAAAAGTAATAGACGCTGTAGACGAAAAAAAGTTGCTTGCAGAAAGCGAGAACAAAAATACAAAAAAAGAAGCTGAAGAAAAACCTAAGATAATTAAAAACAAAAAACCGGTTAAAAAAAATATAGAAGAGAAAAAAACCAACAATTCAGATAAAGAAGAAAAAGCAACAACACCCAAAACAAAACCTCGAAGAAAATCTAATCAAAAAGAAAATAAGCAAAAAGAGAATAAAAACATCAAAAAGGAACCGATTGAGAATCCGAAAACAGGATGGTGGGATGAATAATGCTTTTAGCAAACTAATAGCAAAATTCAAAAAGATCACCTTCATTTCAATTATTCTTTTGGCGTTCACAACACCAAATGCTAAATCATTTTCAATTATCAAAGATGCAGAAATTGAAAATCTCTTGAAAGATTATACGCGTGATCTAATAGAAATAAGCCTTAATAATAGAACTCCTAATATCTACATTATATCAGATCCATCAATAAATGCCTTTGTAATACCTAATGGAAATATTTATATCAATATTGGACTACTCTACTATGCTGATACCCCAAATGAAGTCATTTCAATCATTGCACACGAGATCGGTCACGTAATTAACAACCATCATGTTACAAGACGTATTGAGTTAGATACTCTAAATAAAAAACAGTCTATTTCTCAAATATTAGGTATCGGTGTCGGGATTACGGGAATGATGAATAATTCAGATACCTTAACAAATTTGGGTACTGGTCTTTCACTAGGTGGATCTGGAATTGCATTGAGAGATTATTTAAAATATTCAAGAACTCAAGAATATGACGCAGATATGATGGCTATCAAGCTGATGGAATCTATTGGGCAGTCATCAATTGGTTTGATTTCGATTTTAGAGAAGATTGATAATCAGATTCAGATAGATAGATCTGATATAAATCCACTTGATATGACACATGCATTTCCAAGAGATAGAATAAACCTTATTAGAGAAAAAATATATTCACAAAAAAATAGCTCGGTCAGAGACGCAAACGACCTTGTTATTAGGCACAATCTTATGCGAGCAAAAATTATAGGTTATATGAAATTCCCCAATATTTTTGCCACCAACTCAATATATTTCAAATACCAAAAATCCATTAGGTTATATAAAAGTGGGAAACTAGATGATGCATTATTAATTTTAAATGATCTAAATGAAGAAATAGAGTCCGTTTATTTTACTGAATTAATAGCACAGATTTATTTTGAAAAAAAACAATACAATAAAACACTGCAGTATATCAATAAGGCCTTAGAAAATAATGAAAGAGAAATCCAATTTTCTATATTAAAAGCAATGACTTTACTAGAAACAGGAGGTTCTGAAAATATTATAGAAAGCATTAATATTCTAAATAGTTTTAATAGTTACATATTTGACTCAAACCAAAATCCTCAAATCTATTGGTATCTTTCAAAAGCCTATTTCAAAATTGAAAATATTGGTTTGGCTGATCTAAATATTGCCAAATATTATTCTATAACCAACCAAACAGATAGAGCAATTAATTTTGCAGAACGAGCAAAAAAAAATCTAACTATATATTCCAACGAATGGATACAGGCTGATGACATATCAAAAACTATGAATTAGTAAAATAATTAATTTAAATTTAATCAGTTTCAGTTTAAAAATTATAAAATGGGACAAAATAATAAAATTGTTATAATTAATGGACCTAATTTAAATCTTTTGGGTAAAAGAGAACCTGAACATTATGGAGATAAAACTCTTGATGAAATTAGAGTAGCTTGTAATAATGTTGCAAGTGAATATTCAATTGACATAGATTTCTTCCAGTCTAATGACGAAAGTGAGATAATTGATTTAATACAATCAACCGCAGAAAGCCATGGAATAATCATAAATGCAGGCGCATACACCCACACTTCAATAGCAATTCATGATGCACTAAAAACATCCAAATCTCCATCTATAGAAGTCCATCTATCCAACATTCATAAAAGAGAAGAATTTCGGCATAAATCCTTTTTATCAAATGTAGTAAATGGGATTATTATTGGTCTATCAGATCATGGATATGAATTGGCAGTTCATGCTATGGCAAAACTAATGAGGATAAATAAAAAAAATGGCTAAAAAACCACTAGATGAAATTGAAATAATTCGTGAATTATCTGCAATAATAAACGAAGAAAGTCTTCACGAGATCGAAATTGAAAAAGAAGGAACTCGTATTAGGGTTCAAAACCAATCAAGTCATATCAATAATATAGCTCAAGCACAATTACAGCCAACAATAATCCCAAACAACCCTCACAGCAATCAAGATACTGAAACTGTTCCAGAAATTAATAAATCAGAAACATCTCCAAAAAAATTTGTTAAATCTCCAATGGTTGGTACGTGTTACTTATCACCCGAACCTGGAAGTAAACCATTTATTCAGGTTGGAAGTAAAATAAACAAGGGTGATCCCATAATTATAATTGAAGCAATGAAGACTTTTAATACAATTCCAAGTACAGAATCTGGCACAGTAAAAAATATTCTTGTGAGTGATGGGCAGCCAATAGAATTTGGCGAAGATATTATCGAAGTTGAATGAAAAAATATTTTAACAAAGTACTTATTGCAAATCGCGGGGAAATTGCAGTTAGAATTCAAAGAGCATGCAAAGAACTTGGAATTCAAACTGTTGCCGTTCATTCCACGGCTGATAGCGATGCAATGCATGTTAAATTAGCTGATGAAAGCGTTTGCATTGGTCCCCCTCAAGCGGTAAATAGTTATCTAAATATACCAGCCATAATTTCAGCTTGTGAAATCACAGGGGCTGAAGCGGTTCATCCTGGATACGGTTTCTTGTCTGAGAATGCTCACTTCGCAGAAATACTTGAAGCTCATAACATAACATTTATTGGTCCAACATCTGAACATATTAAAATTATGGGTGATAAAATCACCGCAAAAGAAACTGTATCAAATTTAGGAATACCCGTTGTCCCTGGTTCAAATGGAAAAATTGAAGATTTAAATCACGCAAATAAAATAGCTAAAAATATTGGTTTTCCCGTTCTCATTAAGGCATCATCCGGAGGAGGAGGGAAAGGTATGAAAATAGCCAAAAGTCAAAATGAACTTGAAGAAGCTTTCAATATGGCAAAAATTGAAGCTAAGGCTTCATTTGGAGATGACACTGTATATATTGAAAAATATTTAGAAACACCAAGACACATTGAAATACAAATTTTGGGAGATAAAAATGGTAATGCCATCCATCTTGGCGAAAGAGATTGCTCCTTACAAAGAAGGAATCAAAAGGTTTTAGAAGAAGCCACCTCTCCTGTAATTGATACATTAAAAAGAAAGGAAATAGGTGAAATTGCTTCATCTGCCATATCAAAATTAGGATACCACGGTGCGGGAACAATTGAATTCTTATATGAAGATAATAAATTTTATTTCATTGAAATGAATACGCGATTACAAGTTGAACACCCAATCACGGAAATTATTACCGATTGTGACCTGGTCAAAGAGCAAATCTCTATTGCTGCAGGAAATAATCTATCAAAAAAACAAGCAGATGTCATAATTAAAGGACACGCCATTGAATGCAGAATTAATGCAGAAAATCCTAAAACTTTTGTTCCATCACCTGGAAAGATTACCGCATACCATCCAGCTGGAGGACCGGGCGTAAGAGTTGATAGTGGCGCTTATAGTGGTTATACCATCCCCCCCTACTATGACAGTATGATTGGGAAGTTAATTGTTTTTGGAAACGATCGAACAGACTGTCTCGATAAATTAAAAAGGACTATAGATGAATTTGTAATAGAGGGTGTTGAAACTACATTACCGTTATTCAAAGATTTATTACAAAATGAGGATATTATTTCTGGCAATTATAATATTCATTGGCTAGAAAACTATTTAGAAAGTCATCCCTGAATATCATTGATGATTATTTTGTCATCATTGTTACATTCTATTAATTTCATTTTCAAATAGCTGTGTTCAATGGGTGTATTGTGATATTGCTTATGACTATGTAATTCGAGATATTTATTCACTTCAAGATTATTTGAAATTTTTATTTGAGCCTCAATTAAGCTTATGAATTCATAGCTGTTATTTTCTATTGAATAGCAAGAATTCACGCGTAAATTTAAATCGTCAAAAATTACATTTGAATTTACAGGAATAGTTAATCTTTCAGATTTTAGATTTATCGTATCATAAATTAATAATACAGAATTTTGATATTTATTTATCACAAATTCATTAGCGAATATTTTTGATGATAATGCAAAAAAAATTATCAATGCCACTAAGTTATATTTAATAAATACCCCTATATATCCTTTGTTAGGAACCAAAAACAGCATTGCCTAAGAGCCCTATCAAATCAATTGAACCCTGTGTAAATTCAATAACATCACCATCGCTCAGGATTTCATCAGATCCACCTGGTTCTATTGAAATATAATTACCGCCAAGCAATCCTTCCGCAGAAATTTTAGCACTGCTATCTGTTGGTATTTTTATATCATTGTTAATTTGCATACTAACTACCGCATCAAATGTATCAGCATTTAGTGTTTGGCTTGTAACAGATCCAATTTTAATGCCTGAAAGCCGTACATCAGATCCTGACATTAAACCAGAGACCTCGTTAAAAACTGCTGTTATTTCATACGTTTTTGAAGAATTCTTATTTCCCATCATTGAGTACGAATAAATAAAGAAAATAATAGCTATTAGAACAACAACAAAACCTATTAAACTTTCAAGTAGATTATTTTTCATATGTTAAAATTTACTCTGCAGGATTCCATGGTTGATAATCGTTCTGGCTTTTATTGATTGCCTTGTTCCCAAGGCTACCTGGGGGCCTATATGCCGATGAGGAACCAGTTAAATTTGGTGTATGACTTTTTATCCACGATTTGTTGGAACTTGCATTTTCATTTGGCACTTCATTTACAACATTATGCAACCAAGAATGCCATTTTGCTGGAACTTTTGAAGAATCAGCGTAACCGTTGTATATTACCCATCTTTTTATTGGCTTATTGTTGCTCTCAGATTTAGTTGTGTAGTATTGATTCCCAAATTCATCTACTCCAACCCTTTTCCCAAATAAAGAAGTTGATATCCGTGTGGATATTGTTTGACTATTCCACCAAGTGAATAACTGTTTTGCAAATTTCAACATATAAATTATCTAATTACTTCAAATTACTTGTCATACAATTACAGAATCAAGTTAACTTAATAATTAAGTAATAACAAATATTAAAATAAACACATAGTATTTTTATTACAAAACATAAAAAATATTTCAAAAAACAAAATTTTTACGTTTTAGTAATAAACAATATGTAGTATTAGGTTATTTTTCTGGGGTACTACTTATAGTGTCTGTGTATAAATTTAAAACCCTGTTAAAAAGTGATATTTTTTAAAATTAGATGTGGACATAACAAACAAAAAAATTAAATTAGAAAGTCTGCGTAAAGAGGAAAGAGGACAAAATGAAGATAGAAAGATGTTTTACAAAAGATAATGAATCACCATACAAAAATATAAAATTTATTAAAACATCTAGCCAAATTAAAAATCCTGATGGATCAATTGTTTTCCAACTCGATGACCTAGAGGTTCCAGAAAATTGGAGTCAAGTTGCCGCTGATATTATAGCTCAAAAATACTTCAGACGAGCTGGCGTGCCTGCTAAATTAAAAAAAGTTGAAGAAAATGATGTGCCAAGCTGGTTATGGAAGAGTATCCCCGAATCAGTTGATACGAAAATGGGTTCAGAAACTAGTTCAAAACAGGTGTTCGATAGGCTTGCAGGTACATGGACTTATTGGGGATGGAAAGGTAAATATTTTGACACAGAAACTGATGCCAGAAATTATTTTGATGAACTAAGATATATCTTGGCTAGTCAAATGTGTGCACCCAATAGTCCACAGTGGTTTAACACTGGATTACATTGGGCATACGGCATAGATGGACCGGGTCAAGGTCATTTTTATATTGACTATAAAAGTAAAAAATTAACCCAATCATCATCAGCATACGAACATCCACAACCACATGCATGCTTTATTCAATCGATTGAAGATGACCTTGTCAATGAAGGTGGAATAATGGATCTCTGGACAAGAGAGGCAAGACTTTTCAAATATGGATCAGGAACAGGTTCTAACTTCTCAAAAATCCGTGGTGACGGTGAAAACTTATCAGGGGGCGGAAAATCATCTGGACTTATGAGCTTTTTGAAAATCGGCGATCGCTCAGCTGGCGCAATTAAATCTGGTGGCACAACTAGAAGAGCTGCTAAAATGGTTGTGGTAGACATTGACCATCCTGACATAGAAGAATTTATAGACTGGAAAGTAAAGGAAGAGAAGAAAGTTGCAGCACTTGTTACAGGCTCTAAAATTTGCGCAAAGCATCTGAACTTAATACTGAAGGCATGTGTAAATTGCGAAGGATCAGATAAGGATTGTTTTGATCCAAAAAAGAATCCAGCATTAAAAAAGGAAATTATAAACGCAAGAAAACTTCATGTACCAGAAAATTATATAAAACGCGCAATACAATTTGCTGAACAAGGCTATACTTCAATGGCATTTGAGACATATGATACTGATTGGGATTCTGAAGCATACCTGACAGTTGCGGGTCAAAATTCAAATAATACAGTTAGATTAACCGATGATTTTATAAATGCCCTTCAAAATGGTGATGATTGGCACCTTAGATCAAGAAGAGACAATTTACCCATTAAAACCATGAAGGCATCAGATCTATGGGAACAAATTGGATATGCTGCATGGGCATCTGCAGATCCTGGACTGCAATTCCATACAACCATTAATGACTGGCATACTTGTCCCGAAGGTGGTGAAATTAGAGCGTCCAATCCATGCTCCGAATATATGTTTCTTGATGATACGGCATGTAATTTAGCTTCAATAAATTTAATCAAATTTAGGAACCAAGATGGTAGTTTTAAAACAAGTGAATTCATACATACAGTAAGACTGTGGACAATGGTTCTTGAAATATCTGTACTTATGGCACAATTCCCATCAAAAAATATAGCAAGACTATCCTATGAGTATAGAACTCTCGGGCTTGGCTATGCAAACATTGGTGGCTATCTAATGACAAGTGGAATTGCTTATGACTCTGATGAAGGAAGAGCAATCTGTGGAGCTATAACAGCTCTAATGACTGGAATCGCCTACAAGACATCTGCTGAGATGGCATCTGAACAAGGCCCCTTCCCCGACTACAAAAGAAATTCCAAACATATGCTAAGGGTAATTTCAAATCATAGAAATGCTGCATACGGTAATAAAGAAAACTATTTAGAACTTTCAACAAATCCTGTTCCATTAGATCATGGTAATATAAAAGATAAAATTCTTCTCTCAGAAGCAACTAAATCATGGGACGATGCCCTTGAGTTGGGCAAAAAATTCGGGTACAGAAACGCTCAAACCACTGTGATAGCTCCAACAGGAACTATTGGTCTTGTAATGGACTGTGATACAACTGGCATTGAACCAGATTTTGCTCTCGTAAAATTTAAGAAATTAGCAGGCGGTGGATACTTTAAAATTATAAATAGAGCAGTCCCAGAAGCACTAAAATCACTTGGGTACGGAGATAATGCAATAAATAATATTGTTGATTATGCAGTAGGTCTAAACACACTTAAGAATGCACCTGGCATAAATCATGAAAAGCTTATTAAAAAAGGTTTTAAGAAGGAACAATTGGATGCAGTTGAACAACAACTAAAGAATGCCTTTGATATAAAATTTGTATTCAATAAATGGACCCTTGGAGAAACATTTTGTAAAGATGTGCTGAAGATTAGTGATGATCAACTTAATGATTTTTCTTTTGATCTTCTATCG
>Ga0181596_10005130_pt1 | contig 11576 bp, 11 predicted proteins | sample 041ome_6_FD_148655 | JGI IMG/M metagenome (GOLD analysis project Ga0181596, IMG submission 148655) | Coastal salt marsh microbial communities from the Groves Creek Marsh, Skidaway Island, Georgia - 041402US metaG (spades assembly) | ecosystem: Environmental > Aquatic > Marine > Intertidal zone... | reverse complement strand
CCCGGAGCCGGACTGGAGCGACCGGCGGGAATCACCGATGACGGCGCTGGACCGCTATTTTATTGAATTAACCGAAGTGAATCCGCGCTTACGGGTACGCATTGGTAACCCGGATGAATTACGCTCCAATGGCATGAGCCAGACCCTCGATCAATTCCGCCACCGGGTGACCAGCCCGGAAATATCCGCTGCCGAAGCGGTGGATGGCTGTGTGATTACGGCACTTAATGAGGAAGCGGTGATCAGTGCCTGCCTGGCCAATCAGGCCGGTATTAATCTGGTGGTGGCCTATGAAGCGTTTTCTATAAAAATGCTGTGCGCGCTGCGCCAGACCATTATTTTTTCCCGCCAGCAAAAAGAAACCGGCGATACCGCCGGCTGGCTGGGGTTTCCGGTGATCACCACGTCACTGATCTGGGAAAACGGCAATAACGATCAAAGCCATCAGGATTCCAGCCTCAGCGAAAGTCTGATGATTAAAATGGCCGATATGGCGCGGGTGGTGTTTCCGGCCGATGCCAATTCGGCCATGGCCTGTCTGCGCGCCTGTTACGGGGATCTGGGCGTGGTGTGGAACCCGGTGGTACCGCGCTCGGTATTACCGGCTGTTTTTACCGGCCAGCAGGCCACTCAGCTGGTGCAGGATGGTGCTATCTGTGTGCGCGGCCATTGTGGTGCCGAAATTCAGCTGGTGGCCTGCGGGGCGGTGCAGTTACAGCAGGTGTTAAAAGCCTCTGATCGCCTGAAACAGCAACGGGTTGCCCATTCGGTGGTGTACCTGCTGGAGCCGGCGCGTTTCCGCCAGCCGCGTGACCGCTGGGAAGCTGCTGTCATGGCCGATGAGTCGGTGATTCAGGCGTTATTTCCGCAGCGGGTACAGTACCGGGTCATACTGGCGCATTGCCGGGCGGAATTATTACTGGCCACCTGTCGGCGGCTGGATAAAGGCCCGGAACATTGCCGGGCGCTGGGCTACATTAACCGTGGTGGCAGCCTGGGGCCGGAGGAATTATTGTTTGTGAACCGCAGTACCTGGGCGCATGTACTGGCTGAGCTGGCGCAGCTTTGTGGCCAACAGCCAACGCTGTGGTTAACGGCAGAAGAATGGGCGGCGGTGGATGGCCGGGGTGATCCTTATCATGTTATCCGGGCGCTGGATTAGTCCGCGCTTTTTGATTTTTAATGCTCAATTTTTAATGCATTAATATTTGCAGAATTTCATTAATGGTTTGCTGATTTTTACCAGCGTTGTCCGGCTTCGGCATCACTGGCTTTGGCGTCAACCCAGTGGTCTCCCTGGGCGGTGGTTTCTTTTTTCCAGAACGGCGCGCGGGTTTTCAGAAAATCCATAATAAATTCACAGGCAGAAAACGCCGCGGCACGATGCGCACTGCTGACCAGCACCAGCACAATCTGTTCATTTACCTGCAAAGTGCCGACCCGGTGAATAACTGTAACCTTACCCAACGGCCAGCGACTGCGCGCCTGTTCCACAATTTGCTGCAGAGCGTTTTCGGTCATACCCGGATAATGCTCCAGCGTCATGCTCAGCAGGGGCGTGGTGGCTAATTCGCGCACGCTGCCGGTAAAACTGACGATGGCACCACAGTCGGGCTGCTGTTGCAGGCGGGCGTATTCCCGGCCCAGATCAAAATCATCGGTTTGTACGCAAATGCGGGTTAAATCGGCAGCGCTGTGCATATCAGCCCCCGGTAACCGGTGGGAAAAAGGCAATTTCATCGCCGCTGCTGATGGCGTCATGCGGGCTGCAAAACGCCTGATTGCGGGCGCAGAGTAAATCGGGCCGGGCCAGCGCACTGGCCCAGGGTTCGCCCTGTTGCTGCAGTTGTTGCAGCAATTCTGCCACCGTGGCGGCACTGGCCGGCCAGTTCAGTTCGGCAGTGTTTAACTGATCGCGCAGGGCGGCAAAAAATAAAACGTTAAGCATGGGGAGTGCCTCCCTGACGTTGCCAGTGACCACTTTTACCGCCTTCTTTTTCTTCCAGGCGGATATTGCTGATGATCATGTCGCGATCCACCGCTTTGCACATATCGTAAATGGTTAACGCGGCCACCGAGGCCGCGGTTAAGGCTTCCATTTCTACGCCAGTCTGACCCTGCAGACGGCACAGGGTATGAATTTCAATTTCACCGCTGTCGTGCAGCACAAAATCCACCGTCACTTTACTCAGTGCCAGCGGGTGACAGAGCGGAATTAAATCACTGGTTTTTTTCGCCGCCATAATGCCGGCAATGCGGGCGGTAGCCAGCACATCGCCTTTTTTCATTTCCGCCTTGCGGATGCGTTCGACCACATCGGCCCGGGTAAATACCCGGGCACTGGCACAGGCGGTGCGCAGGCTGGATTCTTTAGCGGAAACATCCACCATGTGGGCGTGGCCGTGCTGATCAATATGGGTTAATTCAGACATAGGGTATTCCTTAACGGCAGGACGGCTGCGGGCTGTTTTTAATATGGGCCACAAAATTACAGGGGCCGGTACGGCTGTCCAGCTGTGGGGCAATCAGTTGTTCCCAGGCTTGCCGGCAAGCACCGCCGGAACCGGGAATGGCAAATAATAAGGTGCCGTTGGCCATGCCGGCCAGCGCCCGCGATTGCAGGCTGCTGCTGCCGATATCGGCATAACTCAGCTGGCGGAATAATTCCCCGAAACCTTCCACTTCGGTGTCGAACAACGGCCGGATAGCCTCCGGGGTGCAATTACCGGCGGCAAAGCCGGTGCCGCCGTTCAGCACCACCACCTGAACCCTTTCACTGGCAATCCAGTGGCTGACCAGCGCCCGGATGGCATAGCGGTTGTGCGGCAGCAGGGCGCGTTCACACACGCGATGACCGGCCGTTTCAGCCAGTTGCTGCAAGGCATCACCGCTGCTGTCGGTTGCTGCGGTACGGCTGTCGGAGAGCGTCAGAATGGCAAGGTTGAGTGGAAAAAACTCAGCCGGCTGGCGTTTGCTCATGGCAGTTTCTCGGCATCAGTGGGTGGGTTTATCTGCTGCCAGTCGTCCGGAGTATTGGTATTGATCAGGGTTTCCGGCCACGGGCATTCCAGACTGCTGGCTTCGCAAAAGGCCAGCAGGGATTTTACGGAACGCTGACCGCGTGGGTGCATTTGCCGGTTCAGATAACGGATTAATTCCGGCGTATTATGCAAGACACAGGGCAGGGCATTATGCTGAAAATGTGCGGGTTGCAGTTCGGCTTGTTGCAGCAGATAGCCGAGCACCGCCGGGGTCAGTAACGGCATATCCACCGGCAGCACCAGAATATGGGCGTGTTGGCATAAAGGCACCAATGCCTGCAGGCCGGACAGCGGGCCAAAATCAGGGTGCTGGTCGGCAATACCCAGGTGCGGATGGCTGAGCAGAATATCGTCACAGCCCAGCCGTTTCAGCAGTTGTTGCTGATATTGCCATAATGGCAGGCCATGCCAGCGTAACAGGGCTTTATCACGCCCCATGCGGCTGGATTGGCCGCCGGCCAGAATAATGGCACTGAACGGAGAGGCACTCATGCTCAGCCGCCAATCATGGCCAGATGCCGGGTCTGGCCGCTGTGTTGCTGGTGCAGGTAATGGGTTTCTTCTTTGCCCAGAATGGCACGTTGTAAAAAGGCCACCACCGGTGCCGGATCATCGCTTTGCAGTAAATCACGCAGGCTCTGATGCTGGTCGGCAAACAGGCATAAAAATAATTCCCCTCGGCTGGACACCCGCAGGCGGTTACAGCTGCTGCAGAAATCTTTGCTGTACGGCATGATCAGACCGACCCGGCCGGCGTAATCGGGGTGGGCGTATTCCAGTGCGGGGCCATCGGTTTCTCCCTTGGGTTGCAGGCTCCAGCCGCTGTCCAGCAAGTGCTGGCGGATTACTTCACCGCTGAGATGCTGAGCCTGATAAAAATCCGTATTGTCGTTGGTGCGCATTAATTCAATAAAGCGTAATGCCACCGGTCGTTCCTGAATAAAGCGCAGAAAAGCCGGCAGGTCGGTGGCGTTGTGCTGACGCAGCAGCACGGTATTGAGTTTTACCTGACGCAGGGGCGATGCCAGCGCCTGATCAATACCGTCCAGAATATACTGCAGCCGGTCGGCGCCGGTAATGCGGGCAAAGGACGAAGCTTCCAGACTGTCGACGCTGACGTTCAGTGCATCCAGACCGGCGTCAACCCAGTGCGGTAATTCGCGCTGCAGATTAAAGCCGTTGGTGGTCAGGGCCACTTTCTCAATGCCGGGAATCTGTTTGCACAGGCTGATGACGTCAGTCAGGTCTTTACGCAGCGCTGGTTCACCACCGGTCAGGCGTACTTTACGCGTACCCAGCCGGGCAAAGGCGGTCAGCAAACGGCGGATTTCCGGCAAGCTGAGGTCGGCTTCATCGCTGCTGCAGTCGTTACCATCGGGCAGACAATAATTGCAGCGGAAATTGCAGCGCTCGGTAAGGGATAAGCGCAAATACGTAAAGCGCCGTTGAAAGCGGTCGGTCAGCATAAAACACCTTTCCAGTTCGGGAGGAATAACGGTTTCCCCTTATTCCCGGTGGCTGAATTGCCACGGCTGAAGCGCCATATTCCGACCGGAACTTAGGCACAACCGCTCGGCGTGCAGGAAGAAATGTACACAGATACGACCGGGCTGACCACCGGTAGTAAGGGATAAATTTGTGCCTCTTTGTGGGTAGCTGATGTTGGCTCTTTTTGTCCTTTGGCGGTAGTTTTGTGGCCATTATTCCGCAATGTTGCCATTCAATTGACATTGACCGGTCCAGCTTTAGTATGGAGCGCAGTTAACTATTGAAACGGTGAAAAAATGGACAGTAAAAAATCGACAATTATGCTGGTCGATGATCATCCGCTGCTGCGCAAAGGATTAAAACAATTACTGGCATTTGAAGACGATCTGGACGTTATTGCCGAAGCCAGCAATGGCGCGGATGCGCTGCTTATTGCGGAAGAGCAGGACCCTGATCTGATTATTCTGGACCTGCATATGCAGGGTATGGATGGTCTGGAAACCTTAACCAAACTGCGCGATGCCGGGGTCACCTCCCGTATTGTGATGCTGACGGTATCGGACTCTGATGAAGACGTACTGGCCGCCATCAGCCAGGGCGCCGATGGTTATCTGTTAAAAGACACCGACCCGGATCAGTTACTGGAACAGATTAAACTGGCCCTGAGCGGCAAAATGGTGCTCAGCGAAGCCGTTACTCAGGTATTGGCGGCAGCCATCCGGCGTCCGGCGGTACGACCAGCGTCCGAGCTGGATTCTTTAACCGGCCGTGAAGTGGAAATTCTGCAGTGCATCGCCAAAGGCATGAGCAATAAAGTGATTGCCCGCGAACTGGATATTTCCGATGGCACGGTGAAAGTGCACGTTAAACATCTGCTGAAAAAACTGGGTTTGCGCTCCCGCGTGGAAGCGGCAGTGTGGATGGTCAACCAGCAAAGTGAGGGCAAGGCGTGAGTGCATTGCAGTCGGTTGCCGATGCCATTGCCCGCATGCTGGATGACGTTGGCACTGCCACGCTGAATACCGAAACGCTGCCGTTGGCGCAACTCGATGGCCGTATTTTGGCTGTAGATATTGTGTCGCCCATGACCGTACCGGCGTTCGATAATTCCGCCATGGACGGTTATGCCCTGCGTGCCGCCGATGCGGAATTATTAGCCGGCGCTGGTTTAACGGTGATGGGTACCGCACAGGCCGGGCATCCTTTTGCCGGCACACTGGCGGCGGGGCAGGCGGTGCGCATTATGACCGGTGCGGAATTACCCGCCGGTGCCGATACGGTGCTGATGCAGGAAGTGATTGAACGCAACGGCGATACCATTCGCAGCTCTGAACCGGTCAATATTGGTGTCAATGTGCGTTACGCCGGCGAAGACATCCGCAGCGGTGAATTATTACTGGCCCGGGGGCAGCGCTTAACGCCGCTGCACATTGGGTTGCTCGCCAGCGTCGGCCTGGCTGAAATCAGCGTGTATCGCCGCTTAAAAGTGGCGTTATTTTCCAGCGGCGATGAATTATGCCAGCCGGGACAGCCGCGCCGCGCCGAACAGATTTACGACAGCAACCGTTTTGCGCTGCGTGCCATGCTGGAACGGTTGCCGGTGGAGGTTATCCGCTTTGAGTGGCTGCCGGATGATCTGGCCGCTATCCGCACGGCCTTAGGTGAAGCCGCTGCCCAGGCCGATGTATTGATTACCAGTGCCGGGGTGTCGGTCGGCGATGCTGATTTCACCAAACAGGTGATTGACGAACTGGGGCAGGTGAATTTCTGGAAAGTGGCGATGAAACCGGGCAAGCCTTTTGCTTTTGGTCGTCTGCAGAATTGCTGGTTTTTTGGTTTGCCGGGTAATCCGGTATCCGCACTGGTCACGCTGGATCAGCTGGCCCAGCCGGTATTACGGCGTTTAACCGGTGAGCGTGCAGAAGCGCCGTTATCCTTACCGGCTGTGGCAGCCACTGGTTTTCGCAAGCAACCGGGCCGGCAGGACTTTCAGCGCAGTCGTTTAAGCGTACAGAACGGCCAGTTGCAGGCCGAACCCTCTGGTAATCAGGGCTCGGGTTTATTGCGTGGTTTTGCCGAAGCCGATGGCTATACCGTGCTGGAAGCTGAACGCGGCCGGGTCAGTGCCGGTGAAACCGTCAGCGTACAGCTGTTCGGTCCGTTATTAAGGTAATCCGTCGTTATGAACGATGAGCAGTTACTGCGCTACAGCCGCCATATTTTTCTGCCTGATCTGGACCTCGATGGTCAGCTGAACCTGTGCCACAGCCATGTGCTGATCATCGGCCTGGGCGGGCTGGGTGCGGCTGCGCTGCCGTATCTGGCCGCCAGCGGTGTCGGTACGCTGACGCTGGTGGACGACGATGTGGTGGAAAGCAGCAATCTGCCGCGGCAGATTATTCATACTCCGCAGCGGGTGGGCTTGCCCAAGGTGGAATCGGCGCGCTTGTTGGTCGCCAGTCTGAATGCCGACGTGCAGGTGATTGCGGAACAGCGCCGCGCTGATGAGGCCTGGTTGTTGCAGGCGTTACCGGGGGTCGATCTGGTGCTGGATTGCAGCGATAACCCGGAGGTGCGCTATGCCCTGAATCGGGCGGCGTTGCAGCATAAAACCCCCTGGGTCAGCGGGGCGGCGGTGGCCATGGATGGCCAGGTTACGCTGTTCGATCCGCGCCGGGCAGACAGCCCCTGTTACCGTTGTTTATACCCGCAGGTGCAGGCGGGGCAGCTGAATTGCAGCGAAAGCGGCGTGCTGTCGCCCTTGGTGGGCGTAATCGGTACCTTGCAGGCGGTGGAAGCCCTGAAATTACTGGCCCCTGCGGGCAATAGTTTGTGCGGGCGCTTACTCACCTTCGATGCCCGCAGTACGCAATTCCGTGACTGGAAAATCAGCCGCCGCGCCGATTGCCCGGATTGCAGCGGCCAACGCTGAGTCAGTGTTTCAGGCCCAGCTTCTGCGCCAGTTTATGCAGATTGCTGGGGTCTAAGCCAAAGGCGCGGGCGGTGGCGCTCCAGCTGCCGTTCTGTTGCTGTACTTCACGCACAATCAGGGCGCGCTGAAAGGTTTTTACCGCCTCTTTCATCGGCATTCCCTGTACCGTCTGCAATAAGCCACGGTCCTGACGGTTTTCTTCGTTCAGGCCAGCCTCGCCGTTATCCGGCACATCCAGATCCAGTAACCGGCTGTCGAGGGTAATAATGTCGTGGCGCTGGGCGCCACGGCTCAGTGCCTTGATGGCGGCACGGCTGATAACGTGCTCCAGCTCGCGGATATTGCCGGGCCAGGGATACGCCAGCAGTGCGGCTTCAGCATCGGGTGACAGGCGCAGGCTGCGCAACCCCAGCCGGGCGCGGTTCAGTTCCAGAAAGTGGCCGGCCAGCAGGGGAATGTCTTTATCCCGCTCGCGCAGGGGCGGAATCGGAATCGGGTAGACCGACAAACGATGGTACAGATCGGCACGGAAGGCGCCTTCGGTAATCTGTTCTTTCAGATTGCGGTTGGTGGCGGCAATCACCCGCACATCCACCCGTTTCGGTTGGTCACTGCCCAGCCGTTGTACTTCACCGTTCTGCAGCACGCGCAACAGTTTGGCCTGCACCGGCAGCGGTAACTCACCCACTTCATCAAGAAAAATAGTGCCCTGATCGGCGCTTTCAAAGCGGCCGGGGCGGTCGCTGGTGGCGCCGGAAAAAGCGCCTTTCAGGTGCCCGAATAATTCACTTTCAGCCAGGTTTTCCGGCAGTGCGGCGCAGTTCACATAAATCATCGGCCGGCTGGCACGCGGCGACTGGCGGTGCAGATAGTTGGCGAACACTTCCTTACCAACACCGGTTTCACCCAGCAGCAGTACCGGTAAATCGGATGCTGCCACCACATCCAGTTCTTTGCGGATCTGCCGGATGGCGTCACTGTGGCCAATGATGTCGCTGTTGTTATCCGGCCCGGCGCTGATTTCCGGGCTGGCACTGAGTCGGCCACGGCGCAGGCTGCGGATTTCTTCCTCCAGCATGCTGATGCGGATGGCCGCTTCCAGCTGCGGACGGCAGCTTTCCAGTTGTTGCAGTTTTTCGCCATCGAAGGTGCCGGGAGTAAGGGAATCGAGCGTCAGCGCACCCCAGCGTTCGCCGTTCAGCCACAGGCTGATCCCCATGCAGTCATGCACCGGCAAGGGTGCGCCGGGCTGACTGGCCAGCAGGCCGTCGTAAGGGTCGGGCAGCGGGCTGTCGGCCGGAAAGCGCAGGGCTTGTACGCTGGTCATAATGGCCGACAGGCGCGGATGCTGAGCCAGCCCGAATTTACGTCCGTGGGCTTCAGCGACCAGGCCACGAATGGCGACCGGATGCAGGTGTTCACGTTGCAGTCGCAGCAGTACCACGGCGCCACATTCAAAACGCTCATGCAGGCCCGTAACAATACGCTCAAACCGCTCGGCCGCCGGCATGTCGGTAATAAGATCTTGCAGCAGCTCAGGTCCGGACATGGCGTTTCTCGCAGGTTGGGTCATAAAAACCAGGGTGGTGAATTCTACAATGAAAATCAGTGTTCTTTATACCCATCTGTGTCAGGAACCCACAGTGGGTAAGGGCTGCAAACTGGCCCGGCTTTTGCTGAACAAAGAGACGTCTTGTTGATTATTTCTGTTTACCATTCCTGTCAGGAGCCTTTATGGAATTACTGGACCGTTCTTTAAGTGACATTGCTACCACGATTCCGGGCGCATCGGCGCTGCTGCGAAACCTTAAACTCAACTTCTGTTGCGATGGCACCACCACTCTGGGCACTGCTCTGGCGGGTAAAGGTCTGCCCAGTCACGACGTTGTCGATCAGCTGCTCAACATGGCCAGCGATGCCGAGCCGGTGGACTGGAGCAAAGAACCCACCACCCGGCTGATCAGCCATATTCTGGAGCGTTACCATGCCCGCCACCGCGAACAACTGCCGGAGCTGATTTTCCTGGCCGCCAAAGTGGAGCGGGTGCATGCCAATGCGCCTGGTTGCCCCCTGGGTCTGGCGGATCTGCTGCGCAATATCAGCCATGAACTGGCCAGCCACATGCTCAAAGAAGAGCAGATTCTGTTTCCGATGCTGGGCGGTGGTATTTACCCGAACGGCCCCATTAACGTGATGCAGGATGAGCATGAAGAACATCTGCAGGCGGTTGAGCAGCTGCGTCAGCTGACCAACGACATTACGCTGCCGGCGGGTGCCTGTAACAGCTGGAAAGCCTTGTATCTGGGGCTGCAGACCTTTGTGGATGATCTGATGCAGCATATTACGCTCGAAAATTACTTCTTATTTGTGCCACCCAAAGCCACGTCTTCAAACTGTTGCGGCAGCTGCCAGTAACCACTCTCCGTCTCACCTGTAACGGGTGAGTTTCGGGCGCGCAAGCGCCCTTTTTTATGCCCCTGTTTTTATGCCCTGACTCTGTCTGTTTAAAGCAGCTGAATTCTGTCTGCGGTCTGGAATCCGGGCTCAGGAATCTGCATACAGGGCCATGGCAGGGATGTGCCACGGCCCCGTGTGCTGAGACGTTTTATTACAATAAATAAATAACACTGAGCAGTCCGGTAATGCTCAATACCAGGGTGTAAGGCAGCGCCATGATCACCATGCGGCCATAAGACAACCGCACCAATGGGGCAATGGCCGAGGTAAGCAGAAACAGAAAGGCGGCCTGGCCATTGGGGGTGGCGACGCTGGGCAGATTGGTCCCGGTATTAATGGCAATGGCCAGACGGTCAAAATGTTCGCGGCTGATGTCGCCGGCAGCCAGTGACTGCTGAATTTCAGAGATATACACCGTGGCCACAAAGACGTTGTCGCTGATCATCGATAACACCCCGTTGGCAATAAAAAACATGCCGGGTTGTTGTTCGGTCGGCAAGCTCAGCACCCAGTTGATAACCGGACTGAACAGATGTTGCTGATGAATTACTGCCACCACCGCAAAGAACACCACCAGTAAGGCGGTAAAGGGCAGGGCTTCAGTAAAGGCTTTGCCAATCTGGTGTTCGTCGGTAACACCGTTCATGGCGGCAATCAGAATAATCACCAGCAGGCCGATCAGGCCGACCTCGGCAATATGAAACGCCAGCCCGAAAATCAGAATAACGGCAGCCAGCATCTGAATAACCAAAGCCATCTGTTGTGGTTTGTTGCGGCGGGCTTTTTCAGCATCGGCAAATTCTTTCAGTACCGCCAGTACCGGCTTCGGCAGTTTGGCGCCATAACCAAACCAGCGCAGTTTTTCCAGCAGTACGCAGGTTAATAAACCGGCGGCCAGCACCGGCATGGATACCGGCGTCATCAGGTGGAAAAAGGTCGCAAAATCCCAGCCGGCCACTTTGGCAATCAGCAGGTTCTGGGGTTCGCCCACCATAGTGCAGACGCCCCCCAGTGCCGTTCCTACGGCGCCGTGCATTAATAAGCTGCGCAAAAACGCACGGAAGGTATCCAGGTCTTTGCGGTGCAGTTCAATCACTTCGTGGTCGCTGCCGTGGTTATGGTCGCTCTGTTGATAGCCTTTGCCCGATGCCACTTTGTGGTACACGGAATAAAAGCCTACCGCGACGCTGATGATGACCGCGGTTACGGTTAAGGCATCGAGAAATGCCGATAAAAAAGCCGCCGTCATCGAAAAGGTAAGAGCCAGCAGATATTTGGAGCGGATGCGTACCAGAATATTGGTGAAGGTAACCAGCAGCAGGTTTTTCATAAAATAAATGCCGGCCACCATAAACATCAGCAGCAGAATCACCGGCAGGTTGTGTTCCACCTCGGCGTATAACGCATCCGGTGTGGTCAGTCCCAGCAGCAGCGCCTCAATGGCCAGTAAACCACCGGGTAACAGGGGGTAGCACTTCAGCGCCATCGCCAGGGTAAAAATAAATTCAGCAATTAACAGCCAGCCGGTCAGTACCGGTCCGGCCAGCCACAGACAAAGCGGGTTCAGCAGCAGAAAAAACACAATACTTTGTTTGTACCAGGCCGGGGATTGGCCAAGAAAATTCTGCGCCAGGGCGCTGGCAAACGATGGTGCGGGT
>Ga0181596_10005123_pt1 | contig 11585 bp, 9 predicted proteins | sample 041ome_6_FD_148655 | JGI IMG/M metagenome (GOLD analysis project Ga0181596, IMG submission 148655) | Coastal salt marsh microbial communities from the Groves Creek Marsh, Skidaway Island, Georgia - 041402US metaG (spades assembly) | ecosystem: Environmental > Aquatic > Marine > Intertidal zone >... | reverse complement strand
AGCAGGTCATCGAAAGCGGTACTGGCCGACGAGTTGAGGAAGCCCTGTGCCAACGAATATGCGCCAATGGCACGGCCCTCACTGAGCGCCGCGGTCACCCTCGGCGTATCCACACTCACCAGCTCGATCATCTGCCGCACTGCACCCTGGCGGTCCTGGCTCAGGCCCGCCTGTGAAGCGATCAACTTGATAAACACCTGAGAGCCGCCCAGCAGTTTTTCAGCCAGAGCAATTTTGCCTTGCAGCGACGTTTCAGCCTGAACAGCCGCCAGCCCGGCCACTAACTGATCACGCTTGCCGTTGAACTCTTCGACCTGCTCAGCCTCACGCGCAACCGCTGCCATCCCTTGCAGAGACTCGGCAAGGGTGCCTTGCAGCTTGACCAGACGCATCTCAAGATCACCCGCCTGACCGGACTGACCGACCATTGCGTTAACCTTGGTGAGGTCGACAAAGTCTTCGAGGTTACGCCGCAGCGTCAGGCTTTCGCCGAGCAGATCAATGCTCTCAAGCGCGGCCTCAGTACTGACGAACTGCCGATAGGAATCACGCACCAGATAAAAGTTGGTGACCAGCATGGGCAGAAAGAACAGCACGCTGATCAAGCTGAACTTCATCCCAAAGCTGAGGCGATTCATTAGCGCGATGGCCGGATACAACACGGTCTTCACAGGGGCGTCTCCAGTTCTAATTATTGTCGTGTAAGGTTACAAAACAGCCGCGCAGAATCTCAAACGGCGAACGTTATGTCCCTTGTCGTTCGACCTGTGGCATTTGCATCAACAAAATAGATAGAGGCAAATTGGCGTGACCAATGTCACAAAATAACGGCCGAGCATTGCGCCATGTATACCTCTTATCGACCCCAACCTCTGTAACTTAAGGTTAATGATGCGCACACCACTGAAGCTAGGCATTGATCTGGGCGGCAGCAAAATCGAAATAATCGCGCTAGACGAAAGCCGGCAAATCTTGCGCCGCCGCGCCCCAACACCGAAGGGCGATTACCAAAAAACCATCGCCGTGATTGCCAGCTTAGTTGAAGATTGCGAGCGCGAACTGGGCCAACAAGGCAGCCTCGGCGTGGGCATACCCGGCACCCGCTCGCCCGACCACGGGCGCATCAAGAATGCCAACTCCCAGTGCCTGATTGGGCAGGACTTGCAAGCCGACCTTGAGCGGCGCCTACAGCGCCCGGTGCGCCTGGCCAATGACGCCGACTGCTTTGCCCTTTCCGAAGCGCGCGATGGCGCCGGAGCAGGAGCTGCCAGCGTTTTCGGAGTGATTCTCGGCACCGGAGTGGGCGGCGGACTGGTTGTGCACCAGCGACTACTCAGCGGCCCAAATGCCATTGCCGGAGAATGGGGGCACAACCCTTTGCCCTGGCGGCGCACTGAAGACGGGCCAGCGCGTCGTTGCTATTGCGGCAAGGACGACTGCATCGAAACCTTTCTCAGCGGCCCTGGCTGGGCAGCACGCAGCAACCTGGACCTCGACGCGGACGCCATTGCGCGCGCTGCGCAAGCCGGCAACCCTGCAGCACAACACGCCCTGGCCTGCTACTGCGATCAGCTGGCGCGCAGCCTAGCAGCGGTGATCAACCTGATTGACCCACACGTGATCGTCCTCGGCGGCGGCCTGTCCAACACGGCCGCGCTCTACTCTCAGGTAACGCCACTGCTGCCGCGCTATGTGTTCTCCGATCAGGTCAATACACGCCTGGTACAAGCCCGGCATGGTGACTCCAGCGGTGTACGCGGCGCAGCCTGGCTGTGGGAGACCCCTATCAGATAAGCAAGGCCCACAAGGCAAATACCGCGTACCAGAACACGGCGGCGCGCACCAGCAACTGCCACAGCTCATCCAGACTGCTGACACCCGCTTCGCCAATTACCGGCTCCGGGGTTTCACCAGCGGCGCGCGCGGTATTGATCACCAACTGTGCCGCACTGATATCCCAACTCAGTAATTCATGCAGCAACGCCCGGCTGACCCCGGCAAAATTACCCACCAGGGCAAAGCTGGCGACCAATACGCGCACCGGCAACCAGTCAAAGCCATGACGCACCTGCACTGCGGCCTCACGCAAAGCCGGCAACGTGGCCTGTTCACTGGTCAAGGCGACCAGGCGATAAGCCAATGCCGCCAGCGGCCCCAGCAGGGCATACCAGAAGATAACCGCGAAAAAGCTTTGATAGGCCTGCCACACCAGGTGCCCCTGCACGCTCTGCAGTAATGCCCCTTCGTTCTCTGCCTCCAGCGCCAGATCACGCTGAGCCACCAGATACGCGGCCTCAGCATCACCACGCCGCCAACTGTCGCGAAACGGCCCAAGTGCGGCCAGCAAGTCGCCACGCCCCAGGCTGTAAATCACCACTAACAAATGCACCGGCAAGGCTAGCCAACCGTAGGCTAGCGGCTCAAGCAACACCAGTATCAAGCCCAACACCAGCAGCGGCAGCAGCACCAGCAACCCCAACGCCAGCCAGGGCCGGTTGGCCCACTGCGCCTTGCGTTCAAGCGCCCTTAGTAAGCGCAACCAGGGCCCATCGTGCTGAATACGGTAACGCCAGGCAGAGAACTTCTCGACCCAAAGCACCAGCAGTAACACCAGAAAATTCATTTCAACCCCTCGCTTTGCTGCAATGCCATACGCAGACGTTGCCAGTCGAATGCCGGACCTGGATCGGTCTTGCGCCCTGGCGCAATGTCACTGTGCCCGCAAATACGCGCTAAAGTGATTGCCGGATAAGCGGCCTGCAGCAGCCCAGTCAACTCGATCAGCGCCGCATATTGCTGTGCAGTGAACGGCAGATCATCGGTTCCTTCAAGCTCAATCCCTAAGGAAAAATCATTGCAGTTTTCCCGCTCGGCAAATCGCGATTGCCCTGCATGCCAGGCACGCTCGTTACAGGAAACGAATTGCGTGACAACACCATCACGCTCGATAAAGAAATGCGCAGACACTTGCATGCTGGCAATGCCCTCAAAATAGGGGTGCTCGCTGGCGTCTAGACGATTTTGAAAGAATGCTTGCACCTTGCCAGTACCGAACTGTCCAGGCGGCAGGCTGATGTTATGAATCACCAACAAAGACACTTCACCCTGCGGCCGTTGATTGGCGTTCGGGGATGGACAGTGCCGGACGCCATCGCACCAGCCACTGGAGGGATCCAGCTGCATATCAAGCTCCTTGATCAAGCGCCCACTCTAGTGCAGCGCCGCCTCAAGGCCAAGCGTGAAGCCAGCGCATGCAGCAGAGCCACACATACAAAAACGCCGCAGAGAAATCATCTCTGCGGCGCTTGCTTAGCGGCGGATCAGGAGCACTCAGGCACCCTTGAGCTTACGCAGATTACCAATCACTGACTCCAGCGCCCGATCAAACAGCAACGCATCGTCAAGCAGGCGAATGGCGCTGCGGCGAAATTCCACCGCCAGACCCATGCGCGTTTTTTCCAGCACCTTCATGCCGGTACGGTTAACGAAGATGTACTTGCCCGTCGGCTTGATTACCGCTGCCAGCTTGCAGCGCAGCTTATGCTCTTCATCCTCCTGAAACTCAACCCAGCTACCGACCCGCAAGTTGTCGACCTGTACCAAGGACTCATCGTCATCCGGCAGGCTGGCTTCAGGCTCAGCAGCTCGCAGCTCACCCGGCGCCAGAAGAATGATCTCCTCCACCACCTCGACCATCGCCGGCTCTTCAACAACTTCGGCAGGCGGTAGCTCCAGCAATGGTAAATCGATGCCCACTTCGGCCAGCGCGGCGCGTTGCTCGTCATCAATGTCTGCCAGGTCAGGCGCATCAGCTTGGGGATGCTCTTCTGGCAAACTGCGCTTGAAGCGCTGAAAAGCCTGCACATGCAACGCCTCAAGCTGGCTGAAAAACTCACCCGTGGAGAACGGATCAAACGCCGCACCGGCCATACCTTCGCGCAGCGCCTTGAGCAACCCCGGAACCATCTCCAGCAAGCGCATGCGGGCTTCTGGCTCGTCATGAGGCTCGACACTCCAGACCAGCTCATCCATGGTCGCCAAGGCGGCCTGCCACTCTGCGGACTCAGCGCCGTGTTTCAGGCAAGTCAGCATCAGCACCTTGCTCCACGCCTCCTGCAGCAAACGCACGACAACCTCTGGCAAGGTCTTGCCGAGCAACCGCTCGTTCAGCGCCTGCTCGACTTCCCGACGAGCCAATGCAGCCTTGGCACTACCCTCTTCGGCGTCACGGGTACGCTGCTCAAGCAACTCACTGCGCCGCCGTTCATCACCGGTGAAGGCCAGAAAGTCCGCCAGCAACTCAGAAAAAATCACCGGATCGTCGACAAAGTCATTAAGCAAGCGCTGCACCACCTGCTCAATCTTCTGGTACAGGCTATCGCGCTGCGTGTCGTCCTGCTCACCCCACCCCAAAGCTGCCGAGGCAATTTCGTTAAGCAGGCGACGAGCCGGATGACTGCCACGACTAAAGAACGTCTTATCGATGACCGCGACTTTCAGCATCGGGATCTGCAAGCGACCAATCAATGCCTTGAGCGAGTCCGGCAAGGTGCGGTCATCCAGAATGAACTCAAAGAGCATCGACACCAGGTTGATAACGTCCTCATCAACCTCGCCCACCACCCGCGCCTTGCCCGCCTTGGCACTGGCCCGGGTCAGCAAACCTTCAAGCTGCTCGCGCAGGTCAAAATCATCGCTAACCTGTGCCGGAGCGCGCTGCTGCATGTGAGAAAGCAGGCGCATCAGGTCATTAGTGGAAATCGGCATGGCATCCGCCGGCCGGTTACGTCGTGGAATAATAGCCGTGCCGCGAGCTTGTGAAAGCAACTCCTGCAGCGCGCCAAAGACCTCCTGCACCCCCTCATCGGCAAACTCAGCCGGCAACTCAGGCGCAGCGGCCTGTCGTCCAGCACTGGTTGCAGTGCTAGCACGCGAGGGATTGCGCCGCGCCGGCGCAGACTTGAGCTCTGGCAGTACGCCAGCCTCAATCAACGCCTGATTAGCTTCGGCGTACAACTGATCGAGATCGCTAAGCACGTATTTCTCAAACAGCTTGAGGATGATCAGCTTGACCTTGATCTCGACACCAAGGCTGCTGCAGGCATCCAGGAAAAACTCGCAGAGGCTAGTGGGGCCAATCGGGTTGGTCTTGTCGTCGAGCTTCTTGCTGACCATGGCGTTGAACCGCGTGGTCAGATGACCCAGTGCCGTGCCGTCACGACTGACAACCTTGGCCACCATCGAGTCTAGCGCAACCGACTCCTCCAAGGCATCGTTCTGCACCAGCGACAGCGTGTCGAACGACACCGCATCCAAGGGCGCAGGCTTGCCGATTTCATATTGGTTAAGCGTTGCGAAGGCTTCAAAAACCTTCTGCAGAAAGCCGCGCTCGATGTTCTTGCGCTTCAAACGCAGATCACGCATCGCCTCGAAGAAAGCATTTTGCTCGGCATTGCTGGTGGCACGGTCGGCCATCTCGAACAGCGTATCGTCCGCATTGTCGAACAGCGCCTGCAACGCTGCTTTCAGCTGTTGCGCCGCTTTGTCACGCACATTTGTCAGCGCCACAGGCAGTCTTCCTACCGGGGAAGTGGGCGATTGCTCAGGGTTCACCTTACTCAGGTGCACCACATTCGCATCAGTCTTCATTGCGAGTCTCCTGCAGACTGCCCCTCTTGGGCGAACCGATCTGCACAGCGATCAACTGAGCGTTATCCGTAACGTCAAAGGCCTGGCGTCAACATTTTTTAAAAAAGTAAAGCCATTATAGGGATGCGCGTGCGCATACCAAGCTGACTTTTCCTCCAGACATGACCCGCGTCACAGATGCAGCGCCACAGCTTCTCAACGGTTACCTGCAGACGACCAACGCAACACGTCATGCGTAACGGCGGCACGCAGCTAACGAAGAACCTTACTCAGCATAGCCTCACAGCCGCCAGAGAACAGCGGCAAAGACTGCGCAAACAGTTATCAATCCCTATAATCGGCGCATTCTGCTGACTGGAGCCCATCATGCCTAACCTTATCCTCGCCGACCTCGCCAATGAAATCGAGGCCAATGTACGCCGCGCACTGGCAGAGGATATAGGTAGCGGCGACATCACCGCCCAGCTGATCCCCGCAGAGCGCCTGGCGCACGCCAAAGTCATTACCCGTGAATCGGCAGTTATCTGCGGCACCGCCTGGGTTGATGCCGTATTTCGCCAACTCGACCCCCGGGTCGCCGTACATTGGCACATCCAGGACGGCCAACGCGCCGCACCCAACCAGGTGTTGCTTGAGCTGCAAGGCCCTGCCCGCGCCCTGCTCAGCGGTGAGCGTAGCGCCCTAAACTTCCTGCAAACACTCTCAGGCGTAGCCACCCGCTGCCAGCACTATGCAGACCTTGTGCAAGGCACCACCGTCAAACTGCTCGACACCCGCAAAACCCTACCCGGCCTACGCCTGGCGCAGAAATACGCCGTCACCCAAGGCGGCTGCCACAATCACCGCATAGGCTTATACGACGCCTTCCTTATTAAGGAAAACCATATCGCCGCCTGCGGCGGCATCGCCCAAGCCATAACCGCCGCCCATAAGATCGCACCAGGAAAACCGGTGGAAGTGGAAGTGGAGAGTTTGGAAGAACTGCGCCAGGCACTGGAGGCGGGAGCCGACATCATCATGCTGGATGAGCTGAGGCTGGATGAAATGCGCGAGGCTGTTGCCATCACGCAGGGCCGCTCAAAACTTGAGGCGTCAGGCGGGATAAACGCAGGGACCTTGCGAGCGATTGCGGAGACCGGGGTGGATTATGTATCGATTGGGACGCTGACCAAGGATGTGAGGGCGGTGGATTTGTCGATGCGCTTGAGCTTATAGGGCCTCCAGCCCGGCGCAACCGGCCTGATAAAAAGGAAACTGCTCTATGACCAAGTGCTCAGCAAAACACCAGTCATCTCTGGCATGATCCACATCCACATCCACATCCACATCCACATTCTGCGGTCAAAGCGCACAAGGATGACTCAAGCATGAGCGAACTAAGCAGGTTGCGTGAACGCATTGCCGCTGGCACCGCTGTCGTTGGGATCTACGGCCTAGGCTATGTTGGCCTCCCTCTGGCCCTACGCTTCTGCGAAGTAGGGATAAAAGTCATAGGCTTTGACATCGATCTGACCAAAGTCGATGCCCTTAATGCAGGGCAAAGCTATATCGAGCGCCTGACCGCACAAAGAATCCGCCAGGCTCGCAAACAGGGCCTAGAAGCCACCAGCGACTTTTCCCGCAGCAGCGAGGCCGACGCTCTTATCATCTGCGTTCCCACGCCTCTCAACGCGCACCGCGAGCCCGACCTGAGCTTCGTTATAAACACTGTACAGGCCATACTGCCGCACTTCCGCACAGGTCAGCTGCTCAGCCTGGAAAGCACCACTTGGCCCGGCACGACGGACGAGGAACTCGCTCCCCGGCTGGAGGCGCAAGGGTTCATACCCGGGCACAACTGCGCACTGGTGTTTTCGCCCGAGCGAGAAGACCCAGGTAATCCAGACTACGGAACCCAAGATATCCCCAAAGTGATCGGTGGCATGACCCCTACCTGCCTCGAACTGGGTCAAGCGCTGTACCAGCACGCTATCCGCACCCTGGTCCCAGTCAGCAGCCCACGCGTCGCGGAAATGACTAAGCTGTTGGAAAACATCCACAGGGCCGTAAATATCGGCCTGGTCAACGAAATGAAGATCGTCGCTGACAAGATGGGCATCGACATCCACGAAGTCATCCGTGCTGCCGCCACAAAGCCTTTCGGCTTCACCCCCTACAGCCCAGGTCCCGGGCTAGGGGGACACTGTATCCCCATCGACCCGTTCTACCTGACCTGGAAGGCCAAGGAGTACGGCATCAATACTCGCTTTATCGAACTTGCCGGCGAAATCAACCACTACATGCCGCGCTGGGTCGTGCAGAAAGTGGCCGATGCCCTCAACGACCATGGGAAGGCAGTCAAGGGCAGCCGCATTCTGGTGCTCGGTCTGGCCTACAAAAAGAACATCGATGACAGCCGCGAGTCCCCCGCTGTCGAAATCATGGAACTGCTTCAAGATAAAGGCGCGGAGGTCGGCTACGCAGACCCACATATCCCGAAATTCCCCAAGAAGCGCGACTACCATTTCGACCTGCAAGCAGTCGAACTGAGCGCAGAGAACATCGCACTATATGACTGCCTAGTACTCGCAACCGACCACGACAGTTTCGACTATGAACTACTACAGAGCCGGGCACGACTGATCATCGATACGCGGGGACGGCTGACACGGCAGTGCAATGTAGTTCCAGCCTGAGCCGATCAATTCTTGAGTGACGATCTCTACACCCCGACGAACAAGTACCCATATGCCAAAACACTTTCGAACCGACATAGAGGACCTGCGCACCCACGCAGATTTTTAGTCATCGCTGCGTACTTTGCTATTCCGGGCTTTGCGGGCGGTTTCAACTGCGTCGACACATTCTTCGTCATTTCCGGCTACCTAGTAACAACATGAACATTACGGACATCCTTTCACTATTGCGTTTCTGCGCCAACCTCCTGCGCCGCACGCCTCATTACCAGAACCGCGCAGTGCTTTCTTGAATAGATCTAAAATTACAAAAGGCCAACCAATGCCGCCACGCATCCTCCTGATCACCCGCAACCTGCCCCCCTTGGTCGGCGGCATGGAGCGCCTGAACTGGCATATGGCTGATGAGCTGAGCAAACAGGCCGATGTTCACATCATCGGCCCCTCTGGAGCAGCCGCACTGAAACCCGAGACAGCTGCCTTAAGCGAGGTCCCTCTCAAGCCCCTACCACTTTTTCTGCTGCTTACTTTCTTTAAGGGGTTATGGATTACCCTGCACTGGAAACCGGATGTCATTCTGGCAGGCAGCGGCCTCACCGCCCCTATCGCCTGGCTCTTAAGCAAATTGCTTGGAGCCCGCTCAGCAGCCTATTTGCACGGCTTCGACATCACCGTCAATCACGGCTTGTACCGCAAACTATGGCGACCAATATTCAAGAAAATCGATCATATCGTCGTCAACAGCACGCCCACACAGGCACTAGCCATCGCTGCAGGCATCAACCCAAGCAGTATCAACATTGTTTATCCTGGGGTCAGTCTGCCGGACGCGCCACAACCGGAAAAAAGCATTGCAGCATATAAGGAACAGTACGGGCTAACAGGAAAAAAGATCCTGCTATCCGTGGGGCGCCTGACTACACGCAAAGGATTGCGGGAGTTTGTAGAGCAGGCTCTGCCCGCCATCGTACAGGCTGAGCCTGATGCCATGCTGCTAGTGATTGGCGAAGCTCCTAAGAACTCCCTTGGCGCAGGCATCCAGACGGTGGAAAGCATTCAGGATCAGGCAGAACAGTCTGGAGTAGCCGAGCACATCAAATTTCTCGGTGTCATCACTGACAAGGACTTATTGGCCACGGCCTACGAAGCTGCCGATGTGCATGTGTTTCCCGTGCGCCATATCCCCGATGACCCGGAAGGCTTTGGCATGGTTGCCATTGAAGCTGCAGCACACGGCCTACCCACTGTGGCATTTGCTAGCGGAGGAGTGATAGATGCAGTTGGCGAAGGGCAATCCGGTCATCTAATTACACCTGGCAATTACCCTGCACTGACCCAAGCTGTATTGCAGGTGCTGGCTGTTGACCCAGCATCGTGGCGAACCAACATAACTACCTTTGCTCAGGGATTTGCCTGGCCAGTCTTCGGGCAGCGCATAAATCGGATTATTCATGGCCGAGTCTAAAAACCTAGCGACTCAAGAGTCTGCAGCACTCTTGCGCCTAGCGACAGTCACAGTGACCTTCAATCCTTCACAAGTGGAACTGGAGGCACAGCTACAGGCATTGCCCAGATCCAGCATCAAGATCATTGTGGACAACGCATCCCTGCCTCAACGATGGACAGAGATAAAGGCTCTCGCCAGCCAGTTTAAAAATGTGCATCTGATACGAAACGACAGCAATTTGGGCCTGGCAGCCGCTATCAACCGTGGCGTGAATTGGTTGGCCACATTGACTACCAGCCCGGAACTCGTACTTCTGTTAGACCAAGACAGCGAGCCGCAACCAGCCAGCATTGCTGCGCTGCTTGCTGCGTTCAAACACCTTCAATCAGCGGGGCACAAAGTAGGATGCGTAGGACCATTACTGGCAGATCCCGATACCGGACTGACACATGGTTTTCATCAAAGCAGCCGATGGCGGTGGAGGCGTGCTTATCCCCCAATAGGATCTACCTCTCCCGTACCATGCTCCAACCTCAACGGTAGCGGAACACTTGTGCCCATTAAGTTGTTCCAGCAACTGGGCGGCCTTGATGAAACATTATTCATTGACCACATAGACACCGAGTGGGCGTTTCGGGTCATGGCGCATGGATACAGTTTGTGGGGTATTCCGGGCGCGGTATTTAACCACAGCATGGGCCAGGCCAGCGTACGTTTCTGGCTGTTCGGATGGAAAGTCTGGCCAGTTCGCTCGCCGCAACGACACTACTACCTGTACCGAAATGCCGCCATTCTTATGAGGCGATCTTATATCCCCACGGTTTGGAAAGTCTGGGCGGTGGCCAAGCTGCTTTTGACAACCGGAGTTGTGGCCATGACCGGCCCCTTCCGCATTCAACAAATCAAGAGCATGTGGCACGGAATAAAAAAAGGATCTCAAAAAGAGCTCCTCGGCAGCCCCATTGCATCGCCAAACAAATCAGAAAAACGCGGAAAAACATAAACAGGTTTGATCGAAGTGCAAGTCAACAACCCTGATCATTGGTCACGCAGCCAGCTTGAACCTATCATCAAATCCCCGACCTGCGGCAGCGCCAGCCAAACGCACTTCGACAGTTTTCGAGCGCCACGACGATGATGGCTCGATGCCAGATCGATGGTACATGTGTGGTGACTGCCAATCCCTCTGGCTAGATCAACGTCCCGATGCACAACTCTGCCTCGCGCCTATGACAGTTACTACACACAACGCAGAACCTGAAGAAATCAAAAGCGGAACCAGAGGCCTAGCCAGGAAGCTGATTCGCGGCCACCTCAACCAACGCTTTGGCATGCACGACATCCAGCGTCCAGATGGGGTGATGTTGTCGCGTGTTATCCATCGGAACACTGGCTCCATTGCACGGAATACTCACGATAATCGAAGCTGCCCGCCAGCTGGGGCTGGCTTCGCGACAGGACGTTGAGTTTCAAATCATAGGCGATGGTGCCGATGCGCCATTACTTCAGACGGAAATTGCAGATCTTGTGAATGTGACTTGGCGGCGAAGATGGTACTCTGCAGAGGAATTGGCCAGCGAAAGCAAAGCATTGGACATATGCCTAGGGGCTCTTGGCGATACTGACAAAACCCAAGGTGTATGCCCCTACAGAATTTATTCATACTCATCAATTGGCCGAGCGATCATAACAGGTAATATGGATTGGCTTCAGTCAGCTGCTGGATCGCCCCTCACGTCCTCGGCGCCCCAGTGAACAACCCATCCGTCCAGGCTGACGCCATAGCCTTTCTGGCAGCCGCCCCCCCCCACAAC
>Ga0181596_10005118_pt1 | contig 11595 bp, 13 predicted proteins | sample 041ome_6_FD_148655 | JGI IMG/M metagenome (GOLD analysis project Ga0181596, IMG submission 148655) | Coastal salt marsh microbial communities from the Groves Creek Marsh, Skidaway Island, Georgia - 041402US metaG (spades assembly) | ecosystem: Environmental > Aquatic > Marine > Intertidal zone... | reverse complement strand
TCGCTGTGATAACAGAAAGCACTAAGTCAGGAGGAGGAATCAGCTGTTGGTAGCGGACGAGATAAAGCGTCTTGGTAAAGCGAGCTGCTACGCGGACCAACAGTTGTACATCTCCACCCTACACGTATCGCTGAATCTCGGGTGCCGCTCGCGAAAATCCGCAGCGGGTTAACTATTACCGCAACTGTCCAGAGGGGCAGGTTGCGCATCATGGCTTAAAGGCTTTATTTCCGAGTTATTCACAGCCTTGCAGGCTTTTCTTTCGTTGAATAACCCGTCGGACGGCCTTACGTCCCAAATGGGTTGCATGGGTTGGGGATGGCAGTTTTGGCGATCATCCGCAAACCAGGCCGCTTTTGGCGGCGTTCCCGACTATAGCAGCAATGATTAAGTGCTTCAATTCCATAAAAATTGTTATGATTGCGCGATGACAAATCCTTCTCCTCCAACCTCCGGCGTCCAGCTGCTCGAGGTTGTGCCGGAACTTGCCGGCCAGCGCATCGATAACTTTCTTCGCACCCAGCTCAAGGGCGTGCCAAAAACCTTGATTTACCGGATTTTGCGTAAAGGCGAAGTGCGCGTGAACAAAGGCCGGATCAAGCCTGAGTACAAATTGCAGGCGGGTGACATTATTCGCGTGCCGCCGTTGCGTCTGGCTGAGCGCGACGAGCCAGAACCGTTGGCTCAGGGGCTTTTGCAGCGTCTCGAGGCGGCGATTGTTTACGAAGACAAGGCGCTGATCGTGCTGAACAAGCCGGCGGGCATTGCTGTGCACGGTGGCAGCGGCCTCAACTACGGGGTTATCGAAGCCTTTCGTCAACTGCGTCCGGATGCCAAGGATATTGAGTTGGTACACCGCCTTGACCGTGATACGTCCGGGCTGCTGATGATTGCCAAGAAGCGCAGCATGTTGCGGCATCTGCACGAGGCCTTGCGTGGCGACGGTGTGGATAAGCGTTATATGGCCTTGGTGCGCGGGCATTGGGCGACTGCCAAGAAGCAGGTCAATGCACCTTTGTTGAAGAGCAATCTGCGTTCTGGTGAGCGCATGGTCGAGGTTAATCCTGAGGGCAAGGAGGCCTTGACGCTGTTCCGTGTGCTGCGCCGCTTTGGTGAGTTTGCCACGCTGGTTGAGGCCAAGCCGGTGACCGGGCGTACTCATCAGATTCGTGTGCATGCACAGCACGCCGGGCATTGCATCGCGGGTGACAGCAAGTATGGCGATGATGACTTCACCAAGGAAATTCGCGAGCTGGGCGGCAAGCGTTTGTTTCTGCATGCCTATGAGTTGATTGTACCGCTGCCTGAAGGCGGCAAGCTCAAGCTTGAGGCGCCAGTTGATGAAGTGTGGATGCGGACCGTGGAGCGTCTGGGTGCGTGATTATCAGCTACTGATTTTCGATTGGGACGGTACGCTGGTTGATTCCATCGGTCGGATTGTTGCGGCCATGCATCTGGCTTCGGATGCCTGCGATTTACCGCGCTGCACGGATGAGCAGGTGCGCGGCATTATCGGTTTGGGCTTGCCTGAGGCGATTCGTTGTCTTTATCCCGATATGCATGATCTGGCTCGTGCGCAGCGTTTGCGCAAAAGCTACGGCGAAAGCTACTTGATGCTTGAGTCTGAGCCTTCACCTTTGTTTCATGGCGTGGCTGAAGGGTTGGCGGCTTTTCGTGCTGAGGGTTATCGCTTGGCGGTGGCTACCGGCAAGGGTCGGCATGGGCTTGATCGGGTGCTGGCTGATCGTGGTTGGCTGGATTATTTCGACTACAGCCGCTGCGCTGATGAAACGGCGAGCAAACCTGACCCGTTGATGCTCCATGAAATTCTTGCGCAATGCGGCGTGACTGCCGACCAGGCGCTGATGGTGGGTGACTCGTCTTTTGACCTATTAATGGCGCAGCGCGCGGGTATGGATTGTGTGGCGGTCGGTTACGGTGCTCAGTCATTACAAGCGCTGCGTGAGTGTCAGCCTACGCTGGCAATAGAATGTTTTACCGAGTTGCGCGCCTGGCTAGGTCGGCGTGCGCCTAATCAGTCCATTGAGGTGGTGTTGCATGACAGATGAATGGAAAGCGTCGACAGCGGCTGATGGCGAAGGGAAGAGCTGGAAGCTGCTGGAGAAAACCCTGCTGGCCGGTGTGCAAGAGCAGCGTCGGGCTCGGCGGTGGGGGATTTTCTTCAAGTTGCTGACTTTCATTTATATCTTTGCCGCGCTAGCACTGTTCTCGCCGATGCTGGCGATGAAAAAAGGGGCAACTACGGGCAGTCATACCGCTGTGATTGAGGTGCGTGGAATGATTGCCGACAAGGAGTCGGCCAGTGCGGACAACATCGTGGGTAGCCTGCGAGCGGCGTTTGAGGACGCCAACACCAAGGGTGTGATCTTGCGTATCAACAGTCCGGGCGGTAGTCCCGTTCAGTCGGGTTACATCTATGACGAAATTCGCCGCCTGCGCGTCGAATACCCGGCGATCAAGCTGTATGCGGTGATTACCGATCTGGGGGCTTCAGGTGCTTACTACATCGCCAGTGCGGCCGATGAGATCTATGCCGATAAAGCCAGTCTGGTCGGCTCCATTGGTGTGACTGCAGCCACCTTTGGTTTTGTCGGCGTGATGGAAAAGCTGGGAGTTGATCGCCGTGTCTATACCTCTGGTGAGCACAAGGCGTTTCTCGATCCGTTCCAGCCACAGAAGGCTGAGGAAACCAAGTTCTGGCAGGGTGTGCTGGAAACCACGCATCGTCAGTTTATTGCCAGTGTCAAGCAGGGGCGGGGTGAGCGCTTGAAGGATGCCGAGCATCCGGAGTTGTTCTCTGGTCTGGTCTGGTCGGGTGAGCAGGCTTTGCAGTTGGGTTTGATCGATGCGCTGGGTAATACCAGTTATGTGGCGCGTGAGGTGATTGGCGAGAAGGAGTTGGTGGACTTCACTGTGCAGGAGACACCTTTCGATAAGTTTGCCAAAACCCTGGGTGCAAGCATGGCTGAGCGTCTGGCTATGTGGATGGGGTTTCAGGGGCCGGCGTTGCGCTGATGCCTGAGGTCGTTACCAGGAAGCCCGGTCAGTGACCGGGCTTTTGCTTTTAGGGGATATCAACGCCGCTGGCTTGCAGCATGTCCACCAGGCGAATCAGGGGTAGGCCGATAAGGCTGTTGCTGTCGCTGCCTTCAGTGCTGCGAAACAGACTGATGCCCAGTCCTTCTGCTTTAAAACTGCCGGCGCAGTCGAAGGGTTGCTCGGCTGTCAGATAGCGCATGATCTGCGCTTCAGTTAATGAGCGGAAATGTACGGTAAAGGGTATGCAGTCGGTTTGTCGTAGGCCGGTAGCGCTGTTGAGCAGTGTGAGGCCGGTCAGGAAGGTCACGCTGCTGCCGCTGGCGGCCAGCAGTTGTTCGCGTGCGCGCTCCAGGGTGTGCGGTTTGCCGAGAATCTGTGCGCCCAGCACGGCGACCTGGTCTGAGCCGATGATCAAATGCTCTGGGTGAGTCGTGCTGAGCGCTTGGGCTTTTTCTTGTGACAAGCGGCGCACCAGTGTTTCTGCACTCTCGTCGGGTTGCCTTGATTCATCGATTTCTGGGGCGCTCCAGATAAACGGCAGGCGCAGGCGGGTGAGCAGTTCGCGTCGATAAGGTGAGCTGGAGGCGAGCACCAGAGGCAGCACGGCGATTTCCTTCTGTGAGATTTGCGGTTGCTTGGCGATTCTAGCGGCCGCACCAGATGGCGGACAGGCCGAATTTCCTTTGACAGTGGCAGGTTGCATCCCTAAAATGCGCCGCCTATGTCAAATGGCCCGATTCCACCTCACGTTGATCCGCGCAAATTAGCCGATCGCAGCGCTACCCTAGAGGGTGAACTGCAGCTGGCGGATCTGCAGCGACTCTGCGGCCCGCTTGCCGATAACCAAGGCATGGTGCGTACGAAGTTTTTCTTCGAGCGCGACGAGCGTCATGCTGTAGTTTTTCACAGCGAGCTTGAGGTAGAGGTGAAGATGGTTTGCCAGCGTTGTCTGGAGCTGGTCACTTTACCGATTTACAGCGCGTGTGATTACGCTGTAGTGAAAGAGGGTGCGAATACCCAGTCAGTGCCGCAAGGCTATGACGTGCTTGAGTTGGGTGAAGACCCATTGGATCTGCTGGCGCTGGTTGAGGAAGAGCTGTTGCTCGCCTTGCCCATTGTCCCGGCTCATGACCCTAAAGATTGCCAGCAACCAACCGGCCTCGAAGAGCCCGAGTTGATCGAGGACGAGGTAACGCGGTCCAACCCGTTCAGTGTATTGGCACAGTTAAAGCGTGACCCAAACGTTTAGGAGTTAATTAGTTATGGCTGTTCAGCAGAACAAAAAATCCCGTTCCGCCCGTGACATGCGTCGTTCCCACGATGCACTCGACGCCAGCACCTTGTCGGTCGAGAAAACCACCGGTGAAGTTCACCTGCGTCACCACGTATCGCCAGAAGGCGTTTACCGTGGTCGTAAAGTGATCGACAAGGGCGCTGACGAGTAAATCTTGTCCGCTCCGATCATCGCGATTGATGCAATGGGTGGGGACTTCGGTCCCCACTCCATTGTTCCAGCCTGCATTTCTTGTCTGGCTGAATACCCCTCGCTGCACCTGGTCCTCGTCGGCCAATCTTCCTTTTTAGAATCCCTGATTGCCCGCTACCCCGGCGTTGATCGCGTACGCCTGCGTGTTGAGCATGCAGGCGAAGTCATTGCGATGAACGAGCAGCCTGCAAGGGCCATGCGCGGCAAGCCGGACTCCTCGATGCGCGTCAGTCTTGAGCTGTTGCGCAGCGGTGCCGTACAGGCTTGTGTGAGTGCCGGTAACACCGGCGCGCTGATGGCACTGTCGCGTTATGTGTTGAAAACCCTGCCGGGCATTGATCGTCCGGCAATGGTGACGGCGATTCCGACGCAAACGGGGTTTTGCCATCTGCTCGATTTGGGCGCGAATGTCGATTGCAGCGCCGAGCACCTCTACCAGTTTGCCGTGATGGGCTCCGTCAGTGCCGAGGCGCTGGGTACGGTGCGTCCACGTGTGGCGCTGTTAAATGTGGGCACTGAAGACATCAAGGGCAATCAGCAGGTCAAGCTGGCGGCCAGCCTGCTGCAGCAAGCGGAAGGCTTGAACTACATCGGCTTTGTTGAGGGTGATGGGCTTTATCGCGGCGAAGCGGATGTGGTGGTGTGTGACGGGTTTGTCGGCAATATTTTGCTCAAGTCCAGCGAAGGTTTGGCTGCAATGATCACGGGCCGAATTGAAGCGCTGTTCGCTTCGAGCCTGGCTGCGCGCCTGGCTGGCGTTTTGGCGTTGCCACTGTTGCGGCGCTTGCAGGCCGAATTAGCCCCGGCCGAGCATAATGGTGCAAGTTTTGTCGGGTTGCAGGGCATTGTGGTGAAAAGCCATGGTGCTGCCGGGCCTGATGGCTTTAAAAGCGCCATTCGCAGAGCTTTGCGGGAGATTGAAGAGGATCTGCCGCAGCGTTTGCATGGGCGCCTGGGTGAGCACCTGCTTTAGAATGTGACCGCAGCGGGCAGCCTGTCATCCAACTGTCAGCTTGTTGCGCTTGGCTAGGCCGGGTGTACATATCCGACGATCACGATCATTAGGAACAGGTTTCCATGTCTGCATCTCTCGCATTCGTCTTTCCGGGTCAGGGTTCCCAGTCGCTGAACATGCTCGCTGAGCATGGTGCACAACGGCCGCTGATTCTCGAAACCTTCGCCGAGGCTTCCGAAGCCCTCGGTTATGACCTTTGGGCGTTGACCCAGCAGGGTCCTGAAGAGCAACTCAATCAAACTGACAAAACTCAGCCAGCAATTCTTACTGCCTCTGTCGCGCTGTGGCGTGCCTGGCTTGCCGAGAGCGCCGCGCGTCCGGCTTTTGTCGCTGGCCACAGCCTGGGTGAATACTCGGCGCTGGTCGCAGCGGGCAGCCTGTCATTGGCTGCTGCGGTCAAGTTGGTTGAGCATCGTGGTCAGCTGATGCAGCAGGCGGTGCCTGCCGGGCAGGGCGGCATGGCGGCGATTCTCGGGCTGGAAGATGCTGATGTATTGGCGGCTTGCGCTGACGCTGCGCAGGGTGAAGTGGTCAGTGCAGTGAATTTCAATGCGCCAGGTCAGGTGGTAATCGCCGGTGGCGCAGCGGCGGTTGAGCGCGCTATCGAGGCGTGCAAGGCGCGTGGAGCCAAGCGCGCGATGCCTCTGCCGGTTTCTGTTCCATCGCATTGCGCGCTGATGCGCCCGGCGGCTGAACGCTTTGCCGAAGCGGTGGGGTCTATTGACTGGCAGGCCCCGCACATTGCGTTGGTACAGAACGTTAGCGCGGCTGTGGTGACTGATCTGGATGCGCTCAAACGTGATTTGCTGGCTCAACTGTACAGCCCGGTACGCTGGGTTGAATCGATTGTTGCGTTGTCAGCGCAAGGTGTGACTGATCTGGTCGAGTGCGGTCCGGGCAAGGTGTTGTCTGGTCTGAACAAGCGCTGCGTCAAAGGCATCAATACCCATAACCTGGACACCCCGGACGCCTTCGCAGCAGCGAATACGGCCCTGGTCTGATTAAGGAGAAACGTTATGAGCCTGCAAGGTAAAGTCGCATTGGTCACTGGCGCGAGCCGTGGCATTGGCCAGGCAATTGCCCTGGAGTTGGGTCGTCAGGGGGCGGTGGTGATCGGTACTGCGACATCGGCCTCGGGTGCCGAGCGTATTGCCGAAACGCTCAAGGCGAACGGTATCGAGGGCGCAGGCCTGGTGCTGGACGTCAGCGACAGCGAGTCGGTTGCCAGCACCCTGGAACATATCCAGCAACATCTTGGCCAGCCGTTGATTCTGGTCAATAACGCCGGTATCACCCGCGATAATCTGATGCTGCGGATGAAAGATGACGAATGGTTTGATGTCATCAATACCAACTTGAGCAGCCTCTACCGTCTGACTAAAGCCGTGCTGCGCGGTATGACCAAAGCGCGTTATGGTCGCATCATCAACATCGGTTCGGTGGTGGGTGCTATGGGCAACGGTGGGCAGGTCAACTATGCGGCTGCCAAGGCCGGTTTAGAGGGCTTTGGGCGTGCGCTGGCGCGTGAGGTCGGTTCGCGGGCAATCACCGTGAACGCCGTGGCGCCGGGCTTTATCGACACCGATATGACCCGTGAACTGCCTGAAGCGCAGCGTGATGCACTGCTGACCCAGATTCCGCTGGGCCGTTTGGGGCAGGCCGAAGAGATCGCAAAAGTGGTCGCTTTCCTCGCTTCTGATGGCGCGGCTTACGTCACAGGGGCTACTATCCCTGTGAACGGCGGGATGTACATGAGCTGAATGTGACGGATGGCTTCAGAAAACTGTCATAGGTGCTGTCTAAAATCCGTTATAAAGCTGCAACAGGTTTATAGGCAGATCGTTGAAGTGTTTATGGGGCACCCCGGCATTCAGCTTGAAATGCTAAAAACCCTTTCTATACACTTGGCTGCAGAACAGTGGCCAAGATTTGTCCCATTAGGAGTGAGAACAACGTATGAGCACCATCGAAGAACGCGTCAAGAAAATCGTTGCCGAGCAACTGGGTGTTAAAGAAGAGGAAGTAACCAACAGCGCTTCCTTCGTTGAAGACCTGGGTGCCGACTCTCTTGACACCGTTGAGCTGGTGATGGCTCTCGAAGAAGAATTCGAGACCGAAATTCCGGACGAACAAGCCGAGAAGATCACCACCGTTCAGGAAGCGATCGACTACGTTACCGCTCACGCGTAAAACGTAATCGTCGGATCCCGGCTCGGAAAAGCCGCACTCCTTTCATCAGGCGTGCGGCTTTTCTTTAAGCGCATTCCAGGCGTTGAAAACTAGAAAAGGAGATTGCTGTGTCGCGTAGACGCGTCGTGGTTACCGGTATGGGCATGCTGTCGCCATTGGGTAACGATGTGCCGAGTAGCTGGCAGGGCATTTTGGCTGGCCGCAGTGGCATTGGCCTACTTGAGCATATGGACCTTTCCGCTTTTTCCACCCGTTTTGGTGGCGCGGTAAAGGGCTTCAACGTCGAGGAATACTTGTCAGCCAAAGAGGCGCGCAAGCTCGATCTATTTATTCAGTACGGTTTGGCCGCCAGTTTTCAGGCGGTACGTAACTCCGGCCTGGAAGTCACGGATGCCAACCGGGAGCGTATTGGCGTGGCCATGGGGTCTGGTATCGGTGGCCTGACCAATATCGAGAACAACTGTAAGTCGTTGCACGAGCAGGGGCCACGGCGCATCTCGCCGTTCTTCGTGCCGGGCTCGATCATCAATATGATTTCCGGCTTTCTGTCGATCCATCTGGGGTTGCAGGGGCCCAACTACGCCATTGCCACGGCCTGTACCACCGGTACGCATTGTATTGGCATGGCGGCGCGCAATATCGCCTATGGCGAAGCCGATGTAATGGTTGCTGGTGGTGCCGAGATGGCGGCCTGTGGTCTGGGCATGGGGGGCTTTGGTGCTGCCCGTGCGCTGTCGACGCGCAATGACGAGCCGGCCAAAGCCAGCCGCCCGTGGGACAAGGAGCGTGATGGCTTTGTACTCTCTGATGGTGCTGGTGCGCTGGTGCTGGAGGAGTTGGAGCATGCCAAGGCCCGTGGCGCGACCATTCATGCCGAGTTGATTGGCTTTGGCATGAGCGGCGATGCCTATCACATGACCTCGCCACCTGAAGATGGCGCAGGGGCTGCACGTTGCATGGCCAATGCCCTGCGCGATGCGGGTGTGAACGCCGATCAGGTGAACTACATCAACGCTCACGGCACCTCGACCTCAGCAGGTGACAAGGCTGAAGTGGCAGCGATCAAGTCGGTATTCGGTGAGCACGCTTACAAGCTGGCTGTCAGTTCGACCAAGTCCATGACTGGCCACCTGCTCGGTGCAGCCGGTGCGGTGGAAGCGATCTTTAGCGTCTTGGCGCTGCGTGATCAGGTGGCGCCGCCAACCATCAACCTGGATAACCCGGACGAAGGCTGTGATCTCGACTTCGTTGCGCATCAGGCTAGAACCATGGCGCTGGATGTGGTGTTGTCCAACTCCTTCGGTTTTGGCGGTACTAACGGCTCGCTGGTGTTTCGTCGGTTCGCCGGCTGATGCTCAGCTGGGTTGATGGTCGACCGGCCGAGCTGTTGTCCGTCAAGGACCGTGGCTTGGCTTACGGTGACGGGGTATTTGAGACCATCAGCGTAACCGCGGGCCAGCCTACGCTGCTGGAGCGTCATCTGGTGCGGCTGGGCGAAGGCTGTATGCGTTTGCATATGCCGCTGGACATGGCTTTGCTCAAGGTAGAGTTGCTGGCGTTCAGCCGGCAACTCGGTGATGGCGTGGCCAAGTTGATCATCACTCGTGGCGATGGACTGCGTGGTTATGCGCCGCCTGCGGTTGCGCAGCCGCGGCGTATTTTGCAAGGCGCGGCGAAACCGCAGTATCCCGCTGCTAATGCCGAGCAGGGTGTGCGTCTGTTCCCTTGTACAACGCGTTTGGCCGAGCAACCCCTGTTGGCGGGCTTGAAACACCTCAACCGTCTGGAGCAGGTGCTGGCACGCGCCGAGTGGCAGGACGCCGAATGTGCCGAAGGCTTGATGCTGGATGGCTCCGGGCGGGTTATCGAGGGGGTTTACAGCAACCTGTTTATTGTCAGCGCTGGGCAACTGGTTACCGCTGATCTGGCGCGTTGCGGCGTGGCTGGGGTGATGCGTGCGGAGTTACTGGCTCAGGCTGCTACGCATGGGATCGAGTCTGTAGTGCGGGATATCCGTTACCCCGAACTGCTGGCCGCCGATGAAGTCTTTCTTTGCAACAGTGTCTACGGCGTCTGGCCGGTACGTGCGCTGCAAACGCACGACTGGCCGGTCGGTCCGCTCACCCGTAAACTGCAGGCCATTGCCCGCGACCTACTGGACTGTTGATTTGTGATACGCAAACTTTTGCTGCTATTGGAAGGTGGTGTGCTGCTGGCTGGTCTGCTGGTGGCCGTCGCTGCTTGGCAGCAGCATACGGCGTTGCATCAGTCGTTGAATGTGACTGAAGACTATCTCGTTGATGTTCCCGCTGGTGCGACTCCGGGTGGCGTGCTCAATCGTCTTGAAGCCGATGGTGTTCTGGAGCAGGCCTTCTGGCTGCGCCTGTACTGGCGCTTCAATTTGCGTAATCAGCCGTTGCACAGCGGCGAATACCGTCTGACGCCCGGTTCTACGGCGCTCGACATGTTGGGTTTGTGGCGGCGCGGCGAAGTGCTGCAATACAACCTGACACTGGTAGAAGGTTGGAACTTTCGTCAGGTACGCGCCGCGCTGGCACGTGAAACACGCCTTGAGCTGACTCTGACCGAGCTGAGTGATGCGCAGCTGATGAAGAAACTCGGCTTGCCCGGCTTGAACCCGGAAGGGCGCTTCTTTCCCGACACCTATAGCTTTGTGCGCGGCATGAGCGATGCGGAGCTGCTTAAACAGGCGCACGCACGCCTGGAGCAAGTGTTGGCCGAAGAGTGGGCGCAGCGGGCCAAGGATCTGCCGTACAAAGAGCCCTATGAAGCACTGATCATGGCCTCGATGATTGAAAAGGAAACCGGCGTGCCGCAAGAGCGTGGTGAGATTGCCGGGGTATTTGTGCGGCGTTTGCGCATCGGCATGCGCCTGCAGACGGATCCGACGGTGATTTACGGCATGGGGGAGCGCTACAACGGGCGCATTACCCGTGCGGATCTGCGTGAACCTACGGCCTACAATACCTACACCATTGATGGTATGCCGCCGACGCCGATTGCCTTGGTTGGCCGTGAAGCGATTCATGCGGCGCTACATCCTGTGGCTGGCAGTAGTCTGTATTTTGTTGCCCGCGGCGATGGCAGTCATGTGTTCTCCAATAGTCTGGAACAGCACAATCGAGCCGTGCGTGAATACCAGCTCAAGCGTCGTGCGGATTACCGTTCGAGTCCTGCGCCTGCCACCTCCAATAATCAGTAAGGACAATCTGTGAGCGGTTTGTTTATCACCCTGGAAGGCCCCGAGGGCGCAGGTAAGAGCACCAATCGCGATTACCTGGCCGAGCGCTTGCGCGAGCAAGGTATCGATGTGTTGCTGACTCGCGAACCGGGCGGCACGCCCTTGGCTGAGCGGGTGCGTGAGCTACTGCTAGCACCCAGTGATGAAATGATGGCGGCTGATACCGAGTTGTTGCTGGTATTTGCGGCGCGTGCCCAGCACCTGGCGCAGGTTATTCGCCCGGCGTTGCAACGAGGCGCTGTAGTGCTGTGTGACCGTTTTACCGATGCAACCTATGCCTACCAGGGTGGCGGTCGCGGTCTGAGCGAGGTGCGCATCGCGCTGCTTGAGGAGTTTGTGCAGGGGGCGTTACGCCCGGATTTGACCCTGATTTTTGATTTGCCAGTTGAAGTGGGCCTAGCCCGCGCAGCGGCGCGCGGCCGTCTGGATCGCTTTGAACAGGAAGGTCGGCAATTTTTCGATGCGGTGCGGCATACCTACCTGCGCCGAGCGGCAGAGCAGCCGCAGCGCTACCATATTCTGGATGCCGCGCAGCCCTTGAGCGAAGTCCAGTTGGCACTGGATAAGCTGTTGCCGCAACTG
>Ga0181596_10005112_pt1 | contig 11603 bp, 10 predicted proteins | sample 041ome_6_FD_148655 | JGI IMG/M metagenome (GOLD analysis project Ga0181596, IMG submission 148655) | Coastal salt marsh microbial communities from the Groves Creek Marsh, Skidaway Island, Georgia - 041402US metaG (spades assembly) | ecosystem: Environmental > Aquatic > Marine > Intertidal zone... | reverse complement strand
CAGCATGCAGTAAGGAGCGCTAATTATAGTACTTTTAAAAAATATTCTAAAAAAATAAATGATCATTCAATCAAATTAAAAAATTTAAGAGGTCTTTTTAAATTTTCTTCTAAAAGTCTATCAATTGATATTGATGAAGTTGAACCAGTATCTGAAATAGTTAAAAGATTTGCAACTGGAGCGATGTCTTTAGGTTCTATTTCTACCGAAGCTCACACTACACTGGCTATAGCTATGAACAGGCTCGGTGGAAGGTCTAACACTGGCGAAGGTGGTGAAGAGCCATCTCGGTTTTCTCCTATGCCAAATGGAGACTCCATGAACTCTAGAATTAAGCAAGTTGCTTCTGGTAGATTTGGGGTTACAACAGAATATCTCTCCAACGCCACTGATATACAAATTAAGATGGCACAAGGTGCAAAACCAGGAGAGGGAGGTCAATTACCAGGTGGTAAGGTTGATGATTTCATAGCTAAGATCAGGCATTCAACACCAGGAGTAGGTTTGATCTCACCTCCACCACATCATGATATATATTCGATTGAAGATTTAGCACAATTAATTCATGATTTAAAAAATGTTAATCCAGAGGCAAGAGTCTCTGTCAAATTAGTGTCTGAGGTCGGAGTTGGTACTGTAGCAGCTGGTGTAAGTAAAGCTTACGCCGATCATGTTACAATCTCGGGTAATGATGGTGGTACGGGTGCAAGTCCAATCACATCTTTGCTAAACGCTGGTGGACCTTGGGAAACTGGACTGGCTGAAACCCATCAAACTCTTGTAATGAACGGGCTTAGAGATAGAATTGCTGTTCAAGTAGATGGAGGTCTAAGAACAGGTAGAGATGTTGTTATTGGCGCAATACTTGGAGCAGATGAGTTTGGTTTTGCTACTGCAGCTCTTATTTCAGAAGGATGTATAATGATGAGGAAATGTCATTTGAATACATGCCCAGTTGGTGTTGCAACTCAGGATCCTGAATTGAGAAAAAATTTTACAGGTCAACCTGACCATGTTGTTAACTTCTTTGTTTTTATAGCGAATGAAGTTAGGGAAATTATGGCCGAGTTAGGTGTTAGAAATTTCAATGATTTAATAGGAAGAAGAGAGTTTCTTGATTTTCAAGGTGCAAAAAGTCATTGGAAAGCACATGGACTTGATTTGAATAAGCTTATTGTTCAATTAGAAACAGATCAAAATCAGGATTTTTTTAATTCGAAAACTCAAAATCATGGATTAGAAAAAGCTTTAGATAATGTTCTTATAAAAAAATCTCACTTAGCAATATATGAACAAAAAAAGGTAACTATTAAGTCAAAGATTATTAATACCAATAGAACTGTAGGGGCTATGCTATCTGGAGTAATAGCAAAAAAATATGGCCATAATGGATTACCAAATAATACTATAAATGTTAATTTTGAAGGTAATGCAGGACAAAGTTTTGGTGCTTGGTTATCTAGAGGTGTTTCTTTCAATTTAGAAGGAGACGCAAATGATTATGTTGGTAAAGGGCTTTCTGGGGGCAAAATATCTGTCTATCCCCATAGTCAAAGTCTAATTAAGCCAGAAGAAAATATAATTGCAGGTAATACCCTCTTATATGGCGCAATTTCGGGTGAATGTTATTTAAGCGGTGTTGTTGGAGAGCGTTTTGCTGTTAGAAATTCAGGCGCAACTGCTGTTGTAGAAGGCTGCGGTGATCATGGATGTGAATACATGACAGGAGGGGTGGTTGTTGTTCTAGGAAAAACTGGTAGAAATTTTGCAGCTGGCATGTCAGGTGGGATAGCTTATATACTAGATGAAGAAAATGTTTTTGAATCGCACTGTAATAAAGCAATGGTAGATTTAGAAAAACTTACTAAAATAGAAGCTAAAACTAAACATACTGAAAAAGAAATTAATAGTGACTTGTTAGATTTTGATGTTTCACGACTTAAGCTAATTATAAATAAACATCTTAAAAACACCAAAAGTCAGAAGGCAAAATTAGTTTTAGATAACTGGGATACATATCTCCCTTTATTTATTAAGATAACACCTCTCGAATTTAGAAGAGCTCTTAACGAAAAAAAGAAAAAATTAAATGATGAAATTATACCAAGTAGAATTGCTGGAGAATAAACATGGGTAAAATTACTGGTTTTATGGAATTAGATCGTATTGAAAGAGATTACGAAGCTGTTGAAGATAGAATTAAACACTTTAGAGAGTTTCTGATTCCCCTTGATCCCAAGGAAGTATCACAACAAGGTGCTAGATGCATGGACTGCGGCATTCCATATTGTCACCAAGGTTGTCCGGTCAACAATCTTATTCCAGACTGGAATGATTTAGTTTACAATAATAGATGGAAAGACGCTTTAGACATTTTGCACTCGACTAATAATTTTCCAGAATTTACTGGTAGAATTTGTCCTGCCCCGTGCGAAGCTTCATGCACTTTAAACATTACTGACAACCCTGTGGCTATAAAAACAATTGAATGTTCTATAGTTGATAAAGGGTGGGAAGAAGGTTGGATTAAACCTCAAATATCAGACGAAAAAACAAATAAAAAAATTGCAGTTATAGGTTCAGGCCCTTCCGGTTTGTCATGTGCACAGCAACTAGCTAGAGTTGGACATTCTGTTGTTGTGTTTGAAAAAAATGAAAGAATAGGAGGCCTTCTTCGGATAGGTATCCCTGATTTTAAGATGGAAAAAAATCTTATAGATAGGCGAATGGCTCAGATGGAGAAAGAAGGAGTTGAGTTCAGGGTAAATAGTCATGTCGGAGTTAATGTTACTTTTGAAGATTTAAACAGAAATTTTGATGCAATTGCTTTTTGTGGAGGCTCAGAAAAACCAAGGGATCTACCAGTTGATGGAAGAGACCTTAAGGGCGTACATTTTGCAATGGAATTCCTTTCTCAACAAAATGATAGAGTTTCAGGCAAAAATGTTGAACCATCAATTGAAATTTTAGCCAAAAATAAAAACGTATTAGTGATAGGTGGAGGAGATACAGGTTCAGATTGTGTAGGAACTTCTAATCGTCAGGGTGCTAAATCTGTTATTCAATTAGAATTGCTTGATCAACCTCCAGTTAGAGAAGATAAGGCTTTAACTTGGCCAAATTGGCCAATGAAATTAAGAACATCTACTTCTCATGAAGAGGGTTGTGAAAGAAATTGGTCAGTTTTAACAAAATCTTTTGAAGGTAATAATGGAAAAATTTCAAAAGTTAATTGTGTTAAAGTAGAATGGTTAAAAGATGAAAATGGAAAAATGCAAATGTCTGAGATAAAAGAATCTAATTTTTCATTTCAGGTAGATTTAGTGTTATTAGCCATGGGATTTGTCCATCCAATTCATGAAGGTTTAATTCAAAAAATAGGTGTTGATTTGACAAATAATGGAAATATAAAAGCTAATGATTCCGAATATAAAACTTCTGTGGACAAATTTTTTGCAGCTGGAGATTCTAGAAGAGGGCAGTCTCTTGTTGTTTGGGCTATCAAAGAAGGTAGACAATGCGCCAGGTCTATAGATGAATATTTAATGGGAAAATCTGAACTTCCTAGATAAAATATTTGCCTTATTAGATAATAGATGTATATGCAATTATATTTATTTTTTTAATGAGACTATCATGGCTGTGAATATTAGGACCAGAGAACAGTTAGAAACTGACAATGATCAGATTACATTAATTTTAAACAATGCTTTTGGAAAAAATAGATTTGAAAGAACTGTTTACTTATATCGAAAAACATCACCCATTAAGAATTTGTCATTAGTTTCCTACATGGAAAATAATCCCTCCTATGTAATTGGAACTATAAACTTTTATCCTGTTTTAGTTAACAACATACAATGTATTTTATTAGGACCTCTGGCAGTAAGAACTTTTTATCAAGGAAAAGGTTTTGGAAAGGAGCTTGTTAAAAGAGGACTTGAACTAGCTATAACTGAGGGTCAAAAAATTTGTTTTGTCTCTGGAGATTATGAATATTATAAAGATTTTAATTTTTATAAAATCAAGGATAAAGATTTAGTCATCTCTACACTTGGTCCATTGTCATTTGATAATTTATTGGTAAGTGAACTTAAACCAGATTCACTTAATTTATTACCAAAAACTTCTAAGCTTTTACCTGTGATTTAATATAAAAACAATGTTCACTCTATATCATTATCATCTATGCCCCTCTTCTAGATTTGTTAGGCTTTTATTAAATGAATATAGGATTGAATATGTTACACAGTTAGAGAATTACTGGAAACCTCAAGATGAATTTTTACTAATAAATCCGGCGGGTCATTTACCCGTTTTAGTTGATAGCACTAATTTTCCAATTATTGGATCCAATGCATGTATGGAATATATAAAGGATTTAGATTTAAAACCTAATATATTTTCTAGTGATTATAGAAATAAAGCTGAGATATATAGACTTTATCATTGGTTTGATACTTTATTCAAAAAAGAAGTTCTAGACCCAATTATATACGAAAAAGTATTTTCAAGGGTTGTTGAAAACATAATCCCAAATAGTGAAAACATTAGAAATGCTATGCAAAATTTATCATTTCATATCAAATACTTTGAATATTTATTAAAAGATAAAGACTTCTTGATCACCGAAACAATTTCATCATGTGATTTGTTAGCCGCTGCCAATTTTTCTGTCTTGGATTATTTAGGATTATTAGATTTAGGTGATAGTTTGATATTTAAAGAGTGGTACTTAAAAATTAAATCCAGGCCCTCTTTTAAAAGTCTCTTAAAGGATCATATAGTGGGTCTAAATCCTCATGAAAATTACAAATATCTAGATTTATAATTATAATAATTTTTTAACTTGTTTGATTAAATTAATGATTGTTTGCAATTGATTGTCTTCAGAGAGTCTATGTCCACCATATTTTTCTAATAAAATTTTAATATTTTTAGTTCCAATAATTTTATTGGAAATTTTAGTACTTAAATTATAAGGAACATCAGTATCTTGCATGCCGTGATATAAAAAAACTGGACCATTGAAAAAAATATCTTCTGTAAGTACTAAATTGTCGAAACTGTCTTTTATAAAATCATACGAAAAAAAGTTTTCAGACCCATAATCATTTTTAATACAAACACCCTTATTTTTAATCAATTCTCTTTTTTGTTTTAAATTCATTTTGTCCCAAATTAAAACTTTAGGAAAGTCTGGAGCTGCAGCTAAACCAATTATAGAAGATACTTTTTCAGGCATTTTTTTAGCTAATTTTAACATTATCCAACCACCCATTGACGATCCTATTAATATTTGTTTTTTCTCTGTAACACTGTTAATTATGAATTGTGCATCGTTGTACCAGTCTGAAAAACAAGTTTGGTTAAGCTTTCCAGATGATTGTCCATGACCTGAATAATCAAATCTTAAAAAACTGTGATTATTTTTTTTTGCCCAATTTTCAATATATAAAGCTTTTTTTCCTTGCATATCTGAGTTAAAACCACTTAGGAAAACTATGCCAACTTTTTCCCCTTTGATTTTGTTGTATGCTATGGTTGAACCATGTGGGGTTTTTATGAATTTCGTCATTCTTGTTCTACTATGCCTAAGGTTAAATTAAAATGAATAAAAAAAAATATACTATAGCTCAGATATTACCAGCTTTAAATACTGGTGGTGTTGAAAGGGGTGTAGTTGAAGTTTCAAAAGCTCTAAATGAGAATGGTTTTAAATCAATAGTCATTTCTTCCGGAGGACATATGGTTTCTCAACTTAAAAGAAATGGAACCATACATTATGAATTAAATGTCAATTCAAAGAACCCGCTAAGATGGCCTAAAATTAGAAATCAGGTCAAATTGATTTTAGAAAAAGAGAACGTTGACCTTATTCATTTATGTTCACGAGCACCTGCTTGGATAACGTTACCTTTAGCATCAATTTTAGATGTGCCTGTAATTACCTCTGTTCATATGAGATTTAGAAAAACAAATTTTGTTAAAAAATATTATAATAGTGTTTTAACTAAAGGGAATGCAATAATTGCGATTTCAAAACATATTGAAAAAAGTATAATGGAATCATTTCCTAGTCCTAGCATAAAAAAGAAGATTACAGTTATTCATAGGGGTGTTGATTTAGATCTTTTTAATTCAAACAATATAATGCCGGCAAGAATCATTGCTCAATCTAAGGTCTTAAACTTAAAAGATAATATTCCAGTTATTATCATGGCTGCTCGACCTGCTATGTGGAAGGGGTATATGGAATTGATTAGGGCATTATCTTTGGTCCAACAAAATTTTCAATGTGTATTAATTGGCGCGGGTGACGGAAGCCAACAATTTCAAAAACTTTTAATAAATCATATAATTAAACTCAAGTTAGAAACGAAAGTAAAATTGGCAAAATCCACTAACGATATACAAGCGGCCTTACTTTTAGGTGATTTGGTGGTTATGCCTTCCATAACACCTGAACCGTTTGGTCGAATTATCCTAGAGGCTCAAGCATTAGGAAAAATTCCAATTGCCTTTGACCATGGTGGTGCTACCGAAACAATTATTGATGGGCAAAATGGGTTTTTAGCTGTTCCAGTAAAGGTAGAAAGTCTTGCTGAGAAAATTTCTTTTGCTCTATCTTTGAAAAAAAATGATAGACAAAAAATGGCAGAATACTCAAAAAAAGTCGTGTCTAAAAATTTTAGCCATGATAGAATGTGCAAATTGACATTATCTTTATACAAACAATGTATTGCAGAATATAAGGCCGCAAATTGAATAATTTATATAACAATCTAAATACTTAATAAAATGCTAACAATTACACTACCCAATGAAGATAAAAAAAATTATAAAAATCCTGTTACATCTTTACAGATAGCCGAAGAAATTTCACCAAGATTAGCAGCAGATGCATTTATTGCTGAAGTAAATGGAGAGCTTTGGGATCTAAACAGACTGATTGAGAAAGATAGTTCTGTTGCTATATTAACCTCTAAAAATATAGAGTGTCTTGATTTAATAAGGCATGATGCTGCACATATTATGGCAGAAGCAGTTTTAGAACTTTTTCCTGAAACACAAGTTACAATTGGTCCATCTATAGAAAATGGTTTCTATTATGATTTTTATAGAGAAAAGAAATTTAATCTAACTGATCTAGAAATTATTGAACAAAGAATGCACGAAATAGTAAATAGAGATGAAAAAATAACAAGAGAGGTTTGGACTAGGGGAGAAGCACTCAGTTTTTTCGAAAAAAATAATGAAAAATTTAAAGTTGAGTTAGTTAACGCAATTCCTGGTCACGAAACAGTTACCTTTTACAGACAGGGAAATTTTATTGATTTGTGTAGGGGGCCACATTCTCCTTCTACAAAGAAATTAGGACATTCCTTTAAATTAACAAAACTAGCTGGTGCGTATTGGAGAGGAGATAGTAAAAATCCTGTTTTGCAAAGAATATATGGGACAGCTTTTCTTAATGATAAGGACTTAAAAAATTACCTTTTAATGATTGAAGAAGCTGAAAAAAGGGATCATAGAAAAATTGGAAAGGAATTAAATTTATTTCATCTTCAAGAAGAGGCTGTCGGATCTGTTTTTTGGCATAAAAAGGGTTGGTCGATCTATCTCGAAATTGAATCTTATATGAGAAGAAAACTAAGTAAATCATATGAGGAGGTTAAAACTCCACAAGTGATAGATAGAACATTGTGGGAAAAATCTGGTCATTGGGATAAATTTCAAGAACATATGTTTATGGCTAAAGGTGATGATGAAAAAGTTTTAGCCTTAAAACCAATGAATTGTCCTGGACATGTACAAATTTATAAACAAGGATTAAAATCTTATAAAGATTTACCAATTAGAATGGCTGAATTCGGATCTTGTCACAGAAACGAACCCTCTGGCGCATTGCACGGCATAATGAGAGTGAGGCAATTTACTCAAGATGATGCTCATATTTTTTGTATGAATTCACAAATCACTGAAGAATGTGTAAATTTTTGTGAATTACTCCAACAAATATACAAAGATTTTGGCTTTGCTGAACTAAAAGTAAAGTTTTCAGATAGACCTGAAATAAGAGCTGGTGATGATCAAACTTGGGACAAAGCAGAAGAAGCACTTTTAAAAGCTATTAAGGCTGCAGGTATAAACTTTACACTTAATCCTGGAGAAGGTGCTTTCTACGGACCTAAATTAGAATTTGTTCTTACAGACGCAATAGGAAGAGACTGGCAATGTGGTACCCTTCAGGTAGACTTTGTTTTGCCAGAAAGATTGGATGCTTATTATATTGATGCAGATGGTCAGAAAAAACATCCTGTCATGTTGCACAGAGCGATTTTAGGTTCCTTGGAAAGATGGATAGGAATTTTAATTGAACAATATTCTGGAAGAATGCCATTGTGGCTTGCTCCTACTCAGGTTGCTGTGTGCTCAATCGTTGATTCTGTTAATGATTATATTCTAGAAATTAAGGAATACTTAGACAAAAATGGTATAAGAAATGAGATTGATATTAGAAATGAAAAAATTGGTTATAAAATTAGAGAACATTCTAATAATGCGATTCCAATAATTATAGTTATTGGTAATCAAGAAAAAGAGAATAAAACTGTTGCAGTCAGATACTTAGGATCAAAAAACCAAGAAGTACTCGAATTAGAACAGTTTGTAGCAAATGTTTCTTCTAAATGTTTGGCTCCTGATATGGTATAATATTATTTGGGCGCTTAAATAATTCATTTGTTAATTAATATTTTAAATAACATTAACATTTACTATTAAAATGTTGTAATAGTAACAAATTCAAACTTTTAGAGGAGATTTTCATATAGTAGGTTTAAATAATATTCCTCCAAATCAGGATGGACCTAGAATTAACGATTTGATAAGAGCCGAAAACGTAAGATGTATAGGTGCTGATGGAGAACAACTGGGAGTGATCCCAATAATGGAAGCTTTAAAGATAGCAGAAAGATTAAATTTAGATCTAGTAGAAATTCAACCTAATGTTGAGCCACCTGTTTGTAAAATACTTGATTATGGTAAATATAAATATGAAGCTCAGAAGCGAAAAAACGAAGCTAGGAAAAAGCAAAAAATCATTGAGGTTAAGGAAATTAAATTAAGACCAAATATTGATAACAATGACTTTATTGTAAAGATGAAACAAGTAAAAAAGTTTATAGAAAATGGTGATAAAGTAAAAGTAACACTTAGGTTTAGAGGAAGAGAAATGGCTCATCAAACTCTAGGTGCTACAGTTCTAGATAGAGTAAAGGACGATACTGAAGAATTATGTAAAGTTGAAATGATCCCAAAGTTAGAGGGAAGACAAATGGTAATGGTCTTAGCTCCTAAATAAAAAATTAAATTTTTAATTATGTTAAACTTTGTGTTGCGAACTTGTTCATGCTTATGTATAAGCATTTAATAAATTTAAAAATACGAGATAATTATGCCTAAATTGAAAACTAAGAGTGGTGCAAAAAAAAGATTTAGCTTAACAGCTTCAGGTAAAGTTAAGGGAAGTCCAGCTTTTTTGAGTCATAATTTACGTAAAAGATCTCAAAAAATGAAACGACAGGCACGTGGTACAATGATACTGAATGACTCAGATGCTAAAATCGTTAAACAGTTTTTACCATACGCTTAGGGAGGTTTATTTATGGCTAGAGTTAAAAGAGGTGTTACAACTCATGCTAGACACCAAAAGGTTATAAAAGCTGCTAAAGGTTACTATGGTGCCAGAAAGAATTTATTCACAGTAGCAACTCAAGCTGTAGAAAAGGCCAGTCAATACTCTTATAGAGATCGTAGAAACAAAAAACGAACTTTTAGAGGTTTATGGATACAAAGAATTAACGCTGGGTCACGCATGTATGGTCTAAACTACTCTAAGTTTATGAATGGCTTAAAGTTAGCTGGGATTGATATAGATAGAAAGATATTAGCTGACATTGCAGTATATGAACCATTAGCTTTTCAAGAATTGGTTACTAAAGCTAAATCTTCAATCGCGTAAATTTATTTACAGTTCATTAATCCAATTGATTAATTGGATCTTTTCTTAAATTAGGTTTGAATTTTATTATGATTTCTGAATTGAAAGAAAAACTTTTAAAGTTATCAGATGAAATAACTAATTCAATTTCTCTATGCAAAGACTTAAATGATTTAGAAAACATCAGAATTAATAGTCTTGGTAAAAAAGGGACTATAACATCCTATCTAAAAAATCTAAGAGAATATGATGAGGTTTCTAAAAAAGAAATAGGAGCTTTAATCAATGATATTAAAGATAAAGTAAATAATTTAATTCTTGAAAAAAAATCTTTTTTTAAAACTCAGATACTTAATGAAAAATTAATTACAGAAAAAATCGATGTTACATTAACACCGTATGAAAATGAAACTGGTTCTTTGCACCCCCTATCAAGGACAATTGAAGAATTATGTGCAATATTTGCTGATATGGGTTTTTCAATTGTTGAAGGCCCAGATATTGAAACAGACTACTATAATTTTACAGCATTAAATATTCCTTATGAACATCCTGCTAGACAAGAACATGATACTTTTTATCTTCATCCAGATGAAAATGGGAATAGGAAAGTTTTAAGAACCCATACTAGTCCAGTACAAATTAGAACAATGGAAAAAATTGATTTAGAAAATTTTGATGAAATTAGGTATATCATACCTGGAAGGACTTATAGATCCGATCATGATGCTACTCACTCACCAATGTTCCATCAATGTGAAGGACTTGTTCTTGGTAAAAATATTAACATGGGACACTTAAAAGGTTGTTTAATTGAATTCTGTAGAACATATTTTAATGAAGAGAATTTGCCAGTTCGTTTTAGACCTAGTTACTTTCCATTTACTGAACCTTCTGCAGAAGTTGATATTGGCTGTAAAAAAGAAAAAGATGGAAGCCTATCAATAGGAAGCGGAGAAGACTGGCTAGAAATTTTAGGATCTGGAATGGTACATCCTCGTGTCCTACAAGGAGTAGGTATAGATCCTTCAAAATATCAGGGCTTTGCTTTTGGAATGGGTCTAGAGAGATTAACCATGTTAAAATACGGTATTCCTGATTTAAGACCATTTTATGATAGTGATTTGAGATGGTTGAAACATTATGGCTTTATTCCAGTTGATAGCCCAAGTTTGCATTCTGGCTTAAATGGTGTTTTTTCATGAAATTTACATGGCATTGGTTGCTTGACCACCTCCAAACCGACAAAAACATTAACGAAATAGTAGATACTTTACCTAAACTTGGCCTAGAAGTAGCTTCAGTGATAAATTTAGCCGATGAACTTAAGGATTTTATTTCAGTAAAAGTTCTAGAGGTAAAAAGTCATCCAAATGCTGACAAACTAAATTTATGTAAAGTATTTGATGGGAATAATAGTTTTAATGTAGTTTGTGGAGCTCCTAATGTTAAAGCTGGGATGATTGCTGTTTTTGCTTACATAAATACTTATGTTCCCGGTATCAACCTAACATTAAAAAAAACAAAAATTAGGGGTGTGTCTTCAGAAGGAATGTTATGTTCTGAGAAAGAATTAACATTGTCAGATAATCATGAA
>Ga0181596_10005107_pt1 | contig 11610 bp, 9 predicted proteins | sample 041ome_6_FD_148655 | JGI IMG/M metagenome (GOLD analysis project Ga0181596, IMG submission 148655) | Coastal salt marsh microbial communities from the Groves Creek Marsh, Skidaway Island, Georgia - 041402US metaG (spades assembly) | ecosystem: Environmental > Aquatic > Marine > Intertidal zone >... | reverse complement strand
CGCAGCCTCGGCATCTTGTTCTTCCTGTACACGTTTCTTTTTACCAAAGCCGAACATCGTAAAGTCTCTAGTCGCTGATTGCCGAAGGGTGCCGTGCTGCCATACGAAGGGCGCGGCGGCAGGAATCTAAGGCCGCTATGTTATCACTTTTCAAACCCGCAATCGCACTGCGATGCTGTGTAGCGCAGCCATCGCGGTTACACTTAGCCAATGAGCACAAGTAAAAAACGACCCGGCGGCAGCGTCCGCATTATTGGCGGCGAGCTTCGCAGCCGTAAAATTAGCTTTCCCGATTCCGCCGGCCTACGTCCCAGCGCCGATCGTGTCCGCGAGACGCTATTTAATTGGCTACAGATGGCGATCCCCGCTGCCCGAGTACTCGACCTATTCGCCGGCAGCGGCGCGCTCGGCTTCGAGGCTGCCTCGCGGGGCGCGTCGAGTGTAGTGATGGTAGAGAAAGCAAAGCCTGCTGCCAACGCTTTGCGCGACAACCGCGATGCACTGGCAACAACCGCGGTACAAATCATCGAGGCCGACGCGCTCATCTGGCTCAGGCGGGATGCAGGCAAGCAGCGCTTCGATCTTGTTTTTCTAGATCCGCCTTTCGATGCGAATCAGCACTACGAGGCGGCGCACACGCTTTCGGAGTCGGGCTGTCTCGCACCTGGTGCGCTGGTTTATATCGAGTCGGCCGAACCGCTCGACGAAGCCAAGCTGCCTTCTAACTGGACCGGCCGTAAAATCAAACGGGCGGGTGCAGTCCACTCGACGTTGTTACAAGCGCTCTAGGTTTCCGTTCGGCTTAGCCGCGATTCAAACAAACAGAAAAAGTCTATGTCATACAGCGCCAACACATTCAAACCGCCGCTTCTTGCGAGTAACGCGCACGCACAAACTTTATGGCGAAGATTTACACCGCCTGCTGTGTTCGAACAGTTTCGCGAACGCATAGAGCTAGCCGATGGTGACTTCATCGATATCGACTGGGCAGGGCCTGCGCCGAGTGATTCGTCGAGGCATCGGATTGTCGTGTTATTGCATGGGCTTTGCGGGTCGTCGCAATCGCCCTATATTATCGAGCTCCAACGCGAGCTTGCCTTGTCGAGCGTTGCGTCGGTTGCGCTCAATTTTCGCGGTTGCAGCGGGGAATTTAATCGACTCGCGCGCGCGTATCATTCGGGTGTGACCGAAGATTTAGACGAAGTGTTCAATATCTTGCAGGAACAATATCCGGCGCATCACTTTTTATTTGCGGGTTACTCACTTGGCGCCAGCGTGTTGCTCAACTGGCTTGCAGAAAAAGGTGAACAAGAGTCGCACAGTACCGAAGTGCCTGCCGCATCAACGTGTCGAGCCGTTGCCGTGTCGACTCCTTTTCAGCTAGCAGACTGTTCGCGCGCGATGCTCGGCGGCACGAGTGCATTTTACGGCGACTATTTTGTCAAACTGCTTAATCGAGATTTCATCAACAAAGTCGAACACCTCGAGACTCTGGCAAGCTTGGGAAATCCACTGGCGTTTGACGCGGCGATAACTCTGCGCGGCTTGCTCAATAACGCGGTTGATCTAACCAGTATCTGGCGCTTCGACGATCAGCTAACCGCGCCGCTCCATGGTTTTGCAAACGCCGACGATTATTACGCTCGCTGCAGCAGCGGGCCAAAGCTAAAAAGCATCAGCGCGCGCACACTACTCATTCAAAGCGCCGACGACCCGCTTATTCCGCCCGAGGCATTGCCGTTGCAAGAAGACCTCGGGAGCGCGACAGAATTGCAATTGTCCGACCGAGGCGGCCACGTAGGCTTTATCGCGCGCGGCAATCGCGCGTGGCTAGAACAGCAAATCGCTCGCTTTCTATTAAGCTCGGACTAGGGCTGTGGTGGCTAAAAATGCCTGCAATACCCGCGATTGAGCCTCGCCAGCCGATTCGCTAGAATGCGGCGACCTTGTTCGAGAAAAACACTCAACTAATAATAAGACCGACGAGACGCCCACAAGAGAGAATTTATGAAAACTGCCGTGTACCCCGGAACATTCAACCCAATCACCAATGGTCACACCGACCTTGTGGAGCGCGCAGCGGGGCTTTTCGATCATATTATCGTCGGCGTTGTGGGTTCTAACCGGCAGAAAAGCAGCGCAATGCCAACCGAGCAACGCGTCGAACTTGCGCAAGAGGTGTTGGCCCATCTGCCCAACGTTGAGGTGCGCTCATTCGAAAGCCTGTTGATTCAGTTTGTGCAAGAGGTCGATTCGAAAATCATTTTGCGCGGCCTGCGTACCGTGGCCGACTTTGAATACGAGTTTCAGCTCGTGGGCATGAACCGCGTGCTCGACCCCAGCATCGAAACGGTGTTTCTCGCGCCTGCCGAGCACTTGTCGTATATCTCGTCGACGCTCGTGCGAGAGATCTCGTCCTATGGTGGCGACATCTCTAAGTTCGCGCATCCGGCCGTAGTCGAAGCGATGAAAGCCTACTCGCGCGTTTAGCGCTGACACCGCGTGCAGTACACCGTGCTGCGCTGCCCTAGTCTCACTTCTTTTAAAGGCGCCTTGCAGTTGTTGCAAGGCAGCCCTGTGCGCCCATAAACCTGCAGCGACTGGGCAAAATAACCCGGCTGGCCGTCGCTGCCGGTAAAGTCGCGCAGGGTAGTGCCGCCCACCTCAATCGCCCTCGCGAGCACGCGCTTAATACACTCGACTAGTTTTTCGTAGCGCGCGAGTGACACGTTGCCAGCCGCGCGCTGCGGATTAATCCCAGCGAAGAAAAGCGATTCGTTGGCGTAAATATTCCCCACTCCCACCACTACCTTGCTGTCCATGATGAAAGTTTTTATCGGTGCCTTGCGCCCTCGGCTGCGCGCGAACAGCGCTCGGGCGTTAAAGTCTTCGTCCAGCGGTTCGGGGCCCAGCGTCTCGATAAGCGGGTGATCACTCACCGGATCGTCTTGCCACAGGATGCAGCCAAAGCGCCGTGGGTCGTGATAGCGCAAAACGGTGTTGTCATCGAACACCAGTTCTACGTGATCGTGTTTCTTAAGAGGCTGCTGTGTGCCGGGTTCGAGCACACGAAGGCTGCCCGACATTCCGAGATGCACGATAAGGCTGCCGTTATCGATGCGAAGGAGTAAATACTTACCTCGCCTTTCTACGCCGTCGACTGTCTGACCAGCGAGCCGCGCCTCAAGCGATGCAGGTATGGGCCAGCGAAGTCGGCGCTCACGTACCACCATTTTGGTAATTCGCTTGCCTTCAACGTGGGGCTCAATACCGCGGCGGGTTGTTTCAACTTCGGGTAATTCTGGCAAAGCGCCTCCTAATTAGTTCACCGGTTATTCATTGCACCGGCTGCAATCGCGCTTGCTCATCAATAAGTGGTTTATGCGATACTCGGCGCTCGATAACACGCGGAACTCGCCCTTATATGTCGTCTGCCACTCAGCCTTACTCATCTCGCATTCTACTCGGCATCGATGCCGGGGGCACCTTTACCGACTTCGTCTGTGTCGAGATCGATGCCGAAAAAGAAGTGAGTATTCGCATACACAAAACGCTATCGAGTCCGGCGGCGCCCGAGCAGGCAATACTACGCGGTATTCGCGAGATGGGTTTGCAAGCAGCGCTCGATAACGGTGCCCTGCATATTGTGCACGGCAGCACGGTTGCAACCAATGCGGCGCTCGAGGGTAAAGGCGCACGGACGGCGTTTGTCACCAACACAGGGTTTGCCGACATGCTCGAGATTGCGCGTCAAACGCGCCCTGCACTTTACGCACTCGAGCCTGCGCCTGCGCGGGTCAAAGTACCGCGCGAGCTATGCCTCGAGATCGAAGGGCGTATTGCCGCCGACGGAACACAAGTCGAGGCACTGAGCGACGATGCGATTGCGGATTTAGTGCAGCAGCTCGTCGCGCTCAAGCCCGAGGCCGTGGCCATTAATTTGCTGTTCTCCTTTTTAGCGCCGGCACACGAGCAGCGCATCGAGGCTGCGATCGAGCGCGCGCTGCCCGACGTGCTGGTGAGCCGGTCGTCGCGGGTGTTGCCCGAATACAAAGAATACGAACGCGGTGTCGCCACTTGGCTAAATGCCTCGCTTGGCCCTGTCGTTTATCGGTACTTATCGACGCTAGAAAAAGAATTAAACGGCAATTCGCTACAAATAATGCAATCTAGTGGCGAAACGATCGCCGCCGATAAGGCGTCGCGTACCGCGGTCAATCTGCTGCTTTCGGGCCCAGCGGGCGGCCTGACCGCACTCCACGCACTTGGCTTGCAGACAGGCACTAGCCGCTTTATCAGCTTCGACATGGGCGGTACGTCTACCGATGTCGCGCTGCTAGACGGCGCACCGGTCACTACAAACGAAGGCACGATCGCTGAGTTGCCTGTGGGCGTGCCGATGGTCGACATGCATACGATCGGCGCGGGCGGCGGCTCGATGGCGGCGCTCGACACCGGCGGCATGCTGCAGGTTGGTCCCCGTTCGGCGGGCGCGGTTCCTGGGCCCGTGTGCTATGGGCAGGGCGGCACGCAGGTGACCGTAACTGATGCGCATGTGGTGCTCGGCCGAATAGACCCCAGCTCCACGCTCGCCGGTGGCCTAACACTCGACAGTGCCGCGGCATTGGAGGCGCTCGAAAGGCTGGGTGCGGCGATGGGCGTCGATGCTAAAACCGCGGCCGAGGGTGTGCTCGCCGTTGCTAACGAACAAATCGCGGCGGCGATTCGGCTCATCTCGGTCAATCGTGGTTACAACCCGCAGGACTTTACCCTGACCAGCTTTGGCGGCGCGGGCGGCTTGCACGTCTGCGCGCTTGCCGAGGCGATGAATATGACGCGTGCGCTCGTGCCTATTCACGGCGGCGTGCTGTCGGCGCTCGGCATGATTGTCGCGCAGCCCGGGCGCCAGCTTTCGCGCACGGCGACCGCCTTGCTTAGCGATCTTACTGACGCCGAAATCGAGAATGGTTTAGCCGAACTCGAGGCACAGGGCAGGGCTGAGCTTACCGCCGAAGGCGCTCAGGGCGCCCTAGCCGCAAAGCCCAGCGTCGACCTGCGCTACAAAGGTCAATCCTATACGCTTAATGTGCCTTGGCACTCGCGCGCGCAGGCAAAGCAGGCCTTTGTTGCCCTGCATCGCCAGCGCTTTGGCTACGATCACGACACCGAGCTCGAGCTGGTTAATCTGCGCTCGGCAGTCACGGCGCAGGGCGTGGAGCTGGTTCTGCCGCGTGCCGACTTCGATAACACAAACCGAAGCACTAAATCTGCCGCTAACAAGGTCCACTCTACACACCCAGCCAGCTCAGCGACGACGTATGGCAGCGGCGCCTATCCGAGTATTCGACGCGAGGCATTAGACGAGCACGAACGAGAAGGACCGTTGGTGATCATCGAGTTGGCCGCCACCACCTTTGTTGCACCCGGATGGTGCGCGAAACGCGACGTGATCGGGAATATCGAGCTACGCAAACGCTAAGGCTGACGTTTACACCCAAATCCCCTAAGTGTATAAAAGACTGAAGAAAACGAGTGATAAATTGAATTGCGGCTGCTGATCCCAGCGCTGCGCTTGGTCGTAATCGCTAAACAGTCACAAAGTAACTAACCCAAGTTGAGGCAGGGTAAAAACCCCCGATGCTGTATCTATTCGCCAGACTCGAGCAAGCCACCGTGCTGTCCTTATCATCAAGGGCAGGAAGCGTGTTTGACCGTCAGGTTCGCGTCAACCGATTGATCAGCGGCGCCACAGTGGTTCTGCGCGCAGCCGCTGTGGGTTTGTTGCTAGCGGGCGCCGCAGGTATCGCGATCGCGCAGGAGTCTAGTGCAACAACAACCGCCGAAAGCACAACGCACGTGGTACTCGCAGCGTCTGGCGCGGGTAACAGCGCCGAACCAGAAAAAGCTCAATTAGCAGAACAGACCGAATCAGTCGAGCCAGCCAATACGAGCGAGCTGGCCACTCTAGAAGGCGCCGAGCAAGACAATCCAGCGCCACTAAAAATTCGTGCGCAGTCAGAATTAAAATATATAAGTGACCCTCAGCCACTGATTATGGCGAACCCTTTCCCGCGCAATATTCCCGTAGACCTTGCGACTAGTTTGGCGAGTTCGACTCGGCTGTGGACACTCGAACGCAGTTTTCAAAACCCCGCACGCGATTACACTATTGCAGGTCGCTCGCCTCTCATTCGCGGCGGCGTTGGCGTCAGGTTAGCGAATCAAGTGCTTCTAGCAACCTCGTCAAACCAAGTCGATTCTTTTGAAGAGGAGGCGTCTCGCGCAGATTCTTTGGCAGAGATGATGGCGGCTGAGTCGGAAGCGGCGATAGCCCGCTTAGAAGCCATCGATAACTACAATGCAGTCATCGCAGACCTAGAGGGCGATGGGGGTGCGTGGAACGGCGGTTTAGTCGAAGAGCTCACCTCGCTCGGCACGTTATTGCAGCAACAAGGCTCGCACGAAGAGGCGATAAAAGTTTTCGACCGAGCGATTCATATTAATCGGATTAATTTAGGCTTGCACACTGTTGAACAGGTGTCCGCTATCGAGAGTAAAATCCAAAGCTATCTTGCGCTGGACCAATGGCAAGACGCCGACCTCACGTTTGAGTATCTGTATTATATTCAGCGACGTGCTTACGGCACGCGCGACCCACGGCTTATTCCGGTGCTGAACAGTATTGCCGAATGGAATCTTCGTGCCTTTCATCTAGGTCACGGCGAAGCCCTCGGCATGCGGCTAAATAACGCACTAATGTTTTGGAATGCAGCCGCAATAATGGTGAAAACGCATTTCGGGCCGCAGGACGAAAGGTTTGTGACTTACCTGCGCGGCATCGCTAATTCTTCATACCTTTTGTCGCGTAATCCAGAGATGATGGCCGATCTTGGTCGACCACAATTTCGTAACGAAATGGAAATCAACCGAGTTCATCTAGGGCAGCCTAGCAGTTATGAGTCCAAAGGATTCGCAAGCGGCGCGCAAGCGCTGACCGAGATTCTCCGCTACGAGATAGAAAAGCGCGACGATGTTCTGGCGCTAGCCGATGCGTTCACCAATCTTGCCGACTGGTATCTCCTCTTCGGTCGCCGCCGCGCCGCCGAAGAACAGTACGGGAACGCGTGGCGCCTCCTTGCGAATCAGCCCAATGCCGACGCCCTACACAAAGCCTATTTCGGGCGCGTCGTGCCAATGCCAAGTTTTGTGGGCGAGCAGAAAAAGGGCTATGAGTTAGATGCCGTTCGGCAGACAGACGAACCGTTAGACTCTGACTACGCCGATCTTATTTTCGATGTGACCGACACCGGCGAGGTGCGCGATGTGCGATCGCTTTCGGCCGAAACCGAAGACAACAAAAACCAGCTAAGTCGCCTACGCCGCGTAGTTCGCACTTCGCACTTTCGGCCCATCATTATCGATGGAGTTCCGCAGCGCTCCGCAAACAATGTATTTAGGTATCGGTATTGGTATTAAGCCTCTCTTCAGCTTGTTTGTGATAAACCTCGTGGTAGAGGTTGCGCCAACGGCAGTAGAGCAGAGAGAGAAATATAATCCGTCTAGAAAGAAGGGTTAGCCGCAGACGGATTTATCGCCTCTTGCCGTACAATTTTCCGCGGAGGCGCTACACTGAGCTTCACAAGCCAAGGACAGCAACATGAAACGAGCAGCGCAGCAGTCAGTAACCACAAACCGCCTTCGCGCGGGCGTGCGCAATAGCCTAATAATAGGTGTTGGGCTGCTCGTAGCCGCGTGTCAGTCGCAAAGCCAAAGTTCGTCGTCGTCGATGCCCTCGCCGAGCAGTCCCTCTAGCGCGTCGAGCAGCTCGCCAAGCAATCCGTCTCCGCCCAGTAGCTCTAGCAGCTCCAGCAGCAGCCCGTCGATGCCGTCATCGTCGCAATCTTCTTCACCATCTTCTCGGTCGTCTTCGCAGCCGCCCTCGATGCCTTCTGCATCGTCTAGCTCTTCATCTAGCTCGTCATCTAGCTCGTCGAGCTCCTCGGCGTCGTCATCTAGTTCGGCCTCTAGCTCGTCGGCAGGCTCACCGTCGAGCGCAGGAATGCCTTCGGGCGCAAGCAGCGACGCCGGCTCATCCAGCGCAGCTGCAGGCTCGCCATCAAGTGCCGGACAGTCGGGCAGTATGCCGAGCGTCAGCGCGGGCTTGCCAGGCCGCGGTGATTTACCGGGTGCTGACGGGCCGAGCGTGGGCGCCGACTCCTCATCAGGCTCATCTTCAGGCCCCGCAGGAAGAGATAGCTCGACCGGCGACCTTGGTAGCCAAAGTGGACAATCAGGCTTGGGTTCTTCGGTATTAGGGGCGCCAAGTGGAGATTACAGTCTAGATACGCTGCCAGATGGCGTGCTAAGTGGTAGAGGTCCGTCTCGTGACGGCTCTTCTAGCAACGGTTCTGGAGATAACGGCGACTTAAGCGGATCTACCGCAGGCACTGGTCGCGACATCGGTTCTGGTCAGGGCACTGGTCAGGGCACGCGCGGCACCGGCGCGATGACAACCTCGGAGCAGGCCGCGATCCTCGACGAGCAGTTGCGCCGCGGCTACGAAACATTCGATGGGTTTATTCTCGGCGAGCGAGAGCGTGCGCAAGCTGAGAGTAATGAGGCAGGCTCTGGCGAACAGCCGGGCGCAGAAAGCGGTGGCGGCGGTGGTGGACAGATGCCGCAAATTCTCGGCGCGCCGGGTGCTAACGGTATGCCTCAGGTTGCAACGCAGTCGCCGCCAATGCCGGGTTCGCAAAACACAGAGTCATTCCCGCCACCCGAAGATATTCCTAGCGGCCGCGATGACGACGTAGTCGCGCGCCAACTCCGTGAGGCGGCGATGAGCGAGCCCGATCCCGAGCTGCGCGAAGCGCTGTGGGATGAATACCGAAATTACACCGGCCTCGGCGGTAACTGAAATAAATCACCGGTTTATTAATCAGGAGCCGATAGACCCAAACCTCGTAATCAGAAACTCATAAACAGAACCCGATGAATAGGAATCGAGAGATGAAAACAAACACAATGAACGCGAGCAGTCCGAGGCTTCGCGCCATCGCGCGCGCTTCAGGTTTTTCGATTCTGGCGGCCACGACGCGGCGTTTATTCGTACCGTTGCAGTTACATTTGCATTTAAGGACTGCGTTAATCGCCATGGCCGCGCTGCTACTAGCTAGCTGCGCAACACATACCGTTAAGAGCACAACGTACACCCCGATTCAACGCGCCACCGAAACTGTCGCCGAAGAATTTTTGCTCGACATTGGCGTTGCGATATTCGATCCCGGCCTCGACAATCTTAGTCGCCGCGAAGAAGAGACAACCAATGCGCAGATCCGCGTTGCCGAATCGCGCTACGCACCCTACATGCTCGCCGAAACGCTGCAGCGCTCGGGTAATTGGGGCATCGTAAGGGTGTTGCCAAACGACCAAAGCCCTATCGATGTTGTCGTCAACGGCATGGTGTTGCACTCCGACGGCGAGGCGATGACATTACAAGTGACAGTGTCTGACTCCACCGGCCGCGCGTGGTACACCAAAGACTATGATGAGGTGGTTAGCCGGTTTAGTTATGAGCCCGGCGAGCGTCAAAAAAATGATCCCTTTCAGGTAATCTATAATGCGATCGCGAATGACTTGTTAGTCTATCTTGAGCGCAATATCGAGCCCGCTGAGATCACCGAAATCCGCACCGTGTCGGAGCTAAGGTTTGCCCGCAGCTTCGCCCCCGATGCGTTTAACGAATACCTCACCCAAAACCGAAATGGGCAGTACGAAATAACCGCGCTGCCAGCCGAAAACGATCCTCTTTTGTATCGCGTACGCAGCATCCGCGAGCGCGACTTTATGTATATCGATACCGTGCAAGATTATTACGCAACTTACGCGCGCGAAATGCGTGTGCCCTACGACTCGTGGCGTGAGCAAAGCTACGACGCCACGCTCACGTTGCGCGAGCTTCAGGGCTCGGCACGTCGCCGTTTCATTGCAGGTACTGCGGTTGTGTTGGGCGGTCTCGCCGCTGCAGCCAACGGTCAAGACTATGTGACGCAGACAGGCGGTGCGATTGGTGTGGGTGCCGGCGCCTATGTGATTAAAAGCGGCTTCGACAAACTGGCCGAGGCTAAGATGCATCTCGAGTCGCTGCAAGAACTCGGCGAATCGCTCGAGAACGAAGTCGCGCCGCGTGTCATCGATCTCGAAGATCGCACCATCACGCTTACGGGTACGGTAGAGGAGCAGTACGCGCAGTGGCGTGAGATACTAGCCGACATTTACGCAGCCGAAACCGGCCAGCTTTAGAAAACCCCGGACAGCCAAAGAAGACAGCGATGCCAGACCACAACGACCGCTTCGGCGACCTTAGCGAGAGTGCTAATAACAGCGGCGCTGCCGAGAGAAAAGCCGCTGCCGAGAGCAAAGCCGCAGCGCAAGCGCAGCCTACCGAGCAGGTGCCACCACCGCCGCTCGACCAATTCTCGCCGCAAAAGCCGGGACAGCCACCGTGGGTTTGGGCAGGGATGGGTGCGCTTGTCTTGCTTGCGCTGTTTGTCATATTCGTTTTGCCGGGCATTGTGCAAGACTATGAGTTGCCGCTCGAGCGCCGCGTCGAAGAGTCACTCGCGACAGCGCCGGTTGCGCCGCAGCAACGCGCCGAAACGGGTGTCTCGCCTTTTTTGGAAGCCCAACGCGCACGCGAACGTAAAGAGGCGCAAGACGTCCTCGCCGAACTGCTCGACACTCAATCCCAGCTCGATGCATTGCAGGTCGAGCAATGGGCAAAAATGGCGTATGACTCAGCGCTTGCCCTAGCGTTAGAGGGCGACGAAAGTTATCGAGTGCAAGAATTTGGCAGCGCGCGCGACGCCTATCAGCAGGCGCTCGCGCAGTTAAGCGCTACACTCGCCTCGGTGCCGACGGTTCTCGAGCAAACGCTCATCAGTGGCGAGCAGGCGCTTATTGCGCGGGATGCGACAACCGCCATTGCCAACTATGAGCTCGCAACATTACTCGAAGAATCACTTGTCGACCTTGCGGCCGGTATTGCGAGCAACGACGCACAGATTGGTCTTACTCGTGCACAAACGTTAGAAGAATTAATTGACCTTCTCGACTCAGCAGAGCGCGCCGCAGGAAACCCCGCGCGGCAAGTCGAGATACTGGAACAAGCAGTTAATTTAGATCCCTACAGCACCGAAGCGGCGCAAGCGCTCGCGCAGGCGCGCGCAGATAGACTGCAAGAACGTTTTGCGGCGATGATGTCCGAAGGTTACACGCAGCTGCAGGCGGGATCACCGCAAGAGGCTATCGCCCGATTCGAAGCGGCAGCAACACTCGGCGTAAATGAGAATGAAGCCCGCGCCGCAATCGCGCAGACCGAAACCGAAATCACTAACGCAAAAATAGCCGAGCTGCAGCGACGCGCACTTGATTCCGAAGCGCGCGAAGCGTGGCAAGAGGCCGTCGAAGATTACGATGCGATTGTCGCTATCGATGCAAACTTGCCAACAATCAATCGCGCGCTAGATTATGCAGAAAAGCGCGCGAGGCTCGATGCATTGTTAATCGCCGCACTCGACACGCCAGAGCGTTTCGCCGAGCAAGCGGTAT
>Ga0181596_10005094_pt1 | contig 11637 bp, 4 predicted proteins | sample 041ome_6_FD_148655 | JGI IMG/M metagenome (GOLD analysis project Ga0181596, IMG submission 148655) | Coastal salt marsh microbial communities from the Groves Creek Marsh, Skidaway Island, Georgia - 041402US metaG (spades assembly) | ecosystem: Environmental > Aquatic > Marine > Intertidal zone >... | reverse complement strand
ACAGGTTTAGATGTATTCACACAAAAAAGCAGATATGTATATAGAGATCTTTTAGAATCTGTATCAATACTTTTTGAAAAGTTTTGCGCTCGAATATTGATCCTGATGAAACTAAAAGGTTATTCTTCATCATCCTCTACTACTTTTTCTTCTTTGCGATGCCACCATCACCAACTTCTATTTCGCGGGATTGGTAATAGTGTGGTGCTATTTCAATCAGCCACTTTGGTTGTATCTCGATGCATTGACGCATGTATTCCTTCGTCGTAAAGACCAGCTCGAAATACACGACCCACTTCGGCAGCTCCTTCGCCAAACCCGAAGATGGGTGGATGGATACCGTTTGCGGGTTCTTCACCGTTCGGTAAGTTCCATTTCTTTGTAATTTCGCACAGTGATAAAAGAAACCCGACGTTATGCACTTTTTGATGTTATCGACCGCGTTGCGATCGGATACCAACTCAATTTCCACTCTTTCCAACATTTTTATCAGTTGGTCTCGAATGTCCCTCGCCTGTTTCATGCTTCGATGCTGAACAAAATTCTCGAAACACCACTGTGTCGAGTAATCGCAGTCTTGCCAAGAGTTAAAGACGTTCATCAATGCAAGGTGATCACCAACATCTCCCACATGAAATGCCTTATGAGCATGATCGGCTAACATCTGTTTGTCTTTGGGACGGTAGAAGATGGTGTTGCCGCACGAAAGCATCGCGCATACTGTAGCTACCTCGTCCACGCACTTGTACTTATCGCTCGCGATTAACGTTTTCGAAAGCATAGGATCGAGCGGAAATTCAGCCATGCGACGACCAAGTTTTGTGAGTTCACCTCGATCATTCAAAGCGCCGAGCGCGTAAAGCTGCTCCAAGGCGCGCAAAAGCGTCTCCGCGGGTGGCGGATCCATGAAATCAAAGTGCATGAGGTCGTTGATACCCAATGATTTGAGCATCAAAACGACGTTACCTAAATTTGTTCTCTGAATTTCCGGAACCGTGTTTGGATCTAATTCATTCTGGAACGACCACGCGGTGTACAAACGATAGCACTTACCAGCCGACGTTCTACCCGCTCTTCCAGCTCGTTGCATCGCGGATGCCTGAGAAGTTGGCGTGACTACCAATGATTCCATACCCGAGCGCGGGTTGTAACTTTTCTGCTTGCAAAATCCTGGATCGATGACGTATTTAATTCCGTCGATGGTTAAAGACGTTTCGGCGATGTTCGTTGCCAGCACGCACTTCCTCCCTTTTTCTGGAGCTGGTTCGAAAATTTTCTGCTGCAAATCTGTCGGCAAACTCGCGTAGATTGGACACACGACCAATTCTGCCAATCTCTTGCTCTTTCCTCCGTCTTCGTCGTCGTTTGTTGACTGCGATTGCTTTACGCGCGTGTTTAGCGTTTCCTCCAAAGCTTCAATCTCTTCTTGGCCAGTGCAAAAAACCAAGATGTCGCCTTTCGGCTCTTGCGCGTGGATTTGTAACACGGAAACAACAACAGCATCCATGTAATCCGCTTCGGGTTGTTTCGTGTATAGAATATCAACTGGGTATCGTCTACCCGGGATTCTGAAAATTGGTGCGAAATCAAAGTATTCCGAGAACTTCTCCGCGTCGAGCGTTGCGGAGGAGATAAGTAATTTAATCTCAGGACGGAATCGCGCAATATCCTTCACAAGTCCGAATAAAACGTCCGTGTGAAGCGTTCTTTCATGCGCTTCGTCCACCATCATGACGCTGTAAGATTTTAAATCAGGTTCTCCAAGAAATTCGCGCAAAAGCATGCCATCAGTCATGTATTTCACCTTTGTTTTATCGCTCGTGCAATCTTCAAATCGAATGGAATAGCCAACCTCGTTGCCTAGTTTACATCCTACTTCGTCCGCAACTCGAGTCGCGACAGACATCGCGGCTACTCGTCTAGGTTGTGTGCAACCGATTCGAACGCCTTCTTCGTTTGCAAATCCCGCTTCCCACATGTATTGAGGTATCTGCGTCGTTTTTCCCGAACCCGTTTCTCCGACAATTACGATGGTTTGATGGTCTTCAACTGCCTTGATTAAATCATCCCGGTACGGGTAAATAGGCAAAGAAGATCTCCTATCCGCCTCAATTTTCTTCCTCGAACCGAGCTCTCCTCGTAAGGCTTTTGAATCAGGATCGTTTTCGTCGTCGATTTTTTCTTGAGTCGTTTTACTTCTTCTTCTTCTTCTTCTTCTCGTCTTGTTTCTCTGAGAATCAGAATCAGAATCCGAGGATGAATCAGAATCGGAGACGTTGGTGCCTTGTATCTGCTCGTCGATAACGAACGCTATTTGATCTTCATACACGTAATCGTATCCCTTCTTTTCATCCTCTTCTACATTTCTTTTGCCCATTCTCGCTTGTCGAATCTGATGGTCTTCCCACTCGTCTTGTTCTTTATACGGGTTCGCGTCTTCCTTCTCCTCTTGTCTTGATTTGGCGCTCTCTTTGTATCTCTCTAAAGCAACTTGAAAACGTTTGTCGCGATTATTTTTTGCGTTTGCTTTGTCGTCCACATCATCATACGTCAATGGCATTTGATACAGTTCCTCCTTGGACTCCTCCACGTTCTTTAGTTGTGCCTCTGCTAACGCTAAAGTTTGCTTTTTGTACTCTAAATCTTTTTTTTGTTTCTCAGTCAGCGGACGTCCGCTAAATTCATACATCTTTTCATCGTCCGCGATTTGCTCTTTCAACTCTTCTAATTTCTGGAGCTCCCTCTTTTTGAGATATTCCTGTCGCGAGACTTTCCTCAAATCCGGAATGAGGCCTCTCTTCACTTCCTCTTCGTCTTCTTCTCCATTAAAGGTCGATATGTTCTTGTTCAATTTGCCGCCGCCATCGTTAACGAGCTTCTTCGTCTTCGCGTCATCCTTCATGCGCAAGCGCTCCTCAAATTCGCGCTTTTCCTCTTGGTCTCGCAAACGTTCTCTTTCAAGCGCAGTCTCTTCGGAAAGTTCTTCTTTTTCTTGTTCTTCCCCGCTTAGATTATTCTCATTGTCGCCGTCTGGCTCCAACTCTAAATCGCGATATCCTTGCAAAGCTCGTTCACGCTTAAACTTCGTCTCTTCATCTTCTGAAGAAGAAGAAGAAGAAGAAGAAGAAGAAAACTGCGCCTCTGCTGAAGACGATATTCCTTCTCCCATTGCTGAATCTTGTTTCCTTCGCTTCTTATCCTCTCTCTTCTCCTCCTTCTTCGTTTTCTTCTTCTTTTTCTCTCTCGGCAAACTCTTCTTTTTTGATTTCTTCTCATTTCTTCTCTTCTTTGATTTTCTTCCCAAATCTTCTTCGCCGTGATCATCGTCGGAAGATGAAGACTGCACGAGCGCATACTTCTTCTGCTCGTAGTCTTCGCCTTCGTCGCTACCGCCGCGCTCGTTTCCGTACGCTGCAGCGGCGATGTTCGTCGATGTCTTTTTCTTTTCTTTTTCTTCTTCTGCTAGTCTTATTCGGCGGCGTCTGTCTTCTTCATCATTTTTTTCCTCGGCGTTGTCATTGTTATCATTGGTAATATTCTCATCGAGCAAACGATTGCACAACTCCCGAGAGAAATCTAACGTCACCGCATCAAATCCAGAGTCTTTCAACGTTTCATACACTTTCCTATGCGAGGAAGATGAAGAAGTCGCGTGCTTTTCAGCGATGGCTAAAACAAACTGAATCACGTTCGCTTCTGTGAAGCCACACAATTCGTTCAACTGTCCACCGATCCATTTTAACAGCGCATGCTTATCAACCATGGCGTTTCTTTCTCTCCCACACGTAGTATTTTAACTATTCACCTTTCTATTCTTTGTTTTCATGCGTTGCTGCGCGCGCGCGCGCCGTTATTCTGAAACGTTTGTTATTTTTAAAGTGTAAAAAAAACTTTTAAACAACAAACTGCCGGGTCAAGAACAGCTGACAAAACGCAAAGAAGGCAAAAACTCACATCATCCATCATCGGCGTCATAAATTTTTCTTTTTCTTTTTCGAAGAAGTCCCGATGAACGGCGCCGCTGTCGGCGTAGAAGGGGCGGGCGATGGTACCCTCGCCACAGGAGCGATACGCGAAGCAGTCGCTCAACTCTACTTTTCCTCATCGTGCGACACGCACGCTCGAGAAGAGGCGAACCAATATCTGCTCGCGTTTACAAACGACCCGACGACGACGAACGTCTGCCTTCAACTTTTAGGGGATTCGTTGAGCGTCCTCTCTTCGGTAAACGACGGAGAGCAAGATGGAACGCACTGCGGCAGAAGCAAAAAAACAGAACACACCATCGCGTTCTTTGCCGCGAATGTTTTGAGAACGAAAGTCTTGAAAGAGAACGTGCGTATTGGAGAAAATACCGTGGAACACTTCATCAACCAGGTGTTGAGATACGCGAGCGATTTTTCAACTATAGACGAGTCAGTTACACGAAAACTAGCTTCAGTGGCGGCGACGAGTGCGGCCCTGTCAGTGAAGCAGCAGCATCACCAAAAAAGCAGGATTGACACAGACTTAGCTTTAGGTATAGCGACAAACCTTATTCGTTTCGCAGGAGAGCTCGCGAGTTCGGCGTTGCAGGCGAGCAATATTAGAAAACAGACGTGCGGGATTGAAATCCTAAAAGCATTCGCAGAGGCCATAGAAGAGGACGTTAAAGACGGACGAACTAGAATACAACTCGTTGAAAGAGTATGCAAACCAAGCAGTCGCGACGTTCTCCAACTGTGTTCGAGCGTTGTAGAGTTTGCCGCAGCTGCACCGCAATCGACGAATAGCATTAGCAGCAGTAATAATAGTAGTAATGGTAGCAGTAGAGAGTTGGAAAACGCCGCGAGGAACGCTGTGAATGCGTGCTTGGAATGTTCACGACTCTGGTTTGAAGCGTGCGCGAAGGATTCCGAGGCAACATCCGCACAACAGCAGAATCCATACGAGCAACTCTTTTCCCCGTGTGTCGTTGGAGAGGCTTTCCCCATTCTGTTTACTAACGCGGCAAAGTTCGTATCTAGCATGGACGACAAGAGAGGAGAAGCTGCGCTGCAGTTTCTGATAAAAATGTGTTCAGGTGCACAATCGAAGGATTACGCGCGCGAGAGATATGCAAATCTCGAATTGATAAAGCAGCTTATTCATTACGCAACTGCTTCAGAGAACAAAGCGTGTTTTACGAGCGGAATAGTCGCTTCGAGAGTCTTGCAAGTATTTGTCGCCCTCGTTGAGCGTGATGTTTTGACGTTCACTGAGCACGTGGACGATGATGAGAATAAAAACGTGCAGCTTCAAGCGATTCAATTCGTGTGCACCTTAGCTGAAGCGTTTCCAAAGAAAGCGGTAGAACCATTCGGCGATTTCTGCTTGATGATTAACACGACGAAAAAGGACGAACGCATAGAGCCATGCAGAGAACCACTTTTTGAAAGATTATTCAACGTTTGCTGCATCGCGACCGCGTCGCGAAAACCAAATGAGGACGGATTTTCAGACGACTCTGCGGACGACGAAGAGTACGGCGATGAAAACGCAAAGTTTCGCGAGCACGTATTAGCGGACGCCTTTGACACGTGCCACGGTGCCTTAGGAGGAGAAAAGTACATCGAGATAGTTTCAAATTTATTTCAGCAAAGTGGAAATCACTTCAAAGCGGTGGACGTTGCGCTTTTTACCTTGATTGCAGCTAAATACGGTATAAAGGAAGACATATTGGCCGTTAACGCACAAGTTGTGCAATTTTTCACGCAAATATTCACATCCATCGCGAGTAACGATACGATGTTTGTTTTTCACCCGCGAGTGATTGAATCGTCGTGCAAGCTGATCGAAACGTATTTTCCGATAACAGCGATGAAGCATGAATCAACAACCACTGATTTAATTGTAGGAATTCTACGATTTACTCTGCTATCAATATCTCTCAAGGAGTCTTGGCGCGCGGCGTCGGTAGCTTTTCGAGACGTTTGCGGTAAACTTGAAACGAAAATTGCTCGATTTGGAGCGAATACGTTCGTCGAAATTATAAATCTGGCGACTGAGGCGATGGATAAAATTCCCATCGTCGTAGTTGGCGCTCCGCAAAATGACGCTGCAAAACAGCAAGACGAAGAGCTTTCTCGGGCATGTGTCGAAGGTTTAGCGCGAGTTCTTCGAACAATGTGGGTGTACTGCGCTAACGATGCCAACAACAAGTTTGAAGTCATCAAAGGGTTGTTGATGAAACTCATTTCTCCGCACATTGAGCGCTTGAATCGCTCTATCGAACAGAAAAATGCAATATTCGCTATGGATACGTCAAACATTTCCCCCGAGTGCTTGGAAGCGTTGCAAGCGCGATCGATTGAAATTTGTCTTGCGCTTTCGCGCCTCGGAGCAATAATACGTTTCCTGGAGCCACCGCCGTCGCTTGTAAATTCTTCTTTCTCTCCTCCGAGAAACGATTTAGCGTGCCTCGTTCTCGAGTCTGTCTGGAGCTCCGTTGAGAGTATTCTGTCGCCTTCTGTTCGAGCGACTGGTGGTATAAATGTAAAGAATCAAGCCGAAAGGGATGACGAAGAATCTGTCAGAGCGATAGAAATGCTGGCGAATTTCGCCGTCGCTTCTAAAATGCGCGCCCGAGATTTTTCAGAGCACGTCTTTGCGCTTCTCGAGAGTTCGTTTGCGTCGCTGATGCCAGGAAGTAATGCGACGATACACGTTATGCAGTGCATATCGTCATGTTTAGAAGCTGTTTGCGAACCCATGCCGCCTTACGATTTAGAAAGCGCCTCGGTTTCTACAAAGAGGAGCGCTGCGCGCTGTCTCGAACGCGTTTTGAGCTCACCAGATGCATATCAAATCAGGGAGAGCGGCATGTATGCAAGGGCGTTCTACGACGTTGCGCGAACCGCGATTCTTTTTGCACCGTCCATATCGCTTGACACAAACACCTCATCATCTCACGTCGTCTACGAAACGTTAGTTAGAAGCCTCGATGCGCTCGCGTCACCTTCTTCCAATTGTGGAGTTGGTGACAGGCGGATGATACTCATAAGTGTCGCATCGCTATGGAATACGCTCATGTATCCCTCTGAGCGTTTGGTGAAATCGTCGGCAACTTGGCAACGTTGCTACCCGGCGGTATCCAAATTTTCCCGACGCGACCAAGCGCAAGTGATCATTACGCTCTGCGTAGACGTTCTATTTTTTCAAGATGAGTGTTCTTGTCCGAGAGATTGCTTGCGCGCACTGGCTAAAATGCTGCGAGGTGCTCTAACTGAGGAAATTGACGAAGACGGTAACGGCTTACAGCAGCATAAGCTGGAGTTCTTTCTCTCTCTTTTTAGAAATTCGGAGAAATTTCGTATGGATGAAGAGCTACTCAAGGCAGCGCAGATTTGCGTCGAGATCATACAAAAAGGCGAAATTTCTTCGCAACGCTTTGACTCGATGCTTGTTGATTTCGCTTACATTTGTCGATCTGAAGCCGACATCGATGCGCTTGACGATTATCTTTTGTAAATAAATACTAGTAAAGTTACGCGCCCGAGTGCATAATCGAACGCAACGCGTCACGCAATGTGCTAACATCCACCGTGACTGATTTTGTTTCCGTTGTTCCTCTGATTCCAAAACCAACGTATTTCAATCCGCGCAAAACCGCGCAATTTCTGTAATACGCCGGTCGATTTTCCGGGACCATTTCAAAAATAATTGAATCTTTCAACGTGTAAATTTCGTTTATCATCCCTGCGCCGTGGGTGCCGAGAAAAATGCCGCATTTTTGCACCGACGCGCGCGTTTTTTCAATGCCATCGCTCGCTTGAATGTTCAATAATTGGACCTCATTCTCAGAGAAAGTATCGCGCAACATCTGCAAGACACCCTCTTCATTTACTAGTCGACGAACCGGAGTGTTCAAACGTCTCATGAAACAAATAGGCCGGTTCGTAAATGGAACCTTGGGCTTGGAAAAAATCTCGCCTCCCCCTCCGGCGAGAAGGTTTACGAATGATTTGAAGAGAGACTCATCTCGACACGGCAATGATTCATCCCATGCGAGATCCCAAAGCAGTCCATCGTTTGCTATCTTCACTACCGAGTCAAATTGTATAGCATCCGAACTCCTTTTACATCGAGATTTGCCGAATACTTTGTATTCGCTCGGGATATCTTCTAGGTTTTGACAGGGTAGAAGCAAGGTAACCGAAGTCGCGTCTCGATTTGGAAAGAAGCGACTCTTAGCAATAAAAGTCGCGTATAAGGCGGTGAGCCTATGCCACGGATTTTTGCTCATGGCGTCTCTGTGAGGGGACACATCGATCGCAACATTATGCAGAGGTAGCGCGCTTAATTTTGCTTCCATACTTATGAAACCTCGCGCCGTTGGATGCCGATTCGATCGAGAAGCTGTAATTTGCATCGTCTGCGCATCGCTTCGTTTCAACTCCCATCTGTTTTGTAACCCTCTCCATCCCCATAAATCTTCACAAGTGCGCGTGGATTCATCTTTTGGTTGCGTCGCGGATATTCGCGCATTATCTTCAGGAACGATGAAATCATTCTTCTCTAACAAAGGATAGTGCTGTCGCCAGTGCACTCTCTGGGTAAACATCACCGCTTGTTTCCAATTTGCCGCGCTTGTCGTGACGCGCGGATCCTTTCGAGTTGAATCTCCACTACCATACATCGTAGAAATCCCAAGAAATGGCGCGATAAAATGTCCATCGTATCTCGAGATCCCAGCGAGGAATGATACCGGAGAGACGTCGTACCCGGCGAGCGCAACAGCTTTCGCTCGGCGCATCCTCGCAAAAAGCGCTTCGTGCGATTCTTCTAGACTTGAAACTACTTCTATTGCTATTTTTCCTCCTTCACTACTTTTTTCCTTTAATTTCATGGCGCTGCTGTGAATTTCTATTGTATCAGAATTTGATGAAGAGACATCGACGACAACCACTATCGTATTTACGTCCCAAAATCGAAACTGTGCGTAAAGTGCGTCAAAGTAAGCGTCGTCGTCTTTCTCGCTTTCGTACGTTTCACACAAGTCAACTCCCTGGCTAGTAGCGCTAATTATTTCATCATCTTTGCTATTAAAGCAATGCACGATTCCGATTCTCTTCCTATTAATTTCGTAATCTATATCATGTTCTTTCCCGTTTTCGTGATAGCTCTCGCTCCCGTCATCAAAACCGCCACCATTATCACCACCTTTGCTGCCGCCGCCGCCAAGTTTTTCTTCGTCGAAGTCGTCGCGAAAGGTTTTCCATTTCGAGGCGTACTCCTCGTCAGACTTCCATATCGACCTGGACGAGGACGTGAGCGACCACCAAGATAAATTATTTCGTTGTTGATGATTATGAACGTGTTCATGTTGCGTTAAGGTAGTAGGAGTTGAGTAGGAGGGAGGATAGAGCCTATCGGCGAGTCTCGAATCGATAGCGCGTAAAATTTTCTTTGCAGTTTCGTGTTCGTCCAGTTTGTGACGACGAACCGTCGTCCTCGTTTTGGTTTCTTCTTCTTCTCTTCCTTCCGTAACATCTATTCTTTGCTTTTCGTCTCTAAACACTCTCGAAGCGTGCTTTTCACCTTCCTCTGTGCGCATCGTCTTCCTCGCTCTCTTCACATTTACTCCCATCCCCACTGATGATGAAGACGCCAACGGGAAAAAAGTTGATTTTACGCTTTCATCATCACCACGAAACGCGATGCTTATTGTCAACTGTCGAAACAACCTCCCGATGGTCAAAAACAGACCCGCGATGAGAAATAAGATCACATATCTCAACATTCGCTTCGAATTGATCTTATGTCCCGCGTTTCTCGATTGAGATGCAGATAATAGTTTCAGGCCCATGCTTTCGGACGCGCGGTGTGTCTTCGCGCGTCGTTGTCGTCTCGTTTTTGAAGTACGTGCAAAAATTGAACCCCTGAGAGCACGCGGGGGAGCGGCGGAGTTACGAGTTAGGGAGTTTCGTTTAACGAGTTATAATACGGTTGAGAAGTCGTAATACTACTTCCTCTTGTATTAAATCAAAAGTCAGCCTTATTTCTCTCTTGATACTCTTTCTCTATCTTCTTTCTCGTCTTCTTCTTCTTCACATGCTCTCCAACGCTTGGCGAATCATCTCGTTGACCTTGGCGTTGGCGTCCGTGTTGGATTGCAAATCCGGTATTTGGAACTTCTCGTCCGTAATCATCTCGTAGAGCAGCGCGTATCGGGAACTTAATTCGCATTTTAATTCAGTCGGAGCCTCTGGCAACGGTTTGGACGTATCATATGGATCGCATCTGTCTGCAAACCATAGGCGCAAAAATTCTTTATCGATCATGTCCGGCTCTTGTTTGTTCTTTAACACGCGCTCTTCATAGGTGTTTCGAATCCAGTACCGACTGGAATCTGGAGTGTTGATTTCGTCGATTAAATAAATCTTCCCAGTTTTCGGATCTTTGCCGAATTCGTACTTCGTGTCCACCAAGATCAAGTTTCTTTCCTCGGCCACTTTTTGGGAAAAGTTGAAAATTTCCAACGTTTTCTGCACGCAGTAATCTAAATCCTCTTCACTCATCCAATTTTCTTTCACGATGTCTCCTAAACTGATTGGCCGGTCGTGTTCTTTCTCCTTCGTCGTCGGCGTGACGATATTCTTCGGCAACTTTGCGTTTTTCTCCATCCCGTCCTCCAACGGGTTCCCGCAATAGTTGCGGCCTCCGTTTTTATAGTGCGTCCATAAACTCGTGCTCGTGGATCCCGTCAAATATCCTCTAACGACAAACTCAATCGGAAACACATCGCACTTACGCATAATTGACACGTTCGGGTGCACCGGCGGTTTCACTAAAACTGCGTTCGGACAAATCTTCTCCGTCTGTTCGAACCACCAAAACGCCGTCATGTTCAACACCGCTCCCTTAAACGGGATGTTCGCCAAGTGTCGATCGAACGCGGATTGACGATCAGTCGTCACCGCAATTAAAATATCGTCGTTCACGTACGTATCTCGAACTTTTCCTTCGTATCTTTTGAAATTCTTCTCCTTCAAGATTGGCAGCGAAGTCGAGGTAACGCACGAACTCACCGCCAACTGAGCGGCTTTTTTAACGTCCTCGGACGGGGTGATACCCTTTATCAGTTCTCCTTCTGATTTTAACGCTGCTGATGATAGTAAAACTCTTTCTCTCCTACCGTTTCTCTCGTTACTCGCGCACTTCCTCCCGACGATCGCGCTTCTTCTCAAAGATGAGACTAACCCGTCACTCTTTAAGACACCGGTCGTCGACTTTGTCGAGGACAAAACAGTACTATTCGTAATTTTAAACGGTGACGCTGCGACGGCGGACGACAACATTTTCTGATTTTTGAACGGAGTAAGAAAGCGCTTATCACGTGTATATCTTTCTATATGTCTTTAAAACATGTATCTTCTCTTTCTCCTTCTTCTTCCGCGAATAACAGCGCAGACAATTCGTTTTCTCTCTTTGTCTCTTATCTTCTGCGTGCGTATGCCTTTTGGATTTGTGTGGTTCAAAATTTTCAGTCCACGCCCTCCTGGAATCAGGATTCTTTTCAGCTCACCGCTTTAACACTGATGAATCACTGATTGATATCGGCGGAAAGAAAGGGTCCGCGAGCGAATACGATTTCTCCGTGGTCACGTTACCAGCCAG
>Ga0181596_10005092_pt1 | contig 11639 bp, 19 predicted proteins | sample 041ome_6_FD_148655 | JGI IMG/M metagenome (GOLD analysis project Ga0181596, IMG submission 148655) | Coastal salt marsh microbial communities from the Groves Creek Marsh, Skidaway Island, Georgia - 041402US metaG (spades assembly) | ecosystem: Environmental > Aquatic > Marine > Intertidal zone... | reverse complement strand
GTATGCTTGGTACGTACGGCAGTATCCGCCTGATATTGGGTATGAGTGTATCACACGCACCTTGCCCGCGGCCAGACGCTTCTTGCTGTACCAACTGACTATCTTGCCGTTCTGTGTGCTTGTTAGGGCGAAGAACACCGCTGATTCGTGCATCTTCTTCTCTTCCCGCTTTAGGCTGAATCTCAGGAACTGTGTGCGTCTGAATAGGAAAGCAGGCATACTGTACTTGAGATCATCTCCCAACCAAATGGGTGCTGGCATTTCGCCTATGTGTCCCTTGGCATCTCCGGGCGTCTTGTCGCCCGCCAGTGCTGTGCTTGACAGCAGTAGGCTAATCAATACTGTGATAACCTTGAACAATCTCATACTCTCCATTCATCTTATGACAGGCTATCTGTCTCTGTGTTACTACGACCTCTCCTATAGGCATGTCCCAGGTGTACATCTCACAACTGTCAGCGATGCCCATGTCAAACAGGAAATCACTGGCTCCGTCCTTGCACACCACTTTCTCCTCGACCTTGCTCTCTATGATGTTGCCGTCAGTGTCCACGACTCTGATCTGTGTGGTCTCGACGTCGCAGTACTGATCATTCCATGGTCCACCCGCGTCGGCGGTAGTGGAGAATATGATCAATCCCAGTGTGAGGAATGCCAGGGCTATGATGTAATAAAGATTCCTCATGGCCCTAGTTCAGTACTTTTTCTGCCGCATCGTCAATTGAAGTAGTATCAATTGTCTTTGCTAGTTTCTCCTGCTTTATGTCAGCCACGATAGTATCAACATGGTCTCTGCCCAACTTAACCATTACATAAACCCTGTAAGATTTATTCTTGGTGGTGTATATAACCTGTTTATCAACTTCGTAGTGGGTAACAAGTGTGTCATTGATAATATTCACAATGATGTCTTGAGCACCTGCTGTCACGGTCATTGACTCGTTAGTACCCGCTTCATCTTTCTTGATAGTGGATCTGTTGTTCATCTCACCATTAAGTCTGTCAGCCAACTTGGCCTTTGCAAGTAGTGTAGCCTTCTTCACAGCCAACTCAAGATCAGGAGATACAGCCGATGCCGCCTCTTGATAATGTTTCTTAGTTGTGTGTGGATATTTCACATACCATTTCGGAGTCTTGTTTATCACACCGTTCTTGCTCATGTCCGACTTCATCGAATATGTAGAACACTGTGCCACAAGTAAGCCTGCGAAAAGTATAAGAAATAGTTTGCTTATGTTTTTCATGTTTTCCTTATTGTTTAAAGTTTGCAATCTGCTCTGATATCCAGTTAGATACACCAGCAATGTTAAAGTCATTGCTGAACTGTGCCCAACCATCTCCTACCATCGGATACACCGCTAGGAAGATTGCAAATAGTATTATTAGTCTAATCATACAACAATTATAGCACATTTTCCAAATGCGTCAACCAGGGTTGATCTTGCTAGAAGTGTTGATTTTATTACGGTTTTATGCCAACCAACTGTACACGCCACGGATTGCCAGTAAAAGATACATCAGTTCCATCAATGCCCTTGGTGTGTCCTTGTCCTTTATGCCCATCCAGATCCAGATGCTACAAGATATCAGTGCCACAGACCATCCAATCCATTGCACATCGGGATTACCTCCACTCAAAGTGAACGCACTGACCATGGCAAGAATGAATCCCAACCAACGCCAGCCGTCTATCTTTTGATAATATCTGATCTTCATTACTTGTTGCCCTTCATGGCAGTGATCTCCTTGGCACCCTCTTCGTCCCACACAGGAACAAGGTTGCTCTTGTGCATCATACCGATGCCCAGTAACCTTCTCTCACCGGAGTACTTCATCTCTTCTCTCTTGTTGCCACCGTTGACGGGTATCTTGTCACCACACTTGGGTTGATTGGGATCTGCTTCATACTTGGGTATTTCATAACCCTTGAATCTTTTTGATGCCTGCCTCAGTGTGTATGTGTCTAGTCCTTGAGATGCTAACCATTCTTCATGATTGGCCTGTGCCTCACGATTCCTACGAGAGTTCTCGATCTTGTGTCGGATACGTTTCGGCAGTTTGATTTGTATGAATCCCATTCTAAATTATACTGTTAAGGTAGTTTGTTGTCAACTATGGTTGCGAGTATTATGTTTTGGTAGTCTGGATTGGTGCTCCAGGCAGTCATGCCTGAAAGTAGTTGGCTATAGTTCCATACGCCTTCTTCCAGTTGCTCTGCCCTGTATTTTCTGAACTTGTCATAGGCAGGATGTGTGTTCAGTATCCTGATCATGTCCTTTACAGATTGGCATTTGGTCTTGTATTTCTTCACACCCCAATTGGCATCTGGATTGCCCAGTGCTTTCATGTGTGGAGTGTTGTCCAGATCCCAGGTCCTCACGCCAAACAAGGCATTGCCCTCACGTGCGAATCTGCTCTGTCCCCAGGCACTCTCTATGCCCGCCATGGCTATCACGATACTGATGGGCACACGTTTCTCCTTGTCAGTGGTCCAGTTGAGATACGCAACACAGTTGCTCGTGGCGTTTATGAATGATACCTTGTCCGTAAATTCGAACTCAGGTTCTTTCAAACCAAGTTCCTCTATTATCCGCATCTCCTTCTTGTGGAACTGGTCTTCTATCTTTGTGATCACGTGCTCATTTGGATGGAATGTGCCTGCGATGTAGGTGGCAACAATAACGAAGCCTACCACAACGCCCAAATAGACGAATCTTTTAAGGTATTTTTTGACCATTGCTATTAGTTAGTGGGCCGAGATTTTTATGCATATGGCCTTGTTGGCACTATGGGGTACTCGAGCCCACTAATCAATATTATACTGCAACCTTAGATTCCGTTGCTGGTTCTGTTGTAGCCGCTTCGTACTTGGCTTTGTACTCGGCTTCTGCATTTCTCATAGCATTGTTCCAGTCCGCTTTCGATAGGCCTGTAAATCTTGTTATGATACCATCATTCATGATCTTGAATGATCCACACAACTTGTGAGAACCGTCATCTGCGATCTTGTGTACTACTCCTGTAGCCTTACCATCGGCATTCTCTCTGCCCATGATGTACATGTAGTTTCCTGATCTACCTCTCCACTTGTTGTTGGTCTGTGTGTCTTCTTGGCATCTAGATCTAATCTGATCTATTACCAAACTTGCTTTTGCTGAACATTTATACATTGTCTTTCTCTCCTTTGTTACCACTATTATACATGGTAATGGTATAACCGTCAACTGGCGTAAAAATCGCTATATTGTTAGATTTTTTTGATGATTCAACAACCAATTGATAGTGTGTATTGATTCCACAATCTGGGGAGTCACTTGATCAAATGTTTTTATCATTTCTATCGCACTCAGCCACCACAGGTATGACTCCACACGGGTGGACTTTTGATATAATTTTGCAATTTTTAGACATTCATGTAGAATATATTTCCTGTTTTCTTTATTTGGTACATAAAGTTGTTCATAACAAGGTGCACTCCTGATCAACGGAACTAGTTCATCTCCTCCGAGCCAGTTAGCCACTTGCCTTTTCAACCAACCAACATCGATCATGTCTCTTAATTGTTGGTTGTTGCATGAGTCTTCATCGATCCTATGCCACATCTCATACCATTCACGTGAAGTGGCTGGAGATACCATTGTGCCTGTAAGCATAAAGTAGAACAGTATGTCATCCCACCCACCCATCATTTGATAACCGTCTTGCCATTTGTAATTCTTTAAGTATTCTCTGCTAAAGCCACCTACTTTGTAACCGTAGTTAAATACAAGGCAAGCAGGTTCCTTCATGACTTTATCCAGTATGAATGTCATTTTTTTTGGTATGAATCTTTGCCATGAACTTTTTTTATGTAAAAATAGGTCATCTGTGCCAATTGGTGCCAACCTTATTTTATCATCAAACATTTCCTGCCAAACACTGTTCCAATTGTCACCTTGTGACATTAGGTGTTGTTGTGGAAACATATAATCTTGGGCCATACAGTAATTTTTTATCAGATCATGCTTGTCAATCTTTGTTGTATCGTAATCCACAATGGTGTGTTTGACCCCTGTCGCTCTGCATATCTTTCTTGCATTATTTTCTGTAACACTATTCAGTGTACTCTTCCATGCATCTCTCTGCCATGTGAACGTTTCAAAGTCTACTTTGTTTTTATACAACCAACTGAAACACATCATACTATCTATCCCACCACTAAGACCTAATGCAACTTTGTTTTTATTAACGATTTTTTCCATTTGCTGATCAAATTTTTTGACAGCATAATCTTGGTAGTCAGATAAAGTAATTTTTTCAGAAATATCTACGTCATGTGTTTGACAAGTGATACCTTTTGCTACAATCCTGTTTTTTAAATCCCCTGTATCATTTTTAAGTTTATTGGCTCTAGGATCAAACGTTTTATCATTTAGCCAATCAATTGTTTTCCAGGCTTTTTCATAATCATTCAAAGAACTACAAGATTTGTTTTGGTTTTTCCATGACCATGGCCAAAAGTCATATTCCGGATGTGTAATGAACATATTAGTCTTATTTAAGGTTTGCCAGAATGGCCGCTTCTCTGTTCTTGGCTCTTTCTACTTTGAGCCTATTCTCTTCATCTATATCTTCCTGTGACTTCTGTTTCTCTGGTTCTAGTTTGTCTGGTGTTTCGATAGGCATTCCTGTGTTGTCAAACCATCTGCCATCCGATGTGGACGTGCAAGGACTATAGAAGTTCTTCTTCTCATTGGTCATTGGATCCTTACGTGTCATCAATCTTCTCTTCTTATACAGTTTACCATTGTATATGGAGCCATCTTTCTGTAGCAGGTGATCGTCGTATAAAGAACCATACACCCTGTCTATCATGATGTACTCATCACCGTCCTCATCCTTCTTCTTCTTGGCCTTGTCGTATGTGGCCGGCAGTGTGTGTAGTGTGTTGGCATAGTACCTGTTGGTGTAGGAATGGTACTTCTGTTCCACGAAGGCCTTGGGTGCAGAGTCTGTGATCTTGCCCAGTCCTTCCAGTAATTTCTTTGTTTTCTCGCTTGGCATAATGATTTAGCTCTCCACCAGTCCGTTATCGACTCCAACCTCGCCAGTCTTTCAGGCTATCCATCCATCATCGACATAGAGTGTCTCTAATTTTAGGTTGCAAATGAGAATTGGTACCTTACCAGCTCTGGTGGATTTGCTGTGTTTAATTATACACGAATACTAGGATAAGTCAACCACGCCCAACATACGGAAGTGATCTTGTATGGTGTATGTGTCCAAATCAATGTTGTTGCCACGCACATCCTTGATAGTTTTGGTGTAGCCGGCCAGGTGATATCTACGGAATGGGTATTCCCAGTTGCCGGCCTGTTGCCAATCGCCTTCCAGTATGTGCTTGTCAGTGTCATCTATGAGACACAATGGCATCTGTAGCACCAGTTCCGCTGGTATCTTGTCGTGTAGGTACGCGGTTATGATCTTGTTCTGCGGTATAACGTGCTCAAGGTGTTGCTTGCCTTCCATGTCCTGTGCCCTGTAATGGTATCCCATGGGTGCCAACTGCTTCTGCATGGATCTTATATAAAGTACAAGCGAAGTCTTTATGTGCTTCTTGGTGACTTGGCTCCAACGGTCATTGAATAGGTCCGCTTTCATGTGGTCTATGTACTCCGCAAGTTCCTTGAGCTCTGGTCTGCCCTTGCTCTTGAAATTGATCTCGGGTAGGTTAGTAAGGCTTTGGAAGTCTATCATTGAACTGCTCCTCTGTTATTATCTCAAGTTCCACCGCAAGTGCTCCGTCCTTGTAGTGTTGTTTGACTTCTGCCAGCACGTCTTTCCACGGTAGTCCATAACCGTACTCCTCCTCATCCTCGAAGAAGTTTATGGAGTCTGGCACTGCCGTGGTAACCGTGCATATGTAATAGCAGAGTTTATTTGACATACTTGTTGAACGCCGTCTGTGCCTCTGAGTCTGGTGCTATGTCACCCTCGTCCAGTTTCAGTGTCACGTTGGGCATGTAACTGGGTTCGAAACTCTCAGGTTGTTCTATCTGATAGGTCTCTTTCAGCATGTGGCCCATGGCCACTGGTGCGTCCCAGCCAACGCCGTTAGCGTGTTGCCATTGTTTCTTAGTTGCGGTGTGTAGCAGTGTGGCGCTTGGACAAACTTCCTTGAGGCTCATCAGCATCTTCAACATCCAGTCCTCGGGCAGTCTGCTCAATCTCTTGGCCTCCGCACCCATCTGGTACTGCTTCATCAAGCCAATGAAAAGGCCCTGGTTGATCTCTCCACCTTCCTCGTCACCGTAGATGACCCTGATGGCCGTGAGTGCGTCCTTCAGTCCCTGCTCGCCTGCCATCTTGATTCCCTTGTATGCGTAATCAAAATGTGAGAAGTAGTGCTTGTTTGGACCACACTTACCTGGGCTCTTCCTCACACGTTTGGGTTCAAGGTCGATCTCACACTCGTCGAAAATCTTCTGTACCGCGTGTGCAGTCGCAACCCTCTCTGTTTCAGTTTCTCCCATCTTGTATCTGTGTAACAGACATCTGTGTATTTCTTCTGTGCCTGCTCTCAATATTCCTGAGTCGTTGACTATCTCGAACGCCTCCGCGTCAAAGGCCGGCTCATCTGTTTCAACTATTGTGACTGGTATCTTGGTCCAGCCAAGCAGTGCTAATGCTACCGCTCTGTGTTGTCCGTCGAATATGTAAAGTGTTTCCCCGTCTGAACGTTTCACAGCAGACACAGGGCAACACACCCTTGGATCGAACTTCTTCATGATGTTCATTACATGTCCTGCCCTCACGTCTCTCTGTACGGAGTAGTTGAATGCGAAGTGCTCCAACGGATGGTCTTCGACACCTTTAGGTAACAGTCTGCCTTTTGCTATTTGATTCTGTAGATTTACTTTGGCTTCTGCCAATTTGCTGTTCCAGTTAGGAACGTCTTCTGGTGCTTCTTTCTTGACTTCGTTCACCACGTCAAGAAGCATTTTAACTTTGCTCATATGATCTCCTATAGTTAATGAGTGTAACCGAGGGCAGAATTCCTACCATAGGATTGACCCTAAATTACTCTATTATTATAGCAGATTTCTGAGATCTGTCAACTAGGCTTCGTTGTTTTGTACCACATAAAGGCAAGAATGTGCCTCACTGTCGATGTAATATCCGTAGTCTTTGAATGTTTTCATCATGTGGATCGCTTTGACGTCAGCCGCTTTCATGCATTCCGCTTCTGTCTTGTACCACTTGACAGGATCTTCCTCGAACAAGGCGCAGGGATTACCTAGGGTGCATATGACTACGAGTACTTTCCACATATTATTAATTACCTCATCTTCTTTTTGCCAAGCAGGTCCCTCACGGTGTCTTTGCAGGCATCATGCCAATATATTCCAGACTCTCGCAGTTTCTCGTTGGCGGTACGCAGTCGCTCCATCTTGCGTTCCATGATCTTGAACTGTGCTTTCGTTAGGGCACTGCCCACCAACTTCTCCAGCCTGTTCAATATAGCATCTATATCTGGACAGGTTATATCCGGAACCTTTGGCGCCTTCTTCCTGATCTTGGACCAATAAGAGGTCCTGGTCTTTGGCTTGGGCACACTATTATTTAGGTGCTAGGGGTGTGTAGTTAAGTGCTAGTGTTTTGTTATGACCCACGCTCGGTGGTAGAAGTCGTCTATGTTTCTCTGTATGAGGCTTTTTGCCATGTCCGTGGCTTTACCCTCATCATCATAAGGGCCATGCTGTTTCTCTGTGTCATGATCTATGGTGTTTTGATCGTTGGGATCTGTGTGAGTGCCCTCTATTACCCAGTATCTGTTTGTGATCTTGCCCATTCTATATTAGAGTGACGCAACCGTATATGAAGATTGATGTGTAAACAGCGAAGATAGTCCACATCACCTTGGTCATCTGATCTTGTGTCTCTTCTCGTGTTTACGGTGTCCAGCGTGTCTGCCCATGTAGTACTCACCAGGCTCGTAGTCCCAGACCTTGCCGTGGTGTCCACGTGCATCCGCCCAGGCCATCCTTATTTTGGCCAGTAATTTCACTAACGGGTTCTTGCTCACTCTCACTTGTTGTCTAACGTCCTATCTTTTTCTTTCTACCTAGTGGTAACTTCTGGTCTTTGACGAAGAGCTCTCCACCCTTGGTCATCCACTCGATAGTTATCATCTTGGCTTTAGAACTGCCCTGATATGATTTCACGGCCTTCTTGAAAGACATCGCCTCGACCTCTTTGGTCTCGGTCCCTTCAGTGATCTTGAATATTCTATTTTTTGGCATATAAACTAATTTAGCACAAAGTTGACAGAACGTCAACCTTAAGGTATAATTATGTTTAAGTTTGTTGACTGACAATTAATAAGCGGACGAGACGCGAGTTCAAATCTCGCCACCTCCACCAATTTATTACTTGGTGGCCTATGTAATCCCTTCCGGGGGTGTTATGGAATCGATCGACGTCTAAACTTGTTACGAGGACTTGGAGATGGTACTGACCTAACAGGCCGTTTTTAAATGCAAACAAAAGAGCATTAGGGTTTGCTGACCTAACAGTCAGTATGCCTGAATTGAGATTAGCGGCGTAATAACCAATAATTTCAGGGGTCTGGTCCACCTTGCAACAGAACGGACCACTTAAATAGTGTTATGTTCAAGATGTTTGCAGTAATGTGTCTACTCACCAATGGTGTATCCGATTGTACCCTGTACAATGACAGTGAACAACAGGTTTTCCCAGATCAGATCACTTGCGAACAGGCCGCTTCAGACAGATTCTATGAGATGATGGACGGCTTCATAAGATACAACATTCCATTTGAAACCATAGAAATTGGTTGCGTGAAATCCGAGGATTAGTCTTTTTTTGGATGTATAAACATCTTGTCCGACTTGCTGGCCATTCCTATATCTTTGTAGTTCCAGCTCTCCATCAGGTCTGCAAGTTTTTCCTGATTTTGAAACCATTCCAAGCATATCAAAGGTCTGAATTGTTTAATGGTCTGCTCTGCTCCTAGCAAGGCGTCATACTCACCACCTTCTATGTCGAGGTGTATGAGATCACAGTTGTCGAGTCCTAGATGATCTATAGCCAGCACAGGTATTGCTCCTAGACCATCGTGTTTTTCAAACATTCCCGAGTTGGGTTCAGACTGCTTATCAGCAGGATTGCGTATGCCGGCTGTTTTTTCTGTACCTTTACCCAAGAAGGATTGTATCTTGTAGACATTGTGGTGCTCAGATAAATTCTGTGTGAGACAATAGAAATTTAGGTTCTCTGGTTCAAACGTGTATAATGTTTCAAACTGGTCAGCATACTGTTTGGCATACACACCACAGTTGCCACCCGCCTGCACCGCCACCCTCCGGTTCTCAACGTGTTGAATTATGTCCTGCGGCATCTGTATGTGCCTCATGGTCGCTCTCCAACAACGTTTGTCCTCTATTGGCCAAAGCCATCCGTCTCTTATCTCTGTTTCTCTATGTCTGTCCATGTTGTCTCTACTGTTTTGATCTTGCCCCTCGTACCCTTCTCATGGTAGATCAGACATTGGTTGTGTTCTTGTAGATCTGCATCAGTTTTCACGTCAAGATGACGTATCCACTCACCATGTTTTAGATTGTTGTAAGGCGATTGCTTGAATATTTGTTTAAGGACCAATTGGTCTACTCCTATCGTGTCTGTGTCCTCGATCAGTTGTTGCATCTTGAGTGCCGCTTCTTTGGCATCTTTTCTCCTACTGTGATGGAAGTTGCAGAAGGTCGCCATCAGTCTTCCGTTGTATTCTGTGAACGCCATGTCCGATTCTAGGGTTTGTCGTTGTGTTTGGGTTGGTCCACGTAATGCATAAGAATCCACGTCTGCAACGATAACTGATTGACCTTCTAGTAGATTGTGTCCTAGCAGTATGAATCTCTGTGCCTGGCAGTAGGTTACGTATGAGTATGGCCATTTTAACACAGCAGGATCAGTGGTGCAGTGTGTGTATGTCACGTCCAGATTGTCCAGTCTTTGCATTGATGTGTCTGACGGATCTATGATGTGTACATGAATTGGAAACTGCCAGTGTTCTACATAAGTCTTATAGAATCTAGGAAAATAATCTTGAAAGTATTTGTCGTCACATGACGTCATTATGAATCTATCATGTGTGGGCCAGTCGCCTATGATGTCTTTGAACATTAACTTAGGGTGTTTGCTGATTCGTTGGAGTCTAGTTGTCTCGCTATCTCGTCACGATCGTGTTGGTTCATGTTACGCAACAGTGTGCCACTCAAAGCAGTGATGGTCCTATTGGCGGTTGTGATGTTCAACTGTTCACAGCTCTTGGTGATCTGTTGTTCCACTGTGTACCTGTCGTAGTTGGCGGTGTCTATCCTGGTGTCACGCTGTGCCTTGGCCGCCACAGCCGCCAGGTCAGTCGCATCCGTCACGTCAGGCAGTCCGCTGTCCGCCAGCACTTGGTCTATGACTGCACTCTTGTCTGAGTCCGTGTCAGTGGTGTATATTGGATTCAGGTTCTCCTTCTCGTTCTCGTAGTTCTCGAAGTAGGTCTGCCATTGCTTGTTCTGTGCCACTTTACTCATCAACTGCCTCAGCGTTTCATCTTCAGCCAATGAGGTGAATGCCAGGTTGTTTGACAGTGACTCCACATAAGCCCGGAGGCCAGTGATGTTGCTGTTCTCCAAGGCCACCTGCACGTTGATCTTCTCCCGCTGTGCGATTAGATTGTTCCTGTGTGTGAGATATGGTTCACTTGCCAATGCATTATTAAAGTTGGTGTGTGCTGTTGCTACAGCAGTGGCGAAGTTATCCAATGTTTCCTGAAAGTCTGTACTGTCTGCAACGACACTATTAATAAAATTTTTTAGATTGTCATATGCCGTCTCCAACGCCGTCTCTGTGGCCAGGTCAGCGGTCACTATGAAGTTTATTGATTCCAACAGTGATGTGAACACGGGTGCTGAACTGTCTTCTGTCGTTGTGAAGATGTTGTTGAGAGTGCCAAGGTGATCATTCACACTTCTTGATTTGTCTGATGCTGACACACCGTACAGTTCGGGTATGGAATCCTGAATGGTTTGAACGTTCTGTAGTATCTCTAGAAAACTGCCTTGTCCCTGGTCTCCTGTCAGTATATCTGGATCACCTGGTATAATGGAACCATCAATGATTGTAGCACTATGCCTGATCAGATCTCCCAACACCCTTCCTAGGTTAAGGTGTGTGACATTGTTGATGTCATCTTTGAGGTCATTCTTCTGTGATGTTGTCAGCACTCCATTACTTGCTATAACAGAATCCAATTCAAAACTTTTTGTAACCCATCCAACTTTGAGTGTGTTGACTGCGTTCTCCAGTGCCTGGTTGGAGAAGTTTGGTTCATTCTCCACTAGTGATAATAATCCTTTGTTGACTGTCATGTGCTATCCTGCGAAAACATTGGGTGACCCTCTCAACATGCTTCCCCTGTCTGCGGAGTCTCCTTTCCTCGCGACTGGCTTGCCCTCTGCGAATACTGTTCTTGATCCTCTGTTGATCTTCGCCTTGTGTTTAATACAGTAGCATCCATCTGCCGTGCAAAATAAAATTGTGTGTGGTAGGAGCCTGTCGCCGGGTCTCAGCACTCTCCTGCCACA
>Ga0181596_10005075_pt1 | contig 11663 bp, 9 predicted proteins | sample 041ome_6_FD_148655 | JGI IMG/M metagenome (GOLD analysis project Ga0181596, IMG submission 148655) | Coastal salt marsh microbial communities from the Groves Creek Marsh, Skidaway Island, Georgia - 041402US metaG (spades assembly) | ecosystem: Environmental > Aquatic > Marine > Intertidal zone >... | reverse complement strand
GCGACCGACGACGGCGAAGCGCGCCGTACGAGCCCTCGGCCGCGGACGTGCGCGCGGCGCGCGCGGTGCGAGACGCGCACGGCGGCGCGGAGACGGCGCACGTCGCGGCGGGCGCGCGCGGGACGGGCGCGGCGGCGACGCGAGGGCGAAGCGCGCGCGCGGCGGACGCGCGGTCGGCGGTGACGAATCTCGTGCTCGGCGCGCGCGAACTCGAGCGGGCGCGGATGATGCGGGGCGAGAGCGATGGACGGAACTACGGCGACGCGTGGATGCGACGGCGGGTGTTCACGACGGCGAAGGCGTTGACGACGTTCGAGCGGGCGTTGGTCAAGGTGTGCGCGACGAAGGCGACGACGGTTCGAGTCGATCGAGACGACGACGACGACGACGACGACGACGACGACGCGGTGCGTTCGACGATCGATGTCGGTGAGTTTGAAGACGTCACGGATTGGGCGCGTCGCGCCGTCGAGCGCGGTGCGGAGGAATCGCGCGCGCGATGTCGCGCCGCGCTCCCGGCGTTGGAGGCGATGCCGACCGAGCGCTCGTTTTTTCTCGCCGCGTCCGACGCTTTAGAGGCGAGCGTCGACGACGAGGGCGAGGGACGATCGCGTCGAGGTCGAGATCGCAAGGTTTTCGCCGCCCTTCACTCGCCCACCCGCGGTGGCGTCTACGCCGTCGCCGCGAACACGAACGGCGGCAACGCCGTCCTCCACGCCGAGATGAACCTCCTCTTCCCCGCCGACGACGCCCGCGCGCGTCGTTTGATCGAGCCCGACACCACCTTACTCGTCACGCTTCAGTGCTGTCGAATGTGCGCCGCTCGCGCCGTCGAGCTCGGCGTGCGAAGGGCCGCGTACCTCCGCGAGGACCCCGGCCCGCTCGCCTCGCGCACCGCGCTCGCCGCGCTCGCGCGCGAGTCCCGATTCGACCTCTAGCCCCCGCGCGTGATGCATGCATCGTCGTCTTCATTCATTCATCGACCTCGGTCGTGCGTTCGCCTCGCGCGACCGCGCGATCGATCGACGCGCGCGTCGCCCCCGTCGTCGACGCGCGGCCGTCCGACCGACCGACCGTCGAACCGGCGCGCGCGCGCCGCGGCTGAAATTCGGAACCTCGCCGCATTCGCACCTCCGTCGAGTCACGACCCATCGAGTCCCTCTTTTTTACCCAGCCTGCCACCACACTGTTTACCCACACGTTTTTACATAAAAACGCGATCGCGCGATTTCAATCTCTGCGCGTTTATTCCCCCGCGCTCGAGGACGCCGCACGTCGCGACGCGCCATGACCTCGGTCGCGCGCCGACTCGGGCGCGTCGTCCCGCTCCCGAACCTGCGCCTGACGCTCCAACCGCCTCGACTGTCGCGCGACGACCTCGCGCGCGGCGTCGACGAGGTCGTCTTTCGCGCCGACCCGCGCGCGACCAAGCTCGAGGTTCGCGCGTACCTCGAGCGCGCGCTGCGCGTGAAGACGACGGACGTGCGCACGAGCAACTACGACGGCGCGAAGCGACGCGATCGCGGCGGGTTTCACCGTCGCGCGGCGTTCAAGAAGGTGTACGTGACGCTCGGCGAGCGGTGGTTCCCGCCGGAGGCGTTCAGGGCCAAGGACGCGCGCGAGCGGGACGACGACGCGAGGGCGAGACGCGCGAGCGCGCGCGCGGGAGGATCGACGTGAGCGACGCGAGAGGGAGAGATTTTACGCGACGCGCGTCGGCGAATCGCGACGACGACGACGGTGCGGTAGCTTTAGCTTTTGCTTTTTAGAGTTTGCAAACGATGCGGAATCGGAATCGGATGCGCGACGGCGCATCGCGACGCGCGCCATGCCGTGGTTCGCGCGCGAGCGCGCGATCGAGATGGACGAAGATCTGCGTCGACGCGTCGTCGAGGATCCGGCGTTCGCGCTCGCGATGCCGCTCGAGGACGTCGCGCGCGTCGAATCGGCCGCGGCCGAGCGCGAAGGTCAATTGTCGCTCGCGAACGGCGAGTGCGCGTACGCGGCGGCGTTCTACGGGCTGGCGCTGCGCGCGCTGGCGCTCGATCGCGCGCGCGCGCCGATGGACGCGAGCGCGCGACGAAGGAAACGGATCGAGCTGCGGTTGAGGCTCGGGGACGCGCGCGCGGGGGCGAACGAGCCGGGACGCGCGTGCGGCGCGTACGCGGCGGCGCTGCGAGGGCTCGGGTTGATCGCGAAGAAGCGCGCGACGCGCGAGGGCGAAGAGAATGAACCCGAGGGTGTGCTCGGGCGAGAGCGAAGGGACGGCGAGGAGTGCGAGGAGACGTACGATGACGGGGGGGACGAGGAGACGTTTGCGAAGGAGAAGCCGCGAATCGCGGCGGCGTTCTTGCGCAAGGCGAACGAGAGCTCGAGTAAGGCGTCGATCAAGGGATTGGTGGACGGAGAGGTGATGTTTCGCATCGGTCGCGCGTGTCAAATGGCGGGGAGGTATAATCGCGCGTTGTTGGCGTACGAGACGGCGCTCGTATTGCAACCCGACGGGCCGCGAGACGCGAGCGCGACGCAGGTGTACTTGGCGTGCGGAGAGATGTATTTGAGCTTGCAGATGGCGGATTACGCGCTGGAATGTTTTAGAAAAGTCATGAAACGACCGATGGAGGCATCGCTCGGGACTGGGGATGTTTTGTGCGAAATCGCGTCGTGTTATAGAGTATTACGCTTGCCCGAGGAGGAGTCTCGGTGCATGAAGTCGGTGTGTTCCGATCCTTTGCACAAGCCGATTCGTACCACGAACGTCATCAGGGTGGCGTGGTACCGGTACGAGCGAGATAAAGACGCCGCGCGAGCGCTTCGCGAGCTCACTGAAGCGAATGTGGTGAAGAAAACGTCCGAAGGCTTGTACACGAAGGGGCGCGTGCACGCCGAGACGGGGAATTTCGACGCCGCGGACGCGTGCTACGTCGAGGCGTGCAAGATGGAACCCACGAGCCCGAAGATTTGGCTCGAGATTGGAAATCTGTATTTGAATGGATTCCAGATCCCCACCATAGCGGTCAAGGCGTACGGGCGCGCGAAAGAACTGGCGACGTTCATGCAACTGCAGGAGGACGCGTTGCGCGCCGCGCGCGGGTACGGGTGCGTGTCCGAGGGACAGACGAAATTCGCCGACAGTTCCGAGGTGACGGCGACGCACGAAAACGCCGTCATCGGCCGTGGCGATGCATTCACCGAGTTAGGCCAAGTGAGCTCGGCGCTTCGTGAATACGAACAAGTTCCCGAAACCGGTCGCGTGCAAATTCGAAAGATGAAAATTATGATTTGGGCCGTCGTCGCCTTGCAACGCGCCTACCGAAGGCACAAGGCGCGTATGAACGCCGAAATTGCGAGTGGCATTCGTCGACCCGCGTTACTTCCAGCGGCGCGACCGCAGGAGGCGAGGCCAAAGATATCTGAAGCGTTGCTTGCCAAACGCGCAAACCGACCAAAGACAGAGGTCAAGCCGGCGAAGAACAAATACGAGACGATCACTCGCCAAATCACTCGCACAGCGACGCCGCGCGATCGCGCGCCGATGGACATGCTGAAAGATTTCACCATCAAACCGGCGAAGAATTACGTCAGCCCGAACGCGTCGCCCGCGACAAAGCGGAAGACGAAAGGCGTCGGTCTCTTCGACTTTTCTCGCGCCGAGCAAAAGACCCCCATCGCGACGGCGCCGTCCAGCGGACGCACATCCCTCTTCAAATGAGAACGATTCCCATCGCATTAGATTCTGTGCATTAGGTACAATAATTGTTGTAACGTTACAAAGTGGAGGCGACGTGCGCCACGAGGTACAGAAACGCGTCCGCGTGCCGCAGCGCCTCGTACGTTTGCTCTAAATCAAAATCTAACCCAACCTCGACGCCTTGCGCGAGCACGATTTCAACGGCGTCTACGTCCACACCGAATGCGCGCAACGCGTCCCCCACCGTCGTCCCTCGCCGCTCAACGCTCGCCGGCGCGCTCGCGAACGTCGCGTTCGCGAAATCGTCGCCTCGCGTCTCGTACACTCGCACGGGCACCACCGCTCGCTTCCTCCCCTCTCGCACCGCGTCCCCTACTTTCTCCGCCCTGCGCAGCGTGTCTGCGTCCCCGCGCACCACCGCGTCCCACATCGCATCCGCGTCCTCGCTCGACATCGTCATCGCCCTCGCCGCGCTCGCCCGCGTGGCGTACGTCGCCTCCTTCAACCCGTTGAAAAACGCGTGTCGACACTCCCGCTCCATTCGCCCCCAACCGTCGTCCGCCGCGGCGTCCGATGCGTCCAATCGCTCTCTCCCGTTCACCGCGCGCAGCGCGACGCCGTAGACGTCGTCCGAGCGACGTCTCGCGCCGTCCGCGCACGTCCCGACCGCCGTCCCGAGCGCCAACGCCCGACCGTCGCCCTCGCCGCCGTCCCATCGCGCCTCGAGCGCGTCGAAGTCCTCGGGCACGCGCAAGAGTTTCGTCAGCGCGCTTCGCGCGCGCGCCGTGGCGAGAAACGCGCCGAGCGGCGCGCAGCGCGGCGCGCGAACGAGCGTGGACTCGCCATCGTGGGACAATCGAATCGTCACCTGCGCGGCGCGCGCGACGCGCGTCGACCGTCGTCAGTCGCGGCGCGAGCTCGAGCGAGGGTCGCGCGACGCGCCGGCGCGATCGAGCGGACGTACGGCGCCCGACAGCGCGTCCACGCGGTCTTGGAGCGTCATTCAGTGACGATCGCGCTTCGCGCCGTCGCGGCGCGAAAACGACGCCGGCGATCGCGAAGCGCCATGGATGGCTTGCGCGCGCGCTCGCCCTCGGTCGCCGCGCGCGCGTTCGAGCGAAGCGACGGTCGGGACGACGCGACGTCGTCGGGGACGATTGAATTTGCACTTTTTGAATGCAAAAGGATTACGCGCGGAAACGCCGCGATGCAGCGCGCGCGCGCGTCGGCGTCGAGCGCGGTGGTCGATGATTACGTCGCGTATCTCGGCGGTGCGGTGTGGACGATGGATTGGCTCGCGCGCGCGAAGACGGCGGACGCGCGCGAAGGCGAAGGCGGCGGTTGGTTGGCGGCGGCGGCGCGAGGCGCGGGACATCACGCGCACGCCGTGCGCGACGTCGGCGCGTGCCGAGGAACGGGAATGGTGCAAGTGTGGCGCGTGGAGACGGGAGGGGGGGCGAACGGGACGGTGATGGTGAAAGGGCTGACGCACGCGGGGGGGTGCGCTTTGGACGTAAAGTGGTCGCCGACGATGGAATTTTTAGGAGATCGGGCGACGGATGACGCCGTGGGGGCGCTGGCGGTGAGCTCGGGCGATGGTGAGGTGAAGGTGTGCGTGGTGGAGGTGACGAAAGGGGGAGAGAACGGGGTGGTCGAAGAGGCGAAGGCGGAGTTCGTCGGCGTCGTGCCGAAAGAGTACGGGGCGCCGTGGCGGTTGGATTGGAACGCGGTCGTTCCGGGACGTCTCGCCGCGGGATGCACGAGTGGGCGAGTCGTCGTTTGGGATATTGACGAGAAATCGCTCGGTGGCGCGCCGACGTATCCGAAGTTTGTCGTAGCGGCGGCGGCGCAGGCGGGACCGTGTCGAGCCGTGCGATGGCCGCCGCGAGAGTTCGCCGAAGACGAGTCCGTGTGCGCGAACATCATCGCGTGTGGGAACGATTACGCGGTGAAGCCGCAGTTATTTGATCTGCGCGCGCCTTTCGCGCCGATCGGTGATGCGTACGAGCGAGGACAGCCGTGGACGCTCGACATGGCGTGGCTCCCCAGAGGCACCCTCGTGGTGGGCTTTGAAACCTCCGATCGATCGTCGGGGAAGAAGAAAGGTGCGACGAAGATGCTGGTACAACAGTTTGATCTCACGGCGAATGCCTCGGACGATGGAGCGCGGCCTTCGACGCAGCACGCCGTGCCAGGGCGAGGCTCTCCCTGGAGCGTGGACGCTCGCGCGAGCTCGGATCCAACCTCCGCCGCCGCCATGGTCGCCTGTGCGTCGTCAAATGGCGTCATATGTGTGTCTCCGATGCGATACGTGAGTAGAACCATTAAATCACGACCCGACGTGTTCGATACGTGCGCGGGAATGCTAGCGTATGACGCGGCGACGAATCGCGTCGCGGATGCCAACCCGGTGACGCCGCCAGAGTGCTTCGACTTCATCACCTCGAGCGAGCAGGTCAGCTTGAAGGGCGGGACGGATTTGTTTCCCGCCGATCGTGCGGCGATGCCAGGGACGCGAGAAACACCGACGACTGCACAACATTGCGTGCGATGGTCGAAGGATGAGAGCGGCGGTTGGTGGCTCGCGAGCGCGGGCGAAGCCGGCTTCTTGCGATTGCAAAGGTTCGACGGGAAGTGGGTGGAAGATAAAATAGCCAAACTCGAGCGCGCGCATCGGGGCGATTGAACGCACGAACGACGCGCCTAGCACTTGATATCACCTAGCACAACAAATTCTTTCTACTTTGAAACGACACGCGCTGAAGCTCGTGCAGTCTTTATCTCAGGCCGAAATCTGCTAAACCCCCCCCTTCGTCGTCGTTCACGCCGACCGACACGCAATAATGCGCCATGATGAGTTTCCACTCCTCGAACTCATCGAATAATTCTATTCGCTCGATTCGCGCGCGCTCGACGGGATCTAACCTCGCGTACACTTCGTTCATGTCGTACGCCTCGGCGCGCCGCCACGCGTTCCGCTCAAACCTCGCTCGAGCGCCCGCAACGCTCGGGGCGTCCCTGATACCGGCGAACGCACACCCACGACTCTCAACGTTGCGCACCATCTGTCGTCCGAACGCATCGTCGGGCTCGATGGGATCGTACGAGATGAACGCCCCTCGCTCGACGCGTTCGCCGAAAAATCTAACCACCTCGTCCGACTTCCCCGGCGGCAAATACGCCAACACGCACTCCGCGATCACGAGCGTGGGCGCGGACCAATCCAATTTTACCTCCTCAAAAATCCGCGCCAGCGCCTCCCCGTCTCGCACGTCGCACGCCCGCAAATCGTACATCTCCGACGCCGCCGCCGCCGCCGTCCCCGCGCTCGCCTCGCTCCTCGCTCGCCTCTCCTTCGTCACCTCCTCGTGATCCACCTCCACGACCCGCGCGTTCGCCCACCGTTCCATCACATAAAATCCGATCGTGTCGTACCCGCATCCCACGTTCACGACGTTGAACCGTCCATCGCCGACCGCGCTTCCGAACGCGTCGCTCAGCGCCCGCGTCGCCGTCGACCGCGCCCAGTACCCTCTGTGCACCAGCGGCGCGTGCCTCGCGCCGCTCGCGCCCGTCTCGCGCGCGAACGCCTCGACGTGCGCGTCGTCGACGTAGCCGAGTCGCGCGATGTCCCTGCGCGCGAGAGAGCGCGTCAGCGCGCGTCGAATCGTCGCCGCTTCGAGCTCGCGAATTCGCTTCGTCGACGCACCGCTTCGCGCGCGCGGCGTCGCTCGCCGTCTCGATCACGCCGCGCGCGTCGTCGCCGTCGTCGCGGGGCATCCGCACCGGCGCGCGCGGCGTCGCGGCGCGCGCGCGGCGTCGCGGCGCGACGACGCGACGACGAGTGCCGCACACGACGACGCGATGGCGACGACGACGCGCGCGGCGACGGCGACGGCGCGCGCGACGGCTCGGACGCCGGCGACGGCGCGCGGGCGACGGCGCGCGGCGCGCGGCGCGCGCGCGGCGGCGCGCGCGCGGCGCGAGGGCGACGCGCGCGCGGAGGTCGAGGTCGAGGTTCGCGCGCGGGGACGGCGCGCGCGCGGCGCGAGGACGGCGCGCGGGGACGCGCGCGCGGCGTCGAACGACGCGCGAGCGTTGGCGCGCGACGTGACGTGCGGCGCGGGCGCGAACGATGGCGCGCGGCGACGCGAGCGGAAGCCTCCGGCGGCGCAGCGCGCGCTGACGAAGTTTTTGGAACTCCCGGCGGTGCCGATCGGGTCGTTCGTGAGCTCGCCCACGTCGCCGTTGCACAGGATGGACGCGAGGGTGAAGCAAGCGTGGTTGGCGGCGCTGTTGCTGCTTCCGGCGAGCGGAAGCGTGGATGATAAGATTGCGACGTGCGCGTTGTTGACGGCGACGACTGTGGCGGCGTTGCCGCGGAGAGTGTGGAGACCGCAGTTGCAGTCGTTGATGACGGTTTGCGCGGTGTTTTTCGTCGCGGTGGCGATCGGAGCGGATTCCGTGGCGCCCGTGGTGTCGACCAGGGAGCCTCCGGCGAGTTTAGAGGGGTTGGAGGGGTTACCCGAGCTCGCGAGCTCGTACAAGTACGTGTTGTTTCATCTCGGGCCGCTACAGCTGACGAGGAAAGGGATCAATTTAGCTGTGACGTCGTCGGCGATGACGTTTACGGTGTTACAAAGCGCGCATTTAGCGCTGTGTGTGACGACGCCGGAGGCCATGGCGGCTGGGTTGCGCTGGTATCTCGCGCCGCTTCGCGCGCTTCGCGTGCCCGTGGAGGAGGTAATTTTCACCCTGTTGCTATCGCTTCGCTTCACCTCGATCGTTTTCGAGGAAGTGCGGAATCTGAGCTTAGGATTAGCGGCGCGTGACATCGACTGGCGCGCGCTCGGGTGGCGCGGAAGCGTAGATTTATCGGGGCGATTGTTGGAACGGCTTTTAGACTCGCTCTTCGCCAACTCGGCGGCGATTAGCGACGCCGTGATATCGAGAGGGTACAAAGACGCAGCGAGCCATCGATTGATGTTGAGTGGCCGCACGAGTCCGGGTTTAGTCGAGAACGTCGTCGGCATCGTCGTTCTCGTGGCGTTCGTCGCACACTTCAACGAAGAGGCAATCGTGTGGTCGCTGGACGCGTTCAACACAGCCAACCGGCACGCGCTCGGGCGAGGTTAGCACGGAGTGGTTGGTAGTCGCTTGTTGTTAAATTAAAACATATGTAGTAATGAGAAATAAATACACGTGCGCCTTCATTTAAAACTTGCGGGTGCCGATTTCCGGCTCATCGTCGCCGACGGATTCGGTTTCTGAGGGTTTTTCTTCGGCGACGGCTTCAACCACCGCGGCAGGGGTTTCCACCTCTTGCGGTACCACTACCGGGAGCTCGGCGGCGCGCGGGAGTTCTTGACCATCGAATGGCTTGGAAAAGACCATGGTCTTCGAAACCCACGCCGTGGCGGTGGCTTCGTGACGCAAACCGGCTTCTTCAAAGAGCTCGACCAAGTTCGTCACCGCATAATCCTTGTAGTACGGTTCATGGTTGAACGCAGGGAAACGATCGAGGGCGAGCTCGAACGCGCCTTCCATCCCATTTTCTTTACCATCGCCAATTTGCACGCTATCGACGAAGAAAAGCTTGCCGCCCGGCTTCAACACGCGCGCCATTTCCTTGGCCACCGTCATGCGAACCGCGCGCGGAAGCTCGTGGAAGAGGTAGACGTTGGTGATCATGTCGAATTCGTTGTCCTCGAGAGGCATGTCTTCCGCGTTCGCTTCAACGAGGCGCAGGCTACCGCCCTTGCCTTCGAAACGCTTGTTCAATTTGCGCGTGGACTCGAGGTAGTGCGGAGACAGCTCGAGCGCCGTACTTTGCAACTCGGGGTGGTTATCGCGCACGAAAGACAAAAAACGTCCGGTGCCAGACGCCACATCCAAGTGCTTCGTCGTGCTCGCGTCGCGATTGCGCATGAAATCAGCGATGTACGGCAACGCCCGACGACGCATGGCGTCGGCGGATCCCAAAAACAGCAGCTCAACTTGGAAGTCGTACAATCGCGCGCTCTGCGCGCTCAACCACCCATCGGTTTGGTAGTGAAAGTTTTGTAAGTAATAGTCCGGATATCTCTTCGGATCGGCGACGTAAGTTTCGCGCAATTCTTGCCCCTTCTTCGCCTTTCTTCGCTCAGCGACGACGCGTTGATCTCGCGCGTTCGCGTTCGCCAACGCGCTCACCGCCAAGGGATTCCACTGCGCCGCCGGCGCGGTGCTGGGATCCATATCATACGGAAACTTATACGTCCCATTTTCGATGAACTCGCACTCGCGCTTGAACACGTCCAAAATCGCCCCCATGTGCTGTTCCAAAAATTCGCTCACCTCTTGCGCCTGCTCCTCCGACATATCGCTCCCATCCATCGTCTTCCGCACGATGGGCGTCGCCGACCCCGCGCTCGCGTTCCCATTCCCATCGTCACTCATCACCACTCTCGCCACCGCCTGCGCGATCGCCCCGACGTCGATGTCTCGTCCATCCGTCCCGCGCGAGTTCGCCACGCCTTGGGACAGAAAAAACGCAAACCGAAGTCCCGCGCTCGAGGTGTACGCCGCGCGAAGCGCCGCCTTTTTCGCTTCCTCGGGCAGCGCGTCTTCGATGCGCGTTCGCAGGTCGTCCAGGAACGACAGCGGGTTCGCGCGCGACGCCGGCGCGCTCGTATCGAGCGCGGATGTTTTCACGCCACGACGCATCGGCGCCGCCGACGGCGTTCGCGACGTCGCGCGCGCGCGTCTTTGCGCTCGAGCGCACGCCGCGCGCGGTGCAGACGCGGTTGACATCGCGCGCGACACGGTTCGTCGGTATCGCGCGACGCGAGCGCGCGGAGAAGTGTGGACATGGGACGAACGCGAGTGACGTCACATTTCAAGACCGCGCGGGGCGACGTCGAGCGCGACGGACATCGCGCAAAGAGACGGACATCGGGCGTCGATAACGCGGAAACGAACGTAAAACGTTGATATTAAACGATTCGTCGATGAATCGAGCGCGCGCGTTGGCGGTGGGCGCTCACGCCGCCGTCGCTTTGGCGCGCACGCGCTCGCGCCAGCCCACGAGCGCCGGACCGGGAATTTTCAACGCCTCCACGGTGTACGTCTTCTTCGATTTCGTCGACCGCTCGGAGTTTTCGCCGTCATCATTCGTTCGAACGCCGTCGTCGTCGTTTTCGTCGTCGTCGAACGAAAGACCGCGCTCGCACAACGTCGCCGCGTCCTCGTCGCGCGCGAACGTCACGAACGCGAAATCCTCTCCCTCCGGCACGTAACACCGCGTCACCTTCCCCCCGCGCACTGCTCTTTCGCACGCCTCGAGCACGTCCGACGCGTTTCTCTTACTCTCCGGCAAATCGTACGCCACGCACGGGTTCTTCAGCCGCGCGAACCGCTCCTGCCCGTCCTCCTCCATCGTCCACTCCGACTGCCACCCGTACTTCATCTGTCGATACTCCGGCGTGTTCGGCTCGTCGATCGCGTACCCGGATCCCGCGATCTCGAAGAACGGGCCGAACGATCCCGCATCGCGTTCGCTCATGTCGTCGCGTCGTTCTCCTCCGTCGCGCGATTCTGACGTCGCATCGATTCGATTGTTCGCTCGAAACGCTCGCGTAACGCCCGCGCGCCACCCCGGTCGAAACCTCAACTCTAATCTCGTCGAGTTTTCTACGTATTTACCGTGCTTTAGATCTATTAGTGCCGAAATCGCGAAACCCGTTTTGTCCAGCCTGCACACTTACGCACAAACTTAGTGCAGGGCGACTAAGAGCATCGCACATAACTTAAGTTCTCGTCGAGTTTTCTACGTATTTACCGTGCTTTAGATCTATTAGTGCCGAAATCGCGAAACCCGTTTTGTCCAGCCTGCACACTTACGCACAAACTTAGTGCAGGGCGACTAAGAGTATCGCACATAACTTAAGTTCTCGTCGAGTTTTCTACGTATTTACCGTGCTTTAGATCTATT